>LULO01000934.1_pt1 | contig 12718 bp, 9 predicted proteins | sample 728121 | NCBI WGS metagenome assembly LULO01 (sample SAMN03860287, study PRJNA289734) | marine metagenome | biome: seawater column; feature: ocean; material: water; isolation source: Red Sea water column Station 149 - depth 50m | place: Saudi Arabia: Red Sea | collected 2011-10-15 | depth 50 m | reverse complement strand
ATTTCACTAGGAGTTGGAATGGTTCACCAGCATTTTACTCTTGCTGACAATCTTTCCGGACTTGAGAATATTATAATAGGTCAAAAATCCCTTTTCAGTTTTTCTCTATCAAAAAAAACTGCTCTGGATAAACTAAATTCTTTGATTGAAAAGTTTAGTTTACCAATTGATCCTGATGCAATGGTATCTGATTTATCAGTAAGCCAAAAACAAAGGCTCGAAATATTAAAAACTCTATACAAAGACTGTGAATTATTGATCCTTGATGAACCTACTGCCGGTGTGGATGTTGAATTAAGGCATGATTTATGGCTTTATTTACAAGAACTACACAAGGATGGTAAAACAATATTGTTAACGACTCACTATATAGATGAAGCAGAGCTTTTATGTGAGAGAGTCGGGATTATAGATAAAGGAAAGTTAATTGTCGAAGACACAGTTTCTAATTTAAAAAAAATGGTCAAAAACTCTTCCATTGAAATACAATTAAAAGATAATGATAATAATGATTTAAGTTTTTTAAGTGAATATGATTATAAAATTGATAATAACTCTTTGAAAATTTTTACAGATACACCCAATCTTGAATTACCTTCAATAATTTTAAAATTTTCTGAAAAAGATATTAAAATTGAAGATATCCATATTCCTCAAACATCTTTAGAGGATGTTTTTTTAGATTTAACGGGGAGGAAAATTAATGATTAAAAATTGGGTTGGTTTTTATACTCTCTCCGCTAGAGAAATTATGCGTTTTTTCTCCGTTTGGAGACAAACTATCATTCCAGGAATAGTTACTACTTTATTATATATCTTTGTTTTTGGAGTAGCTCTAGAAAATAGAATCAGTGAGATAGGTGGTGTTTCATATAAAATATATATCTTACCAGGTTTATTAATGATGAACGTTATTACCAATGCAGTTGCAAATTCTGCCTCGTCAATGTTGCAAATGAAATTACTTCAAACTCTTCCTGAGCTTTTGATTACTCCACTTTCCAGCCTTGAATTATCATTATCATTTATAATCGGAGGCGCTATAAGAGGATTTGTTAATGGAATTTTAATTCTTTTGATTTGTTGGCTAGCAGGAATGCCTATTTTAAACCTACCCCTTACATTATTTTTTATTCTTTTAGTATCATGGTCATTTTCAAGTCTGGGTCTTTTTGTTGGACAGCTATCCGATTCCTGGGATCAGCTTGCACTCATACAAAATTTTGTTATTACACCGTTTAGTTTCCTTGGAGGAATATTTTATTCCATTAAAATGCTCCCTGGTTGGGCTATGACTTTAAGTCAAGTAAATCCAATCTATTATGCAATTAGCGCATTACGAGAAGCAACGCTTGGTGTTTCAGATGCTTCATTTCTGGCAGCATCTATCTTTTTAGTTCTATTTACTATTGCAACAACACTGATGGCAGTTGTACTTATGTCAACAGGAAAAAAAATTAGGTTTTAATTTTTGTTTAATTGATTTAAAATAGGCCATGCAAAAATTAAAAAAGGCTATCCTGTTTCTAGAGGATGGCCTTTTTTTTATCGGAAAAAGTCTTGGTGAAAGTGGAGAAACTTTCGGTGAAGTTTGCTTCAATACTGGAATGACTGGGTATCAGGAAATATTAACCGATCCTTCATATTCTAATCAGATGATTGCAATGAGCAGTCCACATATAGGAAATTATGGGACCAATAATAGCGATACCGAATCAGAAAGAGTTTATGCTACAGGATTTATAATTAAGAGCGAATCAATACAACCTTCAAATTGGAGGTCTGAAGAATCTCTATCATCTTTTTTAATAAAACATAATATAGTTGGCATTCAAGATATTGATACAAGAGCATTAACTATACACATAAGAAAAAAAGGTGCAATGAGAGGAATTATCTCAACGGAAGATTTTGACGCTCATAATTTGGCCAACAAAATTAAAAATATTCCTAAAATGGAAGGTCAAGACTTAGCAATTAAAGTTGCCAGAAAGAAAAAAGTGGTTTTATCAAATACTGATAATCCTATTTATAAAATCGCAGCAATTGATTTTGGCATGAAAAGCAATATATATGACATTATGCTTGAACATGATGCCGAAGTTGAAATCTTTCCAGCAAATGTATCCCACGATGAAATACTTGCTTCTAATCCAGATGGTGTGTTTTTATCGAATGGACCTGGAGACCCTGCTGCTGTAACTTATGGAATAGAAACGGTAAAAAATTTGTTGGGTAAAAAACCTATATTTGGAATATGTCTTGGGCATCAAATTCTAGCTTTAGCATTAGGTGCTAATACGTTCAAAATGAAGTTTGGTCATAGAGGTATTAATCAGCCAGTTAAAAACTTAATTACAAACAAAGTTGAAATTACATCCCAAAATCATGGATTTGCTGTTGAAAAAGATTCTCTTCCATTAAATGTGACTGTTACGCATAAACATTTAAATGATGATACCGTTGCAGGGATAAGCTGCAATGATATTTCAGCATATTCAGTTCAATATCATCCTGAAGCCAGTCCAGGGCCCCATGATTCAAGATACGTTTTCAAAGAATTTTTTAATATGATGAAGAACGATGCCAAAACGTAATGATATAAACACTATTTTAGTAATAGGTGCTGGACCCATTGTTATTGGCCAGGGGTGTGAATTTGATTATTCTGGGACACAAGCTATTAAAGCTTTAAAAGAAGAAGGCTATCGAGTTGTATTAATTAATTCTAACCCTGCTACAATCATGACAGATCCTCAATTTTCTGATAAAACCTATATTGAGCCTATTTCTGCAGAATACGTTGAAGCAATAATAAAAAAAGAAAAACCTGACGCTATTTTGCCTACAGTTGGCGGACAAACAGCTTTAAATGTTGCCATGAAGCTAGATGAAGAAGGAATTCTTAAAAAGTATAATGTAGAACTCATTGGAGCTAACAGAAAAGCTATTGAAACTGCTGAAAGCAGAGAAATGTTTAAGCAGGCAATGTTAGAAATTGGTCTTGATTTACCATACGGATATACTGTTAAATCGTTAGATGAGGCAAAAAAGTTATTAAATAAAATCTCCTTACCTGCTATTATCAGACCTTCATTTACTTTAGGCGGTTCAGGCGGTTCTGTTGCATACAATGAAGAAGAATTTGAAGCATCAGTAAATAAAGGTTTGAAAGAAAGCCCTACCGGTCAAGTTCTTGTTGAGGAATACTTAAATGGTTGGAAAGAATATGAATTAGAACTCATAAGAGATTTAAATGATAATGTTATTATCATTTGCTCAATTGAAAATATTGATCCTATGGGTATACATACTGGTGATTCTATTACAATAGCACCCGCAATGACATTAAGTGATAAAGAGTTTCAATTAATGCGAAATGCAGCTATAAAATGTATTAGAAAAATAGGTGTGGATACTGGAGGTTCAAATGTTCAATTCGCTGTTAACCCAGTTGATGGAAGAATGGTAATCATTGAAATGAATCCGAGAGTGAGTAGGTCTTCCGCGCTAGCATCCAAAGCAACAGGATTTCCTATAGCAAAAATTGCGGCTAAACTCGCGGTTGGATATTCTTTAGATGAATTAAAAAATGATATAACCAACAGGACATTAGCGGCTTTTGAACCTACAATTGATTATATAGTGACAAAATTGCCAAGATTTGATTTTGAAAAATTTTCATCAGCTTCGGGAAAACTAGGTGTACAAATGCAGTCTGTTGGGGAAGCGATGGCTATTGGAAGGACATTTAGGGAATCATTTCAAAAAGCTTTCCGCTCTCTAGAGCTTAATTTACCAGGATTTGAAACAAAAGATCCTCGAGATGAAGATTTAGATATTAAAAGATTTAGAGAGCTAGATATTAAATCTTTAAATGATGGTAGCGCATTTAGGATGTTAAAAGTCAAAGAAGCTATTAAGCAGGAATTTTCAATTGAAGAAATTCATAAAAATACTGGCATAGATCCATGGTTCTTAACAGAAATTCAAGAAATAGTTAATATTGAAAAAGAGTATTCTTCAATAGAGAATTTAGAATTTTTAAAAAAGAATGGATTTTCAGATTTACAAATAGCTCGCTTAAACAATTTATCCGAAAATGAAGTTCAGCAAATGAGAATAGATCAAGGAATTAAACCAGTCTACAAATTAGTAGATACTTGTGCTGGGGAATTTGAAGCTGAAACCCCTTATTCATATTCCACATATGAATCAGAAAATGATTTACAACCTCTTGAAGGTAAAAAAATTATGATTTTAGGAGGTGGGCCAAATAGGATTGGTCAAGGTATTGAATTTGATTATTGTTGTGTACAAGCGGTTTTTGGTTTGAGAGAAGCTGGCTATAAATCAATAATGGTTAATTGTAATCCAGAAACTGTCTCAACTGATTTTGATTTGGCTGATAGACTTTATTTTGAACCAATAACATTTGAAGATATTATGAATATTATCAATTTTGAAAAGCCAGATGGCGTATTAGTGCAATTTGGAGGACAAACACCATTAAAAATTGCTAACCAACTTGTCTCAGCTGGAGTCAAAATATATGGTACATCATCCGACAGTATTAATCTTGCTGAAAACAGAGAAGAGTTTGCTAAGGTAATTGATAAACTAAAAGTATTAACTCCTGAGTATTGTATAGCCAAAAATTATGATGATATTTATAGTTACGCTGAAACTGCAAACTTTCCTGTATTAGTAAGACCAAGTTTTGTATTAGGTGGAAGAGCAATGCAAATTGTCTATTCAAAAGAACAATTGGTGGATTATGTATTTAGATCAGCTGAAGCTACAAATGATCACCCAATTTTAATTGATGAATTTATTGAAAATGCATTTGAGTTTGATGTAGATGCACTTTGCGATGGAGAAAACGTTTTTATTGGAGGAATTATGCAACATATTGAAGAAGCTGGAGTTCATTCTGGGGATTCTTCATGTGTTATTCCTCCATACGAAGTAAGTGATATAGTTAAAAAAGAAATTGAAAGTATTACAGCTAAATTAGCACTAGAGCTTAAAGTAGTAGGTTTAATTAACCTTCAATTTGCTGTAAAAGATGATAAAGTATATGTTCTAGAGGTAAACCCAAGATCAAGCCGTACAGTGCCTTTTGTCAGTAAATATAGCAACGTTCCATTGGCAAATATAGCTGCACAAATTTCAGTTGGAAAATCATTAAATGATTTCAAATTGAAGGAAAATAATTTTGAACATTATGCTGTAAAGAAAGCAGTCTTACCATTTAAAAAGTTTAAAGATGAAAAAGTCTTTTTAGGCCCTGAAATGAAATCTACTGGTGAGGTAATGGGTATTGATATGAGCACAGGTAGTGCTTTCTTAAAAGCGATGAAGTCAGATGGGTATAATGTTCCAAAACAAGGCACGGCTTTTTTATCAGTTAACAAAACAGATAGGGCAGGCCTTGTTCCAATAGCAAAAAATTTAATGGGTTTAGGTTTTAACCTTGTTGCTACAAAGGGTACATCCAGGTTTCTTAATGAACAAGGTATTTTGTGCGATGATATGTTTAAAGTTGGTGAAGGAAGACCGAATGTTGTTGATGAAATTTTAAATGATAATATTCAATTAGTAATCAATACACCGGAAGGGCCACAATCAAGATTTGATGAAGAAGCGATTGGTAAAACATCAGTCATGAAAAATATTTTAACTATTACTACGCTCCCAGGGGCAAGAGCCGCTATTGATTCTATGAAACATTTAAACAAAATTAGCGTGAAAGCACTTCAAGAATATTTTAAATAGTTATTATTTATAAGAATCAATATCTGGACAAACGCAAAAGAAATTTCTATCACCAAAAGCATTATCTATTCTAGAAACATATGGCCAAAACTTATTTTCTTTATTCCATTGGGTAGGGAAAACCGCACTTTCTTTTGAATATGGGTGATTCCAATCATCGCAAATATCATTTACAGTATGAGGAGCATTGACTAAAACATTATCATCTTGAGGCATTTTACCTGATTCTATTTCAACAATTTCTTTTTTAATTGCAATCATAGCATCACAAAATTTATCAAGTTCAGATTTTGTTTCGCTCTCCGTTGGTTCAATCATAAGCGTTCCTGGAATAGGCCAAGACATAGTAGGAGCATGAAACCCATAATCAATTAATCTTTTAGCAATATCTTCATTAGTAATATTAGCAGTGGATTTAAATGATCTACAATCAACAATAAACTCATGCGCATTTAATCCGCTCTTGCCGCGATATAGAATGCTATAATCATTTTCAAGTCTCTTAGCCATGTAGTTGGCAGATAAAATTGCAACTTGGGATGCTTTTAATAAACCGTTTGCTGCCATTAATTTCATATAGATATAAGAAATTAATAGAATACTTGCACTACCAAATGGTGATGAAGATACAGAGTAGGAAAAATCTTCATCAGTGAAACTATGTTTTGGAAGATGTGGCTTTAATTTTTCATTCACACAAATTGGACCCATACCTGGACCCCCTCCACCATGCGGAATACAAAAAGTTTTATGAAGATTAATGTGCATAACATCAGCTCCAAATTTACCTGGTTTACATACACCAACCATGGCGTTCAAGTTGGCTCCATCCATGTAGACTAAGCCACCATTTTCGTGAATTAAATTACATATTTCATCAATGTTATGTTCAATCTATATTTCCATGGTCATCGCATTTTACTATCACAACTTTAAGTCCTGCCATTATTGCGCTAGCTGGATTGGTACCATGGGCTGATTCAGGTATCAGACAAATATTTCTTTTTGAATTATTTGCTTTATGATATTCTCTAATGCTTAATAATCCAGCATATTCTCCTTGTGCACCAGAATTTGGTTGAAATGATACGGCATCAAATCCAGTTACTTTATATAACATTTCCTCTAGCTCATTAATGATTTTCTCATAACCCTTAGCCTGACTTAATGGTGCAAAAGGGTGGATAGAATTGAATTCTGGCCAACTAATTGGAATCATTTCAACAGTCGCATTCAGTTTCATAGTACAAGACCCTAATGGTATCATGCTATAGTTTAAGGAAAGATCTCTTTTTTCTAACTTATTAATATATCTAAGCATTTCTGTTTCAGAATTAATACTATGAAAAATAGAATGAGTTAAAACATCTCCTGTTCTATTTGGTTTAAAAATATTATATGAATTTTCAGACTCATTATGAACATCAAATATATTTGCAAGCCTTTCAACTTCACTATAATCTGTTTTCTCATCTAAAGAGATACCAATAAGTCCATTATCATGATACATCAAATTAAAATTATTCTGTAGAGCCTTATTTTTTAAACTATCAATACTCATATTCGATAATTTGATTACTATTGTATCAAAAAATGAATTATCATTAGTTACAATCTCATGGCCTAATTTTGCAATTTTATCGGCAAGTTCTTTTGTGTGACTATGAATTCTTCTTGCAATATTTTTTAAATCATCTGGTCCGTGAAATAATGCATACATTCCTGAAATGATAGCAAGCAATACTTGAGCTGTACAAATATTTGAAGTTGCTTTTTCTCTTCTAATATGCTGTTCTCTGGTTTGAAGTGTAAGCCTGTAAGCTTGATTACCTCTGCGATCTTGTGATACGCCCACAATTCTTCCAGGTATGTCTCTTTTAAATTCTTCGCTTGTAGACATAAATGCAGCATGAGGTCCACCATATCCAAGCGGTACACCAAAACGTTGACTATTACCAACAGCGATATCTGCACCTAAATTACCGGGAGCATCAAAAAGCTGTAGGCACATTAAATCACTCGCAAAGATGACTTTACAGTTTGAATTATGAGCCTTAGATATAACACATTTGTAATCATTATCAGATGAAATTTGCCCATATTTATTTGGGTATTGAACAATACAACCAAAAGCATTAGTAAAATCAAAATTTTTAAAGTCTGTTACAATGATATCAATATTTAATGGCTCAGCTCTTGAAATAATAACGTCTATAGTTTGCTGAAAACACTCTTTATCAACTAAAAACTGTGTCTTATCTGATTTATTTTTTCGATAAAGCATTAACATTGCTTCACTTGCTGCAGTACCTTCATCTAGTAGGGAAGCATTAGCAATTGGCAATGCAGTAATTTGAGTAATCATTGTTTGATAGTTCAAAAGAGCTTCCAACCTACCTTGAGAAATTTCAGGTTGATATGGGGTATACTGTGTATACCAACCTGGATTCTCAAGAATATTTCTTAAAATAACGTTAGGAGTAATTGTGTCATAATAACCTTGACCAATTAGAGATCTATGCACTTTATTATTAGTACCAATATTTTTAACATGATTTAAAATATCATTTTCAGAGAATACTTCGTTCCCAATGGACATATCATCTATATCTAAAATATTTTTAGGCACAATTTTCTCAAGAAGATCATTGAAGTTGTTACAATTAAGATATTGCAACATTTCGTCGATTTCTTTCTGTGAAGGACCGATATGTTTATTGTGAAATTCAGACATAGTTAGGTGATATTTCCCAAAAATAGTACCCCCGGAAGGACTCGAACCTACAACCAAGGGCTTAAAAGGCCCCTGCTCTACCATTGAGCTACGGAGGCAAAACTAGGCTAAAATATAACCTATAAAATTTAAATTAATACTCATAAAAAGTCATTTTTTAAAATTTTTTTTCAAATTTCAAATAAAATATATTGACCAATTGAAAAAATTATTATTAGTTTGGGGAAGTCTAAAATTAGATTATTGTAAGCAAATACAAGCAATCGAAAAGGCTCTGGGGTTGGCGCTACAGAGCCTTTTTTGTTTCCAAAATGTATTGTATCTTAAGTTTTATTTGACAATTGGGGGCGACCGGTTTCGACATTTTAGAATGGAATCTTAGATTGCATGTAGAGCTTAGTACCTCTTAAAACTTCTAACCTATATTAAGTGCCGATAATGGCCAAATGGCTTTTGCTTAATTGCTAAAGCCCATCATCAGTAGACGCTTCTCATCGTTCGCTGAATGGTGTCATAAAAATGAGATAGCCTATTTTTCTGCTTCGGTTAAATAAGTGAAACTTTAGGAGATTGCTATATACCTGTTTGTTCTTGTACAGTTATTTAGTGAAATATGATCAAGAAACTAAACATGTAGATGTCTACTTTTTCTCTACTTTGGACGGGAGTTCGAATCTCCCCGCCTCCACTTTAAATTAAATTTTGTCAGGATAATCTGATATAATTCCGTCCACTTTTAATTTTTTCATAAAATTAATGTCATCTTTATCATTCACGGTCCAAGTATAAATTTTAAAACCATTATTTTTAATCTTTTTAACAGTTTTCTCATTAAGTAGTTTAAAATTAGGGTGTATAGCCTGTGCATTAATTTTTTTACCAAACTCAATAGCTTCATTAATACTCATCGACTTACTTGCTAGTACTCCCACTGGAGTATTTTTATCTATGGATCTAAACTGTTCAAGCTCATCCCAATAAAAACTTGAAACAATAAAGTTTTCTAACCTCCACGAAGTGCTTTCAGATAGATCTACAATAATTTTAGATGTGGCTTGTGCTGTATTTAATCCTTTTAGTTCTATGTTTACAAATAGTGGCGTCCTAATTCTTCTCAAAACATCTGTTAATGTGGGAATTTCATACTTTCCAACCACCAAAATTTTTTTGAGTTCGTTTAGAGTTAACTTTTCTAATTGGCCTGATTTACCAGTTAATCGCTTTAGGTCATTTTCATGTGATAGAACTAATTCTCCGCTCAAGCATTTAAAAATATCAATCTCAATGCCATCTACTCCTAATAAAATAGCATGATTAATCGATTCAAAAGTATTTTCTGCAACATAGCCTTTAGAGCCTCGGTGGCCGATTCTCAATATGTTCATATTCACATTCTTTCAGGAACACTTATCCCAAGAATTGATAATCCATTAGTCAAAATGATTTTCGTTGCTTCGCATAATTTTTTTCTAGCTGAAGATAAATCAGTGTTTTCTGGATTAATCACTTTATGGTTACCATAAAATTTGTGATACGCTGCAGCGACTTCTTCTAAATATGTTGCAATCTTTCTTGGTTCTAGTGAATTTGAAACATCTTCCATTTTAATTGGGAATTCTGATAATAGCTTAACTAGGGTAATTTCATCCTTTTCTTTTAATAGCGAGTAATCAATTTTTCTGTCAATAGAAATTTCTTTATCATATCTTTTTAGTAGATTTGAAATTCTTGCATTAGCATATTGTAAATAATAGACAGGATTTTTTTCAGATTCATCTTTTGCCAGATCTAAGTCAAAATCAAGGTGACTGCTTGCGCCTCTCATGATAAAGAAATATCTTATAATATCTGAGCTAAGCTCATCTTTCAGTTCATCAAGAGTTATAAAGTTTGCTTTTCTTGTGGACATTTTTACAATTTCTCCACCTTTTTTAATTGTTACAAATTGGTGAATAACAACTTTTATGTGATCAGTTTTTTTATCCAAGCATTGAAGCCCTAAAATTACATCTGGATATGTATCAATATGATCAGCACCAAAAATATCAACAATTAAATCGAAACCCCTATCAACTTTATCTGCATGATATGCAATATCAGGTAATCTGTATGTTGGTTCTCCTGAACTCTTTACCAAAACCTTATCCTCTTCTTTATTTAGGCTAGATGTTTTAAACCATACTGCACCATCTTTTTCATAAGAAAGATTTTTTTCTTTTAAGATTTTCAGAACATTGTCAATCGCACCGTTTTTATAAAAAGTTCCTTCTTTGGTAAAAACATCAAATTTGATACCAAGGTTCTTTAGGGTATTTTTAATGTTGGCAAAAATTTCTTTTTCTGTAAAGTCTCTAAAAATTGGATTATCAGATTCTAAATCTTTTCCATGTTCATTGACAATTTTCTCAGCAATTTCATCTAAATATGTTCCAACATATCCATTCTCAGGTATTTCGACATCTTTACCAACCTGTTTGGCATATTTAGCATAGCAAGATTCTGCAAGTACTCTCATTTGTGTTCCAGCATCATTATAGTAATATTCTCTTGTAACATCATATCCATTCCATGCCAATATATTAGAAACCATATCACCAAGGATTGCTTGTCTTCCGTGACCCACTGTAAGAGGTCCTGTAGGGTTGGTGCTTACAAATTCTACATTGGCTGATTTATTTAATTTTTTCTTTTTGCCAAAATTTTTTAAGATAATAATCATTGGAAATATGAAAGTTCACAAAACCAGGTTGAGAGGCGCTTAAAGTAAAAATATTTTCTGATGCGTTTGGATGAATAGCAATATTTTCTGCGATTTCAATAGGTGCCTTTTTTAATATCTTTGCTAGCTTAAGTGCAATATTAGAAGAATAATCTCCAAACCCTTCTTGATTGTTAACATTTACACTCCACTCCGAAAATTCAATTTTATTTTGATCTAAATAATCCTGTAAAAAATTATGGATGAGTTTTTTTAGCTTCATACTTTAACTACCTTTGCATCAAACCAAATTCTTTCCAAATCATAGTATGATCTCATTTCTTCAAAAAAGACATGCACAACTATATCAACATAATCCAATATAATCCATGTACCATTTTCATAGCCTTCTGTTTTCCAAGGATTTTCAGAAATATTTTCTTTTATATTATCTGCAATTGCTTTGACTTGAATAAGATTTGAGGCAGAGCATACAATAAAATATTCTGAGAGTGAAGTAATGTTAGAAACATCTAGCGCCACAATATTTTCAGCTTTTTTATCGTCAGCTAATGAAACAATTTTTTTTAGTAGTGCTTTTGAGCTCATTGATTCAAGTTTAGAAACTCTTGATAGTCTTTACCAATAATTATTTGAATATCTTCATTAGGATTTATTGTTGCATTGAATTCAACGTTGCCTGCATTTATGTTTGTTCCTAAAATTGTAAGCAAATTTTCAATATTTGGATTATCCCCGCTTAAAATAACAATAGTTGTGAATTCGTAATTAAAGTTATCTGCATTTTCAATCCTAGTCACCTGTAGTCCATATCTATTTGTTAAGATATTTCCATATGAATTACCAATACCACTTACGCCACAACCATTTAATACAGCTACCCTCAAAGTTTGTGATGAATAATTTTCAAATAATTTAATTTTATTCGTTGATTCTGATGTATTCATGCGCGCGAAGTCATTCGTTGGAGTTTCCTGTCTAAGATATGTATTAAATGACCAGAAAAATGCTAAAATAATCAAGATTAAAGAACCGATGACTATATTTAAAAAGTGGTTCAAGATTCAAGCTCTTCCAGTTGATCAGCTGTATTGATACCTATTACTTCATTAGAATTTGCAATTTTAATAGCCTTTATTTCCATTTCTGATTGTTGAGCTAATCCAATTGCGTCCGTTAGATAATATTCCTTAGAAGCATTATTTGTCTTTATATTATTTAAAATTTCAAATACTTCTGGAATTTTGAAAATATATATACCAGGATTCCATTCTTTAATTTTTCTCTCATCATCAGTGCAATCTTTTTCTTCAACTATTTTTAATAGGTTATCATTTTTATCTCTTATGATTCGACCATAGCCTGTAGGATCATCAATTTCTGCAGTAATTAAAGTTAAGGCACGATTGTTTATGAGATGGTCATCAATAATAGGTCTAAGCGTTGATTCTTTGATGTTTGGAACATCTCCATACAAAATTAAAATA
>LULO01000530.1_pt1 | contig 12740 bp, 14 predicted proteins | sample 728121 | NCBI WGS metagenome assembly LULO01 (sample SAMN03860287, study PRJNA289734) | marine metagenome | biome: seawater column; feature: ocean; material: water; isolation source: Red Sea water column Station 149 - depth 50m | place: Saudi Arabia: Red Sea | collected 2011-10-15 | depth 50 m | reverse complement strand
CGCCGCAGGTGTGTGGTTCCGGCGGATGGCTATTACGAATGGCGCCCGGCACCCGAAGGCACCGGTTCACGTAAACAACCGTTCTACATCTATCCCCGGAGCGGTGAACCGCTGGCCATGGCGGGACTGTTCGAGGATTGGCATGGGCCCCATGGGGAGATGCGCACGTGCACGATTGTGACCCAGGAGGCGGTCGGGCCCGTGGCGGACATTCACGACCGAATGCCCGTGGATGTGCCCGAGTCCTGGTGGGAACGATGGCTGGATCCGGACCTGGAGGATGCGCAGGGCGCCTTGGAAGACATCTGCGTGCAGTCTCGAACCGGCGTGGAGGCGGGCTCGCGCGACTTTTACTCGGTGTCCACGCGTGTCAACGCCCCGGTGAATGAGGGTGCCGACCTCATCACCCCGGTCTGAGAGCCCACCCGGTCACCAATGAACGTGCGTAGGCTGATGGGCGATGCCTGAAGCCCCCTCCGCAATGGACCAACACTCGAGCGATCCGAGTCGCGAGTTATCGGACGAGGAGCTCTCGACTCTCTTCGCAACCGACGCCTTGCCCTATCTCGATCAGTTGTACGGCACTGCCCTTCGCATGACGCGCAGCCCCGCAGATGCCGAGGATCTTGTCCAGGAGACGTACGCGAAGGCCTTCGCGGCGTACCGGACGTTCCAGCAGGGGACCAACCTCCGGGCATGGCTGTTTCGCATCCTGCGAAACACGTTCATCAATGACTACCGCAAGGCGCAACGTCAACCCCGTTTCCAGCCCACCGATGAGCTAGGAGATGCCCAGATGCTGGACATCGAGACACGTTCCGCCGGAGGCAGTCGCTCCGCCGAGATAGAGGCGCTGGAGTTGTTGGGTGACGATGACGTGTCGGCGGCGTTTGCCGAGATCCCCGAGGAATTCCGAACAGCGGTCGTCTTGGCGGACGTGGAGGGGTTCAGCTACCGGGAAATAGCGGACATTATGGATTCACCGGTCGGAACGGTGATGTCGCGCGTTGCGCGCGCGCGCGCGGCGCTCCGCGATCTCGAAAATGGACGCGAGGACACGGACGGACGGCGCCGCGCCGCGCCGCTGCGACTGGTTGGAGGACAGGATGACTGACGGGCCGAACGAAAGCGAACTCACCGCCTATGTCGACGGGCAACTCGATGTCGAAGGGCGTTTCGCCGTCGAGGATCATCTGCGCCGTCACCCCGACCTCGCCGCACGCGTGATGGGCGATCTCGGCGCACGCAGCGCCTTGCAGCTTCTGGCGCAGGACAGGCGCGCGATGCCCGCCGCGGTCGCGGCGCTCGGCCGTGATCTGGCAGAGCCGGCCCGGCGCTGGGGTCGCTGGATGTCGGTCGGCGGCACCTCGGTCGCCGCAGCGGTTGTCGCGCTGCTGTTCGTCGCGACGCAGGGACCGCCCGCCTATGTCGATTATGCCATCTCGTCGCACCGCATCGCGATGATGCGCGCCGGGCTCGATTCGCAGGCCGAAACGACGCATTACGACGCGCGCGAGATTGCGAGCACCACCAATATCGCGATTCCCAGCGTGCCGAAAAGCTGGAAGATCACCGACGTTCAGCTTTTCCCGACCGAGCGCGGCCCGGCCCTGCTCGTCGCTGTCCGCACCCAGGCGGGCGATCCGCTGTCGCTCTTTGCGCTGCACCAGCGTTCAGGCGCGCCCGAACGCCCCGACGCGGTGCGCGAAGGCGCGCAATCGGTGGCCTATTGGCGCCGCGGCGACATGTCCTACGCGCTGGTCGGCAATACCGGGCCGGGCGCGATCGACGCGACGGCGGAGAAGCTGGCGCGCAGCTGGTCCTGACGACGACGCAAGCCGGCGCGGGGCGCTTCGGCAAGCTAGGCGACATGTGTTCGGATGTTTGATGTTTCAAGCCATTTTTAATCGATAAAATCGATCATGCCGGCGCGGATTTCCAATTTCCGCACTGCAACATAAATCGCTAGGGGAGGGCTCCACAAACAAAAGGAGGCTCTCCATGTCCGTGCTCAACACCACCATCAAGCCCTTCAACGCGACTGCGTACAAGGACGGCAAGTTCGTCGACATCAGCGACGAAACCGTCAAGGGCAAGTGGGCCGTCTTCTTGGCTGGACCTACGCAGCGCGCTGTCGTGCAGGTCCGCGTTTCCGGCGGACAGGCGGAGGTCCAGTACGCGCCGACAACTCTTGCGTACAAGATCCAGAACATGGAAATCACCCCCGAAGGCGTGGGCCGCAACGCCGCCGAACTGCTCCGCAAGATCAAGGCGCTGCAATATTGGGTCAGCCACCCCGGCGAAGTCTGCCCCGCCAAGTGGGAAGAAGGCGCCGAAACGCTCGCGCCCTCGCTCGACCTCGTCGGCAAGATCTAAATCGATGCATAAAAAACGGTGTGCCCCCGCGAAGGCGGGGGCCCATCACCGGATGGTGCCAGTTTGCACCCCGTCTTCGCGGGGATACACGGCTTAATTTCTCCCCCTTTCGCAGGAACTTTCCCCATGCTCGATGCCAATATGAAGCAACAGCTTCAGGGCCTTCTCACGAACCTTCGTGAACCGATCGAATTGCTCTCGTCGCTCGGCGACGATGCGAAGTCGGCCGAGCTGGCGGCGCTCCTCGACGATATCGCCGCGCTGTCGGACAAGGTCAGCGTGACGCGCACCGACGATGATGCGCGCCGCCCCAGCTTCCTGATCCGCCGCGTGAGCGACGCCAATGTCGCGGTGCGCTTCGCGGGCATCACGGCGGGCTGTTCCAGGCCGAGGTCGAGGAGCGCAAGATCATGGCGGTGCCGACGATCTTCCTGAATGGTCAGAATTTCGGTCAGGGCCGCATGGAACTGGAACAGATCCTCGCCAAGCTCGACAGCGGCGCCGAAGCCAAGGCGGCCGAAAAGATCGCTGCCAAGGACGCGTTCGACGTGCTCGTTGTCGGCGGCGGCCCCGCGGGCGCCGCGGCCGCGATCTACGCGGCACGCAAGGGCATCCGCACCGGCATCGCGGCCGAACGCTTCGGCGGACAGGTGCTCGACACGATGGCGATCGAGAATTTCATTTCAGTCCAGCACACCGAAGGGCCGAAGCTCGTCGCGCAATTGGAGAGCCACGTCAAAGACTATGACGTCGACATCATGAACCTGCAGCGCGCCGAAAAGCTGATCCCGGCAAAGGCCGAGGGCGGGTTGCACGAAGTCGTGCTTGCCAACGGTGCGTCGCTCAAGGCGCGCACCGTGATCCTCTCGACCGGTGCGCGCTGGCGCCAGCTCGGCGTGCCGGGCGAGGATGCCTATCGCAACAAGGGCGTCGCCTATTGCCCGCACTGCGACGGCCCGCTCTACAAGGGCAAGCGCGTCGCGGTGATCGGCGGCGGCAATTCGGGCGTCGAGGCGGCGATCGACCTTGCCGGCATCGTCGCGCACGTCACCCTGATCGAATATGACAGCCAGCTCCGCGCCGACGCCGTTCTTCAGCGCAAGCTCGCGAGCCTGCCCAACGTCAAGATCATCACCTCGGCGCTGACCACCGAAGTGCTCGGCGACGGCGAAAAGGTGACGGGGCTTGCCTATAAGGACCGCAATTCGGACGAACTGCATCAGGTCGAACTTGAAGGCATCTTCGTTCAGATCGGCCTCGTGCCGAACACAGAATGGCTCAAGGACAGCGTCACCCTATCGCGCCACGGAGAGGTCGAGGTCGACCATCGCGGCGAGACGAGCCAGCGCGGCATCTTCGCCGCGGGCGATTGCACGACCGTCCCCTACAAGCAGATCGTGATCGCGATGGGCGAAGGATCGAAGGCGGCTCTGTCGGCCTTCGATTACATGATCCGCTTGCCCGCAGATGCGGAAGCCGAAGCGGCGTGAACGCCATATTTTCGTCATGCCGGACTTGATCCGGCATCCATTCGCGGCGCAAGATCGCATGGACCCCGGATAAGATCCGGGGCGACGAGAGAAGGATGACCGACAAGAAGAAACCGCCCGCACTAATTCCGCTCTGCCGTTTCGAGGAACTGGCCGAGCGCGAGAACAGGCTGCGCGACGAAGCGGCGCGCAAGGCCGCAAAGCCGACGCGCAAACCGCGCTAGCCGGCCGTCATTGCAAAGCGCCGCGGCGGCACGCCCACCGCGCGCGCAAAGGCGGTGCTGAACGCGCTCGCCGACCCATAGCCGACCCGCTCGGCGATTTCGTCGATTCTGCCCGTGCGGCGGCGCAACATGTCCTTGGCCAGGCTCATGCGCCAGCTTTGCACATATTCCATCGGCGGCACGCCGACGGTGCGCGCGAAACGGTCGAAGAAGGCCGATCGCGACAGCGCCGCTTCCTGCGCCAGCGCCGCGACCGTCCAGGGGTGCGCGGGGGCATCGTGGATGCAGCGGATCGCGCTCGCCAGACGCGGGTCGCCAAGACCGCGCAGCATTCCCGGCGGCGCCTCGTCGCCGCCCGCGGCGCGTAGCGCCTCGACCAGCAGTATCTCGACCAGCCGCGCGAGCACCAGATCGCGCCCCGGCCTGTCGCCGCCCGCTTCGCTGCGCACCATCTGTACCAGCGCCGCCAGCCGCTCGGCTCCGCGCAGATGGATCAGGGTGGGAAGCTGCGATACCAGCAGGCCGGCGTCGGGCGAGGCAAAGGCGAAATAGCCGCCGAGCATCCGAACATCGGGCTCACCGTCGGGCTCGCCATGCCGCATCTCGCCCGAAAATCCGGTGGTGTCATGGGGATCGATCATGACCGGATCGCAGGTAGCCCCTGCGTCGATGGCCGACATGGTGAAGCCCGGCGTCGCAGGCAACAGCACGAAATCGCCGGCAATCAGCGTGACCGGATCGGCGCCATCGACCGTCAACCGGCAGCGACCTTGCAGCACCGTGCAAAAGCTCGGGTCGCCGAAGGATGAATAGCGCACCGCCCACTGCCCGCGTCCGCCAATCCCTTTCGCGAAGACCGTGCTGGGGCGCAGCAGCGCGATAAGATCGGAGAGCGGGTCGGCCATATCCGGACTATCTGTAATGAATGATGGATTATATATTATAGATAGTATCTCTTCCGTTGCCTAGATCATTTCCATCACCCTGATGAAAGGAAGAATGATGAAACGGATTCTGATCACCGGCTGCTCGTCGGGCTATGGCTTCGAAACCGCACGCCATTTTCATGCGGGCGGCTGGACCGTGATCGCGACGATGCGCAACCCGGCCGCCGCGCCGCTCGAACCTTCGGCGCGGCTTCGCCTGCTGCCGCTCGATGTGACCGATGACGACAGCATCGCCGCCGCCATCGCCGCCGCCGGGCCGATCGACGTTCTCGTCAACAATGCGGGGATCGGCCTGTTCGGCGCGCTCGAACATTCGCCGCTGCGGCGCATCCGCGACGTCTATGCCACCAACAGCGTCGGCACTATCGCCATGACGCAGGCGGTGATCCCGCAGATGCGCGAACGCCGGTCGGGAACGATCGTCAACGTCACCTCGTCGGCAACGCTTGCCGCTTTCCCTTATGCCGCCGCCTATACGGGCAGCAAGACCGCGATCCAGGGCTTCACCGGCAGCCTCGCGCACGAACTCCAACCGCTGGGTATCGGGGTGAAACTCGTCGAGCCGGGCTATGGTCCGACCACCGCCTTTAGCGCGAACACCGATGTCGCGCTCGCCGACGTGCTGCCCGAACCCTATGGCAGCCATGCCGCGCCGATCCTTGCGGGCATGGCGCAGCCCGCGCTCTTCACGACCGAGGCCGATGTCGCGGCGGCGGTGTGGGACGCGGTGCACGACCGGACGGGACGCAGCCATTTTCCGGCGGGCGCCGATGCGCTGGCGATCGCCGCGGCGGCATAGGCGGGCGGGCGATTACTCGGGCAGCGCGGGCTTGACGGCGATACCGTCTAGAAAGCCATCGAGCCGCTTGATGTCCTCGGCGGTGAAATGCAGCCCCAGCTTGCTACGCCGCCACAAAATGTCGTCGCTCGTCTGCGCCCATTCGCGGTCGATCATCCAGCGGATCTCGGCAGCCGACAGCCCGTGTGCGATCTCCCCGCCCAGGTCGTCCCAGCTTTGGGCCGTGCCGAGCCATGCCCGCGCGTCGGTGCCATAGGCCTTGACGATGCGGTCGACCGTCGCGGCTGAGAGGAAGGGGTGAGCAAGCCGATAGTCGGCCTTCAGCGCCGCCGCGCCGTCGGTCCGAAAATCGCCGCCGGGCAGCGGCGCGCTGGCGGTCCAGCGCGCCCCGGTCAGCGCGGCGACATGCGCCGCCAGATCGTCTACCGCATGTTCGGCGACATGGCGGTAGCTGGTGATCTTGCCGCCATAGATGGTGAGCAGCGGCGCGCCTTCTTCCAGGTCAAGGTCGATGCGGTATCCGCGCGTTGCCGCCTCGGGCTTGCCCGATCCGTCCTCGACCAGCGGCCGCACCCCCGAATAGGTCCACACGACATCGTCGGGGCCGATCTGCGCGGCGAAATACTGGTTCGCTCCCTCGCACAGATAGGCGATTTCCTCGGCACTTGCATGCACGTCGGCCAGCGATCCCTCATGATCCTGGTCGGTCGTCCCGATCAGCGTGAAATCGCGCTCATAGGGGATGGCGAAAAAGATGCGTCCGTCGGGAAGCTGGAAGAAATAGGCGAAATCATGGTCGAACAGCTTGCGCACCACGATGTGCGATCCGCGCACCAGCCGCATCTGATAATCGGGCGGCGCGGCGGCGCGGCGCAGCAGGTCGAGCACGGCGGGGCCGGCGGCGTTGACAAGACTGCGGCCCGTAAAGCGATAGGCTTGGCCGTTCGCGCCCGTCGCCTCCACCACCCATAACCCGTCCTCGACGCGCATCAGGTCGGCGCGGGTACGCGTCTTGATCCGCGCCCCGCGGTCGGCGGCGTCGCGCGCGTTCAGCATCACCAGCCGCGCATCGTCGACCCAGCCGTCCGAATATTCGAAACCCTTGGCATATTGCGGCTGCAGCGGCGCGCCCGCCGGATGCCGCGCCAGGTCGATCGACCGCGTCGGCGGCAATTTCCGGTGTCCGCCGATATGGTCATAGAGGAACAGGCCGAGCCGCAGCAGCCAACGCGGGCGCAGACCGTCGCGATAGGGAAGGACAAAACGCATCGGCCAGATGATGTGCGGCGCGATGCCCCACAATATCTCGCGCTCGGCCAATGCCTCGCGCACCAGGCCGAATTCATAATGCTCCAGATAGCGCAGCCCGCCGTGGATCAGCTTGGTCGAGGCCGAGGAGGTGCCCTGCGCCAGATCGCCCTGTTCGATCAGCAGCACCCGCGCGCCGCGCCCCGCGGCATCGCGCGCGACGCCGGCCCCATTGACGCCGCCGCCGATCACGATGACATCATAGGGGATGGGCGCGTCGGTCATGGCGCGTTCCTATGCCAGATGCGGGCGGCTTGCCAATGGCGATGCAAAGCTATGCGGCTTACGTATGCGCGTTGCAATCGCCAGGGGCTTTCGCCACCGTCCCTGTCCGTTATCCAAGGGGATATTTGTGAGCGTCAAAGTCGAAACATTGGTGCTGTTCGGGGCGACGGGCGATCTTGCCCATCGCATGCTCTTCCCCTCGCTCTACAATCTGCACATGGACGGGCTGCTCGACGATGCGATGACCATCGTCGCCTCGGGCCGCTCGCAGATGGACCGGGCGGGGGCGCACGCGATGGTGCGCGCCGCGCTCGACGACCATCTCGCGGGCGATCGCATCGATGAAGGGGTGATCGCCGCCTTCTTGGACCGGATCGACTATTGCGCGGTCGATGCCGGCGCGGGGACGGGGTACGACCGGCTGGCCGAAATGCTCGGTGACCGTATGAGCCGCCCCATCGGCGCCTATCTGTCGACCCCGCCGTCGATGTTCGGCCCGATTGCGCAGGGTCTTGCTGCCGCCGGGATCGCCTGCGCCGAATGCCGGATCGCGATGGAAAAGCCCATCGGCCACGATCTCGCCTCGTCGCGTGCGGTCAACGAACAGGTCGGCAGCGCCTTTGCCGAGGATCGCGTTTTCCGCATCGACCATTATCTGGGCAAGGAAACGGTCCAGAACCTGCTCGCGCTGCGTTTCGCGAATATGCTGTTCGAACCCCTGTGGAACGCGCAGGCGATCGACCATGTCCAGATCACCGTGGCGGAAACCGTCGGCCTCGAAGGCCGCGTCTCCTATTATGATGGCGTCGGTGCATTGAAGGATATGGTGCAGAACCATATGCTCCAGCTCCTCGCGATCATCGCGATGGAGCCGCCGGCGAGCGTCTCGGCGACCGCGGTGCGCGACGAAAAGGTCAAGCTGCTGCGGTCCTTGCGCAAGATGCGCGCCGACGACGTCAAGGCGCACAGCGTCAAGGGTCAGTACACGAGCGGCGCGGTGAACGGCGCGGCGGTTGCGGGCTATGCCGACGAGCTTGGCCATCCGTCGAACACCGAAACCTTCGTTGCGCTCAAGGCCTATATCGACAATTGGCGCTGGAAGGGCGTGCCCTTTTACCTGCGCACCGGCAAACGGATGCCGCAGCGCAAGTCGGAGGTGCTGATCCAGTTCAAGCCGGTGCCGCATAATATCTTCGCGCGCGTCGGCGCGGGCCGGCTCGACGCCAACAGCATGATCATCAACCTGCAGCCCGAAGAGAATATCCGGGTCAAGGTGATGGCGAAGCAGCCGGGGCTCGACCGCGACGGGGTGAAGCTCAAAGAGGTCACGCTCGACGTGTCGCTCTCGCACAGTTTCGAGGGCGAGCGGCGGCGCATCGCCTATGAACGGCTGCTGCTCGACTTCATCGAGGGCGATCAGACGCTGTTCGTGCGCCGCGACGAGGTCGAGGCGCAGTGGGAATGGATCGATTCGATCCGCGACGCCTGGGCATCGGTCGATCTGGCGCCGCAGACCTACACCGCGGGAAGCTGGGGCCCGTCGAGCGCGATCGCGCTCATCGAACGCGACGGAGCGAGCTGGCATGACTAGTTTTTTTGATCGTCATCCCGGCGAAGGCCGGGATCTCGACCTCGCATTTTGCTGCAACGGTGAGACCCCGGCCTTCGCCGGGGTGACGAGGTAAATATGACCACCCTCCACCCCACGATCGCCGCCGTCACCGACCGCATCACTCGCCGCAGCGCCCAGCGCCGCGCCGCCTACCTCGATCTGATGCAGCGTCAGCGCGAGGCCGGAACCAATCGCGGCAATCTGTCGTGCGGCAACCTTGCGCATGGCTTCGCGGCGTCGGGCGAGGACAAGCCCGCGATCCGCGCGGGCGCCGAGATGAATATCGGCATCGTCACCGCCTATAATGACATGCTGTCGGCGCATCAGCCCTATGGCCGCTACCCCGAACAGATCAAGATTTTCGCGCGCGAAGCCGGTGCGACGGCGCAGGTCGCGGGCGGCGTTCCCGCAATGTGCGACGGGGTGACGCAGGGGCAGGCGGGCATGGACCTGTCGCTGTTCAGCCGCGACAATATCGCGCAGGGCACCGCGATTGCGCTCAGCCACGCGATGTTCGAAGGCGCGCTGCTGCTCGGCATCTGCGACAAGATCGTTCCCGGCCTGCTCATCGGCGCGCTGCGTTTCGGCCATCTGCCCACGATCCTCATCCCGGCCGGGCCGATGCCGTCGGGCCTCGCGAACAAGGAAAAGGTCCGCGTCCGTCAGCTATATGCCGAGGGCAAGGTCGGCCGCGACGCGCTGCTCGAGGCGGAGGCGGCCAGCTATCATGGCGCGGGCACCTGTACCTTCTATGGCACCGCCAATTCCAACCAGATGATGATGGAATTGATGGGGCTGCACATTCCCGGCAGTGCCTTCGTCAATCCGGGCACCAAGCTGCGGCAGGAACTGACCCGTGCCGCGACGCGCCGGCTGACCGAAATCGGCTGGACCGGCGACGATTATCGCCCGCTCGCGCGGTGCGTCGATGAAAAGGCAATCGTCAATGCCGCGATCGGCCTGCTCGCGACCGGCGGTTCGACCAACCATGCCATCCACCTGCCGGCGATCGCGCGCGCGGCGGGGATTATCATCGACTGGCAGGATTTCGACGAGCTGAGCCGCGCCGTGCCGCTGCTCGCGCGCGTCTATCCGAATGGCGCGGGCGATGTGAACAATTTCCACGCCGCGGGCGGGATCGGCTATGTCGTGCGCGAACTGCTCGGCGCCGGACTGCTCCACGGAGATGTGCTCACGGTGGGCGGGTCAATGGCCGATTATTCGGGACAGCCGGTGCTGGTCGACGATGCGCTTCATTGGGAGGCCGCACCCGAAACGTCGCGCGACGATACGATGCTGCGTCCCGTTTCCGCGCCTTTTTCGCCCGACGGGGGCATGCGGTTGCTGTCGGGCAATCTTGGCCGCGCGATCATCAAGACGAGCGCGGTTGCCCCGGATCGCTGGACGATCGAAGCCCCGGCGCGCCTCTTCGACGATCAGGATCAGGTGCTCGCTGCATTCAAGGCGGGCGAACTCGACCGCGACTGCGTCGTCGTCGTGCGCTTCCAGGGGCCGCGCGCCAACGGCATGCCCGAACTCCACAAGCTCACCCCGGCGCTCGGCGTGCTGCAGGACCGCGGCTACCGCGTCGCGCTGCTCACCGATGGCCGCATGTCGGGGGCGAGCGGCAAGGTGCCTGCGGTGATCCACCTCTCGCCCGAGGCGCTGCCCGGCTCCGACGGGATCAGCGGCCCGCTCGCCCGTTTGCAGGACGGCGACATGGTGCGCGTCTGTGCGGTAAGGGGCGAGGTGACGGCGCTCGTCGATCCGGCCGAATGGGCCGCGCGGACGCCCGCCATCGCCCCGCCGCCCGCACTCGGCGTTGGTCGCGAGCTGTTCGCCCTGTTCCGCCATCACGCCGACGAAGCCGAAAAGGGCGGCTCGGCGATGCTGGCGGCGATGGAGACCGTCACCTAAGCCGTCGCCCCCGCGAAGGCGGGGGCCGCTATCGGCCTAGCGCCACCCTTGCCAACGGCCCCCGCCTTCGCGGGGGCGACGAAGGAAAAAGATATGACCGACAAGTCCATCGACCAGATCATGGCACTAGCCCCCGTCATCCCGGTGATCGTCATCGACCGCGTCGAGGACGCCGTACCGATGGCCGAGGCGCTCGTCGCGGGCGGTTTGCCGGTGCTTGAGGTCACGCTGCGCACCCCCGCCGCGCTTGCCGCGATCGCGGCGATGAAGGCGGTGCCGGGTGCGGTCGTCGGCGCCGGTACCGTCCTCGATCCCGCGATGCTGGCGGGCGCGATCCATGCGGGCGCCGAATTCATCGTTTCGCCGGGGCTGACCGACAATCTCGGCAAGGCGGCGGTCGCGAGCGGCATTCCCTTCCTTCCGGGTACGGCCAATGCCGGCGACATCATGCGCGGCATGGATCTTGGCCTCTCGCATTTCAAATTCTTCCCGGCCGCGACGAGCGGCGGCATCCCTGCGCTCAAGGCGCTCGCGGGGCCGTTCGGGCAGGCGCGCTTCTGCCCCACCGGCGGCATCACCGCCGCGACCGCACCCGAATGGCTGGCGCTGGACCCGGTGCTGTGCGTCGGCGGCAGCTGGGTCGTCCCCGCGGGGCCGCTCGATCCGGCCCGGATCGAGACACTCGCGCGCGAGGCGTCGGCGCTCAAACCCTGATTGTCACCCCGGCGAAGGCCGGGATCTCGCCGGTGCGCAACGATGCCGGGTTGAGACCCCGGCCTTCGCCGGGATGACGAAATTGGGACGGGCGCTCACTCTTTCGCGCCATTGATTAACCCCATTTTACCTGTCATCGTGCAGGGATAAGGCGGTACAGCCGCCAGTGGGGGAGATGCGCGTGCCAAGGCCGCAGCCGCATTTGGAAGAAGTTCTCGCGTCCGAACCCGGATCGCATATCGCCGCGCTCTTCGATTTCGACGGAACGATCATCGCCGGCTATTCGGCGACCGCGATGCTGCGCGAAAAGCTGCAGCGCCGCGAAATGTCGGTCGAGGAGATCGCCGAGACCGCCAATGTCATCGCGCAGCACAGCCTGGGCGCGATCGGCTTTTCGGGGCTGATGAGCGGCGCCGCCAAATTCATGAAGGGCGTCGAGGAGGAAAGTTTCGTCCAGTTCGGCGAAGAACTCTACAAGAAACATATCGCGCGCAAAATCTATCCCGAGACGCGCGCGATCATCGAGGCGCATCAGGCCAAGGGGCACCGCGTCGCGATCATCTCGTCGGCGACGATCTACCAGATCGAGCCGACTGCGCGCGACCTCGGCATATCCGACATCAAATGCTCGGCCTATGAGATTGAGGATGGCGTGTTCACCGGCGACATCATCCGCCCGCTCTGCTTCGGCGAGGGCAAGGTGATCGCCGCCGAGGAGCTTGCCGCCGAATATGGCCTCGACCTCGATCAGAGCTATTTCTATTCGGACAGCGACGACGACATTGAACTGCTCGAACGCGTCGGCAAGCCGCGGCCGCTCAATCCCAATATGAAATTGAAGGCAAAAAATCTGATCAATCTGCCAGAGTGCGATTTCTTACTGACGCCGATTCTTTATACCGTCCCGTTACAGATTCTTTCTTACGAAGTAGCTCTGCTTAGAGGTACAGACATCGATCAGCCAAGAAACTTAGCCAAGTCTGTCACGGTGGAATAAACTAGAAAATATAAAACAGCTAACTTTAAACCTTCTTCAACTGGTGCTGCTGTAAAAAAGTAAACTTTATTATTACCTTCGTCTGCTACGCTACCTATTATTTTAGATTTATTACCATTGTAATCTTGAGT
>LULO01001489.1_pt1 | contig 12755 bp, 16 predicted proteins | sample 728121 | NCBI WGS metagenome assembly LULO01 (sample SAMN03860287, study PRJNA289734) | marine metagenome | biome: seawater column; feature: ocean; material: water; isolation source: Red Sea water column Station 149 - depth 50m | place: Saudi Arabia: Red Sea | collected 2011-10-15 | depth 50 m | reverse complement strand
AGCTGTTTTATATTTAGCTGCATATTTGTTTATGAATTTAGGTGCTTTTTCATGTGTAATACTTTTCTCTCTAAGAACTGGTTCTGACAGAATTCTTGATTACTCAGGACTCTACCAAAAAGATCCTCTAATAACATTAGGATTAAGCCTTTGTCTCCTTTCTCTTGGAGGTTTACCTCCAATGTTGGGATTTTTTGGAAAGATATATTTATTCTTTGCAGGTTGGGCTAATCATCAATATCTATTAGTAATCGTTGGACTAGTAACTTCAGTGATTTCTATTTATTACTACATTTCAGTGATAAAAATGATGGTTGTTAAAGAACCAAAGGAAGCTTCTGAAATAGTCAAATCATATCCTGAGATTAATTGGGGAATTGCAGGGTTACCTCCCTTGAGAATTGCACTTTATACTTGTGTGGCGGTAACAGCTCTTGGAGGAATCCTTTCTAACCCTCTCTTTAAGTTAGCTAATACAGCAGTTTCAGACACACCTTTTTTGCAAGATATTATCGCTATAACAAACAATATTTCCTAGAAAAACTTTTTGATAAATGTCTAAGAAAGTCGCATCTTTAGAAAGAATATCTAAAACATACGGCAAAGATGATCTAACTGTTAAAGCCTTAGATAGCATAAACTTAGAAATTTATAAAGGTGACTATTTAGCTGTAATGGGGGCAAGTGGCTCAGGTAAAAGTACAGCTATGAATATTATTGGATGTCTAGATAGACCCTCTGGAGGTATTTATAAATTAAATGGGATCCCTGTTGAGAAATTATCTGATGATGAGCTAGCTGAGATTCGTAACCAAAAATTAGGCTTCGTTTTTCAACAATTTCATCTTCTCTCAGACGCAACGGCTCTTGAGAATGTAATTTTACCTATGATTTATGCTGGTATTGAGCCTGAGCAAAGATTAGAACGAGGGAAGAATGCCTTAAAAAAAGTTGGCCTCTCTGAAAGAATGAATAATCGCCCTAACCAATTATCAGGAGGACAACAACAACGAGTTGCTATCGCAAGGGCTATCATTAATAACCCTGCAATATTATTAGCAGACGAACCCACTGGAGCACTAGATTCAAAAACAACTGAAGATGTACTAGATCTTTTTGACAAACTACATGAATCTGGAATAACTATAGTATTAGTTACGCACGAAGATGAAGTTGCAAATCGCGCGAAAAAAATAGCCAAATTTAAGGATGGAAGAATAGTTGAATTAAAAGTTAATTAAATTCAGAACCTTTTTATTACCTTTAGTTGATTTTCATTTTCAATTCTTAAATTACCATTTGAATCAATATCTTTAATTCTCCATGTATGAGGACAAAAACCACTAGGTAAAAATCTTTTAGAGAGGAAATTGTTTGCTGATTTGATCACATATTCTTTTTTGTTATTACATTCAACTGAATCATGAAAAACTTTAAGAACTTTGGCTGTCCAATAATATTGATTAATATTCTTTGTTTGTAATACTTTTGATAACGAAATACCTTCTGATGGAGTGTAATTTAAAACATTCATGCCAAGACCTATTCTTACGTAGGTAATTTCCTTGCCTCTCGTTATCACCCTTGGTAAAAATCCTATCAACTTTTTTGAACCAAAGAAAATATCATTTGGCCATTTCAAACAAACATCAATATTTTCTTCTTTAAGCATTTCACAGATCTTAATTCCCAAAGACAAATTAAATATTTGGCTTGCAAATTCTTTTGAAAATATTGGGTAAGCAGCACTTATCCAAATCCCTCCTTTTACGTCTTAGCTGCAGATCCAAAAACTTTCAAAATTCTTTATTAAAACAACAAGCATTTTTTTAATTTTAGATTAACTTTAGTCTTAATAAGTAAATTTTACAAATTGGACAAAAAGTATTTGCCAATAATTGCTAGAAGGAATCCACATCCATTAAAAGATTGTCTTGATAATTTCCAAAAATCATGGGGCGACTTAGATAAACTTTCTAAAATCAATGAAAAATGGAAGGACTTAATCGGTTTGGAACTATTTCAAGAATGTAAGCCATTAAATATTGAAAAAAAAATACTTACTATTGCAGTTAATAATCCACAGTGGCGCCAAGCTTTAATCTACAACAAGCATAAATTAAAAGAGAGAATCGAGAAAATTGGAATAATTTTGAATGAAATAAAAATCATTCAGAATTATGAGATAAAAAATAATAATATTAAAGCTAATAACGCAAAGATAGTTTGGGCTAAACATCCAAGCAGAATCCATCAAAACAATATGAGCATTTGTAGGATCTGTAATTCACCAACTCCTAATGGAGAAATTAAACGATGGGGGAAATGTTCTTTTTGTTGGAGAAGAAATAAATAAATCAATTATTTATTACAAATTAATATTCCCATTTGCCCCCAAAAAAGAGTTCTATATTCAGCTTTTTTAAATCCAACATTCTTTGCAATTTTTATAAGTTCATTTTTCTTAGGAAAATTTCTAATACTTTTTTCAATGTAAGCATATTCTTGACTTAGATTAAAAAGCCTTGAAATTGTCACTACAACAAGCCTCAAATATATTTTCTGAAAAATATTAGAGAAGGAATTTCTTGTTGAGTGATGAAAATCTAGGAATCCTGCTCTTCCTTTATTCTTCAAAAGATTAAAAACCTTTTTTATTCCCTCTTCAACATTGTTCAAGTTTCTTAATCCATAAGACATGCAGACCCCATCAAAATTTTTCGAGCAATCATCAATTTCTAAAACATCTTTAATTTCCCACTTAATAAATTTATTTTTTTTTAGCTCTGATTTTTCCTTTGCAATATTTAAAATTTCTTTCGCACTGTCAATACCAGTAATTGAGCCCCTCGGACTTACTCTCTTAGAAATTAAGAATGCTAAATCTCCAGTACCGCAACATAAGTCAGCCCAATCCTCACCATTTAAAGGTTCTAATAAATCTACTAATTTTCTTTTCCATAATGTGTGAAGTCCAAAACTTAATAAACTATTTAAAAAGTCATATTTATAAGAAATTTTATTAAATATTTTTTTAACTTCTAAAGTTTTCGTGAATTTGATTTTTAAATTTTTATTCATATGGTCTAATTGGAAGTTTTTTCCCCTGGAGAAAAGTTTTTATTTCTTTTAAAGTAAGTTTCTTATCATGCAGTAATGATGCTAAAAGTGCTGCAGATGCCCTGCCTTCTTTGAAAACATTATAGATATCTTCTAGACAGCCCGCTCCTCCAGAAGCAATAACTGGGATGTTAACAATATTGGCAACAGATTCAGTTAGATTCAAATCATATCCATTCTGAGTGCCATCACCATCCATTGAAGTCAGCAAAATTTCACCTGCGCCTAATTCCTCAACTTTCTTTGCCCAATTTAATACATCTATTCCAGTATTTTCTCTCCCTCCTTTTACATATACCTCCCATTCATCAGTCTTATTAACTTTTCTTTTAGCATCAATTGCTATCACGATACATTGATTACCAAATTCTCTAGAACTTTTAGAAATTAAATCTGGATTTCTAACAGCAGAAGAATTCAAACTCACTTTGTCCGCTCCAGCTCTTAAAAGATCATTAATTGAAGAAACAGAATCTATTCCTCCACCTACTGTAAATGGGATTTTTACTGATTTTGCGGTCCTAGAGACAAGGTCAACTAATGTATTTCTATTTTCTACACTAGCTCTAATATCTAAGAATACTAATTCATCTGCGCCCTCATCAGAATACCTACAAGCCAATTCAACAGGATCGCCTGAGTCTCTCAAGTTAACAAAATTTACGCAAAATTTCAGAATGGTGAGCAAAATTGGTTTTTCCCAGAAGAAATTGAGAAAGGTTAAAGAGTAAAGTGAATGATCCAAAACAACTATTAGGAATTAAGGGTGCCTCTGAAACATCAAGTATATGGAAACTCCGTATACAGTTAATGAAACCCATAACGTGGATCCCTTTGATATGGGGAGTTATTTGTGGAGCAGCTGCAAGTGGGAATTTTGAATGGACATTTAGTAATGTTCTAGCTTCATTAGCATGTATGTTGATGAGTGGACCACTTCTGGCTGGTTATACCCAAACCATAAATGATTTTTTTGATAAAGAAATTGATGCAATTAATGAACCAAATAGACCAATTCCTTCTGGGAAAATTTCAATTAAAGATGTAAAAATACAAATCTGGGTATTACTTATAGCGGGTTTAATAGTTGCTTTTCTATTAGATTTATATGCTAAGCACAGCTTCCCCTCCGTCTTACTTTTGGCATTAGGAGGTTCCTTTGTTAGTTATATATATTCTGCTCCACCACTCAAATTAAAACAGAATGGTTGGCTTGGAAATTATGCATTAGGAGCATCTTATATAGCTTTACCTTGGTGGGCAGGACAAGCCTTGTTTGGGAAATTAACTATCGTGACGGCGATACTAACACTTGCTTATAGCCTCTCAGGACTTGGAATTGCTGTTATTAATGATTTCAAAAGTGTTGAAGGAGACTCAAAGCTAGGCTTAAATTCTCTACCAGTAGTATTTGGAATTAAAAATGCAAGTAGAATAAGTGCAGGACTGATTGACATTTTTCAATTAGCAATGGTTGTAGTATTAGTCATTATTGGTCAACATTTAGCCTCTGTAATTTTGGTTTTATTGGTAATTCCACAAATTACATTTCAAGATATGTGGTTACTAAGAGATCCTCTAAAGTTTGATGTCAAATATCAAGCAAGTGCCCAACCGTTCCTTATAACTGGAATGTTAGTTACAGCTTTAGCGATAGGACATAGTTTTTTAGTTGCTTAAGGTGCAAAAGATTAAATTCAAATCTTTTGTTTTAATAATTCCAATATTAATTTTTTCTGGAATATCTTTTTATTTTTTTAGTCTAATATTTAGTACGTTAAAATTTGACGTATCTAAAAATAAAAAGTCTCGGGAAACCAAATATTCTTATGTAATATCATCTTCTGATAATAAGATACTAAGCAAATTAAGCCGCAAATTTGAAATAGATAATAGTTATCATAAAATTCCATTTTTTCTTAAACATTCTTTTATATCTTCTGAGGATAAAAGATTTTATAAACATAATGGAATAGATTTAAAAAGTATTTCACGTGCCCTTATTCAAAATATTAGAAGTGGTTATGTTAAAGAGGGAGGAAGTACGATTACACAACAAGTTGCTAGATTACTTTTTCTAAATAATGATTTAAGTTTTCAAAGAAAAATCAAAGAAATATTTATATCACTCATACTTGAATTTAGATATAACAAAAATCAAATTTTAAAATTATATTTAAATAATATTTATCTAGGATCAGGAGCATACGGGGTAGACGAGGCTGCCCAAGTTTATTTTGGAAAATTTATAGAAGAATTGACATTATCAGAGATCGCATTAATTGCAGGATTAGCTCCAGCTCCATCAATTTATTCACCTTATCAAAATTTAGAACTAGCTATTAAAAATAGAAATAAAGTTCTTGAATCAATGTATGTTGATGGATATATTTCTCTTGCAAATAAGAATAAGGCTATTAAAGAAAAAATAAAGTTAAATTATCAAACAGCTGATAATTTTTTAGATGATAAATTACTAATAAACTTTATTCTTCAGGAAACAGATAAAAAAATTGGAAGTAAAAATGATTATAAGTTTTTAAGAATTAAATCTTCTATCAACAAAGATTGGCAAGAAAAAGGTCAAAAAATATCAAGATACGCAGGGCCTAAAGAACTTGAATTTGGTCTGTTATCTATCGAATCAAACACAGGACTAATCAGGACAATGATAACCAGCAAAAATCCATCAATTAATGAATACAATAGAGTGATTTCATCTGTAAGACCTTTAGGTTCTACTTTTAAAATAATCCCTTATGCTGCTGCATTAATAGAAGGAATAAAATTAAGCGATAAATTTGAAGACTTACCAATATGCTGGGAAAGTTATTGCCCAAAAAATTTTTCAGAAGACTATAGAGGTTCAATATCTTTGATTGAATCATTTAAAAGTTCATCAAATATCGTTCCAATATCAATAACAAAAAAAATCGGCTTAAAAAATATTATTAATTTAGCGAATTCATTTGGACTAGGTTACGAGCAAGAGTTTGAGGAATTCCCATCATTAGCTATTGGCGCCTACGGAGATAATCTTTTAAACATCACAAATGCATATTCTGCAATAAACAATAATGGGAAGATTCAAAGCCCTGAAATCATAGAAAAAATAGAATCATTTAAAAAACAACCTATTTGGGAAAATAAATCTATTTCCAAGAAAATATTAGATTTAAAAATAAACAAGAAAATAAATAAACTTCTTGAAAAATCTGTAAAAGAAGGCACTTCAAAAGCAGCCTCTATAAAAGGAAAGAAAATTTATGGGAAAACAGGAACATCTGATGGAAATAAAGATCTCTGGTTTATTGGTTCCATTGATAACCTTACAACAGGGATCTGGATAGGTTACGACGATAACAAGGAATCTGAATTATCTAGTGGGAATGCAGCTTATTTATGGAAGAAGTTCATATCTGAAATTTATAAAATTCCAATTAAAAAATAAATTATATTTTTAAGATTTATAAGAAATTATTGCAGAATAAAATCCATCACCAGGATAATCCAAGCTAGGTAAAATTTGCTTTTGGCTAACCAATTTTAAAGTTTTGTTTTTTTCAATAAATCGTTCAATTAATAGATTATTTTCATCGGGACAAATAGTACAAGTTGAATAAACTAAAGTACCATCTTTTTTCAAAAGAGGGAAAATACTCTCCAAAAGTTTTTCCTGTAATAAAGTTAAAGATTTTATTTTTTCTTTACTTAAAGACCATCTAGAATCTGGATTCCTGGAAAGAGTTCCAATGCCTGAACATGGAGCATCTAATAAAATCTTATCAAAATAAGATATAAACTTAGGATTTAATTCAATCAAACTCGTAGCATCAGCCTAATCTTTTCACCTTCTTTTGGATTTAAGAGAGGTGCTATCCACTGAGAAGATCTATCTTGAATTGTCCAAAGTCCATCACTATATCCTGGTAAATTTTTTATAGATCTTGGATTAGATTTTAAAGTAATTCCATTATGTAAATCTTTAATAATTTCAGCATCAATTTTATTTTCATGAAGTACTTTCAAAAAGTTATCTAAATTAGTTTTTAATTGGTTAATTCTCAAATCAATTGATGGTTTTTTATTAAATGCCTTAATGATATTTTCACCCTCGCTATTGCCGACCCATTTATAAAGATCCTTCACAAGCCATAATGGAAATGATTCAAGATATGAAATTCTTTCTTTTCTATCAGAAGATAATTCCGGAAAGATTTTTTGTTCTAATTTTCTTGATGCATTTCTCAATATCGCATTTACAGTTCCCGCTAAACCATTTAAATCTGTTTTTTTAGCTACTTCTACAGTGGTAGAAATAGCAGCAGGAAATGGGATTTTATCCATTTTCAATAGTTGATACAAACCTATATGTAGAAGCCATCTTAACTTTGGAGGCTGCTTTTTATGAGTAATTTTTGATGTATGATCCGTCCAAAGATCAAGAAATTTTCTATACCTTATGCATCCAAAAGATAATTCCGTAATAAAAGCTATATCAAGAGGATTAAATTGATAATTTTTTAAAACCTTTTCAAGAGCATGATCAGAAAAATCACCAGAACTAACTTTTAATAAAATTTCCCAAGCTGCCTTTCTTTGTAAATATCCTATGCTCAAAATATAATTAATTTTTTAAAGATAACTTTAATATACAAAAAATTCAAAAATTTAAACTACTTTTTCAATTGCAGAATTAAACCAAATAAAACCTAAGATAGAAATAAGTGAAAGATTAAATCCTAAAAAAAGAAAGATATTTAAAGAATGGATTCTTTCCCGAAAAAATATTTTTTTCTCTTTTTGATACTTCATTATTAAAATAAAAACTTATTCAGGATTTCAAACGGCAACCAATATTGATAGATCCTGCATCAAGCATTCTGCCTAATTTAATTGCTATGGATTCCTCCAACCTAGTGAAATTAGATTGATGGGTAGTTATCCAATCTAATTCAGAAAAAGTGATAATTCCCGTCGAATTACTTTTTAAAAAAAGTGTTCCAATTTCCATTAGATAAATCTAATTTTTTCTAAGTTAACATCCGTACTTAATATTTCTTCATAACATAATATTCTTTTAATTTTTCAAAGACAACTGTAGGTTATTACTCTTAATTTATTGAATATCTCTTAAAAATTTATCGGCCGTTTTTAAGTGATTATTTAATTTTTCCTCTGACATTTTATCGAGATTTCTCGTTAACATTGCCAGACGATATTGCTTTCTAAAAAAGCTTTCATTATCTTTAATAAATTTCCAAAATAAGCCATCCCATATTTCACACCATGGGCCACTTTTAAAATTAGACATTTTTTTTACATAATTAGAGCTTGATATATATGGCTTTGTTGAAAAGATACCACCATCACTAAACTGACTCATTCCGTAAACATTTGGGACCATAACCCAATCATAGGAATCAATAAACATTTCCATAAACCATTTATAAACTTGGTTGGGGTGAATTCTACATAGAAGCATAAAGTTGCCAACAATCATTAGCCGCTCAATATGATGACAATAACCAAATTTAATAATATTTTTTATAACAACGTCTACTGGTTCAATTCCTGTATTTCCTTGATAAAAAGATTTTGGAATTGGCTTATCTTCAAAATTCCAAAAATTACTATTTCGCATCTTTGTTCCGTACTTTTTATAGACGAGGCAAATAAATTCTCTCCATCCAATAATTTGACGAATAAAACCCTCTAAAGAGTTAATAGGAACATTATTATTTTTTGCAAAAAGTAATGCTTTATTTACTACTACATCTGGGGTTAATAAGCCGCTATTTAAAAGAGGAGAAAGTAAACTGTGCCATAAAAAAGAATTTTCTTTAGAAATAGCATCCTCATAATCTCCAAATAAGAAAAATCTATGTTTAAAAAAATCATTTAACCATTCATCTGCCTCTTCAAAATTAGTTGGATATAAAAAGTTATTACTTTCTCCAATAAACTCAATATCAAAATTGGCTAATGACCTTTCTGCATTAACTACAAATTTATTTTTTTGTAATTTAGGTGTATCGGGTATATTTATTTTTTTTGGTAATTTTTTTCTGTTCATTTCATCGAAACTCCATTTACCACCTTCAGGTGTATCATCAGGATTAACTAATATCTTTTGGCTCTTTCTTTGATTCTCATAAAATCTCCCCATAAGAGGTTTTTTTGCATTTGATGCAAATAAATCTTTTAAATCTTCACTGCTCATAAACATAGGAGAAGGCAAAATATTTAAAGCTAAATTATTACTTTCAACAAAATTATTAATCCTCTTCATTATTAAAAAATCATGAGGGTCAATGAGATTTATTTTCTGATATTTATTTTTAATAAATTCCGATAAGTAATCAACTGTAGAAACATTATTCTTGTTTTCGATATATAAAACTTTAAAGCCAGATATTTCTAAATAATTTTTATAAGCGAGCATAGATGCTCTATGAAAAACTAACTTATTTTTATGGTTAATTAATTTATGAAATTTATCATTTCCAAAAAATAATGAGTCTTCCAAAATCAAAACTTCACAATTTATTTTTAAGATTGGGCTTTCTCTAAAAAGTTGATTCGGGAAAATAATTGATACTTGTTTCATCTTTGCGACTTCCTGTTACTGCATCTTTTTGAACAGTAGATAACATCATCCCAACAGTTTTTCCATTTTTTACGCCACTCAAACGGCCTATTGCAAACAGGACAAGTTTTAGTAGAAAGATTTTTCAAAATTTATAATTTTCTTTTATGAGTAGATTTAAATCTAGTTGAATCTTTAAGGGCCATATGTTTTGTATTTCTTCCCGAAACTCTCTTTCTCCAGACTTTGAAAGATTTGGGTTTAAGATTTTGACGCATAATTTTTATCGCATCTTCCTCTTTTAAACCAAATTGATACTCGATAGCTTCAAAGGGTGTTCTATCTTCCCAACACATTTCTATTATTCTGTCTATATCGATACTTTCCATATTTATTGTTCACATTGTGAGGTACAAAGTTTTTCAATATCGGATCTACCTGTAATTTGAAGTCTATATTTTGCCCAATATCTGTAAACCAATCTCAATAATGGAGATAAGAGCTTAATCTTCAAGGGATAATAAACCCAACCTAAACCAACTAATTCATAAGAATATGCAAGTACATCTAGTCCCCTAATAATTTCACCATTTTCAATAATCCCATGCAGGTTTGACATAGCTTCTGAATATGAGATGTCATTAAAAAGACTTTGATCATAATCCTTACTATTAATATCTATAAATGCAATTTGATTTAAGGTATCTCTTTTTTTAAGAAAATTTGTTTCTCTCAAACAAAGTGGACAACCACCATCGAATAAAAAGGTTAATTTATTTTTCATATTTTTATTCAAATATAGAAATTAAATAACTTTTTTGTGGAATAAAAAATTTTTTTTAGAGTACAAGCTTTATAAAGCCTTAATAATTGCCAGTTCTAATTTAGTGAAATTATATTATCTTATTAATTAATAAGCCATTGATTAAGGGATACATCAATGGTTTAAAACTATTTATGATCAGTCATCTAGAAGATGAACTCCTTCTCCTACGTCAGGAGTAAATTTACAATATTTTTCAAAAATAAGTCCAACACCTCTCATTTTTTCTCCTAATTCATCGTTAAATTTATTCCATTCTTCCGATTCACGATCAGGTAAATCCCACCCTTGTTTTTCTACCATACTTGTTATTACTGTATAGTCCCATTCTATGTATGCCATTGAGTTAATTTAAACTACCAAAATATTATAAACCAAGAGATTTAATAGGTAATCAATATTTTTTGAATATAATTTAAAAGTGTGAAAAAATTATAAATGTCAATTTTGCCAAGAAGATTTGAACGAATCAAAAGTGTTTTAGATTGCAGAATGAAAAACTTGACTGTTTTAGTTGAGGATGTCAATAAACCACATAATTTATCTGCGATATTAAGGACATGTGATGCAGCAGGAGTTTTCGAAGCAAATTTTATTAGCAAAACGAATGCCGTTAAGACTTTTAATAGTACTGCTCAAGGAAGTCAAAAATGGGTAAAACTGAATAATCATGAAAACACTATCACGGCAATATCTGATTTAAAGAATAAGGGTTTTAAATTATATGGAACGACTCTTAATAGTGAATCAGTAGATTATAGAAATTTTGATTATTCTCAAAATACATGTTTTGTTTTAGGAGCAGAAAAATGGGGACTAAGTAATGAACTTATATCAATGGTTGATCAATCAATTTTTATACCTATGAGAGGTATGGTTCAATCTCTGAATGTTTCAGTTGCTGCTTCTATATTATTATTTGAAGCTGTTCGCCAAAGAAAAAATAAAGGTATATTGCCCGCTAATGGAGAAGGGTTAAATATGGATGAATATCAAAAAACACTTTTTGAATGGTGTTACCCAGAATTAGCTGCGGTGTATAAAAAATCAGCTAAAGAATATCCAAAGTTGAATGATCAAGGAGAACTTGATCCTATTACAGATAACTAAATTTATTCAGAATTTTGACTATCAAAAATTTCTTCAAGGTCCTCTCCTATAAAAGAAAGACCTAAAACTAAAAAAAACATTGCCAAACCTGGGAACAAAGCCGTCCACCAGATACCTGTAGGTAAAGCGGCAAGAGCCAGATTTAAATCACTTCCCCACTCTGGGACATCTGCAGGAACGCCAAGGCCTAAAAATCCTAAACTTCCTAATACCAAAACAGCATCTGCAGCATTTAGGGTAAGCAGAATAGGCAATGGTGTTATTACATTTGGGAGAATATATTTAAAAATAATTTTTTTAGCGTTAAGGATACCCTTACCCAATACAAAAGCCACAACAACTGAAAGCAAAATTACAGGTATTGAAAAAATAGTATCCATTATTAGTGATAAGCATTTATCAAAAAAACCACCAAAATATCCACTTAATAATCCCAATGGCAAACCCAAACTTAATGAAAAAAGAATAGCTAAGAATACAACTTCTATCGCTAATGATGATCCTTGCAAAGTTCTTAAGCAAACATCTCTTCCTAATCTATCTGTGCCACAAAAATGATTAAGAGAAGGAGGGGCAAAGATATCATTGCTTAACATTGAAAATGAATAGCCAAAAAAATTATTGGCCTCTAAAAATTTCATTATTAAAACAACAAGAAGATAAAAAAGTACAATTAAAAATCCAGCTTTTCTGATATTTGCGCCGACACGATTAAATGAGTTAATATCCAAAATCTTTTTTTAAAGATATAAATGAAATATACCCAATTCTTTTAAAAATAAATAGCTATAAATTTTAAATTAAAAGAAATTACTGGTTTAATTTCAAGACTGCCATAAAAGCTTCTTGAGGGACTTCAACTTTACCCATTGCCTTCATCCTCTTTTTACCTTTGGCTTGTTTCTTTAAAAGTTTCTTTTTCCTAGAAATATCGCCTCCATAACATTTAGATAAAACATCTTTTCGCAAAGCACTTATGCTTTCACTTGCAATAATCCTGCTACCGATTGATGCTTGAATAGGTATTTTAAATTGTTGTTTTGGAATAAGTTCTTTTAATTTCTCAACTAAACTTCTGCCAATTCCATAAGCCTTATCTTTATGAACAATAGA
>LULO01001468.1_pt1 | contig 12776 bp, 14 predicted proteins | sample 728121 | NCBI WGS metagenome assembly LULO01 (sample SAMN03860287, study PRJNA289734) | marine metagenome | biome: seawater column; feature: ocean; material: water; isolation source: Red Sea water column Station 149 - depth 50m | place: Saudi Arabia: Red Sea | collected 2011-10-15 | depth 50 m | reverse complement strand
GTTTGGCACCGAGTTCACAACACCAGAGGTTCGTGCATTCTGTGCTATGAACGACATTGCTTATGCTACGGTCACTCGTAAGATTGCACAATATAAAGTTAGTAAAGGTAAGTGGAATCTAACTCTTCAAGAGAAACTTGAGAAGACTTACGAAGCACCATCTGGACATCCAGTAGCAGAGAGAAACCTTGTTCCTGACAAAGACCCTAACTATGTTCCTTTTGGCAACTACACAGATGTTAAAAAGATCATTCAATCTAAAATTTTCTACCCCACATTCATAACTGGTCTTTCAGGAAACGGTAAAACATTCTCAGTTGAACAAGCATGTGCTGCTCTAAATAGAGAGTTAATACGTGTGAATATCACAATTGAGACAGATGAAGATGACCTCATTGGTGGATTCCGTCTCGTCAACGGTGAAACTGTTTGGCATAATGGTCCAGTCATCGAAGCCTTGGAGCGCGGTGCGGTTCTATTGCTTGACGAAGTTGACTTGGCTTCCAACAAGATTCTTTGCCTTCAATCAATCCTCGAAGGAAAAGGAGTCTTCTTAAAGAAGATTGGTAGATTCGTTAGTCCCGCTCCTGGTTTTAATATTGTTGCTACTGCCAACACAAAAGGTAAAGGTAGTGATGATGGTAGATTCATCGGTACTAACGTATTGAACGAAGCATTCCTTGAGAGATTTGCTGTTACTTTTGAGCAAGAGTATCCATCAGTTGCTACTGAAGTTAAGATACTTGAGCGTGTTGCTGCTAAAGCAAATATCGTTGCTCCTGAGTTCTGCAAGAGACTTGTAGATTGGGCAGACATCATCCGTAAAACCTTCTATGATGGTGGTATAGATGAAGTGATCAGTACTCGTAGATTGGTTCACATTCTACATTCCTACAAAATCTTTTCAAACAAAGAGAAGTCAATTCAAGTTTGCATTAATAGATTCGATGCAGAGACTAAGCAATCCTTCTTAGAATTGTATGACAAAGTTGATGTAGAGTTTCAAATTTCTAAATCCGAATTAAACGATGAATCTGTGGAAAAATTATAAAGGTGCACTCCACGAAATGTTCCCTCTGCATTGTGCAGATGGGGACGTGTATCTACAACAACATCATATATCCAAAGACGGGCAGTAACTTGCCCTGTTTTGGTATGGACTTAATGGGATTCTTTCAAAAGAAAGTCATTATAGTTTTTGATTATCAACATCCAGTAGAGAACTATTTGTTCTCAGTTGATGGTTTACCCAAGAGTGAAGGAGACTATCGTTTCTTTGAACCTGGTAATCACTTCTCTGAGAATGTTTATATTGCTAAATGCACTATGGATGAAGTCGATGACCACTTGGAAATGTTTAAGACTTACTTGACAAAGTACAAGGATATGATAGAATTAGAGAAACCCACTGGTACAGATACCAGTGTTTATAAGGACTTCGATGCTTACATGACTAAACTTGATCCTGTATCAGGATACCTGAAAGGAAAGTTTGGAGAAGATAAAGCAGAAAGTCTTGTTAATGATTTTCTATTTACATATGGTTAATGCATGGAGTTTGGCATATGACACTCTAAATGGAACACTTGATAAGGAGTATCCTATTTTGAATCATCAATTTAAATATCATGAGGAAGAGATCCTCAAAGACATAGAAGAATATATTTCTTCTACTTACAACGGACATTACACAGGTTCTAAACATGAGTACCGTAAAGTCCAGACAATAGATCTAATGGCATCTAGAGATCTTGCACCTCATTTCTGTCAAGCAAATATTTTAAAATATGGCAGCAGATATGGAAGTAAGAATGGAAAAGATAAAAAAGACTTGCTAAAAGTCATTCATTATGCTATGTTATTATTACACTTCGACGACCACTATGGCAAACCTTCAATGACCAGTGGTAATATTGATCACTTTATGCCATGAAATTGAGAAAACAATTTACTATGAAACTATCTGAAAAAACATCTTCCATCCTCAAGAACTTTTCTTCTATCAATGGTTCTATTCTAGTTAAGGAAGGTACTTCACTCAAAACTATGTCTCCCATGAAGAATATTCTTGCGGAAGCAACTATTGATGAAGACATGCCAAGGGACTTTGCAATTTATGATTTACCGCAGTTCCTGAATACCCTTGATTTGATGGATGGTCCTATGCTTGATTTCACTAACGAACACTATGTTGTTATCAAACGTGAACGTAGTAAGTTCAAGTATTGGTTCTGTGATCATACCTTAGTTCCTTCACTTCCAGAGAAAACAATTGAGTTACCTAGTAGAGATGTTTGTTTTCAACTAGAACAAGAACAACTACGTCAATTGACTCGTGCTGCTGATGTTCTTGGTCTTCCAGATTTGTCTGCTATTGGCGATCGTGATTCTATCAAACTTGTTGCTCGTGATAAGAATAATCAAACTTCTAATGATTATTCAATTGAAGTAGGAAGAACAGATAAAGAATTTATATTTAATTTTAAAAGAGAGAATATCAAAATCATTCCAGAATCTTATGATGTTGTTGTCTCTAAAAAACAACTTGCTAGGTTTACTAACACAAAACTAAACCTTAATTATTTTATTGCACTTGAACCAGATTCAGTCTACAACGACTAAATCTATTATTTCGTTATGTCTGATTTTCTTTGGGTCGAAAAGTACCGACCTAAAACTATTGATGATTGTATTTTACCCACTTCTATTAAGACTACCTTTAAAGAGTTTCTTGAGAAAGGTGAGGTTCCTAACCTCTTACTATCAGGTCCTCCTGGTGTAGGTAAAACTACAGTTGCCAAAGCACTATGTGAAGAACTTGGAGCAGATTACTATGTTATCAATGGATCTGATGAGGGAAGATTTCTAGATACGGTACGGAACCAAGCAAAGAACTTTGCAGCAACCGTATCACTTTCTTCGTCTGCAAAACATAAAGTCATCATTATTGATGAAGCAGATAACACAGGGAATGATGTACAACTTCTCTTACGTGCTAACATCGAAGCATTTTATAATAACTGCCGATTCATTTTTACCTGTAACTATAGAAATAAATTGAAATTATCCAGAAACACTTTCCTGACTGGCGACGTATTTTAAATGAGTGTCAGCGATACTCTGCTAGTGGAAAGATTGACTCTGGCATTCTTGTTGATATGTCAGATGCCAATACCTCTGATCTTATGGGTTTCCTCAAAGATAAAAATTTTCAGGAGGTTCGTAAGTGGGTAGTTGCTAATCTGGACAATGATATGGCATCTCTTCTTAGAGGTGTCTATGATGCCCTTTCAGATAATATGGAAGGTCCTGCAATGGCAGCAGCAATTTTAATTATTGCAAAGTACCAATATCAGGCAGCATTTGTTGCCGACCAAGAGATTAACCTTCTCGCTTGTTTAACTGAAATTATGGTGGAGTGTGAATTCAAATGACTAAAAGCCCAAACAAATTTATAAGAAAACGTGAAAAGATCAGAGCACAAATGAAGTCCAGATTCTATTACTTGTTCTGGGGTGCAGCAACTGTATCTGTATTTGCAGGTCAGATGTATGTTGGATCTGGATATCGTAAAATGTCCAACTCTCTTGACATTCTTGTCAAAACTTACATCAATAGACCAAGAACTGCGCCAGCAGAAAAACCCTTATATCAAATGCCAATCATCAAATGAAATATTTGAAGACTCCTCTTCGATATCCTGGTGGTAAGTCAAGGGCAGTTCCTAAACTCTTCAAATATTTCCCAGACATGAGTAATATTAAAGAGTACAGAGAACCTTTCCTTGGTGGAGGTTCTGTTGCTATTGCTATCACTAAACAATATCCTGACATTGATATTTGGGTCAATGATTTATATGAACCATTGTACAATTTCTGGGTTGAGTTGAGAGACAATGGTGATTATTTGCACGATCAATTACAACAATTAAAATCTAGATTTCCTGATCAGGGTTCTGCCAAGGGATTATTTCTAGATGCAAAAGAAATAGTTACAGACGAAACCCAAAAAGATAAGGACAGAGCAGTTGCTTTTTATATTATTAATAAGTGTAGTTTCTCTGGTCTCACTGAGAGTTCGTCCTTCTCTCCACAAGCAAGTGATTCCAACTTCTCAATGCGAGGAATCAATTTCTTGCCAGAATATTCAGGATTAATCACCAATTGGAAAATTACAAACCTTAGTTATGAACAACTCCTCTGTGACGACAAACAAACCTTTATCTATCTCGATCCGCCCTACGACATTAGATCCAACCTATATGGTAAACGTGGAAACATGCACAAAGGATTTGATCACGATGTCTTTGCTAGTGATTGTGACCGCTTTATCAGTCCTCAACTCGTATCTTATAATTCGTCTCAACTGGTCTGTGAAAGATTCAAAGGGTGGGAAGCAGGACAATTCGACCACACCTACACCATGAGATCTGTAGGAACATACATGAATGATCAACAGGAAAGAAAAGAACTGGTGCTTTCAAATTATGGAACTTAAAGATTGGTTAAACTCGATCAACTATAATAAAGATGATCTTTCCGAAGACATCAAATCATATCCTCCTTACATTGTTAACCGTTGTTTGTCAGGACATATGGACTGTGTAATGTTCGCTAATGAGATGAATATGTATTCACATCTTGACAAAGATATGCAATATTATTTTTATCTAAATAGTCTCAGGAAACGGAAAAGATTTTCTCCTTGGATCAAAAAAGAAAAGATCGAAGACATTGATTCCGTCAAACAATATTATGGATATAGTAATGAAAAGGCTAAACAAGCATTGCGTTTATTATCAGAAAGTGAACTCAACTACATTAAGTCAAAGCTTGACATTGGAGGAACTAAATGACGGTATCTGAACCCCAAGTATCTTGGTCGCAAAATAATATGGTTGAGGTCTCCCTCAACGAACCAGATGATTTCCTAAAAGTCAGAGAAACTCTTACTCGTATCGGTGTTGCATCTCGTAAAGAAAAAAAGTTATATCAATCCTGTCACATTCTACACAAACAGGGTCGTTACTATATTGTCCATTTTAAAGAGCTTTTTGCCCTTGATGGGAAGCATGCAAATCTTACTATTAATGACGTTCAAAGACGTAATCGTATAGCACAACTGCTATCTGACTGGGGATTAATTACAATTGTATCGGAGAGTGAAGTTGGAGATATTGCACCACTAAATCAAATTAAAGTACTGGCATTTAAAGAGAAGGGAGAGTGGACACTAGAGTCCAAATATAATATTGGTCGTAAGAAAACTGCTGCCGAAAGCGAATAACCGTAATGAAAAGGGAGGTTTTTACACCTTCCTTTTTTTGTGTCTTAACCTATATAATAATTGAGGATGCCTAATGGGTCCTTATTAAAAAAACAGACGCTTAAGGAGGTCAATTATGTGGACGACTAGCATGAGGAAGTATGGTGTAAATGACATTGTACAATTTCTAAATGATGTAGAAAAAACTACTATTGGTATGGATGAGTGGGTGCAAAGACTTGCTGCACAACATACAAGTGAAAGGTCATCTTATCCCCCATACAATCTAGTTAAAGAATCAAATACAGATTTCAAACTTGAAATCGCACTAGCAGGATATAATAGAAAAGACATTGATGTTTATTCTGAATTAAATAAATTAGTTGTTGAAGCTAAAAAAGGTGATGATGATAATTCTGAGTATGTACATCGTGGATTAGCAAGACGAGCATTTACTCGCACATGGACATTATCTGATGATGTCAAAATTGATAAAGTAGATTTTGTAGATGGTTTATTGACGATTGATTTAAAGAGGATTATTCCTGAACATCATAAGAAAAAGGTTTATTCTATAAACTAATAAATAATAAAACTCAAAGGACTCTTGACAAAAACCAAGAGTCCTTTTATAATGCTAACATAACCTTATACAAATATGACAGTATCGATCGTTTATCTAATATCTGGTGAAACTCTTATTTCTGGTGTGGAAGAAGTTTTGGTAGGTGAAAGACTTATTGGATACAGACTTCACAACCCACATAGACCAGACATCATGATGGATGGACAAGATCCTGGTATGGCTCCTGGTCCTGGTGGTGCAGATCAAGATGGTGACTCTGATAACCTAAGAGACTTGTATGGTGGTCATGGTAAGAACCCTATGATGGGTGATCCTTCTAGATTCCTAACAGATAAGAACCCTCTACTTAAAGAAAAGAAACTAAAAGACAATGAACAGGAAATTGATATTAACCTGATTCCATGGCAACCTCTTGCTAAAGAAGCAGTGTTTACTATTCCTGCAGATAAAATCATTTGTGTCTATGCACCAGTCAGAGATTTGGAAGCAGCATATCTTGAAAAACTAAATGAAGAAGGTGGTGAAGATCCTTCTAGCAAGAAAAAGAAGAAGTCTAAATCAGTCAAACAAATCTTGAATGAATTGGGGGATAAAGCAGCAGAATGATAAAAGTTCTCCTTTTAAAGAATGGTTCAGTTTTAATTACTGAAATTGAAGAAGTGACAGCAGAACTAGGAGAACCTGATTGTAAGTTAGTCAATCCAGTAGAGATCCTAGACACAGAACCTCTCCAGTTGAAGAAGTGGTTACATGCATATACCACTCAGACATCAAGTATGCTATCATCAGATAGTATCCTAACAATAGTTGATCCTCACAAAACTATCTTGGATGATTACAAAAAGTTCTTGACTAAATGAAGTTCTACACAAATGTCCAACTAGTCGGAGATGATTTCCTTGTCCGTGGTTATGATAATGGTAACTACTTTCAGACAAGAGAAAAGTTTTCTCCGACTCTTTTTATGAAATCTCCTAAGAAGTCTAAGTACAAGACTCTATCAGGAGAAACAGTTTCACCCATCAAACCTGGTAGTGTGATGGAATGTAGAAACTTTATTGAAAAATATAGTGCTGTAGAAAATGTATCAATATACGGAAATGATAAGTACATCTATCAATATATTTCTGAGAAGTACCCACAGGAAGAAATTAAATTTGATGCATCTAAGGTAAGAATATTTACGATTGATATTGAGGTAGCATCTGAAAATGGTTTCCCTACCACAGATGCAGTTGCCGAAGAGATCCTTGCAATTAGTATTCAAAACTCTGCAACAAAACAAATTGTTACATGGGGTCAAGGTGCATTCGTAAACAAGAAAGATAACGTTAGTTATATCAACTGCAACAGTGAAGTACACCTTCTACGTTCCTTCCTTGCTTTCTGGACAAAGAACTATCCAGATGTGATTACTGGTTGGAATTGTAACTTATATGATATTCCTTATATCTGTGGTCGTATAGATCGTGTCCTAGGTCAAAAAGAGATGAGGACATTTTCTCCTTGGAATATGGTAAGAAAAGGTATCATAAAGATTATGGGACGAGAACATGTTTCTTATACTGTGTCTGGAATAGCATGTCTTGATTATCTTGATCTCTATAAGAAGTTTACTTATAAGGCACAAGAGTCTTATAGACTAGATTATATTGCTGAAGTAGAACTTGGTAAGAAGAAACTTGATCACTCTGAGTATGATACATTCAAAGACTTCTATACAAAAGGTTGGCAAAAGTTTATTGAATACAACATCATTGACGTAGAACTAGTTGATGAGTTGGAAGATAAGATGAAGTTGTTATATTGATGTTTTCTATCAGGTAAGGATGTGGGATACTATCATTTACAATTACCTCAAACGAAAGAATATTGTTATTCCTCCAAAAGAAGAATCTAGTAAGAATGAAAGATATGCAGGTGCATATGTAAAAGAACCAGTACCAGGTGTTTATGATTGGGTTGTATCATTTGACTTGAACAGTCTATACCCACATTTAATCATGCAATATAATATTTCCCCAGAAACTTTACTTGAAGAAAAGCACCCTTCAATTACAGTTAACAAGTTACTCAAGGAGAATTTAACTTTTGAAATGTATAAGGACAATGCAATCTGTGCTAATGGTGCAATGTTCCGTAAAGATAAACGTGGATTCTTACCAGAACTAATGGAGAAGATGTATGGTGACCGTGTTATATTCAAGAAAAGAATGCTTAAAGCGAAGCAAGAGTATGAGAAGAAACCTACTAAAGCTCTTGAAAAGGAGATCTCTAGATGTAACAACATTCAAATGGCAAAGAAGATTTCTCTTAACTCTGCTTATGGTGCTATCGGTAATCAATACTTCAGGTATTACAAACTAGCAAATGCTGAAGCAATTACATTGTCTGGTCAGGTTTCTATTCGTTGGATTGAACAACGTATGAATCGATACCTAAATAAACTTTTGCAAACGGAGGAAGTAGATTATGTTATCGCATCTGACACCGACTCAATCTATCTTAATCTTGGACCTCTTGTTAATAAACTTTTTGGTGATGAGTCTAGCAACAAAACAGCAGTTGTGGGGATACTTGACAAGATCTGTAAAGAAACGTTGGAACCGTTCATTGAGAAATCCTATCAGGAACTTGCTGATTACGTTTCTGCGTATGATCAGAAAATGAGTATGAAGCGAGAGAACATCGCTGAACGTGGTATCTGGACAGCAAAGAAAAGATACATTCTAAACGTATGGGATAGTGAAGGAGTTAGATATGAAGAACCTAAACTGAAGATGATGGGTATTGAGGCAGTCAAGTCATCAACACCTGCTGCATGTAGGAAGTTAATTAAAGATGCCTTGAAGATGGTTATGGAAGGAACTGAAGATGAAGTGATTGATTTTATTGCAGACTCTAGAAAGAACTTTCGTTCAATGAGTCCAGAGGAAGTTTCATTTCCAAGATCTTGTAGTAATCCTAATAAGTTCAAAGGGGATGCCGACATCTATGTGAAAGGTACTCCAATTCATGTAAGAGGGTCACTGCTCTTTAATCACTATATAAAAAAGAATAATTTGGATACAAAGTATTCATTGATTAACAATGGTGAAAAAATTAAATTCTGTTACTTGAAGATACCAAACCCAATTCAGGAAAACGTTATTTCGTTTATCCAAGACTTTCCACATGAACTGGGTTTACAAAAATACATCGATTATGACACTCAGTTTGACAAGTCATTTTTAGAACCCTTGAAAATTATTCTGGATGCTATACAATGGAAAGTTGAAAGAAGAAACACATTGGAGCAATTTTTCGTATGAAGGATCAAGCATCTGTAGGTCAAGAATCACCTACTGTAAAATATCAAAGAGCATTAGATCTCTTTACAGAATCAGTTATGAAACCAGATCATGACCTTCGTGGTTGTGCTCACAATCAAGGTTGTTACGAAGACTTGATGGAGATACGTGAACACGTTTTGAAATATCTTCATACATTGAAATCAACACACAACTTTCAAAATCCTGACGAGTCAGATATAATTGAAAGTGAAAAGTTAGAAGAAGAAGCACCCTTATCAAAATGGCGATAGTGTGCTATAATATTTTTAGATACTTTGATTATGGATTTTTTAAAAGAAATTGTAAAAGAAATTGGTGACGAGTACACCCAACTTGCATCGGAGGTAGAATCAACTGAAGAATTTATTGACACAGGTTCGTACATTTTTAACAGCCTTGTATCAGGCTCTGTATTTGGCGGTGTATCTAGGAACAAGATTACCGCTATTGCTGGTGAAAGCTCTACTGGAAAGACTTTCTTTTCGTTGGCTGTTGTCAAAAACTTTTTGGATAATAACCCTGATGGTTACTGCCTTTATTTTGACACCGAGGCTGCTGTCAACAGGGGACTCCTTGAGTCTAGAGGAATTGATCTCGAAAGGTTCGTTGTTGTCAACGTGGTAACAATAGAAGAGTTTAGATCAAAAGCATTAAAGTCTGTTGACATATACCTGAAGACAGATAAAGAAAAACGCAAACCTTGTATGTTTGTGCTAGACTCATTAGGTATGCTTTCTACTGAGAAAGAAATTACCGATGCACTCAACGACAAACAAGTCCGAGACATGACCAAATCTCAATTGGTCAAAGGTGCATTCCGAATGCTTACCCTTAAATTGGGTCAGGCAAAAATTCCTATGATTGTTACTAATCATACTTACGATGTTATTGGAGCTTATGTACCTACGAAAGAAATGGGTGGAGGCAGTGGACTCAAGTATGCTGCATCTACAATCATCCATCTCAGCAAAAAGAAAGAGAAGGATGGCACGGAAGTCATTGGAAACCTTATCAAGGCAAAGACTGCTAAGTCTCGTTTAAGTAAGGAGAACCAAGATGTTACAGTACGACTTTATTATGATCAACGTGGACTTGATCGTTATTATGGTCTCCTTGAACTTGGAGAACTTGGTGGTCTTTGGAAGAATGTTGCAGGTAGATATGAGATGGATGGTAAGAAAGTATATGCCAAAGCAATATACAAAGATCCAGAATCTTATTTCACTCCTGAGGTAATGGAGAAGTTAGACGCTATTGCACAACAACATTTTGCTTATGGAGAAAATTGAACTTACTGTTCTTAGAAACTTCTTAATCAATGAGTCGTATTCTAGAAAGGTTCTTCCTTTTATTAAGGATGAATACTTTGAACTAAGATCAGAAAAAATTATCTTTCAGGAGATTCACAAGTTTATCACTGAATACAATAAGATGCCAACGAAGGAGATTCTTGGTATTGAAGTTGATAACAGAGATGATCTTAGTGGAGATGAATTCAGTGAAGTTAAAACAATTATCGATGACTTTACTGATGAACCTGTCAATAATGAATGGTTAGAAAAAACTACTGAGAAGTGGTGTAGGGATCGTGCTATCTATATCGCACTCATGGAATCAGTCATGATTGCTGATAATAAAGATAAAAACAAAAACCGTGATGCAATCCCATCAATTCTTTCCGATGCTCTTGCAGTAAGTTTTGATAATCATGTTGGTCATGATTACATTGAAGACTATGAAGAACGCTTTATCTCTTATCATGAAAAGAAAACTAAAATCCCCTTTGATCTTGAATACTTTAACAAGATTACGAAAGGTGGTCTTCCTAACAAGACTCTTAACATCGCTCTTGCTGGGACAGGTGTTGGTAAGTCTCTTTTCATGTGTCACATGGCTAGCGCCAATCTGCTTGACGGATACAACGTACTTTACGTTACAATGGAGATGGCAGAGGAGAAAATTGCTGAACGTATTGATGCAAACCTTCTGAACACAAACATTAAAGAAATTGTTGAACTACCAAAACAAATCTTTGATACTAAGGTAAATAACCTTGTAAAGAAAACTCAAGGTAAGTTAATTATTAAAGAGTATCCTACTGCAGGTGCACACAGTGGTCACTTCAAAGCATTACTTAATGAACTTGCTTTGAAAAAATCTTTCAAACCTGATATAATATTCATAGATTATCTAAACATATGTGCATCCTCACGTTACAGAGCAGGTAGTAATGTCAATTCGTATTCCTATATTAAAGCGATTGCTGAAGAACTCCGTGGTCTTGCAGTTGAGACTAATGTACCTATCGTCTCCGCTACTCAGACGACTCGTGCTGGCTTTGGTAGTAGTGATGTTGATCTTACTGACACGAGTGAATCCTTTAGTCTCCCTGCTACTGCTGACCTCATGTTTGCTCTTATCTCGACTGAGGAACTTGAGGGGATGAATCAAATTATGGTCAAACAACTTAAGAATCGCTATAATGATCCTACTATGAATAAAAGATTTTGTGTAGGTATTGACAGAGCGAAGATGAGGTTGTATGATGTAGAGGAGTCTGCTCAAGATGACCTTGTTGATTCTGGTCAAGAAGAAGAGAAGGTTGATCTTGTCAAACGATTTACATCAAAGAAAACTTTACCTACGTTATTTTTATTTCTGTTTGCAAATTTTTTAGCTTTTGCTACATCAGATAAATCTTCTTCAACGACACCACCTGCCATGTGATCCTGAACCAGCCCACGCTGACCCCGGACGGCGGCACCGCCGACTCGGACTCCCCCCTCATGCGCTGGGCCAACTTCCCGGGCGAGCGCCTGCTCGAGAGCGTTCAGCAGGAGGTCAACGGCAACCCGCTGGACGAGTACACGCACCACGCCACGAACATGCACCGCGAGTACCGCGTCTCCGCCAGCAAGCGCCTCGCGTGGGACCGCTGCGTGGGCCAGGAGGAAGCCGAGCGCGGCTTCGTCTCGCAGCCCAACTGGGCCGCCAGCGGCGTCGCCCCGGCCTCGGTCACCAGCCGCATGCGCCAGGATGTGCATGTGGGCGCCCAGACCCCCACGGGCCAGAAGACCGGCACGCTCGAGCTCTTCATCCCGCTGCTGTTCTGGTACAACAAGGATGTGCGCCTGGCGGTCCCGTCGGTGTCGATCCCGTACGGCCAGCGCTTCATCAACATCCAGCTCGCGAGCCTGGAGAACCTCGTGGGCGTGGTCCCGCGCGGCGCCGGTACCTGGGCGGCCCCGAACGGCTCGCTCGTGGAGGGCTCGACGACCCTGCAGACCATCGAGCTGTACATCAACAACATCTTCGTGAACCCGGAGGTGCACCAGATCTACATCAAGCGCGTGGGCTTCTCGCTGATCCGCGTGCACCGCCAGCAGCTGTACAACGCCAACACCAGCTCGCAGGAGGTCCTGCTCTCGCAGATGAAGTGGCCGATCGAGTTCCTGTTCGTCGGCATGAAGGTCAAGGACTACCACGCGGGCAGCACGAGCACGCTGAAGCGCCAGCACCTGGACAAGTGGCACACCTTCCACCAGCGCTCGACGCAGACCTACACGAGCGTGGGCCAGGAGGTGGAGCAGACG
>LULO01000358.1_pt1 | contig 12832 bp, 11 predicted proteins | sample 728121 | NCBI WGS metagenome assembly LULO01 (sample SAMN03860287, study PRJNA289734) | marine metagenome | biome: seawater column; feature: ocean; material: water; isolation source: Red Sea water column Station 149 - depth 50m | place: Saudi Arabia: Red Sea | collected 2011-10-15 | depth 50 m | reverse complement strand
GACTTTCATAGCACCATTGATAATTTCATTATCATCATTTGGTTCTCCAGCAAAATAGGCACCTGTTTTTGAATCATGAATTGTAAGAATAAATTCTTCTAAAATACTCTTGATTTCATCTTTTTCATTTTGATTGGTTATCTGTGTTTGAACGAAAAAACAAAGATTTGAAAATTGTGCTCCCGCATCCCATGGAAATGCCCAGTTTAAATTAGAAAGATAATCATTAATTTCTTTCTTATCTTTTGGAAATTCAGAGTATATTTTTTTATTCTTATATCCAACCTGATAGATAGAGGAAATGGCTTGCTTAGATTCAGCCTTTATAGAATTTTGAAGAAACTCATCTAATAATGTGTAATTCGAATCAACATATTTGTTTAAAATACGTTTTACAAAATCTTTTAAAGATTTAATTGGTGAAAATTTTTTCATTTCTTTTAAGTAAGCTTGGTCAATATAAGAATTTTGGGGGAAATTCTTATCTGTTGATTGGAATGAGTTAATAAAATTTACCCAATCAACTTGTTCTTTTTTTTCTAGGTTAGTCCATTGATTTGTAATATAGAAGATTTTTAATGCATAGCAACTCATACCAAGTTCAACATCTTCTCCATGTTTTGTTAATCCTTTTTTTACAGGATAAAATTTAAATCCATTATGTTTTCTTAGATCCTTTAAAAATAATGGTAAATTTATTTTTAAATCCGACAGCCAGTTATTATTCATCTAATTTTGTATTTTTATATAAACCTATGTATCGGTAGTCACTAAATTGAATCAAATCAAAATTATTTTTTAACAAAATATTGTTAACTTCAATAACTGTATTTTCTTGCTCAATACCTCTTTCACTACCAAAATCAACACATATATATTCAGTTCGTTTTAAAGTTTCTTCTGCCCCCTCAATAACTTCTGGTTCAAACCCTTCAGCTTCAACTTTGAAAAGTTTAATATTTTTAGGAAGAGTAATGTCATCAAGCCTTAAAGTACTAACACTAGTGTATTCCTGTGTTCCAAAATCATAAAATGAAGAATTTCCACCATCATTATCTAAATAAAAATTACTCGTACCATTCTTATTTGATAATCCAGAATCAAAAATATTATGCGCATTTTCCTTGTTGTTTTCTAATAGACAAATAAAGTTCGAATAATCCGGTTCAAATGCATAATAATTTACATTTAAATTTTTCAATTTAAGCGCAATATTTAGCTCACCAACATTTGCACCACAATCTATAATTACATCATTTGTATTGATATTTACTTTATCTAAGCAATATGAATTAAATAACCTATCAAAATGTTTATGAGGATCTAAATAAATTCTAAGTATTCGTTTATTAGGAAAACATATTTCTTGGTTGTTAAGATTTTTATAGTATTTATTATTCTTAAATAAAATTTTTTCATATGTTGGAAATGTAATTTTTAATAAATTACAAAAAAATTTTCCTTTGAAATTATTAATTATAAATGTTGATAATTTTCCCTGTATTAGAACTAACAAGGTCGAAAATAAGTTATTTGTATTTTTTGCCCGCAATATAAATGGTGGAATATTTATTAAATGTGGAAGCTCATGTTTCATTAAGTGTATTTTATATTGAAAAGTGATTAACTATATAGATATTTTATTTAATAAAGCTGTATAGAATAAATTTGATAATGAGTAACGCTAAAGTCTTGGTTTTTGGTTCCAATGGTCTGGTTGGAAATTCTGTCTCAAGAATTTTAAAAAATTCCTCAAAAGTTGAGAAGCTTTTCCTTTCCCAGAGATCTGATACAGATTTAGAAGAAAAAAATCAGATTGAGGAAAAGATTAACGATGTAAAGCCAGATATTATAATTAACTGCGCAGCAAAGGTTGGTGGTATTTATGCGAACAATACCTACCGAACAGATTTTCTGATAAAAAATCTAAAAATAAATTTAAATTTAATTGAATCTATAAAAGATATAAATGGTTTAAAACTTATAAACTTGGGAAGCAGTTGTATTTATCCTTTAAATGCTCCTGATCCAATAAAAGAAAGTTCGTTCTTAGATGGAAAATTAGAACCTACCAACTCTCCTTATGCCTTAGGAAAAATTATTGGTATTGAGCTTGGTAAAGAAGTTTCAAATGAGTTTGGAAATGAGGTAATAAATTTAATGCCAACTAACATGTATGGTCCTTTCGATAATTTTACAGAGCTTGATAGTCATGTGATACCAGGTTTAATTCATAGAATGCATTTAGCAAAAGAAAATAAAGATTCATCTTTTGAAATTTGGGGTACTGGTAGCCCTTTAAGAGAATTTATGTATGTTGATGATTTAGGATATGCAATTGAATTTTTGTTAGATAAAAAAGTTAATGATGATCTTATAAATGTTGGAACTGGAGAAGAAATATCTATAATGAATCTTGCAATTAAAATTAAAGAAATTATCGGCTTTAAAGGTGAGATCAATAATGATCTAAATAAGCCGGATGGTAATCCAAGAAAATTGCTTGATTCATCATTGATTAACTCAATGGGTTGGAAGAGTCGGGTAAATCTAGATGATGGTTTAGTAAAAACATACGACTGGTACAAGTCTAATATCTAAGATTCATTTTCTTGTATAACTCATAGATATCAAAACATAATAAAGAAGCGGAAATTGAACACTTTCCATAGTTGTATCCATTAATGACACAAGCAATAAAGGTGTAAAGAAAATAAAAAGCTCCCTGGAGTTTATTTTCTTTAATAAATTAAATTGGAAAACAAAATATATGAACAACCCTATAAGCCCCATTCTTCCAAGTATTGTAAACAAATGATTATGTACATGTTCATTTAAGCCTTCCCGCCCTAATCTTCCGGGTGCTGTTGGATCTTTCATAATTTCAAAAATTTCGTTAAAACCAAATCCAAATATTATCTTTCCTTTTTTATTTAGATCTTCAATTAAGTCTTGCCATATATCGAAACGCCATTCTAACGTATTATCTTTTGATTTCAGTCTTCCGTCACTTATGTATAATCCAAAAAACTGATTTGTATTTTTTCTCTTAACAACTTCTTGCACAGATTCTTGAACAACTTCAACAGGTTCACTTCTATTAATCTCAGGTAAACCAGATAATCTAATTGAAGATAAGATAAATAGAATTGACATTCCTAAAATTAACAAAAAATATTTTTTAAAATTATTTTTTATCCATTTAAAATTATTTAGATTTTCTAATATTACAAATAATGTACATGAAAAAAACGATGCACGACTTAAAGTAAGAAGGAGTGGTAGCAATAATGATCCCATTAAATTTAAGTAAGTCATATAGAAAGTCTTGCTTTTTATATATTTCTTTAATAGAAAAGTACAAAAAATAAAAGCCATTAAAACATCTGAACCTTTGATAAATTGAAATTTATCAGAATTTCTTTTGAAAAAATTTATGAAGAAATCTGGGTAATTTCCAGAATTAAAAATATATATAACAATAGGTATTAGGATGAGGCCTGCCAAGAATATATTATTGATCTCTAAATTCTTGAAAATTAAATAACCCATCCAGAAATATCCAAACATCCATATATACGATGAAGATTTATATGTATAAGTGTCTAATATGTTGCCATCATTAACAAATAAGGAAATAAAGAAAGATATAATCAAACTAAATAGTAAGTAATATGTTTTTTTAAATTCTATTGAATTAAATCTGAATAAATTAAATAAAATTAATATCAAACCAAATGCGACGACAAGTTCGCCTAATCGAAATCCAAGGAAGTACAATCCCATGAAAGATCTTGTAAATACCATTACAAGTGACAAAGAACCAATGAACAATACATTTAATATTGTATTTGTATATTTGGATTTTTTAATATTCTTCATTCAACAGTGAAAGTTTAATTAATTCTATTTCGTAATCAAGTTATCCAACTATTATATAAAACGTGGATCCTAAAATTACTTATGTTTTTGGTTCTGGAAGAACAATTAAGCTAGAATCTAATAATCAAAGTGCTAAAGATTTTTTTTATGGTTATTTTGATTTTAAAGATGAGTTTTTAGATACGGATTATTTGGAATTTGATAAAGATGTTTCAAATGCTTTTTTTTATAAGCTTCTTTATTTTTTATCAAAAATATTAAGAAAGTTATCAAACTTACCATTTTTTTTTGAAAGTATTTTATCAAAAAAAAACAAAAGAAAATTTAAAAATTCAGATTATATTATTGCCACTACTGACAGAATTGGTGTTTCGCTTCTTCCATATCTTATTCAAAATAAAATTTTTTCTTACAACAAAACAACAACTATTGTCATGGGGTTACTTGGAAAAAATCAAGATAAATTAATAAATAAATTATTTCAGAGAATGTTTATAAATCTATTTTTTAATTGTTCTGATAATTTAATATTTCTAAGTAAAAATGAATATCTCCAATCTAGGATGTCTTATATCAAATACAAAGATAAATTCCACTATGTACCTTTTTGTACAGATGTGAATTTCTGGAACATAAATAAAAAAGAAGTTTCTGACTATGTTTTATTCATAGGGAATGATGGGAGACGAAAATTTGATCTTGTTCTTCAAATAGCCGAACAACTTCCAAATTTGAAATTTAAAATTGTTTCAGAAAAAATACCTTTTGATAGGATTAAGAGTAAGAATATCGAATTAGTTGAAGGTCAATGGAATAAATCTGTATTGACTGATCATGAAATTAAGGAAATCTATTCAAACGCAGCTCTTTCAATAATTCCTATAAAAAATTCCTATCAACCCTCTGGACAAAGTGTTGCCCTTCAGTCTATGTCTTTAAAAGTACCTGTGTTAATAACTGACACCGTAGGATTTTGGGATAAAGAAAAATTCAAAGATAAAAATAATATTTGGTTTTTAGAAAACAATAATTTACAAAATTGGTGTGAAAATATTTCTTATCTTATGGATAATGAACAAGAAAGATATAAAATTTCAAATAATGCAAAAAAAACAGTTAATCAATCTTTTAATACACAATTATTTTACGAAGAACTTAAAAAAATTATATTTAGTTAATAAACTGTGTAATCTTTTTATTCAAAAGATAAATAAATTTTGATAGTTTTGAAGTATTTTTAGTAATTCTGTTTGCCAAAATAGAATCTTTATTATTAATCATATCTTCAAATAAATCTAGATAATCTTTTGACATCTTATCTGAATTAAAAGGATACTCTTTCATCTTTATAAATAATTCTTCATAATTATCCATTGCTTCTTTTAACTTAAGTTCAAAATTTTCTTTAGTGTACTCTAGTCCATATCCACTACAGTACTCATTAGTTCCTCCACTATTTATATACATTACTGGTAAACCACATTGTGATGCTTCAATATGATGATTGCCTGATGGTTCGTTTAGAGAACCTGTAATATAAAGATTATTTTTCTTCAACTCATTTGCAAGCTCTTTTCCAGATAAAGGTGGTATGTAATTTGAATTTTTGAATTTAAATTTTTTAGGAAGATTTCCTATGTAAGTAAAAACAATCTTTTCATTCCAGAAAGAGTCATACAATAAATTGTCAAGATATTGGTATATATCAAAACCTTTATTCCAATTAGCTCCCCAATGATGAGTTACAATTCGTAACTTTTCTTCTTTTTTCCATGGCATGATGTTTAGGTTGTTAAATATATTTTTATCAGCACCGGCCATAATTACATTATTATTTGACTTATTAATTCCTTGGTTTTCATAAAGATCTTTTAGCCAACTACTGACAAAAATCGAGTAGTCAGAAATTTTATTTGCCTCAATTAAATATTTATTTACAAAATTGGTATTTTTTCTTTCATCACATTCATTTAAGCGATGAGCGACCAAAGTATTTGGATTTACATAATTTAAATAATTTTGGACATCTAAATGAGTATAAGAAGAAGATTCAGAAGTTTTTCTTGGTTCAGTTATCAATATGATATCAATATCTGGATCCTTTAGGTCGGTAACAACAATATGATCCCTCGAAATTAAATAATTTTTTAGGTTAATTGCAAATAAATTTCCACCACCCCAGGGCCCATCTTTTATTTTTGTTCCAATACTAATTTTCATTTATTTCTTTTAACAGTTTATTAAACTTTAAAAAACCATTAGGTATTTTTAGGTTAGTAATCATTTTTTCCGCATAATCTAAATTTGGTTTAGCATCTAAAATATTATTGCTATATATTGATTCTTCACTTAAAATTTGACTTGCAATTCCAACGTCAGTGGACACAATCGGTGTTCTCGATGCAGCACATTCTACTATTGATTGTGGTCCTCCTTCATATCTTGATGAAACAACATATAGGTCTAAAACATTATAGAGTTCATTTAATTCTGAAAAATTTAACATTTCGAAATATTTAAATTCAATATTGTAGTTTTTTAATTTTTCAATAACATATTGTCTTCTTCTTCCAGCAAGAATTACAAGAACGTTTTTCTTTATAGATTGTATTTCTATAATATTGTCAATTAACCTATCAGGACCTTTAGAAAGCTTTGGTGATTTTAAATCATAACCCTCTGTATCTCTTTGAAATGAGCCAATTAAAAACTTATCCTTAGGTAACCCAAATTTATCATAAATATATTGCTTATCAACTATATCAAACCAAATATTTTGGTTAACCCACCATGGAATTTCTGTAATTGGTTTTTTAGTAATTTGTTTGAGTTGATGATAAGTTTTATTTGATATTGTGTGATAATGATCAACATATTTATCTCTTACTTTGAATTCATTTTCTTGTTCATGATCAAACTTATCTTCATCTATATGGTGAATGGTGCATAAGACTTTTTTTGATTTTAGAAAATACCGTGGAATTTTTTTCCATGTCCACGGGGCAATGATCCAGATTAGATCTTTTTTACCAAATATATATTTTTGCTGTGGAGAGTTAAATTGATTCCATTCTTTAATTAATCGATCAATTATCCAGTCTTCATTAATTGAGTTAATATAGATTTTCATTTGTCTTCTGGAATAATGCTTTTCTTTACACATTGAGCATAATATTGCTGTCTTTCAAAATATTTTGTAGATATATTATTTTTCATATTTAGAAAATAATAAGGTTTATGTAAAAACTTAAATTTATAGTTATTATCCACCATCTCTTTCATTAATTTATAATCTTGAGCAAAATAAAATTTTTCATCATAACATCCTATATTTAAAAGTGATTTTTTTTGAATACAAAGAGTTCCATGTACAAAAGGGTTTTTAAACTTTAATACGAACCTCTTTGGAAGGTACATTGAGAAATTTGGTATCTTTTTATTCGTATCAATTACTAAAGCTCTGGTTGAGCAAAAATCTAAATTATTTTTTTTAATAGTTTGCACTTGTACATTTAATCTATCTGGGAGACTGTAATCATCATCATCCTGTCTCGCAATAAATTCACCCTTAGATTGATTAATTAGAAAATTTAAGTTTTTTGTTAATCCAACATTTACATCATTTTTAAATAATCTTATATTTTTACTGTTTTTGCAATATTCTTCAATAATCTTTACAGTGTTGTCATTTGATGCATCATCAACAATAAGAAATTCTAAATTTGAATATGACTGTTCAAGTATACTTTCAATAGCAACTGATACTGTGGCTTCGGAGTTATATGTACTCATAATTACTGATACTAAGTCATTCATTTTCTTCCAAAAGTAGATTAAATCTTTTAATTAGAAAATCATCATTTAACTTAGATTTTAAAAATTCATAATTCTTTGATCCATTTTCATATAAATCATTCTTACTTGCATAAACAAATTTTTGGGTCAAGTCTTCATAGTCAAATTGTTTAAAAGATAGATCATAATCTACTGGAAAGAATTCACTAATACCGCCAAAGTTTGGAAAAATAGAAGGAACCTTGTTTACAGATGCTTCGCATAAAACTGTTGGTTGGCCCTCATACATTTTTGTACTTGTCACAACTGCTTTTGAACTTTTAATTATTTCAATAACTTTAGAATTATCCATTTCACCATAAAAACGTATATTGGGATAAATTTGATTTTCATCTGATAATTGCTTTAGCATTGGTCCAGTACCAATAATGTTTAATACATAATCTTTAAGGTTTGAGTCTTTGAATGATTTTATAAGTTCGGATATCCCTTTTTCTTTTGAAATTCTCCCTGCATACGTAAACTCATTTTTAGGTTTAAGAGATTGAATATTATTTTCAAAATTCATGAAATTTGTTTGGGTATATATTGACTTGGTTTTAATATTTAAATTTCTCAAATATTCTTTATGAAAATTTGTTAAAACAAAGATATTTAGATCTTCAGATATAATTAAATTAAAATATTTTTTTCCATAATTATTTATTAGAAAGGATTTAATATAAGATTCCGCAAAATACTTGTTATAAAAATTAAAACTTGTTTTATCAATTCCACATCTAAAACATATATTGTTTTTATTTAAATGATTAGAAATTCTATGGAACCTAGTGCAGTCATATCTAAAGTTATGAAGTTTTATAACAGTTTTTATATTTTTCGACTTTAGAATATTAAATATTCCTAAAGAAGCTTTGAACCAAGTATTGTGTACGTAAACTATATTAGGATTAAATTCTTTAAGGGTCTTATTGAGAATTTCATTGCTTTTCTTATTATTTGAATTAATTAAGCCAAAAATATCTGAAAAATAATTAGAAAAGTTATTTGAAAAATATAATTCATGAACATCAAAGTATTTTTTTAAAGTATTGACTTCTTGATCAACAGCAATATCTTCTCCTCCAATATTTTGATATTTGTTATGTATGATTAAAATTTTTTTCATATTATTTTTATTCATCAAAATCATTCTATTGGTTATTATTATCCTAATGAGAGTAATTCTTTTTTTTTCATATGGAGTCTCTCTTAAAGATTGGAAATCTTCTGGACTGTTTGAAAGAGAAGTAAAGTTTTATAAATATATCCAAAGTAAAAAAAATATAAACGTTACATTTGTAACTTATGGTGATAAAAGTGATCTTGAATACCAAGAGGAGATGGAAAATATTGAAATTATTCCAATTTATGAATTATATAAAAAACATAAAAACAATATACAACGAATAATTTATTCATTAATAATAGGTTTCAAATTGCGTCGTCGATTGTCATATAGGAAATCAAATATTAAAACCAATCAACTCTGGGGATCTTGGGTAGCAATAATATATAGCTTGTTTACAAACAATAATTTGGTAATTAGAACAGGCTACGATCTTTTAACGTTTAAGGAACAAGAAAAAAAGTCCAAAATTAAAATATTTTTATATTGGTTAATTACACAAATATCACTTACGTTTGGAAATCATTACATTGTAACCAGCGAAACTGACAAAGAATCTTTAAAAAGACGTCGACTTTTTCAAACAAGAAAAATAAAAGTCATTCCAAATTGGATAGATTTTAAAAATAATGACCAGTTAATAAAGAATGGTTTTATATCAGTAGGAAGATTTGAAAAGCAAAAAAATTTTGAAATGTTGATAGAATCATTTTCAAATTCTAGTGAAGAGGTTACTTTAATTGGAGATGGATCAATGAAGAGAGACTTGTATGAATTATCAAAAAATTTGAATTCAAAAATAAACTTTGTAGGAATTTTAAGTAATGAAGAGGTAATTAAGAGGCTTTCAGAACATAAGTTTTACATACACACTTCCCTGTATGAGGGTAATCCTAAAACTATTCTTGAAGCGATGAGTGTTGGGTGTGTTGTAGTAGTGCCAAATAATAGAAATATATTAGAAATAGTTGAAAATAATTTTAATGGTATTGTTTATGACCAAGAAAAAGACAGCCTAAAAGATATTATCCAAAACATCGAAAATAGAGATGTTGAATTGATAAGTCAAAATGCTATAGCAACTATTAAAAAAAATAATTCACTTGAAAAGATCGCAGATTTGGAATTTACACTTTATATCAATGATTAAATTAATGTCTTAAAAGTTCTCTTATCATCAAAATATTCAATTTTAATATGGTGATCGTATTCAAATTCATCATGATTATGAGTTGAGTTAATAATTGTGATATTTTTATCTTTTAGAATATCAAATATCATATCTCTTGTTGTAAAGTCTAAATTTGATGTTGATTCATCAAGAAGTAAAATCTCAGAATTAGCTAATAAAGCACGCATAAATGAAATCTTTTGCATTTGACCAGATGATAATGTTCTATTTGAAATTATAAAATCTAAGTCGTAATCTTGATTTTCAAATAGTTTAAATGTTTTTAGATTTTCTAACAATTCATCATCTGTAATTGAATTGTTGTCATTGCCATATAATAAATTTGTTCTTAAACTACCATCGATTATTAAGGGCGTTACTCCAACATATCCGATTTTTTTAGAAATTATACTTATACTTCCTTTCTGCGGATAATAAATTTGTGCAATCAATCCTAATAAGGTACTTTTACCAGATCCATTTGCTCCGGTTAAAACTGTATGTTTACCTTTTGGAAACTCTAGTTCCAAATTCTCAAAAATATAATCTTCAGAATTAAAATATTTGAAATCGACGTTTTTAATTGATACAGCATTAATTTCTTTATCACTTACTTTATAATAATTTTCATCCACCTCTAACTTATTTGATTCAAATTCCATAAATTTTTCAATATGAACTGATGAATTTACAAGCATATTAAGAGTAGTGTTAGCGTTTCCAATTGTCTGAACAAGGCGTAAGACAATTCCTAAAAACTCTAAAGTAATAGCTTTTGCAAAATTAAAAAACGCAACTAGTACCGAAATTGTGAAAACAGTTAAAAAGTTTGGTAAAAGAGAATTTATAGTGCCGTAAGCAAGATTTCTAAATTGTGAAATTTGTAAACTAGTTATAGATTTTTTGTATAAATCAAGTTCATAATCACTTGTTTTTAAAATTTTTATCAAAAAAAGATTTTGAATGACTCTTTGTATATCTCTTCCTACTTCTTTAGCGTTCACAAATGACTCATGCATATATTTTCTCCCTTGAAGCAAAAGAAATCTTGTAGGAAAAAATAAAATTATTCCGCCTATTGAGAAAACGGATATTGTCTGAAAATCTGTGTAAATCAAAAATGATGAATAAACCAATATTTGAATAATATTGTTAAGCATTCCTGCCAGGGCCCCATAAAAATAGGACATATGGCCGCTCAATGTATTTGTATAAAAAGTAGCATCAGCGATAGAGTAATTACCTTTTTTGTATACTTCAGTTAAAACGTGCTCTTTAAGATTTCTTTCAACTGCAAGCTGTAATGAATGTATGTTTACCTTTTCAATTAAAACAACTATCGTTCTTAAAACAACAAGTAATGGTAATAGATATATATTCTCAACAATAAAACTAATAAAAATGTAGTAAGTTGATTCTTTCGAATTATCTCCGCTTATTAAATTTGCAAAAACTAATATTAACAAAACGTCCATTAGCACAGTTAAGTTTGACAGAATAACTGATAACAATAATCTAATCTTTTTCTTTGTAACTTTTGTTACTCGTGAAATGTATAGAACATTTTTTGATATTTGCTTAAAATTATTCATTTTGTATTTACATTCATACCCTCAGAAATATCATAATGCAAAAGGGGTTGTTTAAAATAATAACAATCTGTATGAGTCAATAGTCCTATCCAACAATCATAGTCAGAATAGTGTTTTTTAGTTTGGATATCTCTAAAGCCCCCAATTTTTTCAATAAGTTTTTTTTCAACAACAAGGCTTGAGGTCAAAACACAATTATGAACTTTTAAAAAATTGATATTCCAAACCTCTGGAAATTGAAATTTATAAAAAAAATATTTTCTAAATTGATTTTTTAATTTTGAATTTTTATAAATATTTGATATTTCATTGTACAAAATTTCATTATTATAAAGTTTGTATTTTTTATTTTCATCGTATTTACCAACCCCAGCTAAGGCATCACTGCATACCATACCAAAATTTGAGTTTTCTAGTTTATCCACCTGTAAATTGATTTTATTTGGTAACCAATAATCGTCATCATCTAAGAATGCTATATACTTTCCATTTGATTCTTCAATACCATAATTTCTGATACTATCGGAAAAATATCCTTTTGTTTGAACTGAATTTCTATCTAGATTGATTAACTTTACGAAGTCTCCAAATGTATTGTTCTTATATCTTTTATCACTTGAACCATCGTTAATAACTATTACTTCAATATTCTCATAGCTTTGATCACTTACACTTTTTATAGCATTCAATAAATTATCAAATCTATTAAATGAAGGAATAATTACGCTTACTAATGGATCCATCAATTATATTTTACAGACAAAAGAAAAATTAATGTTAAAAAGATATTGGAAAGTGTGATAAGTAAGAAGAATAATTATGAACATAGACAATCAAAAATAAAATGATTAATGAAGTATACAATTTTTTATTCTTTTTTTTAATTTCGTCTAATTTGAATGAACCTAGGAGTACAAGTATGTTAAACATTTGAATAATGTAAGTTGCTTTAATTGTGTCACCTGTAGGAAATTCTGGATAGCTTATCAAAAACCATAAGTATCCAAAAAAAGAAATAATGACCGAGAAAAATAAGTAGTTTATAAAAACTTTTTTTTCTGGATTTTTTCGTAATTTCATAAAACTTACTAAGAGAAATAAAGTTGGAATCAATGAAACAATATTTACCCTTGCCAAATAGTCTCCTATTAACAGTTGATTTCTACCTATATCTGTAAAACGGGAGGTAAACACAAAATATCCCCAATAGTCTCCCCATAAATC
>LULO01001437.1_pt1 | contig 12886 bp, 8 predicted proteins | sample 728121 | NCBI WGS metagenome assembly LULO01 (sample SAMN03860287, study PRJNA289734) | marine metagenome | biome: seawater column; feature: ocean; material: water; isolation source: Red Sea water column Station 149 - depth 50m | place: Saudi Arabia: Red Sea | collected 2011-10-15 | depth 50 m | reverse complement strand
ACTTTGTCTGGAGCCACTTTAATAGCGTGTTCTAGCAGTGATTTGGATGAGTCTGGTGCACTGAGTTTTCATAATTCTGAAATTGATATCTACTCGAATTCATGGGGGCCATCTGATAATGGTCAAACCTTAGAAGCTCCGGGCCCCCTTACTTTAGCCGCATTTGAGAACGATGTATACAGCGGTAGAAATGGCTTGGGTAACATAATTACATGGGCGGCTGGGAATGGTTTGGGTTCTAATGATAATGCTAATTATGACGGATATGCAAATAGTCGTTTTACTATAGCCGTAACTGCCATTAGCCATCTAGGAATTCAATCCAGCTATGCAGAGCCTGGAGCAAATATTCTAGTTGCAGCCCATTCCAATGGAGATGGAGAAGGAATTACAACTACTGACATATCTGGGAGTTGGGGGTCTTCTTCTGGAAATATAACTAATTCATTTGGTGGAACATCAAGTGCTACTCCTTTAGTCTCTGGAGTAATAGCTCTAATGTTAGAAGCTAACGCTAATCTTACTTGGAGGGATGTTCAACACATTTTGGTAATGACTTCAAGAGTCGTTGATGTTAATGATGATTCATGGCAAGTAAATGGTGCAGGCCATATGATTTCTCACAAGTATGGATTTGGAGCAATCGATGCTGGTGCTGCCGTAAGCCTTGCTAATAACTGGTCAGGAGTTGCTGGTGAGACAAATGTATCTTTTGGGCCCTTCCTTCCAAATATTAGTATTCCAGATGGAGATAATAACTGGACGGAGTTTGATATTTTTGTTGAAACTGATTTGAGTCTTGAATCTGTAGAATTAATGGTAGATATTGAGCATTCAAGTAGGGGTGATCTAGATATTGTTCTAGAATCTCCTTCAGGTAAGGAGTCATGGTTAGCCGAAAATCATGGTGATTCGGGAGATGACTATGAAAATTGGATTTTCAGTTCTGTTCATCATTGGGATGAATCATCTAGAGGAATTTGGAAATTAAAAATCAGGGATACCGATATATCTAACTTTGGAGTATTAAATGAATTAGAATTAATTCTACATGGAGTCATGAATATGTCGGACTTTGATGGAGATGGAGAAATTGACTTCTATGATATTGATGACGATAATGATGGCTATAATGACGATGTCGATGCTTTCAGTCTAGATCCTAATGAATGGTCAGACTACGATATGGCTGGATATGGTGACAATACAGACATGGACGATGACAATGATGGATATTGGGATTCATGTGACACAGCAGACTGGTTGACATCTCAGGAAATTATAACTGTAGAAGGAATTAATTTTTTCAATGGTAGTGCGGATAGTATAGCTCCTTCATGCCCATCAGCTACTGATATATTCCCTCTTGACCCTGACGAATGGATTGATTCTGATGGAGATGGAATAGGTAATAATGCGGATATGGACGATGATGCAGATGGTTACAACGATTTAGAAGAGTCACAGTGCAGTTCAGATCCACTGGATGGAAATTCAACCCCTCTAGATACAGATCTTGACCAAGTTTGTGATTTTGTAGATCAAGATGATGATGGAGATGGATTTAACGACTCAATAGAGATTGAATGTAATACAGATTCATTGAATGACAAGTCATTCCCAGAAGATTTTGATGGCGATGGTATTTGTGATTACGTGGATTTGGATGATGATGGAGATGGATTATCAGATGAAAATGAAACTTTAGTTCATGATACTAATCCACTCGATGAAGACTCGGATGATGATGGACTTAATGACTATGAAGAGATTAATATTTTCGGAACTAATGCAAAAAATAATGATACGGATGGAGATTCTTTGGATGACTATGAAGAAGTCAATATTCACGGAACTAATCCTTTATTGACAGATTCGGATCTAGACGGATTAAGCGATGGTGTAGAAATACAAATTTGGAACTCAAATCCACTGATATATGATGCTGATAATGACTCTGACTCATCATATCATTTTGAAGATTGTAATGATGAAAATGAAAATATTTTTCCTGGAAATGAAGAGTTTTTGAATAATATTGATGATAATTGTAATAATCTTGTTGATGAAGGTTACAATGATACAGATTCTGATTTGGACGGAATCATGGATTGGAGTGAATATCATATTTATGGAACTAATATCCTAGATGGAGATTCAGATAGTGATGGGATTTCTGATTTGTATGAAGTAGAAATAACAAATTCTAATCCTTTATCTTTCGATAAAGACGAAGATGAAGATGGATTTTATTGGTTTGAAGATTGTGATGATAGTAATGATAATAGAAATCCAGGATTAATTGAGATTCTTGACAATACAGACAATGACTGCGATGAAGATATAGATGAAGATTTCATTTCTATCGATTCCGATTCGGATGGATTGACTGATTACGATGAATATCATGTTTATCTCACTAATCCAAATAACGGAGATTCTGATGGAGATAGCCTACCTGATGGTTATGAGGTAAATATTTTAAATTCTAATCCCATTTATACAAATCAGGACAATGATTCAGACGGAAAATTTGAGTTCGAAGATTGCGATGATAATGATTTTGATGTATCTCCTGGTACTCCTGAAAAGTTAGATGGGAAGGATAATGATTGCGATGATGAAATTGATGAAGATTACAAAATTATAGATACAGATGGAGATTTAATTTTAGATTATGATGAATATCATAATTACTCAACAAGTGCGTTACTATTCGACACAGATCAAGATGGTTTAGATGATGGGACTGAAATTCTGGTAAAAAAATCAAACCCACTAAGTGTTGACTATGACAGAGATAGTGACGGATTCTATGAATTTGAAGATTGTGATGATATATTTCCATCAACAAATCCCGATGCAGAAGAAATTTGGAATGGAATTGACGATGATTGTGATCAAATGATTGATGAAGGGATTAATAGAATCTCGTCAATAATTGCAACTCCACAATCGGATATTACTAACTCCTTTGCGAATTTTTGGGATCTAACTAATGATTCTTTGATTTTTGAAATTGGAGGAATACCTAGCCAATTAGAAACAGATATTAGTTGGAATCTTGCAGGGTTTGAATTGGACTCATATGTTAGTAATAATGGAAAAAGGCTCTTTCTCCCTTCAATCGATTGTGGAAATCCTCTGAACGATTTAGAAATTCAGATCTGTGATGAGGGAGAAATGATTCAAAAACTAACAGTATTTATTGATGACTCAACTGAAGAAATTGAGATTTTCTGGAGTTTACAAATAGATATCTGGATTGAACCTATTCCTTCTTCGGAAAATATGTTTGATACCTTATCTGGAGTAAGCGGTTTGATTACAATAGTAATTTTTTCCATGATATTTATTTTTGCTACTATCCTAATTAGATCTAGAATAAATCATAATAGAAAATTGGAAGATGCTTTAGAGGCCTATGGAATTATACCTGAAAGATTAGCAGTAAGCCCAGAATCACGTGGATTGAATCTGCCTTCTGCACCAGAAATAGTTCAATTTCCAGATGAAAAGATAAGGTGATTGCTAAGTTTCTTCTTCAGATTCTTTATTTTCTGTGCCCCATTCAGCATCTGGATTTCCACCTGACCATTCTCCAATGACTGAAATATCCTCAATTTCATCATCATCCCTCCATGGTGGATCTCCATCTGAACCACTAATTATCAAGCAACCTTCTTCGTCCAGTCTAGTTTTTAATGTCGAAATTCCTCTAGTTACAGGTAATAGATGTCCTATGGGAGAGCCCGCGTGGACAAATGGGTGAGTAGCTGTACTAATCAGCAATCCTGTAATTGGTGTTTTGACATCATGATTTTCTCCTGGGACTTCGGGATCTGTAATTGAAGCCACAATTTCATCTTTTTCCACGAAACTACCTGCAGGAGTTAATACATCAATCAAGCCACTTTGATTAGAACGAATCCAAACTGATCCAGAGGCTAGAATTCTAAATCTAGGTTTACTAGGATATCCAGGAATCATTCTAAGGCTACGTAGTAAATTCAGTATTCCAAATATGGCAATCTGAACTGATTCAGGGTCTGCTTCATCTGGCCCTCCACCCTCAAAAGCTATTGCAGCAATATCATTTTCATTAGATACTCTTCTTAGCGACCCTCTAGGTCCTTTACTATCTAGAATAGTTTCTATTCCAAAAGCTCTTGCTATTTTATTTGTAGATGGATGAGCAAGATTCGCTCTAATTTGAGGGATATTTGTTCTTCCTTTACCAGCAGTATGTAAATCGACAATATAATCACTTCCTGAAATAATTTGAGACCAAATTGTCTTTGCAACTCTAGATGTAGTATTACTTTCTGGATTTCCGGGAAAATATCTGTTTAAGTCCCTACCATCAGGAAAATATCTGCTTCTTCTTCGATATCCAGGAAGATTAGTAATAGGAATAATTCTAATTGTTCCTGCTAATGAGTTTGGATCGATTGCCTTATCTTCTCCTAAAAAATTATTTCCTAGTAAGTAAGTTAGGGATAATGGTCCTACTAGTTCATCACCATGTACTGCTCCAATTAGCGTTACAGTAGGCCCTGGTCTATGGCCATGAATTATGCTAACTGGAATTGGCCAAGATTCACCTATTTCCACGTCTAAAAGCTCACACTCAAGATGTCGGATTGTACCGGGAGTAATTCTTTTTCTTAAGAAATTATGATTTTTTGGACCCGAATTTCTAGTCCATTTCTTGGGAGTTGATTCTTGGTCTTCCAAAGCCTTTTCTATTTCCATCCGCCTTTTCTTAGGAATCTGATTTGCAATCTTTATTGGTGTGAAACGTCTTTTTTTACTCCTAGGCAGAGGCTTGTCTGATTGAAGTTTTTCTTGACTGGAGTTGTCAATTGAATCGCCGTCGGACACTATACTGCGGAAGTAATACCCAAATTAATAGCATATGCTCATTAATATTGGAAATATTTCAAAAAATAATGCCTTTCTTGTATAAATATGAGAGTTACGGTGGAAAAATCTGTCCAAGAAATTCATGCATCAAATAGTATATGCTATGGATGTGGGCCTGGGGACAAGTTGGAGTCTCCGCCATGCACTGTTACTGCTTCATATTCTGTTAAACTGAAGCGTCCAACTCCTTTTGGAAAGGTTTTGAGTATAACCAGTAAGGTAGAGAAGATAGAAAATAATGTTGTTGAGGTGAGTTTGAATCTCGTTGCGGGAGGGAAAAAATGTGCTACTGGTCAAGGATTATTTGTAGCCGTTAAAGAAGGACACCCTGCATTTCATAGATGGAGCTAGTAATTTTCGGTATCCTTTAGAACGGCCGAATTTAGTGTGATATAGTGAAGTGTCTAAGGATGTGGAATTTTGTATATTAATGAGCTAGAAATTGATTCTAGAATTAAGGAATTTCTACACAATAGTTGGAAGATAAAAAAACTCTTCCCGCCTCAGTCTAAATCTTTACCCCTTTCACTTGTAGGAAAAAATATTTTGCTTTCAGTACCCACTGCTAGTGGCAAATCACTTGTTGCACATTTGACCTTGATTCATAGAATAAGTAAAATAAATAATCGGAAAAAGGGAATCTATATTGTCCCGCTTAAAGCTTTAGCAGTGGAGAAATTCAAAGAACTAGATGAGTTGGCTTCATGTGTAGGACTTAAAGTTGGAATGGCCATAGGAGATAGAAATGAATCTGCTGAAATTAGTGATGTCGATATTTTAGTATGTACAAGTGAAAAGTTAGATTCTATGATAAGATTAAGACCAAATATAATAGAAAAAATTGAGATAGTTGTTGCCGATGAGTTTCATCTATTACAGGATCCAAGTAGAGGTCCAACATTAGAAATAATATTATCAAAAATTTTTCATAGGAAGAAAGATGTTCAAATTCTAGCTCTATCAGCGACTGTAGGTAATTCTAAAGAGTTGGCAAATTGGTTGAATGCAGAATTAATTCAATCGAAGTGGAGGCCAGTGACGCTTTATTCAGGGACATTGACAGGTCTGAAAGTGACATTTCACACTTCAGAGGATAAATTTGAAATTGAACAAAAAAAATTACCGGAATCTACAAAACTAAAGGGAGGAGTTCAAAATAATATACAAGCAGTTCTAGAATATAATATCGAACGAGATAGGAAATTAATGATTTTCGTATCTTCTAGATCCTCGGCTCAGAAGGAAGCTAGAGAATTATCTAAGTATGTTAGAAAAAAATTAGAATCTGGAAATTATAAAGAAAATAAAGAAGAATTAGTTGAAAATTGGGATAAATTAGCGAGCTTAGTTTCTAATATTGAAGATGATTCTGTAATGAGCAAGATGCTGTCAGAATCAATACGTGGGGGAATAGCATTTCATCATGCTGGTTTAACTTCAAAACAGAGGGAGATAGTTGAAAATGGATTTAGGGATGGAAATTTACTTTGTGTAGTTGCAACGCCAACTCTAGCACAGGGTGTTAACCTTCCTGCAAGTATGGTCTTAATTAGAGATGCAAAAAGGTGGAGTACTATTGCTTCCAGAATGATTCCAATTTCAGTAATGGAAATTAGGCAAATGATGGGGAGAGCAGGAAGGCCAAAATTCTCAGAATTTGGAGAAGCAGTGATTCTATCTAAAAATAAAGATGATGAGAGAAAGTTGGTTGAAAGATATTTGCTGGGCGAAACAGAAAATATAATTTCTAAATTAGCAAATATTAATTCACTTAATGTTGAAGAAGATGGAGCACTACTTTCGCATTTGTTATCATTAATTTCTAGTGGTGGAATACAAGATAGATATTCTATTTCAAGATTTTTCAGTAAGACGTTTTTATCTACACATATGGATTCAGAAGATTTAGAGAATAGGATTGATGAAGTTATTAATTGGTTAGTTGAAAATGGAATGATTATTAGAGAAGGAGAATCTTCCGAGGTAGCCAAAAAAATTCATGATTCAAGGGAATTGAAAGATTCGGAAGAAAAATGGAGCGATGAAGAACCAGATTGGAAAAATTCAGATTCGGAAATAATTGATATTAGAGATTTAGATTTAAATAAAACTAATCTAACTCCTAGAAAGGGTCCTGCAATTTTCGGATTTAGTAAAGCTAGTGAATTTGAACATAAAAAAGAAATGGTACCTGAATCGCAGACAATGAAGTATTCATCGACTACTCTGGGCTCTAGAGTTTCAAGACTATATCTAAATCCTTTAACGGGAAAAATTTTACATGATGGATTGAAAAGGGCTATTGATATAATTTCTGGGAAAGATGAAATTGGTCAAGTTTCTCCAATCAGTATACTTCATCTGGCTGCTTGCACTCCAGATTTTATATCTATATGGCCAAAAAAGAAAGATTATGATATTATCTTATCTGAGTTGCACATTCACGAAAGAGAATTGTTAGCTCAGGCTGTAGATATGGATGAAGAAAGTAGAATGAAAGCAGTATTAGTTGTGGAATCTTGGATTGAAGAAAAGAAGATGGTGGAAATAGAAAAAGACTGGGGAGTTCAACCAGGAACCTGGAGATCTTCGTAGTAGATTAGAATTAATGGAATGGTTATTATTTTCGATGATGAGGATACTTTACGAAGATGAAAAAATAAGATATAAAAATGGTAATTCTCAAAAAATTTTATATGAACTAATTAATGAAATTCATCAAAGAGTAAGATATGGTTGTAAATCAGATATGTTATCATTGGTTAGTATAAAGGGAATTGGGAGGATTAGGGCGAGAGAATTAGAAAAAACACTAGGAGTATTAAGCGCTAATGATATAGTTGAATTGACTGAAAGAGATAGGGAAAAATTAGCGGATTTGAGGGGTTGGAGTCCAAAATTAGTTAATAGATTAATTAAGTCTGCAAAAAAGACTACGAAAAGAAGAAATTAAGCATAATATTAATTTCGGAAGAGTGTTATGGACATAGGATATAACCTTCCATGGTTTCCAGCATGGGGAATAAAGTTTGAAAGTCCGATTGAAAATTTACAGAAAATAATATCTAGATTTAATAAAATTAGGCCAAATAACAGGTGGTCACTGGTCTGTTATGATGCGATAGCAAGTGATTTTCATTTATGGTCAACTTGGATATCTGTTGTAACTAGAGAGGTGAATGGTACAATGATAGCAAAGTCGGTTGATGTTGAATTTCTTAGAGTAATGTCCGGAAATCATCAAATTTCTAAAGCATTTGAAATCTCAGGTTTAACTAAAGGAGACAGAAACGCATGGATAGTTTCGATTCCAAAATTAAGTGAGCAAGTTAATACCAAATTTGGGCATATATCGAGAAATAGTTATTTGGATTTAGACGAAATCTCTACAGAGTTAATTCATAGATTAGGTGCTAGTCTTCTACCAAAGAGACCTCTTCCATCGACTTCTGGACTAGAAAGAATAGTTATTGGGATGAATAATCTAAATTTTTCATCCGAACAAAAAGAAGAGTTGTTAATTGGTGCAATGGTACTTACTGATTTATAATTGAATAATAATTAAAGCGTCAAACTGATAGCTAATTGCCAGTAGCGACAGTCAGATAGAATGGGAAAGTTTCACGGTTTTAGATTTTGTAATGTGTGTAAAGTTGCCTGTACGCCAGGAAATTTTCTTGATAATGAAGGAAAAAGATTCTGTACAGCTTGCTGGTTAGAAAAAGAAAATCCTACTCATCCAGAAATTAAAGAAATTAGAGAAAAAAATAATAATGCTGCCAAAGATTGGAAATGCGCTAAGTGGAGTAGAGAAGAAGGTCCACTTCCATTAGGCCCCAAGTCACATAGAAACTGAGTTGATTTTATGGATGAGAATTTTATCAAAAATGAATTTGATGCTACAAAATGGGATGAAATAAAGCCATTCGCTGAAGAATTACTTGAGAGAAGATTGAATTGTGCAAACTGTATTGAAACTTTAATTGCAGATGCATCAGAATTGGGAGAACATATTTCTGAAGCTGGAGCATTACTTTACATAGATATGACATGCAATACTGAAGACATTAATAAGAAAAATGCATTTTTGGAATTTTCTACAAATGTTAGACCTAAACTTTCAGAATTCTCAGATAAATTGAATAGAAAGATAATTGATCATCCAAAGATAGATAATCTACCTGAAAGATATAATTTAATAATTAAATCAATTAGAACTGACATAGAAATTTTTCGAAAGGAAAATATTCCATTATCTGTTAGGCAAACGGAGCTAGTAACAGAATCACAGTCGATAAATGGCTCAATGACAGTCGAATTTAATGGTAAGGAAAGAACTTTACCTGAAATGAATGTATATCTAGAATCAAAAAATAGAATGGAAAGAGCAGCAGCATGGAAGAAAATATCTGATAGAAGGATGGAAGATCATGAGAGGCTGACAGAAATTTTCGAGGAATTGATAGATATTAGACATAAAATGGCAACCAATGCTGGATTTGAGAATTACGTTAATTACATGTTCAAAGCAATGCATAGATTTGACTATGAAATAGATGATTGTATAGAGTTTCATAATTCAATTGAATTAGTATGCATGCCGCTATTAAAAGAGATTGTATATGAAAGAAAGAAGGCTTTCGGATTGGATGAGCTCAGTCCTTGGGACATTAATGAAAAAACAGGTAGTGGACCAGATATTCTGGATAGGGATCCATTAAAACCGTTTGAAAATGTTAAGGAAATGGTAGAAAAGATGGGGAAGATGTTCAATGAGATGTCAGCTGACTTAGGAGAAAAATTTCAAAAATTAGTCGAAATGGATTCACTCGATTTAGAAACTCGAAAGGGTAAAGCCCCTGGTGGTTATCAATATTATTTAGAGAAAAGTAAAGTTCCTTTTATTTTTATGAACTCATCTGGACTTCAGAGAGATCTAGAGACAATGATTCATGAAGCAGGACATGCTTTTCATTCATTATATTGCAGTGATTTAGAATTAATGGGAGAGAGAAATTATCCAATTGAATTCGCAGAGGTCGCATCCATGTCAATGGAACTACTAACTCATGATGGTTGGAGTCATTTCTATAATGAAGATGAAGCTAGTAGAGCTAGAAAATCTCATCTAGAAGGGATATTATTTCTTCTCCCTTGGATTTGTACAATAGATTCATTTCAACATTGGATATATACTAATCCCAATCACTCTAGGGAAGAAAGAATAGAGGTTTGGCTTTCAATAAGAGACAGATTCGGAATACAATTAGATTGGTCTGAAAATTCAGACTTTAGAGAAGTCTCATGGCAACAGCAGGGTCATTTGTATGGAGCTATTAGGAAATACAAGAACGCTTCCAGAATTATTTAAAGCTGCAGATTTGGAATTCAGATTCGATGAAAGTCACATATCATCACTGATTGATACAATTGAAATTGCATTAACAGAGAATTGATGAATCTTTTGGACTTCGAGGGATTTCAATCTTGAAGTCCCTCGGAAGTCACAGTAAAGACCGCTTCGCCCTCAGGTAGATTTGGACTGTCTACCAATCTAGCAATCCGTCTTCCACCCTTAGATTTCCTAAGATATAAGCGGAATGTACTAGCATGGCCGACTATATGTCCACCTACTGCTCTAGTTGGATCTCCCCACATTGCATCGGGTTTTGATTGAACTTGATTTGTAACTAGAACAATAGCATTCTGAATATCTGCTAACTGTTTTAGCTCTTTCATATGCCTGTTTAGTTTCTGTTGTCTAGTTGCCAGCATTCCTCTACCAATGTATTCAGCTCTAAAATGACTTGTTAGTGAATCAACTATTATTAGCTTAACATCAAGATTTTTGGACATCTTCTTTATCTCATCGACCAATAAAATCTGATGTGCTGAATTATATGCTCGAGCAACATGTATTCTATCTAAAACTGCCTGAGGATCTAAGCCTACTGATTCTGCCATCTGAGCGATTCTTTCTGGTCTGAATGTGTCTTCAGTATCAATATAAAACACCTCTCCATTAAGTCCACCTTGATTTTCAGTAAGTATTGTGTTGACGGCTAATTGATGTCCAACTTGTGTCTTACCACTACCAAATTCTCCGTAAACTTCTACTATTGCTTGTGTCTCAAATCCGCCACCTAGTAATTCATCTAAAGATGAAGTTCCAGATGTTAATTTCTGAACTCTTTCTCTTCTATCTAATAATGCTTTACCGCTGACGAATCCACCTATATTTGCCAATTTTTTGGCCCCGGCTATTATTTTTGCCGATACTGCTTCTCCCAGTTCTGCCTGCTCTGAAAGTTCTGGTGGGCTCATAGCGGCAATTGCGAGGAGGACCTCAAATCCTGCTTCTCTTAGTTTTTCTGCTGTTGCAGGGCCTACTCCCGGTAAGTCCTCGATTGTCGGTTCAGGTTCATCCACTTCTATCACTATCTCCTCTTCTTCCAATTTCTCGCTCGCTGTTTTTTCGGTCATCCAATCACCAATACAGCCAACGAATTATTCACGGTATATGAACAAGCGAAGGACCCCATCGGATTCAATGAAAGTATTAATTGTATAAATTTAAACGCAGTACTATGTTTTTTCACTTTCACTTTTCTTGGTAGCGGGTGGTGGATTTGAACCACCGGTCTCCGGGTTATGAGCCCGACGAGATAACCTGACTACTCCAACCCGCTGCATCGTCCCTGAGGCTTTGATTATTTTAAGCGAGCGGGAGATAAATTCCAAAAATAAGGGTAACAGTATTGTGATGTCAGCATTCCGCCTACCTTTGAACATCCCATGCAAGGCGACTTACTAATTCAGAATGCTTCGTTAGTTTTACCAAATATTATCGTAGATGGTGATCTAAGAGTTTCAGGTGGAGTAATTTCATCTGTAGCTCCTGGTGGTGGATTGGAGTCTAATCCTGGAGAGAATTTTATTGATGCTACAGGATTACACCTTCTTCCTGGGGTTATAGATCCTCACGTACATTTCAGAGATCCAGGTGATACACACAAGGAAGATCTCGAAAGTGGAAGTAGAGCTGCTGCTGCCGGTGGAGTTACATCATTCCTAGATATGCCAAATAATACCCCTAATACTACTAATCGTATTTCTTTAGAAAGAAAAATTTCTATCGCATCCAAGAAGGCTGTGAATCATCATGGTTTCTTCATAGGGGCAACAAATGACAATATCAATGATTTACAAAGTATTGAAGGGATGGAAGGTGTATGTGGAATTAAGATTTTCATGGGCAGTACTACAGGAGATTTATTGGTGCATGAACAAAAACAACTGGAGAATATTTTTGCTAAAACTAATGGAATAATTGCTACTCATGCTGAAGACGAGGAGCGTCTTCAACAACGAAGTAAAGAATTTGGAAAAAGGAATGATATTTCTTCTCATGCTGAATATAGAGATGTTGAGTGCGCTCTAATAGCAACTAAGAGAGCTTCATCTCTGGCCAAAGAGTTTAATCACCGGCTACATATAGTACATTTGACTAGCGGAAAAGAAGCTGACTGGTTGAATAAAAACAAGGGAGATCTAATTACCACTGAGGTTTGTACTCAACACTTAACTTTCGATCAGAATGATGTAGAGAGATTGGGTGAGCGAGTTTTGATGAATCCACCAATTCGCTATACAGAAGACAGAGATATTCTTTGGAAGAGGTTGAAAGACGGAACGATAGATTGCGTTGTAACCGATCATGCCCCTCATACCCTTGAGGCTAAAGCCGCTGGATTTCCCCATGCACCAGCTGGAATGCCTGGAGTCGAGACCTCTTTACCACTAATGCTGACACATGCCAAAGAAGGGAAGTGCAAAATTACAGATATTGCTAAGTGGATGTGTGCTGGACCGGCTCAAGTCTATGGAATCAAAAACAAGGGCTCTCTAACCGAGGGTTTTGATGGAGATTTGACTCTAGTGGATATGGAGACTGCAAGAA
>LULO01000726.1_pt1 | contig 12893 bp, 15 predicted proteins | sample 728121 | NCBI WGS metagenome assembly LULO01 (sample SAMN03860287, study PRJNA289734) | marine metagenome | biome: seawater column; feature: ocean; material: water; isolation source: Red Sea water column Station 149 - depth 50m | place: Saudi Arabia: Red Sea | collected 2011-10-15 | depth 50 m | reverse complement strand
GAATTGATTGTGTTACTCATGTTAGTTGAAAAAACATTAGCCTTTCCATCATCTAAAGTAATAATTGAAACATCTCCATCCTTCGTTAAAGTTGCTGTTTGATCCGTCATAGTTTTTCCTTTTAATTTGTCTGTGTTCGTATAATCTTATAAGTAGTCGAATAACTCAAATATTTTAAATATGAAAATCTTTAAAAAACTTTCTAGATCAGTCAAAGGAAGAGTCGCAATCATTACAGGTGCTGGTAGTGGTATGGGCGAAGCAACAGCTAAAGTTTTTGCATCAGAGGGAGTTAAAGTTATTCCTACCGATGTAAATCAGGAGGAAGTCAATAGAGTTTCAACAGAAATAATAACAAGTGGCGGAGAATGTATGCCCCTTCTTTTAGACGTAACAGATTGTGCTTCAATAAATAAATGCATAGATGCCACCATCGAGACATATAAAACTATTGATTTCGTTATCAATAATGCAGGGATATCTTCTGTTACTGCGGTAGATGATGAAAATTTTGAAAATTATTGGGATGATACTTTAAATGTAGTTCTTACAGGTCAAGTAAGATTAATTAGAGCCTCACTTCCTTATCTTCTTGAATCTGATAATGGAAGAATAGTAAACATATCTTCTACTGAAGGCTTTGGTGCATCACCATTTCATAGTCCTTACACTGCTGCCAGTAAATTGTGTTTGTCCTGGTCCTATCAATACAAACATGACCGCGGCTATAGATCCTAAAGACAAAGAAACCTATGCTAGAAGAAGAGTTGGTCTAAAAAGATATGGTGAACCTGAAGAGGTTGCACATGCTACTCTCAATCTATGCCTCCCCTCTTCATCCTATATTAATGGCGTTTATTTGCCTGTGGATGGTGGTCTTTCTATAAGACGGGCTTAAATACCCTTGAATTCAAAATCTTGTAGTAAATCGTAGATCTCTATCCTATCTATATCTTTTTTTCCTACTTCAGATCCCAGTACCTGCCACTTATTTTCACCAGGCAATAATTTTTCCCACTCAGGCAGCTCTTCTGAATTTGGATTTCCTGATTCAGCAAAATTAGTCCAATAAGAAAGCATAATATCTGATAGCTCTTGATTCTCTATAATGCCCAAGCCTCCAACTCCAAAGACATAGCTTATTTCGTAGGCATGGAAAGATCCTAATATTTCTCCAGCCTTACCTGAGGGTTTCTGATTAAAATGATAAAAATAAATATCTTCAGATCGTTCAGCCATAAATTTAGAGGCGAAGAAGGATGGTGCTCCAAACAAAGAGTCTCCCAATAATCTCTTGCTCGATTTGATCATCTCTTCTTTATCAGAGGCTGGATAGATAGAAAGAATTTTTTCAGCTTTTTCTTCAAATTTATCCAAAATCACCAGCTTATATTTTTCTACTGAATTAACCGGAGGTGCAACATCTGCCAAAGGACTTCCCCAGTAAAGCGCCGTCCCTTCATCCGCATTGGTCCCGATGATTGTTGGGACCTTATGATTTGCACCTTCTTCAAAACTCTTCATCACAGGGGCGAGAATGGTTTTATCATCAACATAAAATGAAGAAGAAAATCCAATTTTTCCCACCTCAATTATCTTATCTATAGGCAATTCTCTCATCAGCTTTAACTGATCATCATTATTTGGGATACCACAAAATTCTCCGAATCTTGATCCAAGATCTGCAGCAGAAAAGCCATTACTCGATTTATCAGATGAATGGAGGGCCATTCTTGAAAAACCACCACTTTGGACAATTGCTTTGTGAAAAAGACCTTTTGAGAGAGGAGATACTAAAAGTGCGGCAACTGAAAATCCTCCAGCAGATTCCCCGAATATTGTGATATTAGATGGATCACCACCAAAGTTTTCTATATTTTCCCTTACCCAATGCAAAGCCTTAATTTGATCCAGCAAGCCAAAATTAGTTTTAAACTCTTCTTCACTGTCATTTATTGATGGATGAGCAAAAAAACCTAATTCTCCTAATCTATAATTTATTGTTACAAGTATTTTTCCTTTCGAGAGTATTCCATCTGGTAAATAATTATCTCCCGATCCAAATCTTAAAGCACCGCCATGAATCCAAAACATAACTGGTAACTTTTCTTTCGGTGCTAAATCTCCTGAATAGATATTCAGTCTTAAACAATCTTCTGATTCTTGCGGCGGTTCCTCTTCAGGTATTTCAATTTCATAAGCATTCGCAATTGAATCTCTAAATCCTCCCTCTCCTCTTCTAAATTGAGGACATTGTGGTCCAAAAGAACTGGCATCAAAATTTTCTACCCATGATTCAACATCCTGAGGAGCACGCCATCTATTATTACCTGATGTATCTGCTGCATAAGGTATGCCTCTGAAACTGTAGCCCTTAATTCCATTAAATTCTTCAATTAAACCTTCTACTGGTCCGCTTTTAGTTTCTACAACTGGTCTCACAAGCATTTCTCCCTATTACTTATAAAAGAGTTAACATATCACGAAATATGAAAAAGAAAATAATAATTGATACTGACCCAGCAATGGGAACAAAGGGTGGTGATCCTGAAGATTGTTTTGCAATTATGCTTGCGATGAACTCTCCTGAGCTTGAAATATTGGGCATCACAACCGTACAAGGGAATGTTCCTGTAGAGAGAGGTTTTAGCAATGCTAGCTATTTAGTTGAACAGCTTAGAAAAGATATACCTGTTCACACTGGAAAACCTGGAACATATAGTCAGGATAGAAATGAAAAAAGAAAATGGCTTGGCCAGAGGGAGGAAATGGAACAATTGACTCCAATATTACCAATTGAAAACGATAAGAAAGGTGCACCAGCCTTTATTGCTGAAACAGCAAAAGAAAATTCTGGTGATATTGAGCTTGTGACTATTGGCCCTCTAACAAACATCGCTCAAGCTTTAGACTTAGATCCTGAATTGCCAACTCACATAAATAAAATAACCATGATGGCCGGAGCATCAACTGTGCAAGGAAATGTTACACCAGCTGCAGAGTTTAATGTATGGGCTGATCCTGAATCAGCCGCTCGAGTCTTTGGCTCTGGCATTCCAATAAGAATGGTTCCATTAGATGTCTGTCATAAAACTAGATTTGGTAGAGAGCAGCTGAATTTAATTGGAGAAAATGAACATCCCTTTTGTCAATTTGTTCAGAAATCAGTAGATCCATGGTTAAAAATAAATCCAAATAAAGAAATAATTGATCAAGGACTTCATTTATATGACTCTTTGGCTGTTGCCCTCTCATTTATGCCTGAAATAGCAGATTTCAAAAAGGCCTATGTATCTATAGAAACTAAAGGTGAATTTACTGATGGACAAACAGTTAGCGAATTTAATGAATCTATCATGGGACAGATCTTCAAACCGAAGCCCAACTCTGAAGTTGCTTTAGATTTGGATGTTGAAGCTTTTAATTCCCTTTTTAAGGAAAGGGTAATAGATTTTTTAGTAGAACTATAATTTATCCAAACTTTAAGACTTCTTGAGTAGTTGGCATAGAAGCCGATGCACCTTTCTTTGTCACAGAAATAGCGGCAGCTTTATTGGCAAAAATAGCAGCCTCTGATAAATCTTGCTTCTCAAGTAGGGAACTAGCTAATGCTCCGATAAAACAATCTCCCGATCCAGTTGTATCGACGGCATCTACTTTATGACTCTCGATAAACTCATATTTATTATCTTGATGAATATAGACTCCTTTAGATCCAAGAGTTACGACTATAGATTGTTGATTATTTAAACCCATGGATTCGATACTCTCTTTGATAGAATCCAAGGAATCTATTTGAATTGATTGTTTTGTCAGAGACTCTAACTCAATTTCATTAACTACAAATAAATCAGTCTCAGAAAAAAGTAAATTACTTAATGTCAAAGCTGGTGCTACATTTAATATACGATAGCAATTTCTTTCTTTTGCCCTTAAGAATAGTTTCTCAATTTCTTTGGATTCAACTTCCATTTGAGAAATAAGGATATCTGTAGATGAAAGCACCTGATCACTCATCTGTTCGGATCGTGTATGAGAATTCGCTCCTGGGACAACTATTATTTGATTTTGAGAGGTACTTTCGACGACATTAATCAAAGCTACACCAGATTCCCCATCATGACATCCCAATAATTCTGTATCAATATTTTCTGAGTCAAGTCTTTCTCTAAGTAGTTCGCCATAGAGATCATTGCCGACTTTTCCGACAAACGACACATTTGAACCAGTCCTTGAGGAAGCTACTGCTTGGTTGGCACCCTTACCTCCAAGAAAAGTTTCAAAGTTTTTTCCAAAAATTGTTTCCCCGTCTTTGGGTTTGGCATAGCTATAAACCACTAAATCCATATTGATGCTGCCAAAGACTGCAATAGGATTTGTCATGAATTTAACTCAGGTCAGCTACAGAGGAAAATTTATCGACAAGCACACATGTTCGTTTGACTAAGCTATCTAAATCAAGTTCTCCAACTCCAGCAATCGCAGTTTGTACTCTTCCTTGCCACGGAGATGTCCATGATTCCGGTATTGCTCCTATATCTAAGCCTAGTAATCCTCCTACTGTTGCACCTGTGCAGTCAGTATCCCATCCACAACATATGGTTTCTCCGATTGCTTCATCAAATGAATCTTGAAATGATAAAAATGCCCACACTACTGCTGCTAAATTATTTAAGCTATGAACGGGTGACATATCTCCATAATGTTGATGAAGATTAGAGGCAGGTTCATTTTTATATTTAATACCTACTTGAACGGCCTCATAAGCCAAGGAATTTTTTTCTATTAAATCTAATGCTGCTTTTACAGCCTCTTCTCTTGAAGAAGAAACTGGAACCAATGCACACAATGCAGCGATATAAGCTGAGGCCTCTACAGCACAGGACCTGTGCGATAGCATTGCATCTCTTCTTGCTAAGTCTGCAGCTAATTTTGGTTTTCCGGGTAACAACCATCCATACATATCAATCCGGATCTGAGCTCCTATCCAGTCGTTGTATTCTCCATCATTTATTTCCTCTAGATCAAAGCTGCGCGGGCCACCAAATTGATAGGCCATATTTGATTTTTCTATGAGCTTTAAATATGAATCTCTTTCTGCAGTAAATGTGGCTCCGACTGGCAATAAGTTAATCCATGATCTTGCAACATCATCTGTACTTAAATCTAAGCCATACTGCTCCATCATCATCAGGGCCAGAACGAGATAGGTAATGTCATCATCAACTTCAGCCCTTTCCATCATTCCTAAGCAACATCGTTTATTAGCACCCCTCAGTAATTCATGCTCCATATAGTTGACGTAGTTACGAAGAGGAAGTGATCCTGAATCCTGTAAAAAGGTATTTAATCCATGTGGGCCTTCTCTCATAGAAATCATTTCTACAGGTTTTCCTAATAAGCAACCCGATATTCTCCCCTGCCAAGCTGCTCTAATTCGTTCTTCATGCGTCATAATTTTTCCTCAATCAATCCAAGACTTCTTCTTTTATTTCATCAAAAACCATTTCTTCCTCAAACATTAAAGTCTTTATATCTTTCATTCTATCTACATAAAGTTTTCCAACTAAATGATCCAACTCATGCTGAAAAACCGTAGCTAGAAAATCTTCAGCCTCAATAGTTTTTGGTTCTGCATTTTCATCTAAAAAATCAACTCTGATACTCCTCGGTCTTTCGACAAAACCTCTTAATCCAGGAACACTAAGGCAACCTTCCCAAAAACCTTGTTCAGTTTCATCCACCACAGAAACTTTTGGATTAAAGATGACATAAGGCTCACTATCCTCCATGTCTGGATATCTATCTGATTCTTCGGATAACTTTATTACAGCTAATTTTTTTAAAATGCCAATTTGAGGAGCTGCTAATCCAATTCCACCGGCAACTTCTAGAGAGTCCCACATGTCTTCAAGTAATAATTTTGTTTCTGGACTTTTGATTTCTTCAATAGTGAAATCTTCAGCCTCTTTTCTTAAAAGAGGGTTACCCATTTTTAATATTTCTTTAACGCTCATAAAAATCTACTTTACAAAGTATCTGAGAATAAATCTCATTAGTAATTTTATCTAGAATTTATGTTACTTTTTTTTTATGAATAATCCAAAAGTAGTTCAAAAGTTTCCTTACAAAGTTTCCGTTGAGTCTGAAAAAAATTACTGGTGGTGCAGTTGTGGAAAAAGTTCTAAACAACCTTTCTGCGATGGCTCCCACGAAGGAACTGAATTCTTACCATTGAAAGTAAAACTCGATGAGGAAAAGGATGTTTTTTTCTGCGGATGTAAGATGAGTAAAAATGGCGCTTTTTGTGACGGAACTCATAAAGATCTTTAAACTTATTCGGGATCAGCTATTTTAAGAAGTTGCTTGCCTTTATTTTGGCCTGTGTAAAGCCTCAATAAAGTATCAGGGGCATTCTCAATACCCTCCTGTATATCTTCTTGATAAATAATTTTTCCTTCTTGGACCCATTGCATCAATTCTCCAATTGCCTCAGGGAATCTATCCATATAATCCAGTACTATAAATCCTTCCATCCTAGCTCGCTGTATTAATAAAGCAGTATAGTTTGATGGTCCAGGAGCTGGAGTCTCATTATTGTAGCCTGAGATGGCACCACAAATCGCCACTCGAGCATTTTGGTTTATGCTCAATAGTGCGGTGTTTAGGAATTCTCCTCCAACATTATCAAAAATGACATCTATGCCTTCTGGACACAATTCAGGAATAACCTCCTCTAAATTTGCGGTTTTGTAATCTATTGCCGCATCGATTTTTACTTCCTCAGTTAGCCATTTACATTTCTCAACTCCGCCAGCAACACCTATAACACGACAGCCTTTTATTTTGGCAATTTGTGCAGCAATAGATCCTGTGGAACCCGCTGCTCCAGATATGAGAACAGTATCCCCTTCTTTAGGCTGTCCAACATCTAATAAACCAAAATAAGCAGTGAGTCCTGTAATGCCAAAGACGCTTAAAGGTGCTGTAAGAGATGCTCCTTCTGGAATGACAGTAGCGTTTAAAATACCCTTTCCATCTGAAATGGCGTACTCTTGCCATCCAAAAGTACCTTGAACTTTATCACCTACAGCATAATTAGGATTATTTGATTCAATGACTTGGCCTACAGAGCCAGCTCTCATTACCTCTCCAATTGCAACTGGTGGTACATAGCTTTTTCTATCTTCCATCCAACCTCTTTGAGCAGGATCAAAACTAAGATACAAGTTCTTAATAAGAAACTCTCCATCTTCAATATCTCTTACTTCCTCCTCTTCATAGAAAAAATTATGTTCCCCAACCATCCCGACTGGTCTGCTAGCTAAAGTCCATTTTCGGTTTCTTAAATTTTTCATATTACTCACTCAACATTGAAGACGTGTCTTAGTCCTCTGTTAAATAATGCTCCAGTGATGGTGAAGTGCGTCTCGTCTTCTAAAATCAAACCTTTTAACTTAAGGCCTGGGTAATTTCTGCTATTGAGCTTTTCTATCATTTGCTCAGTATAGTCAGCAGTTCTAGCTTTGGAGAAGATCTCAACCATTACTGGATTCATTTTTTCTAGATAAGGTCCAATGACATCTTCTTCTGCTCCGGATGCCATGTATACAATAGCTTCCATATCCTCATTATTTTCAGCATAGCTTTCTTCAAGATCAAAAGTATTGGGATGGCTCCACTCTTGCCAAGGGCTACCAATCACATATCTCTTAAAGGCTTTTGGTTGATGAAACAAAGTGTAGAGTCCAAATAAACCACCCATAGAGTCTCCAATATATGTCGTGTCATCAGAAACATTAAATCTTTCTGAAACCCAATCCCTTAATTCAGTTGTTAAAAACTTCAGGAATTTATCCGCACCGCCTCCCTTTACTTCCCTGAGAGTCATTTGTTCCATTAATTTTTGATTTTCAATATCCTCAACAGGCGTGAATTCGCGAGTTCTATTAGTTACAAACTGCATGAAGTCTGGTTCATCACCTAGCTTGTATTGTATGCCTATGAAAAGAGCTGGCGGAATTTCTCCACCAAGGTATAACCCGTCGATCGTGTTGATGTAACCTCCAGCTGAGATATTACAATCTGTCCCATAAATTACTGGCAATGGACCGTCTCCAAATAAAGAAATAATATTGGGATCAGGCTGTTTTACTAGTATCTCGAAAGTTTCTCCAATTATCTCTGATTTAAGTTCATGTATCTCTACATCGTGAAATTCTAAATGTCTCATAATCTACCTCGGGTATCTAATCATGGGGTGAGCTGGGGGTGAATCTCCAATTTCTATCCTCTTAATAGTCTCAAATCCATGTCTTTCATAAAGGCTCATGTTCATGGGATTGGAAGATTCAAGATATGCAATTTTTCCTTGCTCATCTGCCTTTTTTAAAGATTCCTTGAGAATTAAAGAACCAATGCCCTGACCTTGTTTTGAAGGATCTAAACCTATAAAAGGTAAATACCAGTGATCTTCTTTAGGGTGACAATCATCAAATTCATCGAACATTTGTAAGGCACTTTCCAGCCTATTAGAGGGAATATCTTCAAGCGTTGGTCCAAGCACCTCGGGATCTAAATGAATTCCAGGAGGATGCCAAATTGCGCCTCCATAATAATTTTCATCAGTAAAAATAGAATCTGACTCGAGTGCAGGTTTAGAAAAGGCATCCATCCAAAACGCAAAATTCTTTAGAAAAAACTTACGATGAGTGTATATAATAAAACTATACCAATCCAGCCCACCCAGAATGTTCTCGCCAATTGCCTTAGTGGAGGAAGATCCATATATTTATCATCATCTCTATCCTTCGGTCTCTTTGCAAAGTCATAAATAATGGCAACCCAAAATAAGAGAAATACGGAATATAAAATTACTGAATACAATCTCCTACCTCCCTAAACAGCTTCCCTTTTTATCATCCAAGTCCAGAGCAGCTAACATGGCATAATAGATATCAGTGTTATCAAGCGTTCCTGTGAAGTTTTCTGAGCCTGGTCCGTAAGCATACACTGGAACCGGAACACCAGTATGAGTTCCACTTCCTACAGCAGTGTTAAAAGAAAACTTAACATCATCTAATGAATTATCTATTGGATTAGCAGGTTCTATCAATAGACCACCTACCTCGTGATCTGAAGTGACTAAAACTAAAGTATCTTGTCTTTCCTTTGCAATTTCTAAGGCTAAGTCTACTGCTTCGTCAAAATCTTCCATTTCCCTTATGAGATAATCGAAATCATTGACATGTCCTGCCCAATCCACTTGAGATCCCTCTGCCATAATAAAAAAACCCTCACATCCTTGATTCATCAATAAGTCAGAGCGTGTGATTGAGTACTGAAGCATTTCTGCTAAGGAGGGTTCAAGATCATGATTATCCTTTTTATCTTCATCCCTTAAATGCTCATCAGCAAAAAGTCCTAATACTTGCTTATCAAGAGAACTAGAGATTTCGGATAATTGATTTTTTTCCAATATGAGATTCCTTAATCTCATCTAAAAGATTTCGTCCATCCTCCCTTTTTCCGCCCTGTTCTTCTGGTGTAAAGAAATAACGCCCCCCACCCAGAATAGTTGCGACTCTAGAATCAATCATTTGTGAGCTGATAATATCTGTCTTCCACCTTAAATCTACATGAGCAGCAAATGCAGCTGGTGTAGCATGGGTAACCTCGGAGGTGCTGATTAAGGAGCTCACAAATCCGAACTTATCGATTGTTTCAGTTAAATTTTCAAGTTCATTGAGGTTTTGATCTAATCCAAGTGCACCATTATTTGTTTTGAACCCTGTGCTATAGGCAGTAGCAGAAGATGCAGAGTCAGTGACGGCTGCATTATAGGAATGGGTTAAAACAATTCCGGAATATGGAAATTTATCCATTGAAATGCGCTCATTGAGACTACCTTTCATCATACGGTATGCTGTTATTTGACTCAGACTCATGCCGTCTGCAATAAGCAAAATGATATTTTTTGCTTTATTGTCTACGTAAGATAATTCTTTTGGAGAGGCAAATATACCATCTTCAATTTCGGTCACGTACACGTCTTTCTCATCGAGCGTTGCAGTGTCAATTGGAAGGTTTTCCATAATATATTTGATAGCAAAAGTTTCCGTTAATTTGAAACCAGTAAAAGAACCTATCAATAAAGCAACTATTACTAAAAAATACCTATTCTTTAAAATCATATTATTTTCCTTGATACCTTAAAAGGGTTCTCCATGCAGTTTCTTGTAACTTTCTTTGATTCTCAATTCCAATTCCGTAATCATAAGAATTATTGACTGGTGATACATTATATATGGAGGAATAAATCACTGCTGCCATCAAATATGTACCTGCCTTACTCGGATGTCTCTTATCTGGTGTAAAAAGTTCTATTGAAGGATTTTCTTTTTGAGAAAGCTCAAATGCAAGACCCACGGGAAAAACAGCTATATTGTTTTTATTTCCTGCTGCGATATAGGCTGAAGCAAGTCCTTCTAACATATCCGGCTTATCTTTATAGGCCCATGTCATCAAAAGAGAGGGTTCTACATCGTATTCGCGGAGTGTTTTGCTGTGTTGGTCGACATAATAATTAAATAAATCTTTTCTATCTGGATGAACTGGACATTGACTACAATCCATCATAATTGCTAAATCATAATTTTCTGGCTCATACTTTTTATATTTATTTTTTGAAGTGATGGAAAAAGAACCTATCTTTTCATTAGTGACATATGATTCAACATCATGCCATTCTAAAGAAGAACTATTGATTGTAATATTTCTAAAACGATGTCCTTTACCCAAATCTGAATTAGCTTTAACCATGCCAAGAGTGGGCTTATGGACACCATTGTTATAGTAGAAAAAACTATTTCCAATGAAAACTACAGACTTTGGATTATCAACTAATGGACTGGTCAATAGTGGTTTCTCTTCGGCAAATAATTTCTCATGTGAGATGAGAAAAATAGTGCAAAAAAGTAAGCCTAAATGATAAGTCTGGAGAGATGAACCAAGCGATGCAAGAAGTACTCGCTGAAGTCGAATTGGATAAAGAAATAAGATGTGTTGTTCTAACTGGAGCTGGAAAAGGTTTTTGTGCTGGCGGAGATGTAAAAGGCATGGCATCTTCAGGAGATGGAACAGTCGGAGACAACACAATTGACTCAGCTATACATAAGCAGAGAGTTCACCAAAGAGCAACATCTTGTAAGTTATTTAAAATGCCAAAACCAACAATAGCTGCACTTCCTGGAGCTGCAGCAGGAGCAGGGCTCTCTTATGCTTTAGCATGTGATTTACGACTCATGTCTAGTTCAGCAATTATGACTACTGCATTTGCTAAAGTTGGTTTTTCTGGTGACTATGGAGGTTCCTACTTCATGACTCAACTCTTAGGGTCGGCTAAAGCAAGAGAGCTTTATTTCCTATCTGATCGAATCACAGCAGAAGAAGCTCTTAAACTAGGATTGACAAACTGGGTTTGTGAGCCTGATGCGCTAATGGAAAAAACTATGGAAATTGCCAATCGATTAGCTTCTGGCCCCTCAGTGGCGTATCGATACATGAAAGAAAATTTGAATAGAGCAATGCATGGAGAAGTAGATGATTGTCTTGATTTAGAGGCAACGCATCACATACATTGTGGTCAAACTGAAGACCATAGAAATGCCACTAAAGCTTTTGTAGAAAAAAAAGAGCCTGTATTTAAAGGTAGATAAAAGAGGTAGTAACAATGGAAAACAAAATTAAAAATAATTTAAAAATAGATAAAAGAATACGTGCAGTTTTTGGAGAAGTCGAACTCGGCTCTGTTACATCAAGCCCAGCATCAACTCGTGAAGGAATAATGGCTGATCAAGAAAGTGAGGAAGCAAAACAAGGTCGAGCCATTTTAGAAATGGTTAATAATGCTTCACATTACAAAGAAGTTGTTCCGCATACAGGTTTAATAACATCGACAAAAGAATTTATTTCAGATCCAGATGGCAATACGATCAAAGTCCAATATATTCGACCAGATACAGAAGAAGAATTACCCTGTGTTTATTACATCCATGGGGGAGGTATGATGGTCAGCTCGTGTTTTGATGAATTATATTCTGCTTGGGGAAGATGTATTGCTAGGCAAGGCGTTGCAGTAGCGATGGTAGATTTTAGAAATGCCATGTGGGCATCATCGGCTCCTGAAGTTGAGCCCTATCCTGCTGGATTAAATGATTGTGTATCAGGTCTTAAATGGGTTCATGCTAATTCAAAAGAGCTCAATATAGACAACACCAGAATCATTGTTGCCGGTGAAAGCGGAGGAGGAAATTTAACCATAGCCACAAGTTTGAAACTCAAACAAGACGGTGATATTGAATTGATTAAAGGTCTATATGCTTTATGTCCCTACATAGCAGGACAATGGCCCTTACCGGAAAATCCCTCCTCAGAAGAGAATGAAGGTATTTTACTCTCGCTTCATAGCGAGCATGAATACTCTCACGGCGCCATTATTTATGGGATAGAAGCTTATAAAAATAAAGATCCACTAGCTTGGCCCAGTTTCGCAACTGAGGACGATGTAAAAGGTCTTCCCAAAACTTATATTTTGGTCAATGAGATGGATCCACTCAGAGATGAAGGTGTGAATTTTTATCGTTTACTGAGGGAAGCTGATGTGGATGCGCAGTGCAGACAGGTGATGGGTTCAGTTCATGGAACAGATATATTTCTTGGCTGCCCTGAAATTAGCGACGAAACCGCACTATCGATTGCGAACTTTGTAAAAAATTAATTTATATCTTCTGGATCATCCGGAAGAAAGTTGTCCTTAGATTCGATGGTCATCACATCAACAATAACTCCTATGACCATGTTTAATAGAACAACGGCATTGATAATGATGAAGC
>LULO01000357.1_pt1 | contig 12954 bp, 10 predicted proteins | sample 728121 | NCBI WGS metagenome assembly LULO01 (sample SAMN03860287, study PRJNA289734) | marine metagenome | biome: seawater column; feature: ocean; material: water; isolation source: Red Sea water column Station 149 - depth 50m | place: Saudi Arabia: Red Sea | collected 2011-10-15 | depth 50 m | reverse complement strand
GTGCTGCCGACGCTGGTCATCGTCGCGGGCATCATCATCGCCTATCAGCTCGCGGGCCTGATCGGCATTGCCTATGGCGCGACCGCGATGCTGGCGCTGGCCGGCATGGTCGTTGCGCTCGACGCTTATGGTCCGGTGACGGACAATGCGGGCGGCATCGCCGAAATGGCGGGGCTGGACGACAGCGTTCGTGAAAAGACCGACCTGCTCGACGCGGTCGGCAACACCACCAAGGCCGTGACCAAGGGTTATGCCATCGGTTCGGCGGGCCTCGCCGCGCTGGTGCTGTTCGCGGCCTATACGACCGACCTTCGGGAATTCTTCCCGAGCCTGACGGTCAATTTCAGCCTCGAAAACCCCTATGTCATCGTCGGGCTGCTGCTCGGCGCGCAGCTTCCGTACCTCTTCGGTGCGATGGGCATGACCGCCGTCGGCCGCGCGGCGGGTGACGTGGTAAAGGATGTGCGCGATCAGTTCGCGGGCGATCCCGGCATCATGGCGGGCACGTCGAAGCCGAACTATGCGCGCACCGTCGACCTCGTCACCAAGGCGGCGATCAAGGAGATGATCATCCCCTCGCTGCTGCCGGTGCTGGCGCCGATCGTCGTCTATTTCGTGATCTCGGCGGTTGCGGGTCAGGAGAACGGCTTTGCCGCGCTCGGCGCGCTGCTGCTCGGCGTGATCGTCGGCGGCCTGTTCGTCGCCCTCTCGATGACCTCGGGCGGCGGCGCGTGGGACAATGCCAAGAAATATATCGAGGACGGCAACCATGGCGGCAAGGGCAGTGAAGCCCATAAGGCAGCCGTGACGGGCGACACCGTCGGCGATCCCTACAAGGATACCGCGGGTCCGGCCGTCAACCCGATGATCAAGATCACCAACATCGTCGCGCTGCTGCTGCTCGCGGCGCTGGCGGGACACGCGATGTAAACATCGCGCCCGTCAGGGTGAAAGAATGGCCCCGCCGGCGCGATCCGGCGGGGCCTTTTTCGTTTCTCCGGTAACGTTCGGCAGTTGTTTTCGTCCGCCGCCTTTTCTACTCTGGCCTAGGGATGGCGCGGCATTCGATCCGCTTGCCAAGGGGTTGCGCCACATGCCGTGGTGCGAAAACGGAGACTGAAATGGTCAAAAAGATGTTTGCCGCGGCGTTGCTCGCATCGGCGATGATGATGCCTGTGGCGGGGGGAGCGCAAACCAGCGACATTGTGGTGGTCGCACAAAAGGGGCGGGTAGATACGGCAGTTTTCGGGAAAAGACCGTTCATGCGCGATCCGCGATTGTCGCCGGACGGTACGAAGATCGCCGTTATGCTGAGCCGCGATGGCGTCGATAATCTCGCCTATATCGATCTTGCTAAACCCGGAAATCCTTCGACCTTGATTGCGAAGGCCGAAGAATATCGTGAGGCAGGCGACCGAACCATGGGGACATGGCGATGGGTCGGGAACCGGACCCTGTTGGTAACCTTGCTCTCGCGCGAGAATATTTTCGGTCAGCGCGCCGATCTGCGACGGCTGGTTGCCTATGACCTTGAAACCGGAAAGCTCATGCCGCTGGCGTGGACGGATGCCGGAGCCGATGCGGGTACGATCCTGCACATCGACGATGAAAAGGAAACGATCCTGCTGCAGCGCGGAACGTTCAAGGACGGCAGCTTCTCGCCGGGCCCCGAGGTTGTGGAAGTCGATGTACGCACGGGCAAATACAAATCGGTGATGCGGCCCAACCCCGAAGTCGACAGCTGGATGGTTGACGGCAAGGGGGTCATTCGCGCCGCTGTCGGGTCGGATTCGAAGGGCAACCAGCGGCTCATGTATCGCTCGAACGGGTCGGAAACACTCAAGACGGTGTCCAACGAAAAGGATCCGACCTTCACGCAGTCACAGATCGTCCCCGAGATTTTTCTCGATGAGCCGGACATGGCCTATGCTACTAGTAACAAAGACAATTTGCGGCGCGTCTACAAGGTGGACATGAAGACGCTGGAAATTGTGGGGCCGCCGGTCTTCCAGCTCAGTCGCTACGATGTCGATGGCCTTATCGCCGACGAGTCCGAATCGAAGCTGTTAGGCGTCGCTTTCACTACCAACAAGGAACGCCGGAAATGGATGGATCCGCGTCTCGCGCAGATCCAGGCCTTCTTCGACGAAGATTTCGGCGAAGGCAATGCGATGATCACGTCGACCAACGACGGCGACACCAAGTTGATCGTGCGCGTATCGGAAACGAGCGATCCCGGCGGCTACTATCTCTACGATACCGAAAGCGGGAAGATGCAGCTTCTCGGCTGGACCCATCCGATCTTGAAGGGGGCAAAGATGAACCCGACGGAATCGGTTCGGTACAAAGCATCCGACGGTCTCGAAATCGAAGCGGTGATTACCTATCCCCGCCACCGCAAGAGCCGCAAAAACTTGCCCGTCGTCGTCATGCCGCACGGCGGACCATATGGTATCCGCGACGAAGAGGGCTTTGGCTTTTTCCCCTGGCATCAGGCGCTGGCCGAGTTGGGCTATGTCGTAATTCAGCCGAATTATCGCGGTTCGGGCGGCTACGGAAAAGATTTCGTCAAGGAAGGGCGTAAGCCCGACGGTTACGGTAACCGGATGCAGGACGATCTGAACGACGCCGTGACGTGGTTCGGGAAGCAGGGGCTGATCGACCCGAAACGAGCGTGCATCATGGGATGGTCCTATGGCGGCTATGCGACAGCACGCGGCGCTCAGCGCGATGGCGATTTTTGGCGATGTGCCATAGCGGGGGCGGGCGTATATGATTTCCCGATGATGAAATCCTATGACACCAATGCGTTCGGAAGTTTCGGCGCGAGCTTCCAGGCGACTGCGAGCGATCTTGTCGATATTTCTTCGGCGCGTCACCCGGAAGGCAAGTGGGCACCGATCCTCATCGTGGCGGGTCTTCGCGACGCGCGCATTCCGATCGAGCAATCGCGAACGCTCGTTTCGCGGCTCAAGGGTGCTGGCAAAAAGGAAGACATCGATTTTCGATATGTCGAACAGCCCAAGGGCACGCACAACCTTCCTTATGAAGATGTGCATATCCAGTGGCTGGAAGAAGCGGCCAAGTGGCTCGATCGCTTCAACCCGGCCTATGTTCCGACGGACGCCGACAAACCGGTGCCTGTCGCGGTGACTGTCGACACGAAGTAGCCGACTTTCCGATCCGGCCGACCGGTTCAGTCCGGTCGGCCGGCGCCCATCTGCTGGGCATAGCCCGCCTGCACCATGGCGTTCATCCGGTCGAACAGCGCGTTCGGGTCGCTGCGGCGAAGGGCGGCGATGGCGGCTTCGGCGCCTTCGGCGACCACCAGTTCGCGCGTTCCGGCGTCGACTGCGGCGAGCATCTGTGCCGCAGCATCGTCGGGCGACAGGCCGTTGTCGATTGCCGCATCGCTTGCGCCGCGGACGCTGCCGTCGGCGTTGAGCGCGTTGCGGCTGACGTTGGTGCGCACTGATCCAGGTTCGACCACCAGCACCTTCAGTCCCAGATGCTCGTTTTCGGCGCGGACGCTGTCGTGATAGCCGATGATGCCGTGCTTGGCCGCCGAATAGGCGCTGCGCAGCGGCACGCCGGCGACCCCCGCGACGCTCGATATGGCAATGATCTGACCACCGCCGGCCGCGATCATGCGCGGAAGCAGCGCCTGGGTGAGGGCGATCGGCGCGAGCAGGTCGACCGCGATGATCTTTTGATAGACCGAAAAATCGGTTTCGGCCGCCAGGCTGCGCTGCGAAATACCGGCATTGTTGACGAGGCCATCGATGCGCCCGCCCCAGGCCCAGGCCTGTTCGACCAGCGCGGGAATCGCATCATAGTCGGTCGCCTCGAACGGCAGGATCATCGTGCCCGCGCCGCAATCCTTTGCCACCGCTTCGAGCGCAGCCACGTTGCGGCCCGACAGGATCAGCCGCGCGCCGCGCGCCGAAAGGCCGCGCGCCAGTGCCGCGCCGATACCCGAAGAAGCCCCCGTAACCCACCAGATTTGATCTTTCATCTTGGCATCCCCATCTATGATTCCGTCTCAAGGTGAAACGCGTTTCGGGGGGCGTCAAGCCGCCGACCCGCGGATTTCCGTGCGGGGGTGGCAATTTTGTTGCGAATCTGATATAATAAATATCAACGCGTCGACAGCTTGCCACTTTCCATCGCCGGAAAGGCACCCTGCGGCGTCCTGATGGAGCCATATCCCTTGTCACTTTGACTGGCTAGCGCCGACCGCCTTGCTTCGATCCCCCTCCGACGAGGGCGGACGTACCCGGCCTTTTCGCGCTTTTCCGGTCCCGACGGGGCAAATGAAAGGAACCTGCATGTCCGCAAACACGCTCGTCTTTGAAGTCGGTGACTATGTCGTTTATCCCAAACATGGCGTGGGGCGCGTCATTGAACTGCAAAAGTCGGAAATCGCCGGCATGCAGCTCGAACTTTATGTCCTGCGCTTCGAAAAGGAAAAAATGACCCTGCGCGTCCCGACCAACAAGGCCGAGGGCGTGGGGATGCGCAAGCTGTCGTCGGACAAGACGCTGAAGGAAGCGCTTCAGGTCCTGACCACGAAACCGAAGGTAAAGCGCACCATGTGGTCGCGCCGCGCCCAGGAGTATGAAGCGAAGATCAACTCGGGCGACCTCGTGTCGATCGCCGAGGTGACTCGCGACCTGTTCCGCGCCGACGATCAGCCCGAACAGAGCTATTCGGAGCGTCAGATCTTCGAAGCGGCGTCGAGCCGCCTCGCGCGCGAACTCGCTGCGATGGAAGAAAGCGACGAAAAGACCGCGCAGGCGAAGATCCTTCAGATCCTCAACGAGCATGCGCCGCTCTATTACGCCGAAAAGGCGCTCTGAGCCGTTCTGCCGAGACGTGAAGAGGGCGGTCCGCAAGGGCCGCCCTTTTTCGTGGGTCAGGGATATTTTGCTTCGATGAAATAGAGGCCGTCGGGCGGTGCGTTGAGGCCGAGAGCCTGCCGGTCGGCGGCGTCGAGCGCGGCCTTCAGGTCGCGCGCCGACCATTTGCCTTCGCCGACGAGGGTGAGGCAGCCGACCATCGATCGAACCTGATGATGCAGAAAGCTGCGCGCCGCGGCTTCGATGACGATTTCGTCGCCATGGCGGCTGACCGACAGACGGTCGAGCGTCTTCACTGCGCTTTGGGCCTGGCAATGCACCGATCGGAAGGTGGTGAAATCATGCCGCCCCACCAGCGCCTGTGCCGCGCCGTGCATCGCTTCGGCATCCAGCGGCTTCGCAAATTGCCAGGCGAGCCCCTTGTCCCAGGTCAGCGGCGCGCGGCGGTTGACGATGCGATATTCATAGGCGCGGCCGACGCACGAAAAGCGCGCGTGCCAGTCGTCGGCGACCGTCTCGCACGCAAGGATCGCCACCGGCGCGGGGCGAAGCTGGGCGTTCAGCGCTTCCATCAGGCGAAAGGGCTGGATCGCCTTTTCGATGTCGACATGCGCGCGCATCGCGATCGCATGCACCCCGGCGTCGGTGCGCCCGGCGCCGTGAACGGGCGCCGTTTCGGCGGTGATGCGCGTGACGGCTTCCTCGATCGCTTGCTGGACGCTGGGGCCATGCGACTGGCGCTGCCAGCCCATGAAGGGGCGGCCGTCATATTCGATGGTGAGGGCGAAGCGGGTCATGCCAGCCGCGTCCCCGCAGTTATGGGCCGACCGCGCAGCAGTTCGGCGGCGTCCATCGCCGGCTTGCCCGCGCGCTGCACCCGGGTGGCGCGGATCGCGCCGGGGTCTCCTGGCATCGGTGCCTCCGGGTCGGCCGTGGGCCGGGTGTCGGGTCAGGTGCGGACTCCCTGCCCGGGAGGGCGGCCCGGAAACGACGGGTCGCCACCGCGGTGGAGGGCGCGGCACAGCACCGGCCTGTGGTCGGTCGGCGGGCCGGTCGGCGGGCCGGTCAGCGGCCGACGGGGCCCCGGCCGCGGTGGTGGGTCAGCCCTGGCCGACCCACGAGAAGATCTCGTAGGGCCCGACCTCGTGGACCGAGGCGAGCGCGCCGTCGCTGGTGCGGACCCGGAGCGTCTGGGTCTGGTCGGAGGTGTTGAAGCCGTAGACGCCCACCCGGCCGGCGCCGGCGGGGTCGCCCGCGAACCCGGTGGCGAGCAGCGGCCCGGTGGTCGTGACCGGTGCGGCGAGCGAGCCGGCGGGAGCGGCGCGGCGCAGGTGCGCGAGGACGAAGAACTCCGCCTCGCGTCGCACGGTGCCACCGTCGACCGTCACGAGCCCGCGGCAGGTCCAGCACCCGCCGAAGGCCCCGCGCCAGCCGGGGCTGAGCGCGAGGTTCCACATGAGCAGACCGGTCGATCCGGCCGCGACCGCGTCGACGACGAGGTTCTTGGAGTCCCAGGCGAAGGTGCTGATCGGACCGTCGTCGGTGCCGGTGCACTCGGTGACCAGCCAGGGCAGTCCCAGCCCCGCGGCCTGGCCGGGCGCTCCCTCGTAGCAGTGCAGCGCGATCGCATCGAGCCCGGCGGTGCCGGTGGCGTCCAGGCGCGGGAGGTCGGCCCAGTTGTGGTCCAGCCCCCACAGCTCGACCCCGAGGCTGTCGAGCGGTGCGGCGACCCGGCGGGCGAGGCGCGTCAGCTGCCGGTCGCCGATGGCCATCGTGGGGTAGTCGGAGACGTGGCCGGGCTCGTTGCCCAGGCTGATCGACCCCAGCGGCACGCCGTGCGAGGTCAGCCAGCGCGCCTGGCCGACCAGGAGCCGCGCGTACTTCTTCACCCGGTCCCCGCGCAGCCGGCCACCGAACCACGACCGATTGGTCTTGTACGCCGGCGGCGCGGTCCAGGCCGAGGCCATCACCTGCAGCCCCGGGGCGACCGGCAGCACCTCACGGCGCAGGAAGCGGATCGCCTCGCGGGCCGGGCGGCTGGGCCGGATGCCCCGCTTGCCCGACTTCCACGCCCACAGGGTCGTGGACATGTCGGTCGCGGACAGCGGCAGGCGCAACCACTCCAGCCCGACCCCTGGCTCCTGGCCGAACAGCATCGACACCAGGTCCGGGCGGCCCTCGAGGTGCGTGACCGACGCATCGGTCAGCGCTGCCCCGACCCCGATCCACTCCTGCCGCAGCGCGGAGCTGCTGCGGTCCACCACCACCTCGGCGGTGACCTCGCTGTCGCCCACCGCGGGGCGGTCGGCGAGCCGCACCGAGGCGTCGGTGGGCGAGCTGCTCAGCAGGGCGGTGCTGCCGGCCGACGCCAGGGTGAGCGGGGTCGTCGAGGCCGCGCCGACCAGCGCCAGCGCGAGCACGCTCGCCGCGCCGGAGAGCAGGCGTCGTACGCGCACCTTGACCTCGATTCGTCGGGGGATGCCGGGGGCACTCAGGGGGATGCGGAGGGGGGGCACCAGTGTGCCCCGAAGCGGCCGTCCGTGCCCCCTGAGTCGTCCAGTCGATGGGCTGCGGAGGCCACAGAGGGGGAGCGCCCGCCTCACCCCGGTGGTCCAGACCGGTCGAGATCGACCGTGACCCTCTGACAGGCGCCTCGTTCACAGCGTTGAACGACATGTGTCTCGGCAGGGAGGCCGAGATACGCTCACGACACCCCCCACCGTGTCCCCCGGGCACGTAGTCGAGAGGTTCTGGGATGGAGCACCCAGGGAGGGACCGTTCGCGCACCCCCGCGGACGTCCGCACCGGCACATGGACCGGCCGAGCACGCGCGAGCCCGGTGGGCAGGTGGTACACGCGCCTCGGTCGCCGCGGCCAGGCCGCGGTCGAGATCGGCCTCGGGACGGTGGCGCCACCGGTCCTCGGCTTCTGCGGCTACGTCCTGGTGGCGTGGTCGCCCGCTGAAGCAGCACTGGAGCTGTGGTTCTGGGTGCTGTTCTCCGCCCTGTTGGTCACGGCGCTCCTCATCGCCATCGAGACCGCACGGGCCTTCCGGTTCCCCGATCCGCCGCTGAAGCGACCGGTCGAAACGCTGGACCTGCCACGGGTGGCGACGGTCGTGGCGGCGTACCTCCCCAACGAGCAGGCGACGATCATGGAGTCCCTGCGGGCACACCTGGACGTCGACTACCCCCACGACCGACACCTGGTGGTGCTGGTCTACAACTCCCCGACCAGCCTGCTGGTCGAGCGCGAGCTGCGGGAGCTCGCCGAGCGCGAGCCGCGGCTGCTGGTCGTGCGGGCGGCCGGGTCGACCTCGAAGGTGCAGAACCTCGAGGTGGCGACCGAGCTGCTGCGAGGCAGGGTCGACGTCGTCGGCATCTTCGACGCCGACCACCACCCGCACCCCTCCAGCGCCCGGCGCGCGGCCCAGTGGCTCGCCGACGCCGCCGGCGAGGGGCGCTTCGACGTCGTCCAGGGCCAGTGCGCGATCCGCAACGACCGTGACTCGTTCGTCGCGCGCACCGTCGCGGCGGAGTTCGCCACGTTGTACGCCGTGGCGCACCCGGGCCGCACCGTCACCCACGACTTCGGCCTCTTCGGTGGCAGCAACGGCTGGTGGCGCGCGGAGGTCCTCGACGACCTCGGACTGGACGGGCGGATGCTCACCGAGGACATCGACGTCTCGATGCGCGCGCTCGGCGAGGGCCGGCGGCTCGCCATGGACCCGCGCATCCTGTCCTACGAGCTGGCCCCCACCGACTGGGGCGGCTGGTGGAAGCAGCGCACCCGGTGGGCGCAGGGCTGGCACGAGGTGAGCCTGCGGCACTGCGTGCCGTTGCTGAGGAACCGTGACCTGAGCCTGGTGCAGCGTCGCGGGGTGGCGTTCCTGCTGGCGTGGCGTGCCATCCACCCGTTCCTCGCGACGCAGCTGATCCCGCTGGTGATAGCCATGGCCTGGGCCACCGACCGACGTGTGGTCTGGGACCTGCTGTTCTTCATCGTCGCCGCCATCGGCGTCAACGGCGTGCCCGTCCTGCAGGCGATCGCCGCCAACCGGCTGGCCGCCCCCGGCATCGGTGCGCGTCCCCGGCTCTTCGTCCGCTATGTGCTGGTCTCCGTGCTCGGGTACGCCGAGCTGCGGATGAGCGTGACCCGGGGTGCCGTGGTGCGCCACCTGCTCGGCGCCCACTCCTGGGACATCACCGCGCGCGGAACCTCGCAGGCGTCCTCGGGTGGCGAGCAGACGGTCGACGAGACCGACCGGCGACGAGCACTGGAGGCGGCGCTGTGACGGCCGCACAGACCTCGTTCGCCCTCGAACGGCGCAACGACCAGGGCTTCCTGCGCAGCACCGAGCGCAAGGGTAGGGCGGCGGGCTTCAAGGTCCGCGGCGTGGAGGGGTGGCGAGGCGTCGCCGCCCTCGCGATCGTGTCCGTGCACGCCTGGCAGGTGATGGACACCGACGACGACGGGCTCGGGCCGCTCTACGAGACCCCCGGACTGCTGACCGCGATCCTCTCGGTGGACCTGGTCGTCGACCTGTTCTTCGTGCTGTCCGGGCTCCTGCTCTTCCTCCCCTTTGTGGTGGCGGCCCTCGACGACTCGGCGCACATCCCCTCCGGGGACGACTTCCTGTGGCGGCGGGTGTTCCGGTTCATCCCGACGTACTGGGTGCTGGTCATCGTGTGCTGGAGCATGCGCAACTACGGCGTCACCACCGCCGACTGGCTCGACCTGGTCGAGCACCTGCTGCTCGTGCAGGCCTTCGACTCCGACCGGATCTTCGCGACCATCGGGCCGGCGTGGACGCTCTCGGTGGACTGGATGTTCTACCTCTCGCTGGCGATCTTCGCCCCGGCCTGGACGCGGTGGGTGCGCCAGGCGGGTGGCGAGGGTCGTCGCGTGCTGCGGCTCGTGGGGCCCATCAGCGCGGTCGCCCTCGCGTCGGTGCTCTACAAGCTCAACGTCGACTTCGTGTGGGAGATCGAGGCCGACCGGTGGGCCTGGCGCTTCGGTCCGGCGGCCAAGGCCGACGACTTCGCCATCGGCATGGCCGCAGCCGTGCTGGTGGTGTGGATGGGCAGCCGTCGCATCCCGGCCTGGGCCAGCCTGGTCCTCGCCGTGACCGGCGCCTGGCTGCTCTTCGAGGCCCGCAGGACCTTCTACTACGCCCCCGAGTCGGTGATCGAGAGCCTGCGGCACCCGATCGCCTCGGTCGGCTGGACGCTGATCCTGGTGGCGGTGATGACCTGCCGGTCCGACCGTCCGGCCCGCTGGGTCGACAACGCGTTGCTGCTGCGTCTGAGCGTCGTGGCCTTCACCGTCTACCTGGTCCACGAGCCGGTGGCGATCGGGTTCGAGAACCTCGGGCTCATCGACACCGACCCGAACGGCTACCTGCGCAACTACCTGCTCATCGCCGTGGCCTCGCTCGGACTCGCGTGGGTGGTGCACCGCGTCATCGAGGAGCCCTTCGTGGACGTCGGGTCGTTGCGCCCCCGTTCCGGTGGACGCCGCGATCTGTACGCGGAGCTGGACCTGCCACCGCTGCCGGCGGAGACCGCGAGCCCGGGCGCGCTGCGCGCCGACGTCCTCGACGCCAGGGGTGCCCGTCGGCCCACGCTGGAGATGGAGGTGCTGTCCCGATGATGTTCCGAGCACTCGCCACCGGAGTCACGATCGCCGGTCTGGTCGCACTCGGTGTCGGCCCGCTCCGGGTCGCGCTCGACCGCAATCCCGGCGTGGCCGGCGAGCCCGAGCGGCCGCCGATCGTCCTGAGCGAGGCGCCCGGAGCGGCGCCGTCGTGGCTGCCCGGCGCCGTCGACACGGCCCGGCACCTGCCAGGGGACGGCCGGCGACGCGTCGGCAAGCCGGAGCGGGTCGACCTGGCGGTCGCGCTCGGTCTCCTCGACGAGGCCGAGACGCTCTCCGTGGTCGGCGGCGGTGAGGACGTCCAGCTCCCGGGCGTCGGCGTCGTCGTGACCGAGGATGCCGCGGAGCGGCTGATCGACCTCTCGGAGCCGCGCCGGACCCGGGTCCTGACCCGCATCGCGGCCACTGACGACATGGGTCTGTCGGTCTTCGCCGTCGGCGCAGCACCGAAGCGCGCCCTGGTCGTGGACGCCGACAGCGGCGCCCAGCGTCGGCTGAAGCTGCGGCAGGCGAGCGTCCCGGTCGCCGACGTCGTGGAGGGCTGGGCACAGCTGCGGCCCGACCTGCGGGCACTGGTCAACCGCCGCGAGGTCGAGCCCGCCCCGCGCACCGGCGAGGTGCCGGTGGCGGAGCCCCGGGAGAGGGCCTGGGAGCGCGCCGTGTCCCGCGTGGTGCGCCGAGAGATCCTCCCCGCCCTCGACGAGGGGCGCGCTCCGATCTCGGATGCACTCCTCGAGGGTGAGGAGGCGCTGGTGCTGCTGGGCGACGGGCCGGTCCGGATGACGGCGCGCGGAGCGGCGTACGCCGTGGCGGCGCGGGCCGTGCAGCCCGGCTCCCGCCTGCTGCCCACCCGGGGCGGCGAGGTCGTCGACGCGCGCGTCGTCCAGCGACCCGACGGGCGCGTGGCGGTGCTGGCCTGGAACGACGGGCCGGCGACGACGCTGACGGTGCAGGTGCCCGAGGGCGACCGCGTGCTGCGCTACCGGCTGCGGCTGCCGGGTCGCGCGCTCACCGCGGCGGTGCTGCGCCGCTGATCCTCAGCGGGTCGATCAACGGGCTCGCCGCTGCCGCAGGAAGTCGCCGAGCCGCTCGAGCCCGGTCTCCACGTCCGCGGCCTGGCCGGCGAAGCTGAACCGGATCGAGCGGGGGCCGTCGAGGGTGTCGAAGTCGATGCCCGGTGCGACGGCCACCCCGGTCTCGGCGAGCAGCTCGTGGGCGAAGGCCATCGAGTCGTCGGTGAGGTGCGCGACGTCGGCGTAGGCGTAGAACGCTCCGTCGGCCGGCGCGAGCCGGGTGATGCCGAGGTCGGTGAGCCCGTCGAGCAGCAGGCGCCGGTTGCCCGCGTAGCGCGCCACGTGGCCGTCGAGCTCGGCGTAGGACTCGGGGGCGAACGCCGCCAGGCAGGCGCGCTGGGCGATCACCGGCGGGCAGATCGTGAAGTTGCCGGTCAGCACGTCGACCGCGCGACGCAGCCGCTCCGGGACGAGCATCCAGCCGATGCGCCAGCCGGTCATGGAGAAGTACTTGCTGAAGCTGGCGAAGACGACCGCCTCGCGGCTGGTCTCCCAGGCGCTGCGGGCCAGCCGGCCAGACCCGGGCGTGCCGTCGGCGTACTCGATGCCGTGGTAGATCTCGTCGGAGATCAGCTGCACGCCCTGCTCCTCGCACCAGCGCGCGAGCGCGGCGAGCTCCTCGGGCATCAGCATCGTGCCGGTCGGGTTGGCCGGGCTGGCGACGACCAGGCCCTTGACGCCGTCGATGGCCGCGACCTGCTCGACGGTGGGCTGGTAGCGGGTCTCCGGGCCGGTCTCGATCTCCACGACCTCGCAGCCCAGCGCGGTGAGGACGTTGCGGTAGCAGGGGTAGCCGGGGCGGGCCATCGCCACCTTGTCGCCCGGCTCGAACGCGGCGAGGAACGCCAGCAGGAACCCGCCGCTGCTGCCCGTGGTGGCGATCACGTCGTCGGCGGTGACCTCGATGCCGTGGGTGCGCCGGTGGTGGGTCGCGATCGCCTCCCGTAGCTCCAGGATGCCGATGCTCGGGGTGTAGCCCAGCGGGTCGCCGCTGCGCAGCAGCCGCACCGCCTCCTCCGCCACCGGCCCGGGCGCCCCCGTGCTGGGCTGACCCGCGACGAGGTTGACCAGGTCGCCGTGCGTGCGCTGGCGCCGGGTCGCTGCCTCCAGCAGGTCCATGACGTGGAAGGGCGGCACGTTCGCCCGGCTGGCCACCGCCCAGCGGCTGGCCGCGTGCTCCTGTGGCGTCATGGGGTCGAGGGTAGGTGGCGTTCGGCAAGGTTCATCGGCCGGCCGATGAACCTTGCCGCTGGCCGATGAAGGGACATCGGCCACGGAACCTGTCAACCTGCGTGGAGTCGGTCGCGGTTGGTTTCTTGGTTGATGGCCACTTGGGCCATAGGGGTCGGTACCCGGGGCGGGCCGGC
>LULO01000655.1_pt1 | contig 12983 bp, 9 predicted proteins | sample 728121 | NCBI WGS metagenome assembly LULO01 (sample SAMN03860287, study PRJNA289734) | marine metagenome | biome: seawater column; feature: ocean; material: water; isolation source: Red Sea water column Station 149 - depth 50m | place: Saudi Arabia: Red Sea | collected 2011-10-15 | depth 50 m | reverse complement strand
TTCTTTTACTGTTTTCGTTTACACCAAAAAACTTTAAAGTTTGAGGAGACAATCCTGCTAAATTTAATTGATTTAAAAATCCTTCAGAAAGTTGTTGATAAGGGCCTGGATAGTATTCGTATGAAACACCAGCACCTCCTTGATCAGGTCCATATATTTCTGATGGAGGTGTATAAGTGTCTTGTTGATTAGTTCCTTGTTGTTGATTAAAAGTATCAACAACCTGTTGTTGTATTTGTTGATTTTGTTGTTGCTGCTGTTGTTGCTGCTGTTGACTTGGACCTACATAAGAAGACGAACTAAAACTTGGTGTATAAGTTAATACATCACCTCCGTTATAATTAGGAACTCCTTCTGGTCCTTTATGAGGTGTGCCAGGTTTATTTTTTTTTAAAAGTTTTTCTTCATCTTTTGTAACGTAAGCCAAAGAAGTAGTTTCGTTTTTAGGTCTTACCTTCAAACGTCTAGGAACAGTTACCATATCACTGTCTGTAAAATTCACTGCTTTTTCTATCATTATCTTAAATTCATCCTACTTGGCTGTGGTTCCTCTTTTTCATCTAAAAATTTTAAGGCTTCTCTCATTCTGTATTCGTCTGTTATTCTTTTACGCATGTCATCATAATCAAATCCAAACATAGGTAAATCTCCTCTACCTCTTCCTTCAGTGTATACTATTCCTGGTCCGTACTCAGGAAAAGGAATTAAGCCAGGATACATAGGTCCTGCAACGTCTGCCATTGTAGGTCTACGATTAGGATCGTCTCTTGGTCCAATAAAATTAGTGCCTGGATATTGACTCATGATACCTGCTTCTCTGTTAGAATCATCAAATGGCATTGGTCTATCTGGAGACATAACTATGTTACCATCTTTGTCATATTCATAAAAAGCACCTACGTCATCATCCATACGTGGTATGTCTACATCTCTTTCTTCAAATGTTTCAGCGTCTACGAAAAAATCTTGTTGTGGATAAGGTCTAGTTGTACCGTCAAAACCAAAAGTTTGTGCTGCATAGTCTTGCATTTCTTTTTCGTCTGTATCAGCGGCACCAGTGATACCTTTCTTGTCCATCATATCTTTTCCAAAACTAGATATGTTGGATAAAAAATTTTGTCCTGCTCTTGCAGCTAATCCTAGTAATCCACCACCACTTGTGTAGTCCATGACTGCACTTGTTATAGGATACATATTTCTATAAACATCAGGTGCAGATGTTCTAAGTGCTTCACTTTGATTTGCAAATTGACTTTGCACAGCAAGAGGTGACATACCTTGTCTTTGACTAATAGTATATTTATCTTGACGATTGTATTGTCTTCTTGCATCCTTAAGTTCTTGCATACGTGGATCGTTCTTCGTAAAGCTTGGTGCTTGCGATTGCAGCTCCATCATACGATTGTAGTTCTGCATCTCCGGCCCCTGATTAAACGGGGTCGGAGTGCTTAATTCTTGCAATCTTCTTGATCTTGCATCAATTTCTGCCATTAGATAGCTCCAATTATTAGAATAACTGCTAATGCAACAACACCAGCTTTTATCCAATCTTTAGCTTTCCAGTTGTTCCATTCTTTGAGCCATGCCCAAATATCTTCTAGTAACTTCATATTACCTCCTTTTCTTATTTTTCTTCTTTGCTTTACTCTTAGCAGAACCGCCTTTTTTCATAGACATTTTTTGTCCTGTTTGTCGAGCAAACTTTTGTGCCTGCTGCGCACCAGCAGATGTGTATGGAAATCTTGTCATTCCTACCTTTGGCATAGTACCTCCTAATGTATTGTTGGATTAGTGTGGTCTTTGTAGACCTGCATAATCTCAGATTGATAATCAAAACTCTCTGCAACGGCTGCAAACATTTCTCTTGTTTGCTCAGAACCTAAAGCTTTCTCATACATGTTTCTAGTGACTGCCATGAGCGCACCACAAACCTGTAGATAATCGTCTTCTTTTTTTATCTCACTGTGAGCTGCTTCTTCTATTTTAACCATCGCGTCTCTAAGTTTCGTCAGTAGCTTTTTTTGTTCTTCCATTTTGATTTGTGTTTTGTTTCATAGCTTCTCTTGTAGTAGCCATGTTTTCTTTCAATACTGCCATTGCTTCAGTAGAATCTTCTTTGTTAACATCAGCTGCAACTCTCATCAAGTCTATAGTTGTATTTGCTTCTAATTGATCTCTTTGTAGATCTAGTTTTTCTGCATCAACCATCATATCTTTTTGTAGTCTAGCTTGTGTTTCCATAGCTTTCAAGTCAATTTCTTGTTGTTTTAATTTAACAAGAGGATCTTGAGCTTCTTTGCTTATTCTAGCTTCTTCATCAGATGCTAATTGTTTTGTCATTTGTGCTTCCATCTGTGCTTGTTCAGACGCTTGTTGATTTACCAACTGATCCATCTGTGCTTGTAATTGTTGCATAGCTTGTGGATTCTGTTGTGCTTGTTGCATAGCTTGTTGAAGTTGTTGAAACTGTTGAGCATACTTTTGTTGCATTTGCTCAGACACTAACAAGGATATGTGCTCTGATACGTGTGCTTGTAGCATAGCGTAAAGCTGTGGATTGATCTGCACCATTCTTGTAAACATAAACTCTGCGTGTGCAGCGATATGTGCTTGATGGTCTTGCATTGGAAAAGGCTTTGGATCTTTACCACGCATAGCAGATGCATTCTCCATTGCTGGCGACATTGGTTTTGGTAAATCAGGATCTGGTCTTAATATGCCTTCTACATTGTCAACACCCATTGCATCATACATTCTTCTGTACGCTTCACGTAAGTTGTGTAACTGTGGTGCAGCAGTTGCTAACTGTAACTGTTGTTGTGCTAGTGTAACACGCTGTGCCATAGAAAATATATTAGGATCTGATACAGGTAGAATATCTACTCTATCATCAAAGTCAGCTGATTTAATCATTTGGTTGCCACCAATAACCATGTACGGATATTGTGGTGGTAAATACAATTGAAATACTTTTGCAAGTAATTTGAATTCTATTTTTTGTGCATAGTGTAATCTTTTGTGTATTGCACTCATAACTTTTGTGCCACGTTCTATCAATGCTAGTGTTGTGCCTACAGGGTTCTGTTCATTACCTTCACCCATCTTCATGTCTGCTATTGCAGCAAATGATTTACCTGCGTCTACAGCAAAACCTAATAGTTGAAATAATACAGCTGATGGCTCTTTGTATGGCAACATCATCAATGATTCTTTTATTGATTGTCCTGTTACATCTACATCTCTAAACTCACCTGGTTGTAAAGGCTCGTCATGATCACGTATACGCATGCCTCTAGCTTTAAAACCTGCTGGTAGATTAGCAAGAGTACCTGCATCAATCAGTTGTCGCAAAGCGCTTGTTGCAGTTCTTGATAATCCACCTAGCATGTGAATCAGACCAAATCCATAGAAGCCTAATCCTGGGAGGAACTTGTAATGTACGAAGTATTGATTCTTCATAAAATTTGGATCGTTCTGTGCGTAGTTTCTTTTGATTGACAATATCTCTTGCGAGTATTGATCAATAGAAACAATGTAAGGTAATTTTACACCAGACGTATCCTCAAAACCTGGTACATCAGCATTGATATGCATTTCTAATATTATGTGCTCATCATCTCCAGAGCCATAACTTTTTTGTGATCCTTGTAGATCGTCTATCTTATCGGCAACATCGTCAGTATCTACTTGTCCAGTAGCTAGTTCTATATCACGATAGAAACCTTGTAGTTGTTGTTTGCGTACATCATTACCACTTGTTTTAATTACATGTGTAATTCTATCTGCTGATTCTAAATCTGTTGCCATGTAATTTATTACTAAATCTTCACCTGCAACAAACTTTGCACAAGCACGTTTCATCAAACCATCATAGTAAACTTTTTTAAATGCAGAACCGCAAAGAGGTAGATAGAACAATAGCTGATCCATGTCAGGATCGTATTCTTGCATCACCTCTGTGATTTGATAGTTCATAAATTCTTGTACACGTTTAGCCTGATCTTCTACTTCAGGTGTGGATAATCCTATTACTTGAGTTCGTACGGGGCCGCTTGGGGGGAGAAGTTCCTTATATGCTTGGGCTTGAAACTGTGTAACAGATTCAGCTAATAAGGGATGTACGACCCCGGACGCTCCTTCGAACGGCTGTGTTCGGTCTTCATATTTGAAGCCTAACATGTCAAGACCCTTGATATAGGTATCTTCCCAATCTTTTCTTGAGTCTTTATCCGCTTCGAATTCTGCTAGTAGATCACTTGCGAATCTACCTAATTCTTCTTCATCAATGTATTCTGCTAAGTTAGCATCATGTGGTATGTTTGCTTTGTCTATTGGTGCGTTTGGATCTAAATTTATTTCGGCACTGCCGTCTTCCATTAGTTCAATATCAGATTCAAAATCTACACCTTTAGGTGTTACCTCTATTTCTTCACCAGTTGGTTCTATGTCCAATGCACCTGTAAGTGCTTCTAGTGCCTTATCTATATTATTTTTATTATCGTCAGCCATTTACAGCTAATCCCCCTCTCTTATATGCTCCTAGTCCTTTGCTAATTATATCCTGTGCTGCAGGATTATCTTTAATTATCAAGGTAGGAACTTCGTAAGCCCTATTACTGCCATCAGTTATAACAGTTTTCATAAACTTTGCACCACTTTTCTTACCGACCTTTTTCATAGCACCCTGTGCTATTGGACCGTAAGCTGTGATATTGCCCATGTAATCTCTGCTTCCTTGTGATGTGCTTAGATTTTTTATCTGTGGTGTAGATATAGATATACCATCATAACCACCTTCTTGTGCAACTCTCAGTGCATATTTCATAACAAACTCGTTATAATCCTCTGTTTTACTGTAAGGTCCTTGAGGTATGTCACTAGTTTGTCTGCTTTCTCTTAATCTTTTTCCTTCATCAGCAATAATTTTTCTTACCTTTGCACGTTCTCTATTTAATCTAGCTATTCTAGTTTGTATTTGTTGTGTCTGTGGTAATTGTAACAAGTCATCTATTTTTGCTTGTATTAACATCATTTGCTGTTCGTTAGCACTTTGACTTACGTCCTCTGCCATATCTGCACGTGGGAAATATTTTGATTTTCTTACATCATCTTGATAAGCTCTTGTGTCTGATAGTGGTTCTCCTCTTGCTGCTTGATCTGCTTGATATTTTTTTACTCTTCTTGCTGCAGCGTTTACTGGTTGGTGCATATCAGATTGTATTTCTTCTATGTGTAGTATTCTTCTACCAAAAGCATCTGTTCTGTCAGACGCACGCATGTGTACAAAACCACCTGCACGTTGTGAAGATGTTAAACCAAAATCATGTGCATAGGTATATGTAGGTTCTTTAGTTCGCACTGAACCAGGTTTGTGATTGTATTTAAATAAAAACTCACGGTAGTTAGATCCACCACTAAGTGTTTGTTGTCCTCTGTAAGTTGCTTCCCTTGCATAATCTTTAAATCCTGCAAGTCTTACACCTGATAGTTGTGCTATTTCTTGTAATGGTTCTTTTAACTCAAACGGAAATTTTTGTGGAAACCCTTCTGTAATTGCATTTGGTACACCAAAGTTTTTTTGAACAGAGTCTTCCATCTGCCCTACTATTCTTAATATACCTTGTTTATCGTTATTACCAATAGCTTCAGCCAACGGATTTATTCTAAGCTGTAAGTCTCCTAAAACATTTCTTAATGGTCCAGGTCTAAATCCCTGTAAATCTGTTCTCAATATATTTTGTAAAGATTGACTACTCTCTCTTCTGCCGCCACCCATGACTATAACGTCAATTTCAGGTGCTAACTTTTCATCAAAATCTTTTACGATATCTGCTTTAGATAATTTGTTGTTAGCGTTTCTAGATAAGTGTGTTGATAGTTGTGTATCATTCAACTCCATGTCTTTTATAGGATTGTGTTTTGCAAACGGTCGTTTTAAATATGCCAACCACTCTGATCCTTTTGCAGTTTCAAACGGTGCATCTATTAGTTTCTCTCTCGATCCCCAGAACATTGCACCAGCTGTGTCATCTGCTTGTGGTTTAGGTGTATTACCCACGGATAATCTATCTGGTTCCTCTCTTGCAAACTTCATTGCATCATCAAACTTATTAAAATCTTTTACAGGTAACCCTGCTTCGTCAAAAACAGTAAAACTCTGTTTTGGTGTTTTTGGTCCTTCTATCTTTGGTGCAAACTCTCTTAGTTTACCTATGACTTTTGGCGCTAGTTTTTTTACTATACCACCTACAGCGTAATTTTGGGGATTCTTTTTTATGCGAGCAACCAACTCATCGTGAGTTGCCATGCCACCTTTTTCAAATGATTTGTAAAACTTATGGCCACCGTATTCTCCTGCAAACTTAGGCTGTTGTTCTAATCCAAAAAGATTACCTTCAAATTTTTTTTCTGCTTCAGGTGTAAGAAAAAAATCTGCTCCGCCCGTAAAATCTTCTGCTGTTCCAGCTATAATTTGATCTGCATAATCAAGATATTTATTATACAAGTCTAAATCTTGACCTTCATAGTCAGCAAAAAATCTAGTGTTTCGATCGCTAAAAGGAGTAAATTGATTTGGAGCAGATATGATGGCTCTTATATCACTATCCATATTTTCATACGCACCGTATCTACTTCTCCCTTCAGGATTAACAGCACGATTATATATAACGTGCCCCACTGCTTTACCACCCTCAAAATTTTTATCATCTTCTGCCATCATCATACGAGCCATGGCTTCTCTGTCACTAATGTTTCTTACAAAATCAAATCTTGGCTGTGGGGGTCTATCTGGTTTTTGTCTTATAGTTACACCACCACCGTCTCTAAATCCGTGTAATGTGCCCCCTCTAAACTGTGATTCCCACTCTTGTTCTGTCATATTATCAAACTTTATTTTTTCTCTAAACTCTTCAGCTGCTTTTTTCGTATTAAAAATATTACCAGATGGTGAGTATGTGTCCACATATCTTTCAAGCAAAGTGGTGTAATCGTATTCTTCTGGTATTGAGGCATAATCTAACATTCTATCATCTACATCACCACGCATAACACCTAGTTGTTTTTCTAATTGTTGCATTTGTGACGGTGTAGTTACATCAAAAATTATTGGATCGTCTTTTGCATAATCCTCCGGCGATGTCATGTAATAATTTTCATCCACTATTTCTGTCGTGCCAGTTTTATTGTCTATGTAGATGTGTTGATTGTTGTGAAAATCATCACGTATGTCAAACTCTACATGTATGTCACCGCTTTTAGGATATTCTGTGTAACTTACAGAATCTACATTTCCATCAGCTGTTTTTATTTGATATCTTTTTGTTGTTCTAAAATCTTGAACAACTTTGTCTAACAAACGCAGCTCACTATCTCCTTTTTTGACTGTTCTACCTATTGTGTTAACAGAATCCAAAGCACCAATCATTGCTTTTATCCAAGGTGGTGATTTACGTGTTGCTTCTTTTATTGCTGTTTTGGCCAAGGTCGACGCTCCTTTGAGCGCTGCTCTAGGCATTGCAGCAGCCGCAGCTGTAGCACCAGTTTGTTTCAAAAATTTTCTACGCGATGGATCAAATCTTGTATTGTCTACAGCTTTGTCCATTAGTTTTTTTATACCTTTCTTTATCAGTCCACCTTTTGCATGACCAATAGGTTTTTGCCAATATTCTCTTTTTGATTTGTCAAAACCTTTTGATACTGAGTATGGTGGGTTTCGTAACAAATAAGTTTTAGGTATGTCTGCCAACATACCTTCAAACTGTTTGTCTACATCTGGGCCGTAAGGTTTTCCAAAATAATTAAATCGCTTTGCAGCTTTGTCGTACACCATGCTTTCTAATCCTAACTTACGCATGTCACGTGTAATGTTAGCAATATGTGAGTCAGAGTTTTCCATGTCGTGAATAAATTTACCTCTTGATATTTTCTTTTCACGAAAAGCTTGTTGTATTATTTTTTTCTCTGTAAGCCAACGCACTAGCCTGTTTTCTAAATGTTGATGATATACCGCGTTTCTTATCTGGTTTGTTAACACACCTTGTGTCTGTGTATCAAACGGTGTTTCTTCATCTCCAAATTTTACTTTTTTACCTTTTATTCTAAAATCAACTTTGTTTACTAGTTCTTCTGGTGTTTGCAAATCAGGGTGAATGTATACACCTTCTTTATCTTTAACCATTCCTATTGGACGTTCAGTTCCTTTATCAAGATATTCTTGAACTTCACGATCTGGATTTATAGGTTGTTTAGTTCCTGCTCTTAAATTTTTTGCTTGATAGTGTGATCTAGCCATGGCAGTTCTAGGTTTACCAGTTCCTGGCATTTTAGCTACAGGTGCATCGTAAACCATGTTTAATAAATCATCACGTGTGCCCACTGCATCTAGTGAAGGTGATCTTGTTACATCTGCTCTGTACGTTCTGTAAAAAGTAGGATTACTAAATATTGATACAGGTGTGCTAGCAAAACGATCATAGCCTTCTTGCGTTTTCATTTTGTTTGCGTGCCTTTTCAATTGCAACACAGCTTGTTTTGTTAATGCGCCTATACCAGCCATTAGTCTCTCATGTATTCACGTATAACGTCATCTAACTCAGGGCTTATTTGATCTGTATTTTTTGTACCCATTCTCGTACCAAATCTTGCAAGACTTCCCTCTGATGCATACTTCAAAGGTATATCTGTTCCTGCCACACTATTCAAAGTCATTGCTCTAAATCCTGGACCAAAAAAACTACTTATACTTTGATCATCACTAAAAATATCATACCCATATTGATTTATAGAACTTTGTGAAGCTAAGGCATTTCTTTCTGCAGTAATTTTAGGCTCCAAAGTGCTAAAATAAATTTCATCAGCTTTTTTATTATAAATGTCATCATACATGTTTTTGTAATCAGCAATTGTTTTGTTAGGATTGTTAGTTGCAAAAGTATTAAAAGAAGGAATAGTTTCATCAGCAAATTTTAATGCCTCTTGTTCTAAATTTTGTAACTCTGATTGATACTTAGAATTAATTGTTAATTGAGAATCATAAAGTAAACTATTTTTTGTATTTTGAAGATCCATCAAAGGATTGTCTTCTGTTAAACTTGGAAGACCTGTAAAGCCACTGATAGTTGCAGCAGCTAAATCTCTTCCTTGATCAGAAAGTAAAGTTAAATCTTCTCCGTCTTTTATTGCTTGTACATAGTCAGCTGCCATTGCAGGTACATCAGTTGCTACATCACCTAAAAAAGTCATGGTATCTAAAAATGCATTTGCAGGCACTCTTGCAGCATCTTTATATAAATCTGGATTTGTTAATCTGTCTACGTTGGTATCACCATACGATTGATAAATCTCTGGTAAATCTAGGTAGTCGGCTAACGCCATTATTCCTGAACCTAACATCATTAGTAATATACTCTCCCTCCAACCTTAACGGTCTCCTCATCTTCATAGTCATCTTTTAACCCAACATAGTAGCCTTGTCTATATCTCATTAAAGCTTGCGTGGTTGAATCCACGTAGTCGTCGTTATCGCCGAAAGGAAAAGCTGCGCACTCTTCTATGACTTCCTCGGCGAATTTTTTATTGGGCGCCCATATAGCTCCTGATTCAAACAGGGGAGCTACGCTGTTTACCCTCGAGTGTTTATCATTTCCTCGTGAGGGTGTATAATTTATAACAGGTATTCCTGCCTTTTGCAACTCATGTGTTAAAGGTAGGCCAGAAGCCTTGGCTTCTATGAGAACTGTCTCCGGTTCCCAGTATTTATATTCGTCTTGTGCGATTGCTTTTAGTTCAGGAAAGTTCCATCGTCCTTTCTTCGCATCCAGCAGTATCAAGGCCTGTGGGCCACCGTCCTCGGGCTCAAATACACCCCAAGTGGTTATTGCACTGTAGTCAGAAGTTTCTTTTTTACTAAATGCAGTATCATAGCTTTGTATGATGTATTTTAGTTGTGGTATGTCTTCTTTCTCCCAAGTTTGCCACCATTCACGTTTTATTAGTGCACCTTCTTCCGATGTAGGTGATTGCATCCACTGTGCTTGCCATTTTGATTCTGGTATTGATGCTTTTACACCTTCTAGACCTTTCAAGGTCCAAAAATTACCCCACATTGGTTTTTCGTTTATGATTGCAGGAAACTCTACTATCTCCCATTGGTCAGAAGCATCATCTTTACCCTGGGCCTCGAGCAGCCGTCCTGTAAGATCTTTTATTGACCATCTTGTCATTACAACCACGATAGAACCGCCAGGTTGCAAACGTTGTCTAGGTCCAGACGTGTACCATTCGTAGTGTGAGTCTAAAACGGCTGGCGAGTGCGCAACCTGCTCAGAATGAGGATCGTCAATAATAAGTAAATCGGCACCGCGACCAGTAATAGCCCCACCAACACCAGCAGCAAAATACTCACCCCCATGATTTGACTCCCAACGTCCAGCAGCCTTGGAATCAGCTGCGAGTTTAACTGTTGGAAATACTTTTTCATATTCAGATGACTCTATCACGTTTTTTGCCTTACGTCCAAAGCGTATTGCTAGCTCTCCTGTGTGTGTTGTTTGGATAAGCTTGGCCTTTGGGTGACGGCCCATGTAAAAAGCAGGAAATAAGTTAGATGCAAACTCCGATTTTGTGTGTCTAGGAGGCATATTGACGATTAATCGCTTCAATTCACCGTTTGCAATACGATTTAGCTTCTCTGCATAGATCTGATGGTGCTTTCCTTCGATAAAATCAGGCCAAACTGTCTTTACAAACGATAAAAAGTCGTTTTGTGCCTTCTCTTGCTTGTCTAAGAGTGCATTTTTAAGAATATACTTTAGAGTTTGAGTGTCTAAAGACTCTAAATTGCTCATTTTTGCTCTTTGAACTCATAAAAGTAGTTTGTATCATCACCTGCAGTCCATTTACTGATAGATTCTACGTTATATTCTATGGTTGATACCTTGAAATCAGGTTGTTTAGGTTCAGATGGTGTCAATGACTTGTCATAAAACAGTGTTCTGTTGTTTGGCTGTGCCGCAAAGTGGCCATTGTCCAATTCTATTATGTTGAAAGACTTATGCTCGGCTGGAACTTGTGAATAGTTTATGTTTGGTAGGTTATGATCTGCATGACAACTGTCAATCGTAAACAAATATTCACCTGAGTGCCATTTTTTTGATGGAGATAGATATCTTGCTCTAGGTGGTACTGTTGTTTTTTCTATTACTGTAATGTGGTAACTAAAAGAATCCCAAAGTTCTAGTTCTTCTAATGGAAGATCATCTTTAATATCAGGGGAAGAAACAAAAGCACTGATAGGGAGCTTATCATAAAGAGCAGCATATTCCGGCAGATACGTTTCAAAGTAGAGCGCTCGGCCTTGGATTGACTTAACAGTAGCCCAAACACCTTCTACAAATTCTCCATGTCCTTTTTGATGATCATACAAATACTGTTTCTTAACATATACCTTTACTGGTGGAACGTTCGCAACTAAAAAAGCCATATAAAAACGATTTAATTTTTTTAAAAATTTTTTATAACGTTTTTTCTAATCATTGTCACTCTCAATCTTGCAACCGCAACTACTCTAGGGGTGTCAAGCAAAAAAGGGGGGGGATGGGGGTCGTTTTATCCCGGGCCGCCGTAGGCGTGCGCCAAGCTAGGCAACCAAGCCCCAAAAAAAACTAGGTGTAGTTGCGTTACTTATGGGTATCCACTACACCTAGAACAAAGGAGCGGGGGCTAATGTGACTGTCGCCCCCATGATAGCCAAGACTAGTCGGCTAACCCTATGCGTTTTAACAAGTAGCCAATATCCTTTTGCATATGATGTAGCAAATGGATACGTTCTTCCTTGTTCTCAGCAATCCACTCAACAATACTATTAGCCATAACACCACTAATCAACTTCCAATCCATGCTGTCCTTACGAGGAACACCAGATATAATTGATTCGAGATCGCCAACACTTGCTTGATCTTTACTGTATTCTACCATCTCAGTAATCACAGGTGTAATGTCCACACCCTTTACTGATTCTACTTTTACTAAGTCTTTAGATTCACTAGTCATTTCTATTTCTCCTTTAACTAATTAATATGATACCACTATACAGGATAATCCACATAAGTGAAACCCATAATATTAACTCTAACATATTCATCTGTGGATAACTTTCCTTTCTATTTATAAAAGGCGAAGTTTCGAATAACTCCGTGTGCTTCGCCTGAGCTCGAACACACCAGACGCCTCTCTTATTCTAATCTGGATTGGTCAGGAATTACCTGACAGGGCTTGTGTCCTTGAATAGCTTATAGCACATCACGAGGAGTTTGCCAATGGAGTTTGGAAAATACTTGTGGATAACCCCATTCTTATACTGCACGACACCAGTCCAATGATGACGATTGGCATAGATGTTTCCCGCGGGCGCCGGGCAACTTCCCAGAGGGCCACCCCCTTTCTGAGTGGGGTGGTGCTTCTCTGGAGTTTTCGGAGTTTGGATTCGTCCGCTGCGGTCCTCGAACAGCTGCTGGTACCGCAGCTCACGCAGCTGCGCACGAGTCGAACCCGGGCCAATCAAATGGCCGTTCATAGAATTAGTAGATACCAAATAAAAAAGCCGAAAACTGCCAATTTTATTGGTATTAAATACAATAGTCAGTCCATATTTGCCTCTCTTTCTCATTCTGCCCTGGAGAATAACGCATCTCAGCTGGGTCGTCAAGATCTATTTCAGGGTGAAGGCAAAAAAAATTTGGCGGAAAACAGTCAATGTTGATTGAAGGATCATCGGAAGTTCGCCGGGCGCGCCCGGTGTAAAAACCCCTGTCATCACAAACCGCAGAAACGTGGGGATTTTACTACTGGAGTTTGGGAGTTTGCGGAACTCCTGGCTGCACGGGCCCGGTGCCTAATTTGTCAAGCGTTATTTATCCACAGGCTGTGGGTAACTACGGGAGTTTGGGAGTTTGTGAGCTTCTGCTAGGTGAACTAGCGCAGCG
>LULO01000420.1_pt1 | contig 13001 bp, 25 predicted proteins | sample 728121 | NCBI WGS metagenome assembly LULO01 (sample SAMN03860287, study PRJNA289734) | marine metagenome | biome: seawater column; feature: ocean; material: water; isolation source: Red Sea water column Station 149 - depth 50m | place: Saudi Arabia: Red Sea | collected 2011-10-15 | depth 50 m | reverse complement strand
GAGCAAAAGTTTTTGCATTTTTAATTGCCATTATTTTTCTCCTATCTTGTTAATAGTTTGTTGTTTTGAGAAACAGTATATTTCTCTAATTCTATTTATAAAGGTAATTTTGCCGCCTTTGGAAGATAATTTAAATCTCTTGCATTTGCCTCTATTTTTTCTTTTAAACTTTTTGTTAATAATTTTGCAACTGATACAGGTTCAATACCCATTTTTTCACAATAGATAGATATTGCATCAAGATGTGTACATCTTTTATCAAATGCAATCTTTTCTATCTCTAATGAAAATGTCTTAGGGGTGTGGACTGTATTTTTATCATCAGTCATTAAACACAACCCGTTGGTTTTGGTAATCCACCATATTTTGCAATCTTTTTCATTGGACCAGATTTAAAAACTTCGTAAAGTTTACTTGCCTTTCTATCCATTCCAAATTCTTTTGCAAAGTTACGAACAGCAGGAACTGTGCCTGTTGCATTATACATTTCTCTTGCTTTGTCTATGTAAGTTTTGATTTCATCTGTGATGACAAAATCATCTTCTTGTGCCATTTGTTGCATGACTTCTTCTGACCAATCATTTGTATTGACCAAAAAGCCATCACCATCTCTATTTAAGTCCATAATATACTCCAATTATAAATTAAAATGCTGCGGAACTTCCACAACCACATGTTGATTTTGCATTAGGATTTTTAATCGTGAATGCACTACCATTTAGTGGGTCATCTACATAATCTATTGTTGCACCTTCAAAATAAACACCTGACATTGGGTCTATTAATAGTTTTACACCATTAGTTTCAAATACCCAATCTTCATCTTTTTGTTGGTCTAATGTGAAACCATATTGAAAACCAGAACATCCACCACCTTGTATAAAACAACGAAGGTTTAGGCCTGGCTCTTCACTTGCCAAAATTACTTTGGCTTGATTGGCTGCACTTTCTGTAAATGTCATTTGCATGTTTTGTACCACTCATCTAAAGTTTCTTCTAATAATGGTATGTAGTCTTTTTTATCTTTGATAAACTCTTGTACAGTACCATTTTCCGTAACAACTAAAATTACTATTTGATTAATAGGTTGACCTGTAATCTCCTCAAACATTAAGGCATATGCCGCTGTTTGAATATAATAATTTTCATTGTACGAATCTTTTCTCTCATTTGTGGAAGTTTTAAAATCTATGACTGAAAGCTGATGTTGATAATTAGCAATACAGTCTGCTCTTCCTGCCACTCTATATTTATCTGAATACAAACATATCTCTTGTGCATAGACATCTGTTATGAATTCAAATCTTTGATTTTTTAATTCATTAAATAAAGTATATGGTAAAAAGTCTTTCTTATGTTTCTCCCATGTTTCAAAACTAAAATCTTGACTTAACCAATCTTCACACATTTTATGAACTTTAGAACCTCTTACTGCGGCCTTACTTGCTATGTGTGTTGCAACTTCTTCACCAACTTTTTTTCTCCACTTCATTATACCTGCTTTATTTCTAGGTGATAATACTGTGGTTATAGAGGGATACTCTTTACCTTCTGGTGTTATATAATATCTTTTTTTATCTACTGTCTTTGTATCTAACTGAGGTAAATAATATACTTCATTCTCAAATTCAATCTCATAATTTTTCATAATTTATACTTTGTGCCACTCCTTACCCTCAAATAGTAGAGATTCTGCTTGACGCCTTCTGATTAGTCCGTCTAGTGTTTTACCACCAGCCTTGTTCCACCTTCTCATTTCAAATGGAACTGAACCATAATCACTTTCATTTAATTTTTTTAACATTGTTGATTGTCTTAAATTACCAACTCCTAAATTAAATGTCCATGCAACTAATGCATCAAACTGACCTTCATTTAATTCTACGATTACATTGTCATTTACATAATCTTCAAACTTTGCAATATCTTCTTCTAATAATTTATCTGCTTCAGGTTGTGATATAACATCACCCTCTTTTACTCCTGCAGTATGACCATAACCTATTGTCCAAACTCCTGCCGAGCATTTGTATGATTTTAATTTACAACCTTCAAACTTTTTAATTAATGCCAAGCCTTCTTGACTACATTTCATAAATCAACTCCTATACCTAGTTTAGTTTTTTCAATTAAATAGTTTCTAACAAAACCAGACCTTACAATATCTGGTATGTCAAACTCAATACAAGCAAAGTCATCCATGTTCTCTAGAATTCTTAGAAAGTCATGTAACCCATTTCTTTCATTTGTTTTTGTCAAGTCTGTTTGACTAAAGTCACCACAGAAAAATATTTTTGAATCTTGACCAACTCTAGTAATGATTGTATCTAACTCATGAAAATTTAAATTTTGACATTCATCTACTATAATAATTGAATTGTCAAAAGTTAAACCTCTAAGAAATGATGTTGATAAGAAATATAAACTACCTTGTCTTTTGAGTGAATCATATAAACCTTTGAAGGCATCTTCATTAGGTTGCTTAAACATAAACTGTACCATGTTTTGATATGGTACTTGGTATAGTGCTGCCTTGTCTTCTTCATCACCTGGTAAGAAACCAATTTCTCTTGTAGGTATTAATGAACGAACAATAACAACTTTATCATAACCTGTTCCTTGTTTTAGAACATCTTGTAAAGACTGATACAAAGTAACAAATGTTTTTCCTGTACCAGCACATCCAAAGAAGAATCCATTTTTACCCTCTTTGTACGCATCAAATACTAGTTTTTGATTGTCTGTGATTGGTTCAATTTTTACCAAATCACCAGAACTAATTTCTTTCTTCTTTGACATAATTTTTATCCTTGTGTTTTACATAACCTTTCTTCGCCGCCTTTTTTTTATCAGGCACGACTAACATTCGTGTAAATTTAAACATTGCTTTTGCGACAGGGTTTCTCATAATTCTTCTCTAAAAGTAGGGACCTATCATTCCTTGATAAGCCCCCTGTGTATAGTCTGTTTTTATTTTGTCTATAACACATAGTTATTTATCTAAATTGTATTTCTTCACCACTTTATCCTTTCTAATATCGGCTGCAGATTTTCTTCCAAATCTATCTCCAACAGGTGTATTCGGATGGGCATCTGCTATCTTTGAAAAGACTTCTTTCATTCCACCATCCATTCTTTTAACTATATGGTCTCCTACAAAATTAGGAGCAGTCAATACAGGTTTTAAATTAGGATTGTCTTTGAGATACTGTTCTTTTTCAGATATCTTCATCAACTTATCAAATACTTCACCTGTTTCTTTATCTTCAAATGTATATGTCGGCATTATGCGTACCACTCTGGTTTTTCTCTAGATTTCCAATTTGCAAATCCATTCTTGTAGTTTATGTAGTAATTCTTGTAACCTTGTATCGGGTCACCAGGTACTTTACACTCCTCTGGCATTGCCTGTGGTAATTCTGTAAGACCTATATCTTTGATATTATTAGGTGTTTTTAACAAACACAAAGATGGTCTTGCCGAACCATGTATCTTTCCATATCTAAATGTATATTCTGCAAGACAAGCCATGTAAATCTTATACATCAAACGATAATTTGATTTACTTTCACGCACCCACACATTACAAGGATGATTCACATGACTTGCTTTGAACAAAATATCTTCTCTTTTATCTGGCAAACGCCATCTTCTAATTCTTCTATTATTTGCAGTTCTACCTTCGTATTCTGTACCATCTAAAATTCTATGTGCTGTTGATAGTAACTGAGCATACTCAGTAACCATTTTTACAACATGTTTATCAACATGCCATTTTGCATTTTGTATTGGGTCTTCATGTAGATAAAATATGTTCATGTATCAACTCCCTAACTTTTATTAGATTCTTGTATTCTAACACATTTTCACTCATACTGTCAATAGCCTGTTTAATCAGTCCATTATCAGTCTCCCAGACTTCTTTAAAAGGATAAACATCAACATGTATCAAAAACACTGCTGTTTCATCTTTTATGACTGTCATTGTTCTTTCGTGTTCAACTCTAAAATATAAATCATCTAAATTTTTAATCTCTGGTTTATCATATTTTGGATGATTACTGTATCCACCCAAAGATGTTATACCCCAAGTGTATCTCTCGTATGACTGTCCACTACACATGGCCCTTATGATACCATCAGATGCACGAACTAATGCCTCATTGTCTGCAATAGGTTCATGTAACTCAGCTAAACTTTTGCCGACCTTATCACCAGCATTCCAGCTGGAAGGGAATGCAACAAAACAAGCCTCTAATTTACCATTGTGCATAATAACCACATCATCTTCTATTGCCAAACCTAAGTCTTTCATGTTATTACACTCTGTAAACAACTGATAATCATCAGGCTGATTGAATAATCCTAAACTTGCAGCTGTCTTTTCAACTAATCTTTCTTCAATCGCAAGTGGTGTTTCAAACCAAATATCTGGGCCTAAACTATCTAACTCAATTCTTCTTTGTGATTGAACATGAACATCAGTATTATTTGCATTATAACTAGGTCTTTCACAAGGTTTAAAAACTGGTCTCATATCAAATGGTATTCTAATTACATGTTCAAACATTACTTTTCCCACCTATAAAAAATGTGGTCTTCAATCTCTATCGTTTTAGTTTTAGTCTTGGCCCAATCTGGTCTAACATAATCTGCGTGATAATGAGTTGCACCATCTGTAATATCAAAATAACCATTTGGTATCAAGTAGTCTGCCAATCCTAAAATTCTATCGTAAACTTCTAAATTTAATATTTTATCTGATTTACCATCACAATACCAACTAAACTGACATTTATCTCTAATGGGAAATCCACTCTCGTATGTTAATCCTTGTTTAACAACTTCGCATATTGTGTTAGGGAATCTATTATCTCTCACTCTATTAAGGGTTACTTGTGCAACTGCAACCCATCCAGCAAATCCTTGATTTCTTGCCTCAAAGTATATGTTATCTGCTAGACATTCTCTCTCACTTCCATATGCATTAAATCCTATTAGTAATAAACATACTAATATTATTTTTTTCATTATTTAACCTCTGTGACCTCTTGTACCACACATTTAGGAATGATAGTAGAATTACCACAATCATCAATACTACCATCTTCATTAAAATTAAAGTCACTAACTAATCTAATGACTTCATCATCATCTTCAATTAAAAAACCCGTACTTAAACATCTAGGACATTTACTCTCTTTGACTTCATCTATGCTTCTCCACGCACTATCAGATACTATGTCAATCCAAATAACATGTACAAATTTGTATGGTATTTTTTTTAACTTGTTCATAATAAATCAACCTCAATCTAGGGTGTTCATGCCAGCTCTATATGATGAGGTCTGAGAGAGAGAAGCCGACATGAACGGGAATTACTTTTGTAACCTCATCCATATTAAACCAGTTTATCAGGTTCAACAACTATTGTCAAGGGTTTTATATACCCGATGCACTACCTGGTGCCTGTGGATAAACTTCTGGTTCTGGTATCATATAATTATCATCCCAGCCAAATGCCTCTTTTACCACATCTTTTGATAAACCTTTGTAAACTTTGTGTAATCTTTTATCCTTTGCAGCAATAACAACTTCTGCCTCACTTTCGTGTAGACCTTCACACATCTGTATAAACATATTTTCTTTTTGTGATTGTTTAGTTTCGTTATCACCACCTTCTATAAAGTGAAATAGTTTTCTTGCCTCTGATGCTAGAACTGTATGTTCTGTACCAATCGGTGCATCATTTTTTTTGAAAGGAACTTCACCTGCAGGTATGACCCATTTTTTAGTGGGGTCAAAGGATGCTTTAATTATCATTCTTAAAGCTGAAGTGTCATTCTTTCTTAGAATTTCTATCTTTTGAGATTTTGTTTTTGCTTTGTGTACTTTGTCAAGTATCTCTGATATTAGTAATGAGTTATTACTATTTTGCGCATTAGCCATATTAACCATTTTAAAATTCTCCAATATTTTCAGTAAGACTAGTTAGTCTCTTTTCTATAAAATAATTTAGTAACCCACTTCTATCGCCATAAGAAGCTTCGTTGAAACTATTTAGTATTTCTGATTCTAGGGTTTTCGGAATATTATCCAAATTTATTAATTTATCATTTCTTTGATAATTTCGTTTTATTTCATCATCTAATTCATCAATGTCTTGAGCCAAAATACTTTCTAACTTCTTAGATGTTAAAGGTCTCTGTCTCAACTCATCTGTAAAAGTGTGGTCTGGTGACAATACATTTGGCACACCATCACTCTTATCGCCTTTTAATACATGTTCTTTGATATAAACTTTAGGGTCTACACCATCAACTAATTTTTTAGTTATCGGACTGTATTGTTTTACATTGTCATATTTTTGTAATTGTATAAAGTCTTTATCACCTGATACAATCATGACTTTTTCATTTTGATAATGTTTACATAATGTTGCAATTACATCATCTGCTTCTGCCCCATAAACTTCTACAACTTTATAAGGTAAAAATTCTTTTATTTCTTCTTTGATATTATTAAGAACTCCAAATATGGAATCCCAATCTTTATTATCTTCTTCTCTGTTTTTTCTACGATTTGATTTGTATTGTGGAAATATCTCTTTACGCCAATATGCTCTTGAATCGTATGCCAGAACTATTTCACCATAATCTTCATTAAACATTGTTCTGTACATTCTAACAGAATTTAAAATCATATGTCTAACCATGTCTTCTTCTAACTCACCTTTATTCATGTGCAAATGCATCATTAAAGATGCAACTGAGATTTGATTCATGTCTATTATTATCATTTTAAATTCCTTTAGAAAGGGTGGCCGAAGCCACCCCACTAAATCTTTACGAATTAAGAATCGTAAGATACACCATTTCCGTAAAGTGCTTTAATACCTGCAGCAACGATTGTTTTATCTGCAGCCCCATTCATAAGAACGGCACCCACACCAGCATTAATAATTGCTTGTGTTGGTTCACCCATACGGTAGGAAGTACCACTAGCAGTTTTGTTGATATAAATCATGTTACCTGCTCTTCTAAGTTTGTCTACCATCGCCTGTGGTGATGTAAGGTCAAACTGATTTCTTAATTGTGTCCAAGTAAGTGTTTTACCTGATTCAAATGCGTTCAGAACGCGTTGTGTTTTTGATAGTGCTTTTCTACCCATGTTATTTTCTCCTTTGGAAAATTAAATTTAACTTGACTAATTTTATGCCTCGTATAGTCATATCGGCAACTACATTATTGTAATTCGTTTTATTCTTCATCATCATCTTTTTTATTATTTTTACTTTCTAAATCTTTAATTCTTTTGGTATGTAAAGTTTCTTTTTCTTTTTCTTTATCTAATTGTGTTTTTCGCCAATTAGTAACTTCACCTATTTCTGTATCTGGTTCAAACTCTACATCTAATTGACCATCACTCTCATGTATCTCTCTGACTTCATCTGCCATATCAACTAAATCACCTAGTAATCTACTGTCAAATTTAGAATAGTGCATTTCTATGCCATCTTCATTTTGTGTTCTGTCTGGCATCATAATATTATCAATCAATCCTTGAACGACATGTGGTAATTTTTCTTGTCTATACAGAGCAGACTTGACTGTCTCTGATAAAAAACCTATATCTAATATAAAACTATCTTCACCTATGTCATAACCATTTTCTGATAGTGTGTGAATCAACTGTACCATAACACCTTCTGTTACGATATCAATCTTTGATATCTTTTCTTGCATTTTTAATTGTGTATTATTTTTATCTAATGCCTTTTGATATTTTCTCTTGACCCAATCTGATGCTTGTTCATCATTTACTTTACCATGTGCATCCCAAGGTCCTATGATTATATTATCTGGTTCTTTTTTATCTGTCATGATATAATCTTTTTCTCAACTGGTACTATTGCACCTATGTAATTTAAATAATTGTCTCTAATCTCTGACTTAGCATCATTTATTGTAATTATATGTTCTTCTTTAATATGCATTTCTTCATTCTCTGCGAATGGTATAAATGGTGAAAAATATAATTTAGTTTCAGAACTTGAACCAGGATTTTGAGCCATCGGTATCAATACAAATGGTTTTTTAATTGTTGTTATTGAGGCATCAGAATATACCATCTCTGCCACGATATCCTCACCTGTGGTAAGTCTTAATAATTTTACATCCATTAGTGTGCCCTCTTTCTTCTGTAATTAGTTTTTTGTTGGTGTGGCCCTGGTGTATCTCTTAATTTTTTCAACCACCTTTGTCTTCCTGCAGACTTGGCCAGTCTTTTCTTTTCACTTTTCTTTGTGAAAAACTGTCTTTCATGAACTTCATTTAAGATACCAGCTTTCAGAACTTTCTTTTTAAATATTCTTAATGCCTTATTGATATCATCACCATGAACAGTTACACCTAAACCAGATGTCTGTTCTTGTGGTTTCTTTTTGAAGTGTCTTTTTTTCTCTTGATTTCTTACTTGAAATTTTTGTCTTGGTTTGGTTGAACTACCTCTCACTCAACACCCCCATTTATATCTTTATGGAATTGGTCTGTCATATCATAGACTGAACGCATTGCGTCAAACTTATTTTCAAACCCCATGATTTGAAGATTATCCATATTATTATCTAAAATTTCTAAAGCATCATCTTCTGTTATGTCACCCCCAATTAATTTTTGAGCAGTGACACCTAGAATAGTTTCAGCTTCTTCGTACATCATTTGTTTTACAGCACCCATATTATGCAACCTCCAGCATAGATAAAGGAACTCTGTAAGAACGACCACTAATATCAACTATTGCTTTTTTAATATTAATTTTTGTGACTGTACCTAATTCTCTTTTAGTTTTTTGTACAACATAAACATCCATACCCACCCTTATAGTAGATTTGGCATTCATTACTTTTACATCACGAATAAACTCACCTAACTCATTTAACTCAGCCAGATTCATACCCATGATTTCTTTTCGTATATTTTCTTTCATTTTTGACCTCTCATTAATTTTATATGTAACCATATTAACAGGTCCATACAGGACTTGTCAAGGGTTATTTTAGGAATCTTGGGTGTCTCCAATATTCCAATAAGATAGAAAATCCATTAGTTTCTTGTAATTCGTGAAGATACATCATCATTATCCATACATTAGGGTATTGATTTTTTTCATCAGAATAAACTATGTGGTAATCTATCATATCTCTCATTTCATCATTTGTGACTTTTGTCATATTTTTGGGGTTTAAGTAATTTGTCATATTTTTCTCTCTCTTTTTATGATTATGTAGCTATTATGACAGGTCAGACAAGTATTGTCAAGGGTGAATTTGCCCTTATTTTTGGGGGTATTTTAGGGGGTGTAAATGAGAATCATTCTCAAATAGGAATCATTCTCATTTAGATATCTAGATTAGAAGTACAAATGAAGTCCATAATTCACTTGTAAATACAGGCATTGTTGCAACATACTCTGATGCATTTTCATACATTGATTTTACAGGCTCATTGATTTCATGAGTATTCTCATCTGTAATTCTTAATTTACAGGTTGGGCATTTACATGACATCTCTCATCTCCTTAGTTAGATAGTGGGTTACCAGATTTAGCTTGTATTTCTCTGATTTGTAGTTTTAATAGTTCTATCTCTTTTGAATTGATTTCACTATTTTTATCTACCTCTGCAATTGCCTCAATATTTTTTTGAATAGAAGTTCCTTTTTTATCACTTCCTACTCTTTTTTCAATGTTAGACAATCTAGTGTTGATTTCACCATACTTTGTAAAACCACCACCTATTGCAACTATTGCCGCAATCAGAGCTGCGATACTTGCCAAGTTATTTTTTAATGTATCAAACATTTTAGTTTCCTCTTAGTTCTTTGAGTTCCAAATAAACTTTATTTTTTTCATAATTAATTTCATTTAAAACTTTTCTTCTTTTATTTAGTGGGTCATCTTTTTGATACCCTAAATCTGCATTTGCATATATTGGTTGTTGTGTTAGAATATTTATATCATCAAATAAATCTAGATTACCACCAAACATTTCTCTGTCTTTGTAGAAAGTTCTTTCTGTATAATTTGATAATTTAGGACCATCAATCTGCATACCTTTAAGTGTGACTAATTGTGATGCCCTAACTTTATCTGCAACTTTTTTTAACTTAGAATTTACTTTTGCAATAATCTTTTCTATTTTTGTACTTATATTTTTAACATCAGTTTCAACTGTGGTATCTACAGATGATGTAGAAATAGATGTGTCTGTATCAGCTTCTGCAACAGTGGTTTCTTCTGCACTTTCTACAGGTGTATCATTTGTTGTTGATGTATCTTCTGTAGGTGTTTCTTCAACAGGTGCTTCTTCTGTTGTTGGTTCTGATTGTGAACCACCTGTTGGTTCTGGTTCTTCTTCCATTGTAGGTTCTGGTTCTGGTCTTTCCATTTCCACATTTGATTCTGGTTCTGTTGTTTCCATTTCAGGCTCTTCATTCATAGCAACAGTCTCTACAGGACCATCTCCCATTTCTGGCATGTCTTCTTCAACCATTGCATCCATAATTTCGGTTGCTGCCTCAGTAGACATATCCTCTGGCATATCCATATCAAACATTTCTGCTAGTGTGTCTATTGCATTTGTAAATGTTTCTTCTGCCATCTCTGTAAATGAGGGTTCAGGCATTTCCATATCAGGCATTTCCATGTCTACGGACATTTCTACAGTTGGTGATTCCATTTCTGGTTCATCAAACTCCATATCCGTAGGAGCCAATACAAGAACACCTGCCATTTCATCATTTATATTCTGTTCTAAAGTATCCACTTCAACAGCATCATCTATATAAAACTGTTCTTCCATATTCATTTCTGGTTCTACAAATCCCATGGTGAGTTCCATATCTAAACCACTATCTACAATAATATCCTCTACCATTTCTGTAAATGTTGTTCCACCTATTTCTTCATTCTCTAACATGTCTATTGCAGTTTCTATTTGAGTATCTACATTTTCTAATTGTGTAAGTGTCTCTTGTGAAATTTGTGGTTGAGGACTATCTTCGTATGTAATTTTAAGTGTTGGGTTTTTTATATCTACTGCCCAATGACTATTTCTACCTGTTGATTCTGTAAAGTCAAATCTAACTGCAATTTGAAAGTCTGTTGCAGAGTTAGAACCTTGCACATGAGTATCTGTGTATGTTCCATATGAACCACAGTTTGTATAACCACATGAGTTTAATATAACTTGTCTTGTTTGTGTTGTTACATTTCCTAGATTATCAGTAATTGTTTGTGTCATTGTTGTGGTTGATGTAGAAGTATTCCAATGCCAGATGTCTGCACCTAACTCTGATTCCCAACCATTTTGAATTTGTGCCTCACTCATACCAACATCATCTGCAAGAGATACACCAGGGTGCATCATGTGGTCTCCATTGACCATTGCTCCTATGTTATTACCATGATTGTGTGTTGGGTCTGTACAAGTCCATTCATTGTGAGGTTGATTGTTATTAAAGAATTGTTGTGGTAATTGGTTATTTTGTATTCGTAATTAATTGCAGTTACTGCAGAATCTATTTTGGATTCAGTTCTTTGGATTCTTTTTTTTTAACTTCCTCATCACCAACAGTAACTTCTACATTAACTTTTTTAGACTTATTAATATCTGCTTTTAATTCTTCAATCTTTTGTTTAATCATTTCAGCTTCAGATTGATTAAAAGTTTTATCAACATCTACATCACCATTTCTTATTTTTTCAGCAGCATCTAATTTATCTTTCCACTCTTTGAGTTTTAATTTTTGTTCATACTCATCTTCTGCTTTTTCAACAACTCTTAGTCTGTCTGTATATTGTGCGTAGTCAGGTCTTAACTTGTCATATTTTTTCCATTGTTCTGAAGCAGCCTTTCCAATCTTACCTTCAAATGGGCAAGGTGTACCAGATTGTTCCATAGCAAAAAATACTCTAGGGTCTTGGCAGAGGATTGAAACTGAAGCAACTTTCATGCCTAAGTCAGATAGAACTTTTGAAAGTTTTATGCGTTCGCAGTTTTCATCTGTTTTGTATGTTCCTGCACTAACCCCGAAACCGATAGTAGAAATACCACCTGAGATACCAACTAAACAAAGGTCTTGTGAGTAAGCAGACATAGACGGTGCAGATGCCATACCTGCAACTCTAGTGTCATGACCATTTGTTGTATTTGTGGTCGTGGTATTATTTGTTGTTGTGTTTGTAGTATCGTTTGAACTACCAGACTGATAAGTGTTATTGTTCGTTGTGGTATATCCACCTGTTATATTTGTATTTGAACCACTTGTATTTGTCTGTGTGTTCGTATCATCTGCAACGGCACTTCCTATTACCGACATCATAAAACATATCAAAGACACCCCTAATATCTTCTTCATGTTGATTCCCTTTTATCTAATCATTCAACAGTATTTATAATTTTTTAAACATTGAGACAAAATATTCTGCATCTACTAATACTAGTGGTTTTGAGTTATTTCTCTTAATTACTACCACAGGTTCATAGTCTTTTGAGTTATCCTCTGCCTGTTTGTAAGATTCCCAAACATTAACTTTTTCTTGGTTTTTACATTCTATTGACATTGGAAATTTTTCTCTTGCAGCTCTGGCCATGATTAAATCTTCACCACCAGCACCCATACTTCTAGATTCAATATCCTCTGGGTGTATGTCTAGTTTTTCTATGAGAAGTTCTCTCATCCACTTTTGTAGTTTTCTACCTTTTGCTTTTGCCGATTGTGTTTTCATAATTTATTTTCCAATAACTAACCAATGCGTTAAACGAGGGGGTAACCATTGCAATACAAATGCCCTTATTCTGGATATCATCACCAACTCTTTCATCACATAACTATCAGTATTTTTATACCTGTGTCTAAATGTTGGCCATGCAGCTGATGTGAATACGACATCATAGCAATCTTCTCTTGTGGTATCCTTTAAAACTCTAAGTGTTAAGT
>LULO01000529.1_pt1 | contig 13016 bp, 21 predicted proteins | sample 728121 | NCBI WGS metagenome assembly LULO01 (sample SAMN03860287, study PRJNA289734) | marine metagenome | biome: seawater column; feature: ocean; material: water; isolation source: Red Sea water column Station 149 - depth 50m | place: Saudi Arabia: Red Sea | collected 2011-10-15 | depth 50 m | reverse complement strand
AAGAAGCAGGTCACCAAGGATGAGCTTGTGGAGTTCATCCGCGAGAATGACGTTCAGCTTGAGGAGACGATGCTTACAGAGACACCACCTGACGATGTCCGCGATGAGTTGATCAGCGACTTCGTTGACCAGGAGTCTGATCAGTATCAGATACTGTATGACGAGGACGAGAAGTCTTACCTCACCTACGATCCAAACGGTGATCCGATGTACATGTTTGGCGGCGATCTAGTCAAACACGCTGATCCTGACGGTGCGATGGACGATCTAAAGTTCAAGATTGAGGAGTCCGCAAACCGCATGACAGACGGTGAGTTGATGCAGCAACTTGGCAGGGAGAACGTCTACCAGGAGGGACAACCTGCTAGGTACCAAGAATACCAACTCCCCGGAGCAGAACCTGGAAGCTACCGTGAGTTGTTGCTGAGGTTGCCTGGAGGTGGCAAAGAGAAGATTACGTTTGACGAGATGCTGCGATCACCTGAGTACAAGCAGTTTTTAGCAGATCATGACGCGATTGAGATGAGTCCTCAGAAAGAGAGAGATATTTACGATGCTTATCTCAATGATCGTTATTTGGGGGAGAATAAAAATATATTTCCCGATATTGCTGACAACTTCCGCTCATCACACTTCAGTGAGCCAAACATCATCAGCCATGTTCGCTTCAATGACCGCACCGGGCCAGACGGTGAGAAGATTTTATTCTTAGAGGAGGTGCAGAGTGACTGGCATAGGGAGGGTAGAGACCAAGGATACAGAGGTGCTTATCCTACCAAGCTTGAGAGGCATGCAGTCAAAAGCGGGATGTCGCCTGAGCAGGCTAGAGCAGATATAAAGCACCTGCTTGATGAGCCTTTAGACAAGCCGGGCAGACGAACAAGTGATCAATGGAAAAGACTTACAAAAGCTACTGATGGCAGTGACATAGACCTGAATGCTGTATTCCACGACCAGAGAGAGTCAATTGTCCCAGACGCACCGTTCAAATCCTCCTGGCACGAGTTAACGCTGAAGCGGATGCTGCGCTATGCCGCTGAGAACGGCTATGACAAGTTGGCATTCATAGACGGCGAGGAGACTGCCAAGCGATACGATCTGAGTAAAGTTAGCGGCGAGTGGGCACTTAACTTGTACGACCGCATGATCCCGCAGTTCCTCAAGAAGTACGGCAAGAAGTTTGGTGCCAAGGTTGAGGATGTGGAGGTAAGCCTGAGTGACCCAGAAGAAGCTGCCTTAACTGGGATCGGTGCTGATGAGGTTGAGACAACTAACTTCAAAGCCATCGACATCACACCGCAGATGCGCGGTGAGGAGGGTGTGCTAGGTGGGCAGGTTAAGTTCATGCCTGCCGAGCGCAATGACCGGAAGAACCGAGTCAGCACCAGGCTACCGACTGCTGTTGCCGCTACAGAAGACCCGCTTGCTTCTACTCTGCTGATTGACTCTGCTGCTGTGTTCAACCTGCCGCCTGAGAAGCAGAAGGTCATGGCAGGCATCATTACTAAATATCCAAACATTAAAACCAGCAGCAAGAACCTCCAGCCGGTAGCTGATGAGCTAAAGCAGCAGTCAATCGACAACCTGCTTTGGTTGCATGACAAAGTTCCTGCTGACATCCGTAAGAGAAGCAAGCTCTGGTATGACGGTGCCCGGAAGATCACGAACGGATACACAAGAGAATTTCAGATAACCAACCCAGCAGGTGCCGGTGTGCTTGCTGTGCTATCTCCTGGCAAAGACTGGTTCATGAATGTCTCTCTGGCTGAGAGGATCATCGACACAGTGCAGAACAAAGTCGGTAAGCCGATAGATGCCAAGATGATGAAGCAGGCCAAGTTCAGGCTAGAAGGCAAACCTGCTTTAATGAACGAGGTCAAAAAGATGGTTGGTAAAAAGTACAACGACCTCACTCCGCTTCAGAAGTCTATCTGGATCAGGATGTACGATGAAGCGTACAACTCTCCAAGCTATGAGGTGATTAGCCCGGAAGGTCGCAAGGTTGGACTAAAGAAAAACCTGGATGGCACAAACGCCACTGTGGCTCACCAGTCTTTTCCGTTTATACAGAAAGCTATCTCTGTCTTGGACGATCCGTCTAAGGAGAACATATCTAGCCAACTTGGGACGGCACATAAAATACGAAATTTCTACAACAACATACTCCTGCCTAAGTTGGCCAAGGAGGATGTGACGATTGACACACACGCAGTTGCGGCAGCACTGCTAAGACCGTTGGCGCAGAAGTCAACCGAGGTGCAGCACGGTTTAGGAACAGACATGCCCAGCAGTTCGATTACTGGGGCACAGGGTGCTTATGGCATCTACGCTGATGCTTATCGTGAAGCTGCCAGGCAGAGAGGAGTTTTGCCAAGAGAGATGCAGTCAATCACCTGGGAGGCAGTTCGAGGACTGTTTCCTAAGAACATGAAGACCAAGCAAAACAAGGCACTTGCTGATGCTATCTGGACAGACTACAAACGTGGTAGGAAAACAATAGATGAAGCAAGAAACGAGATCGAAAAGCTATTCGGAGGAATCGATGCCCCAGACTGGTACAGATGACATAAGCAAAGCACTGCAAGATGCAGGAGTTCCTGTCAACTTGGAGAATTGGCTAGATTTTGCTTATTTCGGAGATGCTCCAAATTTTAGCGAACTGTCACCAGAGGAGATCGAGGTCATACCCCCACACTTGGTCAAAATGCACAAAGTAAAGAATGCCGTCAGGAATACCAAAAAAGCACAATAGCCCGAGACGCATCCGCAAAGGCGAACCAGGCTACGGCAAGAAGAAGTTTGTGGTGAATGCCAAACAGGGCGATCAGACCAAGGTCATCCGCTACGGTGATGCCAACATGGAGATCAAGCGCGACAACCCAGCGAGGAAGAAGTCATTCCGCGCTAGGCACGGTTGTGACAAAAATCCTAAACCTAGCAAGATGACCGCAAAATACTGGTCATGCAAAAACTGGTGATATGAAACTTTTAGAAGAGAGAAGACTGAGAGATTCGAGGAAGAAGCTTAAAGGCGGCGAGAAGCTGATGCAGATCGCCAAACGCTCTAAGGCAGAGAAGGAGGCACCTCCGGTTGTCGAGGAGGTGACAACGGTCAAACGCTACACGGAGAGTGACCGCTTCAAGCCACGGTTGGCCGAGATGGTTGGTGAGTTCGATGCTGACCAGTCTATCCCGGCACCTACAGCCCCCCCGGCCCCTGGTCGAGATGATCTCATCGGTGGCATGTTTCCGCGCCTGACTGCTGCTGCCGATCTGCTGGGTAAGATCAGAGACAACGTGCAGGACAAGTACACTAAGTCCGAGCTAAAGAAGCTCGATGAGGATGTCCTAAGCGGCACTTTGGACGATGTGATGGTCAAGCAACTGTCTGACATCGAGTCTCTGCTTTCTGGTGGCAACCTACAGAAAAACTTGGCCCCAGTTCGCGCCAGGATCGACAAACAGAAGGTCAGGAATGATGTCATAGCGCAGAAAGATTTAAATGCCGTGGAGGAGGCTTTACGGGCCAAAGAACGCAAGAAGGTGGTGGAGGAGGTAAATAAGCCGCTGCCTGACCTAAAGGAGGAGGCATTTGATGCTTTAGTCGCTGCACAAGAACCTGTGGAGGCTTTTACCGACACTGAGCTAGAGGGACTGATTAGAGGTAGCTTGCGGGTGGCACCTAGCGGGGAGGAGGTCAAGATGCCAACTGAGGAGGATTTGGCTATGCTGAAAGATTTGGCAAAAACTTACGAGAAGTTTGCCGGGGTAAAGCGAACACCTCTCCAACTCTGGGTGTCAATCTATCATCCTAACATGGATGAGGCATTTACCGAGTACCTGATGACCGAGTTCCAAGATGCCGAAAGCACTGAAGAATAAACTGAAGAGAGCCGCAAAGAAGCGCGGACTCTCGGGGGATCGAGCTAATGCCTACGTCTACGGAACGCTGGGAGCAATCGAGGGCGGGAGAAGCAGGCGAACTTCTAATCGCCGCAAAACTCGTTGAGTTGGGCTTCGATGTCTACTGGGCTGCTAACCAGAATAGCCACGACTTTGACTTAGTCAGTCACTTCCAAGGTAAGCTGAACCGCATTCAGGTCAAAACCAGATCAGTCCCGCGCAAGTTGAGGATCGGCCAGGATGTCAAAATTGACGGTGGCAAAAACTTCAAAAACTACGATTTTCTTATTTGCCACCTGATGCATCATAATGCTACCTACGTCCTACCTGCTGAGGCTGCCAAGACAAAGAACATCAGTTTCTACCCAGACGGTCTGACAGATAGAGGCGAGGGTCGCTATGAACAATATCGCGATGCCTGGCACCTGCTCAGATAGTTGGTCAGCGCACGGTGAGTTTGCGGGGAGTTTCAGCAGATAAGCGCGGAAACGAGATTGTTTCCTAGAGAAAAAGCCAAGTAGAGGCGGATTCAAAATCCGCTTCTTTCACGAGAGTGTGGGTTCGAGTCCCTCCACTGGTACCATAGCTTTTTCTCAGGAAATCTTCTTCTTTCCTCAATAAACAACAACAAAAGCGGATCATCTGATCCTCCTGTGCTACTCAGCAGAAGTGACATGTGGTGACATGTGGTGAAATGTGGTGACACACAAGCACGGTGAGTTTGCGGGGAGTTTCAGATTACGCAATATGAGAAAAAACAGTAAAAAAACTTTTTTGAACTTTTTTCAAATAACTGTTGACGGTGGGTGTACACCGGTGTACATACCCCCGCAGACGGTGACCGTACACCTCAGTTGCCTCTAACAAAGCCAAATGACAAAAGAACTAAAAGACGCAGTTGCCGCCATCGAGCAGCACTGGTTCTGCGGTGAAGAAGTTGATCTTCTGAAACTCAAAAACAAAAGCCAGCACCTTGCTAGTCCGCTACGGTTCGCTGTGGAACGAGCAGACTTTAATCTCATAGGCGGCCAAAGCATGTGGGAAGACGGCAAGAATCTTGAGCTACTTGAGCTTGAGCGCAGTCTTGAGCGTAATGCCCGGATGCTGTTGGACGCAGCGGAGGTTGTGAGGCAACTCAACAAGCAGGAGGTGTCGGCATGAGCGAAATAATTATCCACGGAAAGTGTCCTGACTACATCCAGCGCGAGGAGGTACGGGCGATAGTTCTCGGGACGATAAGTGTCATGGCCTTTCATGGCTATTTCCTCAAGCGACCACAACTGCCTGTGGTGATCTCCATGAGTAAGAGAGAGAGCCTCGGGCAGAACAGGCTGAACCCAGACAACACAAATGTAGGGCTTGCATGGCGGGGTTTGGGTAAGTTCAAAATATGCAGCACGATTCGTAGCAAGGCATCATTCACCACCGTGCTGATCCACGAAACGATTCACTTGTGTGCAAGCTGGGGAGACTCGGATGAGTTTATCGTCTCCACGCTCACGGATCGCTTGAAGGAGTCTATCATTGAAGTCGCTGATGGTCTCGCGGCTAACACCTACAAACGGGCCGCATACTTTGCTCATGCCAGCATGGCTTACAAGCGGGACGAGGAAAACGACGAGTACAATGATGAACAGTATGCAAATCGTATAACGACTAACGGCACAGCTTGCCGATCATCGGAGGCTAAAGCATGACTCAGATTCAAGTACCAGGCAACCGAGCCGTCCAGCAAAAGCTGAAGAAGACAGGGCGAGGTTGGTTCTCTTATCGACTCCGAGTTGATTCACTCAAGATCGACAAGTTTCTCAAAAGCAAAGCCGACAACAAGTTCGACGCTGCCGATGACATTCGCGACCAGATCGCCAAACTCAACCAGCCCATCGAGGCACCCGCTGTGGTGGCTACCGGCGAGTTGATGAACTGGCGGCAGATTTACGCTGAACTAGACGCACACAGCGACAACGGTGACCACCAGATCAGATCAGCCAAAAGCGGCATGAGCCGCATCATCAAAGGCATCGGTGACACCTTGGACAACTACCCGCATGAATGCACAGTAGACCGTGTGGAGAGTTTCTTCGAGAGAGTCATCAAGACCGGCAAGACTCCTGATGCCAAGCTGAAGCTGGAGAAGAAGCTGAATGTCAGCTTGAGGCAGGCCAAGTACGGAGTGTTCAAGCGGAGCATGTTGAAGTACTACTCGATCCGCGAGGACTTCAACTTTACCAAGCTGAAGGTCAAACGCTACAAGCCAGAGAAGTACCGCAGCCCACAGGATGATCGCCACCTGCGCTGTGACAAGTACATGAGGGACGTTGTGAAGCATAATGACCCGATGGTCTACGGTTACTACCTTATCATGAGAGTGTCAGGTCAGCGCAACATCGAGGTCATCAATGCCAAGCGTTGCAACCTGCTTGAGGATTCTTTCATCAATGACCGCATCGTGAAGAAGAAGAACGAGGTGGCTCGACAGATACCGTACCCCGAAAGCTTTACCGAGGAGGATCGGCAGTTTCTGCTGAACCTAAATCCTGACGGTGACACTGTGCTAACCGGCACCGACTGGGAGATGGAGCAGGGCTACGGCAAGCGTCTGAACGCATATTTGAAGCCGTTTGGCTTTACTGCCTACAAGCTGAGGAAAGAGTGGGCAAGCCAGGTGCTGGCGAGCGGAGTGCCGCTTGAGGCAGTAGCTGAGATGCTGGGTAACACAATCCAGATTCTGCTGGATCATTATGTCGATACTGGCAAGCACAAGATTAAGTTAAAGTTAGGATGATAAATTTGTACTCGACAACGTGTACACAAGTGTTGACATTCGGTGTGTACCCACCAGTGTCTGGGGAAGCACTTGTGTGCGAGAAAGCCAAGCCATGCCAGGGCAAAGACACCCCAACAAAAAGCAATTAACTGTGTGGCGACACGAGAAGGACATGGACGTTCTGCGCGAGGTCGCCAAACAAAACGATATATCTATGTCAGAACTGATGGAGATTCTTATTGAGGACTTCCAAGATAAAAAGAAATTTGATCAAGCGAAATACTTGAGAGATCGACGAAAAGACTAACCTGAGACACCGGATGTCTCACCAAACTTGCAATAATAAAAACACATGAATGAACTAGAAGTTAAGCTCAGAGAGTCTCAGCATGAGGAGAAGGACAGAGACGGCAAAATATTGCGAATTATACTGATGAAAATTAGCAAAACGCCTTTGTGGGCCAGATGCATAATAATCCTGCTGCTAATTAATATGTGTGTGCAACATGTTTCTGGTCACAGCAAAGAACAGTATGAGTCTGCCAGAGCGAAACGTGCGTTTTGGAAAGCAGCATATGAGTTTAAGGAGGGCAATACTGACGGCATGAATGAAGCCTTAAATGCGATGGCTGCGACTAAAGCATTTAAGAAAGATAGGTGGCGAAGAAGAAATTTAAAGTATGCGGAGAAAAACATGCCACCTGAGTTCGTTGATGCGTATCAAGCTAGAGTGCTGCTCATAGAATCACCTGGAGTAAAAGACGCTATTGATAGGATGGTCAAAGCGCAGGAGTCTGATCCAGAAGGTTGGGAGCAGTATGCTGAGGACGCAGTTAAGGAGGCGGCAAAGTCGCAAACTGCTAAAAAAGGCAAGTAGCCTTTTTTTGTGAGGCAGGTGTATAGCCACCTGCCTTTTTTAAGCAGAGTAGGTGTACATACACACATGACATTAGAAGAAGCAAAAAAACAAAAAAAGATATCGTGTCATTTCAAACTGACACCGTGGCACCGAGACAAACTTGTCAGGATAGCCAAGGCCGCCAGGAGAGACATGACCAGCATCGTTGAAGAGCTAATCGAAAAAGCCAAATGAAGACAATCACAGCAATACTAAGCGCGGCAGTGTTCTACTGGGTCACTAGCCAACCATACGCAGAGCAACCCAGAGTCACTGCAAGTTATTTTGGCGAGGCTTACCGGGGCAACACCTGTGCAGACAACAAGACAGTGTTCGATCCTGACGATCCGACACTGGCAGCACATCGCACACTGCCGTTCGGCACCAAGGTCAAGGTAAGCCTTACCAAGGACAAGTTCATCATAGTGACAATCGTGGATCGTGGGCCGTTTGTTAAAGGCAGAGAGATCGATCTGAGCAAGGCCGCATTTGCCAAGCTTGCCGACACAAGAGCAGGTCTGATCCAGGTCAAGCTGGAGGTGCTGAAGTGAGAGAGTACCTGACAGCACAGCAGGTGGCCGATCTGCTATCCACAACGCTGAGGACAGTCAGGCGAAACATCCAAAAAGGCAGGTTGAAGAGCAGTCGAGTAGGAGGCTTGCGGAGGATAGCTGTGGAGGATTTTGAGAAATTTGCAAAAGGCAGGTAAACATTATGAGAGTTGATCTAGGAGAGTTAAAACAAATCACAAACACCAGGAAACGACTAGGTGAGAACGCAGACTACAAGTTTGTGATCATGAAGGTGGACGGCAAGGAGACCGGCTTCATGTTTACAGACAGAGAGTTGGAGGCACCGAGACGCAGGGCAGAAGTACAGCGGGAGGATGCACCTAAGAAGCGCAACTTCTGGCAGAGAGTATTTAAGAAGCGCAAGTGAACAGCAGAAGCAAAGGCGCGAGAGGAGAACGCATGTGGCGAGATCAGCTACGAGAAGCAGGCTTTAAGGCTATCCGGGGCTGCCAGCATTCAGCCAGAGACGCTGAGGGCACTGAGGCACCTGATGTCATCTGTCCAAGCCTCCCAGGCATCCACCACGAGGTGAAATTTGTTGAGAAGCTGAACGTGCAGAATGCGATGGATCAGGCAATCAGAGATGCTAAAGAGCATCAGATACCTGTGGTGGCGCACAAGAAGAAGAACTGCGATTGGCTAGTGACTGTGCGAGCAGATGACTGGTTCCGCATAATAAGAGAATCAGATTTAGTAACAGAAGAATGAGCTACGACTACGACGATGACTACAGAGAGTGGAAGGATGAGTGCAGAGACTGTGGACGCACATTCACCAACGAGGGCACCGGCATAGAGTGTCCGTATTGCGAGGAGGACGGTGATGATGATTAACGAATTTTGGCAGGTGCGTTTGGGTGGTTCCGTGCCTCCTGCCTTCCCCAGCCTGCTTTTCTTGGCTTTGACAGGTTGGGGAGAATTTCCGGTTTGGAAAAACAACAAATAGATAACAGATGATAATAGCAAATAGCACAGGATACGAACTGGCACCAGCAGGCACACACAACGTGGTCTGCGTGGATGTAATAGACTGCGGTGAAGCATACGGCATCGAGCCTGATCCAGTAACCGGGATGAGGTTGGTGCCAGGTGCCACCGAGGACAGGAAGCCGCAAGCCAAGATCAGGTTTGTGTTTGAGTCAGAGAAGAAGATGGCTGACGGACGACCGTTTCAGATTGATCGCATGTTTGGTGCGACACTGTCGGATCAAGGCCACCTGAAGCCGTTCTTGGACGCTTGGGGCATCGAGTTGGAGATGACTCCGCAAGGCCCGGACATCGCAAAGTCAGTCATCGGCAAGACTGCCTTGGTGAACATCATTCACCGCGATGACAAGTGGGCCAACATAAGCAGCATCATGCCTGGCCAGGTGGAACTGAGTCCGTCAGGTGACTATGACGGTGCTGGGACTAGGGAGCGCATGAGGGCTGCCTACGAGAAGAGACAGAACGAGAAAGCACCGTACTGATGATCATCCCACTGCCAAAAGAGAAAAACTCAGGCCCAAGTCAGCACTGGTACACAATGCAGGCTGAGGCTTGTCACTGGCAGGAGGATGGCAAACCAACAACACTCAGACATGCTAGGCGCCAGAACTTGGTTCCTAGTGTGTCGAGTGTGTTAGGTGTTATTGAAAAGCCACAACTGTCCAAGTGGAAGGCTGACGAGATGGTGCGTCATTGCCTCCAGAATCCTCATGTAGAGGGGCACAGAAGAACGTGAAAAAGGTCATCTCAGCAGAGAAGACGGTTGTGAATAAGAAGCTAGGCTACGGTGGCACAATCGATCTGGTGGCTGAACTAAAGAACCAACGCGGGGTGACAATCATAGACTACAAGACACAACGCTGGGCTGCCGATAAAAAGCCTAGTTTTCACGAAAGCTGGGCATGGCAACTGGCGGCATATCGCAAGACGATGAGGCCAAACCCGCACTGCCTGAGCTTGGTGATAAGTGCTACTGAGCCAAGACCGATCATAGAGCGATGGTGGTCTAAGTCAGAATTACAGACAGCTTGGAGGTGCTTTAACGGAGCGAGAACAGTGTGGCAGGAGAGTAAGAACTACAGACCTAAAGATGAGTCTGATCAACAAGGCAATATCTGAGGAGGAGGCTAGGGAGAGAGGCGGAGTAGCCATCTCGTTTCCCTGCCGCAATGTCGATGAACTATGGATAATCAAGAACATGATAGCCGACCTGGAGAGAGCCGGGGAGGAGTGGGTGGTGGTAAAGACTGTCCACAAGACACACAGCAAGAGAGGCAACTTCGAGACACCAGCACTGGAACTGTGGAAACTAAACTGAAGTCATATCCACCTGAGCCACCTGGCAACACTAGAAAACTAAAACTGCTCACTGAAGCAGCAACCGAGTTTTGGGATGTGACTGTAGATGACCTTCTAGGCAGGAAGCGAACTGTGGACATCGTCTGGCCTAGATCGGTCTGTATGGTCATTGGCCAGGAGGAGGGATACTCATCTAAGGCAACCGGCAAATTCTTCAACCGAGATCACGGCACTGCGCTTCATGCCAAGAAGACTGTTGGTGACCTTAGAGACACCAGAGAAGCGTATAATCAGCAGTACAGACAGTTTGTAGCTTTTGCTAAAAAATACATATCTAAACGTATGCAACCATGAATAACTGTAAGAAAAAGAAAAAACTGCATTCAGTACTAACTGAAGATCAGGCACTTAGGTGCATTTATTTCCTAATAATAGCTATAGTAGCTATATAGCTATACAGCTTAATAGATATATATCTAAGTAATTAAGCATATTAAGCACTATAGCATAATAGCATTATAGCTAATACCCCGAGATGAAGATACTTAGCAGCAAAGACGCTTACTCCTACAAACTCCAACTGGAGCAGGTGCGTGAGCAGATGAAGATGCTGGAGGAGAACGGAGTTTACGATGTGGCAGGTAACAGGATCAGGAAAGAAGACTTGGAGCAATACCGGCAACTGAAACGGATGGAACACCACCTACGACAGTTGGCGAGTGGGATAGAAAAGCCTAAACCGTTTGAGGCAGAGAAGAAGGTAGCCAAGAAGGACACCAGGCCGAGGCTGACAGATGAGCAGAGGCTAGAGATGGCTAGAAAGCTCTCTGAGGTACGAAAGCACCTTGGCCGCTGTACTGACACTCTAGAGAAGTAAAAACGTCTCTGAGGTGTATGTACGCCGCAAGAAAGGCATATAGCGATGAAGGATAAGATAGCAAAGCTAAACAGCCCCAGTGCCAACGAGAACAGGAAGCACAGCAAGAGAGCGGACAATCAGTTTCGTAGGATGAAATGACTTTAATGCAACCGGGCCAGCTTCAAGTCCGCACCTTCTGCGGCTCATGGTTCTAACTTGGATGTTGATAGTAATAACTAAACGGCCCGGTTGCAGAATTTAGCAAAAACTTATGGCAGTTAAAAAAGCACAACGTAAGAAGGCAACGAACAAGCCTCCGGTGCCTGGGAAGGTGGTCAAGCTAACCGAGGAGGAGATCGTTGAACGAAAGGCAAAGCTGGATGAACTCTACAACGCTCCGGTGCAGATGCCTAAGAGTGTCTTCGATGCTAGGAGGAAGCAACTGGAGAAGAAAGGCACAGGAGCAAAGAGCGGCAGGCCAACTACCTACACTCCAGAAAGAGTGGAAAGCTTTCTGAAGAACCTGCGGAGTGGACTACCTGCTCATCGTGCTGCTGCGATGGTAGGCATCAGTGTGTCAGTGCTTTATAGGTGGTTAGACACCTACTCTGACTTTAGAGAAGCACTCCTGCAAGCAGAGACAGAGTACCAGGCTTTTGCGTTGGGAACGGTCAATGATGGCATAGCAAACGGAGACGGTCATTTGGCCATGAAGCTACTTGGCGCCAGGTTCAGCGATGAGTACGCAACCAGCAAGAAGGTTGATGTCAGGACGCAGCGGATCGAGTCCAGCATCAGTGCAGATCAGCTAATGAATCTCCAGTCAGTCAGGCTGAATACGGATGTTGTATCCGCAGCGAATGTGATTGAAACGGAAGAACCAGAAGCATCTGACGCGAAACTCACCACAGACTCACCAGACAATGACGGTTCTGCTGCTGATGACGGTGGGGGCACCCCACAGCCGGGGGGTGGTCATCTCCACACCCCACCCCCAACTAAACCCTCCCACACGGGGCAATCTACCACTAAGCCATGATCGACCTAGATGATCAAATTTCGCACCTACGCAAGTGGACACCTCACACTAAGCTGATAGAGGCAAGGCACCAGTTGGAGGCTGTTATGGCATCGATAGATCAGGCGATAGCATGGCAGTCTGAGCTAATCGGGCTACCCGAGGATTTGCTGAAGAAACTGCACTACGCAGGCATCTACACGCGCAAAGAACTGGTGGAGGCATACGAGTCTGAGCGTTTGCCTAAGCTAAGGAGTGTTGGCCCGGTGGCAATCAAGCAGGTGGAGGAGTTTCTGTCATGCTAATCGGCATCAGCGGCAAGAAGCGCAGCGGAAAGAACACAGTCGGAGCGATGGTGGTGGAGTGGCTGACGGAGCATGGCTTCGATGCGGCACAGGTGGCATTTGCGGATCAGCTAAAGGATGAGGTGGCTGAGGCTACCGGCGTAAACCGCAGGATGCAGGAGATGGACAAGGAGAGGTGGAGGCCGATCTTGCAGTGGTGGGGGGTGGAGTTCAGGCGGCACTACTTTGGTCAGGATTACTGGGTGAGCAAGATGACACAGAAGCTACTGGCGATGGACGAGGATTTGGCGGTGGTGACAGATGTCAGGTTCAGAGATGAGGCAGACTTCATCCGGGCTAGTGGTGGCTTTGTGGTGCGCGTGGAGAGAGAGACAGGTTTGCAGGATGGTCATAGTAGCGAGACTGACCT
>LULO01000600.1_pt2 | contig 13051 bp, 15 predicted proteins | sample 728121 | NCBI WGS metagenome assembly LULO01 (sample SAMN03860287, study PRJNA289734) | marine metagenome | biome: seawater column; feature: ocean; material: water; isolation source: Red Sea water column Station 149 - depth 50m | place: Saudi Arabia: Red Sea | collected 2011-10-15 | depth 50 m | reverse complement strand
GCCCCGAAGGCCCAGCCTGTTCAAAAACTTGTTGGCGCCGCCTAAAGGATTAATTGTTGTTGTCAGGGCGTCATCAAACTGTGTGCGTAACCAAGTGCCTTTTAGATTCTGCCAAACCTGCGGGTCTTCAGTCTGAATAAGGCGACGAAGATCTCGAACCTCTTTCGGTTTGATGGACCCATTAAAAAGTTTTTGAGTCAAGCTGGCGGCTTTTGTCCCACCAAGCTCAACAGCTCTTGCAAGAGAATTGATTACGCTTCTTTCTAAAACCTGAAGATGTCCTTTAGTAGGATCATAAATAGAGGTCGCTCTTGCATACTCTGGGTTGGCTGCTTTCAATCGTTCCGAAACTTGACCTCTGATGTTAGACACCTTGGCCTTAATGAAGCGTTGATTATCTTTGGTTAGTCTTTCGATCAGTGGTCTGAAATCACGACTAAGCATATTGTGCAATGATTCGGTATCGGTCTTTAGGTTTTGTCCCATCAAGTCAATAAGCGCAGCTTCTTCATCAACCGCAGGATCGTCCTTCATAGCTTTTAAAACATCTGGGTCAACTGCTCCCATTTTCCTTTGATCGACCAACATGTCTCTTAGCTCAGTCAACGCCTTGTGATAGTCGGTTCCTTTTCGGATGTTAGGGTCTGCAAGCTCACCGACGACATCATCAAACAAATCCCTAGTGTCGACATTGATGTCTAACTCGTAGGCGTTTTGATAGACAGGTTCAGCTCTCAGCTTTCTTTTGTCAGCAATCTTTTTAAGAACAGAATCCGAGGCCAAAGCGATATCATAATCGGCATCCAATGCCGGTTTACCGCTTAACTTGTCTTGCTTCCTTGCAAACTTGCCAGAAAGTATTTCGTTAAAAAAATCTTCTGCCGACTCTTCAACCTGTAATGCGCGACTGTTGTAAAAATCAAATAGCTTTTGAGAGGTGGGTTGCATTTGAAGATATTTCTGGATCATCGCTCCATCGCTCGCCATAAGCTTAGCCTCTGGCCGAGTGATCACGATGCCTCTGTCAGCAGCTAAGTTTATTAACCGCTCAGTGTCTTCGCCGCCTTCTTTTATAATTTCCATCAAAGTCTGACGGCCTTCAACGCCGGGGAATTTTGTGACAGTGCCTCTGAATAATTTTGGAAAAGACTCCGCTGGCAAACCAAAAGGCAACAGCGCGAAAGCAGAGTTTAAAGCAAGGTCGCCAGCCAACTTGCCGACGTCTAGAGGCGGTCCGTCCAATGCGTTTGATATACCAGCCCTAATCGCATAAAAAGTTGCTCCGCCCGCAGCTTGACCAGCCGCAGCCAAGGACACGGCTCCCGGCGCTCCACCATAAGCTCCTCCAACCATAAATCCAGCGGTTTCAGGAACCATTTCAAATACGAGCTGTCCGGCGGGAAAAACTCTACCGAAGATATCATCTGTTTCTAAACCAAAACCTATGTCAGCATATTCTTTGTATTCTTTTGTTGGGTCGTTTGGGTCAATGTAAGAAAGGTCTTCGTCCTTATCAATAAAGTACAAATCGCTTGGTTCAATTCCGCGTTCTGATTTTAGATTAGGAAATCTTTTGTTTGCTAAGTATGTTGCTTTTGCTGACTCATCATTAGACAAACCAGCAATAAGCGCCTGTAGCGCCCCTGTGCGCTCGTTCTCCTGCTCAATACGCTTCTTGTCTTCCTCTGGGATGCTTTCCAAAAGCTCGTCTCTTATTGCCCCCAGACGCTCTTTATGCTTGTCTCCCATCCCTCTGCCGTCGCCGGGATCTATTTCGTTGTTTTTAATTGCAGCTTCTAATCGGCTCCTGACTTCAGCAGAATCCTGAGAGACATCGTAAGGTAACCCATCAATATAAATAGTCGCTGCCATTTAAAACCTGTCACTTACATCAACAGAAGATTGCTTTTGTTGTTTCGATATCCTGTCTAGATAACCCTTACGCCAAGCGCTTGCTTCTTTGGTGGATTTCAGTGCTTCTTGATTCAGATACGACCTGTCTTCTTCTGTCAAGAAAGGATTGTTTCGCTGCCACTCGTCCTGATAAAACCTTATGGCCGCAGCAACTTCTTCGTCCGACATGTCGCTGGTATATATTTTTCCGTCTTTAGCGTCTCTAAGTAAGTCTTCTTTAAATTTTACTGACAGGTCCGCAATTTTTCTTAAATACCCAAGTTGCTTTCTGAATCCCTGTAAGGATTGGCCTAAATTAGCGGAGGCATCAAGAAACAATCTCATTTCTCTATCTGAGACAGCGCCCTTCGTTTGCCCAAAAAGCGCCATCGCAAACCGCGTTCCAAGAGACAGCATAAGTTCTTGGTCGCCAATCGTTTTTGAGTCATCCAGCACGCCAAGCTCAGTTAACAGTTTTCTAAATGGAAGCGTGTTTGAAGCAATTATTCCAAAGTTTTCGTCAGTAAGCTGTGCAGCAACAATTAAGGCCTGATCAATAGAGTTAAGCTGTCCCGCTGCGGCAGTTCCTTCTTTCGTCCAAGTATCCATCATGCTAGATGCAGCAGCGCCTTCTGCTTTGGCAAATGCGCTGGGAGTTTTAGGCGCCTCCACCGTCACTTGGCTATCAGCCTGACCGGTTACAGTTACATTTCGGTCAATACCCAGAGGGTTTTCTTCAGTCCTACTATTATTACGATAAGCCTCTTGTGTTTTCCTGTCGTAGTCAGGAACCGGCACCTGAATCCTCTTGCCAGTTGGTTTCCCTTCAGCGTCAAGCTCATCCATTTCAAAAGTTAAATACTTAGCAGCCTTGTTCGATTGCTTCATTTCTTCGATGATGTATTTGCTGATTCTTTCCTTCGCTGCGTTTTCATCTGTTGTTGCAAGCTTTAAAGCTTCAATGCCAATCGTGCGATCGCGCTCTCGCTTCTCTCGATCTTTTTTTTCTAGCTGCTGATTGAATGCGGTAAAGCCCATACCCAAGCCTCTGGCAAAACTTCCGGGTCCGGTAGGCTGGCTCAATAACTGTGCGCCAAGGTTGCTGGCTAGATCAAAAAGATTAGCTTGTCGACTGTCTGGAATAATTGCAGAAAAACGATCTGTATATTTCTTTTGAGCTTTCTTAAAGTCTGGTACAGCAAAAGCTGTTTCCATCATTTTCGCTTTGGCTGCTCTTTCTCGAATATCGAGCGCCCTGTCTAACTGATCAAAACCTAAATCTATTTCTGACATTATGAGTACGGGTTAGCTTGTGAATAATAAGGGTTAGGATTCATGAAATTACCTAACGCTCCCAATGCGCTCAAGCCAACGCCCAAACCTGCCTGTAGAGGACTTGGTGTAGGCTGGAATCCAATATTCGTCTGCATAGCGCCTGTAGGCACCGTCTGAATGAATGGTAACAGGCTTTGATACTGGAGTAGTGGCGCCGTTTGCGCCTGTAAGGCGTTAGCACGGCTCGCCTGAAGCCTTTGTTGAGCAAGCTGCTGTTGCAGGTTGCCTCCCCCAAGAAGCGACTGTATATCACCAAACCGAGCTGTTTGTGCTTGTCTTCCTAATCCAGAAAGAGCGCTACCAAGCCGTGATTGACCCAGCATCTGCTGCTGTCCTATGTTTCCGTACAGATTACCGAGTGCAGTACCAGCGCCATAACCACTTCTGGCCAGACCAGCAAGCCCACTTGCCGCTGCTCGTTCCGAAGCTAACTGTCTGCCAAATTCACCAAGACCGGTTCTCTGGGCCTCTGTAAAGCCTCTAGAGCGAATCCCGCCTAAAGCTTCTCCTAACCCACGGCCAAGCGCTTCACGCCTCTCTTGGGCTGTCAGACGCGCTCTGGACCCAAATGCGGATTCTCCTCCGGTCGCAATGTCTCTAGCGGATAAGGGTTGTAAAATTGTTCAGTCATAGAGGGATCGTAACCGCGAGTAGTTCCCCTCATGATGTCTCTAACGTCTGTTAAATCGTCCTTGAAACGCCTTGTAGCGTCTTCAGTGACTCCTAAACCTCTTTCTAGTCCGCTTGTAAGGCTACCGATCCCCGATCGGTAAGCGGCTTCTGCGTCGCTTAGAAACCGTCCCTCAGATCCAACTCCAGATCTTGCGAGTTGAAATGCATCGAGCTGGTCCTGTGTAAAGTCGGCCACTTGTTCTGGGATGACAACAGGATTGCCTTCATCATCAAAAAAAGTTCTTTCCGCTGCCCGCATGGCGCCGGGGATAAAACCACCCTCGCCGTCCAGACCAAATAGTAATTGCTGCGTAACCGGATCCAAGCCTCTGGTTACTTGATCGACGGTGGCCGCGTAAGGCATTTGTGTGTCTTCAGCGTTAGCTTCTGTTACTCCGGGTGCGGCCTGAGTAGCGTCGACGCGAGCAGGTGCTATTTGAGAATTCGGAATAAAGCCAGCAAGGGAAGAATTTAAAAAATTACTTTTTCCGTCAGTTAAAAAATTTCGGTTTCTGGGAGAAAAACCTAATAGTCGTGAAATAGACATAATTACGCTACTCCCTCAAATAAATCCATAATCTGATACATGGTGTTTGTTCCAGCCTCCCTTCCCGGCTCGCCAGTGGGCGACAAGGTAACGATACCGTTGTTGTTTGCTACTGAATAAGCCCCAGCTCCTCGAACCGCTCTTCCCGTCATAACGAATTCCCCGTCAGAAAGCATTGCAGGGACGTCGTCGCTCGTTTCGGTTCCCGGCCCATCAATATCACCATTCATTCGCACAAAGTCCTCCATGGCGACTGTACCGCCGTTGGCGTACTCAAGAGGCACAATACCACCCATGTGATATTGCTGCGCGTAAATCGAAGGTACAGCAGGTCTTCTTGGATCGCCGCCCTCTGAAGGCAATGCCCTTCCTCCGCTTAACGCCGGAAACGTGCCGCGAGGTAGTAAGCCAAACTCAACTGGATCAGGCTGCGCCTGACCCATCCTTCTGGCTATCTCTGCCTCAATATTGTATCTGCCTGTTGGACCCATGGTCGTCAGTGGCGTCAATGGAACGCCTCTGTCTTTTCTGGTTTCATCCATTGCCAGCTTGGCAAGCGCAAAAGCAGGAAGGCCAGCGCTTAACAATCCACCAATACCCGGACCTCCACCATCGCCGCCACCTAAACCAAACAAGGTGTTTAATATGCCTTTGTCTGCTGCCTGTTTGCCAAACAGAAACTCCATCGCTTTTCCATACACTGATGTGGGTCGACTTCCAGCGCCCGCAACAGCAGGAAGAGTGTTTGGATCAATTCCCATTGTTTTAAGTAATTCGTTTCTTGCTTGATTTTCGCGACCGACCGGAGTTGCATCATAAGCTTTCGCCCTTCTTTCTAAATCGTCGTATTCATCTGTCGACATAAACTCACCGGTTTTCAGGCTTTTGTAGCCAATTGGATTACCCTGAGCGTCGTATTGAGTTTCCATTCCGCCCAGCCTGTTGCGTTCTTGTGCAGCAAGTCTATTGTTTTCCGCAGCCGTGCCGAGCATCATTGTTTGAATCGGTCGCGTGAATCTTTCGATAAAATCCCCAGATCTTCCGCCTTCAAGGAGCAAGTCTCCCATACCTTCCGTTATAGGCAGGCCAGTGTATTTGTTACGAAGGCCGATTGTTGCGCCTGTTTTAGGATCTGTAATTTCTTCGTAGTCTCCCCGCCTCTGGGAAATCGCATCAATGTTACGGATGTTTTCTAAAATGTTTTTGCCGCCAAAGGCGCTGTCTTCGCCTCTGAATAAATCAATAATACCGCCAGCTCCCGGTTGACCTGTGCGGGTGATGTCGCGTATCCCACCTAAGCTGTCCAAGATGCTAGGCCCAGTTCTTAGTGGACCAGCTACCGTCAACAGGCTAAGCGGATCTGATCTGCCCTTGGCTACGTCATAAACCGTATAGGCTTTGTCAGCTAAGTTCGCCACTGACTGCCATGGACCCGGAATGAAAGAGGCCACCTTGGCAACTTTTCTCAGTGCCTTTTTCAGGCCGTACTCAGGCAATCCGGTTTGCGGGTTAACTGGACCAAGGCCAGCTCCAACAATTCTTTCTTCTGGATCGTAACCCATCGAGGTCAGCTTGCTGTCCAAGATGTCTGTAAAGGCGTCGTCCTCTAAAACTTCAGGCGGTAGAACCACCTCGCCGGGAGCAACGTGAGCCACCATCGTGTCCATGCCTCTGCCTTGAGCAGCCAGTGTTTGCGCTTCTCTGGCCAGTGGCGCATTTGCAGAGGCGTTTGCGTGTTCTAATGCGCTGATCAACGCTTGTCGATCCTCTTCAGGGGTAACCACCTCTTCAGGTCTTGACGCTATGGGTCGTGGCACTGTAGCTCTTTCTGGGCGAACTCCAGACTCAGGCATTGACGCAATAAGATTTGTGGCCTCTTGCTCACCTAACAGGTTGTTTAACATTTGGCTCAGCGAAACATTTTCTGTCAACATAATATTAGCTCGTGGTTACCGTTACAGAACCAACAGAGGCTGTCATCGACACGCCTGTCGGATAAGTTTGATGTTCATACAGATTTCTAAACCGTGTGCCATCGAACGCCTGATGAATGTCATTAGTAGTGTTAAATATTATAGAACCGGTCGAAAACTGCAATGTGTCGATTTCATCGTTTGTGAAGTGCGGAGAGATGTCAGGATCGAAAGCTCCAAGGTTTAATTCAAGCACTCGAATCAATCTGTTAAAGGTGTCGCTGGAGGTGCTTTCTCCTGCCGCCAAAGGCAGACGGGTTTCTAGCAGCTTGCTCATCTTCTACCCGAAGGCTGCACATCAATTCTGGTTTTTCCCAAACGCCACTTAAAATCTTTGTTGTTAGCCGCAACAGAAACATCGTCATCTGATTCAAACCGCATGACTACCTGTCTGGTTCTAGTCCTGACATCAGCAAAAGTTGTTGAGTTGGTAATCTGGTTTGTGCTGTCTGTTGTGAGAGATTCTGATGGATAGTTTCTCCGCTTGACCACAATGTTCATTGTTGGCGTTTGCGACGTACCTGCGGTTGAGACGAAAGCTACATCGGGGATTATCTTTTTGACAAAAGCAAAATTTTGCCCGTCTGCAATGTCTATATCTGCCGATTCGATATACACACTTTGCATTGCGTCCGTGTCGTTGTTAAATCCAGTTTCATGCTCGAAAAGACAATTAGATGATGATGCTTCACCAGCAGCTATCGGCTTGTCTTCAATACCCGCGTCAAGCCATGCGTATCTAACCAGCTTTCCTATCGACCAAGAGTTTTCAATGTAGTTGTAAATAGCGTAACGACTAATCTCTCCGGTGTCGTCTTCAATGCTGGGGTAGAAAAACCAAACTTCCGAAAAAGCTGCGTTGAGAGCTGTATGGCACTTGAATGCCTGACTCAAATCTAAATCGTTAAAAACGTACTCTTGTACAGAACAGGGTAATTGCTGCACCGCGCCGTTGTAAAAGAAAAACCCTTTCTTGGAAATAAAGTAAACGCCGTTTGGTGCATTAACCGCAGCCTTGGGACCAATCAATCCAGCGCCCTCGTTAATTAAGTTCAATGCAAAAGTAAGCGGCGGTCCAATGAAGTTCATTGAGTAAAGACTAGTGTCGGTCCAGATCAATATTTCCTGACGAGATTTAATCCCTCCAACGATAAGAGAACCAGAGGACAATCTCACCGATCCGGCAGAGTTTGTCGACAATGGTTCAAACTGTAGTTCGTTTTCTGAATCACTAAAAGCGACCAGCATGGGATCGACAGATCCCGTTCTTGAAGACCCTGAAATCGGGTCGGCTCCCAAGACAACCAGATGCCTGTCAGTTTCGCTCGTGATGACCTGCAACCCAACGGTTGGAACCAAGTTGGCGCCACTTATTCCAGACAGATCGAGCGCCCTCACGCTCGTCCCGTTATTTTCTTTCCATCTGAAAATTCCTGAACCACGGGGGCAAATGATAAGGTCTTCGCCAAAGTTGTCGTGCGTCCACAAACGAAGTTGATTGTTAGCTGACAAGGCGGAGGACGATCCGAATGTGCCAGCGCCCCATGTGCCTACACCCCAACCTGTGCTGGCAACATAATCATCCAAACCAACATTTATTTGATAAGCCCCCACGACGCTACCTCCTCCGTTTCCAGAGTCTGAGGCATTCGCTGTGACGGTCGAACCAGATGTGTCTTTCGCTGTTATGGTGTAAGCGTTCGCGCTAGTGACCAAAAGGATTTGATACTCTTGATTTAAAACTGCGGCTGTGACGTTGCCGCCCAGACTTGATGCTCCAGAAAAAGTAACAAAGTCATTGTTTTCTGCGCCGTGTCCAGTATCGGTGACCGTGATTGTAGATGACCCATTAGTTGCTGAGAACGTAACATCGCCAGCAGAAGTAGTGGCGCGAATGGGGGTTATGTCGTAATAAACCTGACCGTCTTCAATGTAGTATTTAAGGGTTGTGCCGACACCAATGTAACGAGTGCCACCTAAAGAAATCCAAGAATGCAAAGCTCTAGCCAATCCCAAAAACGAATTAGTTCCAGACTTGACCCAACCTCCTATTTTTTCGACTGCGCCTTTTCTGAATCTAACAAGGTTGCCGTCGACCCACCCGCCTTCGTTGCCGTAATCAGTTGACTCTTTATCTATTCCCGGCTTGAACTGGAGATTTGATAGAGGCATTAATCATGCGAGTCGTATGATTGCGGCTGTTGCATTAGCCGCAGGGAAGACAATCGTAAAATTGCCAGCGGTGGATGTTTTGTCGCCACCGAAGTCCACGACACAAACAGCAGGATCACCTGATGCGCTGTCGTTATAGATCATACACGAACGAGCCGTAACGGTTGCTGTTCCAAAAGTAAGGTCGCTGAAATCGCACAAAGCCGTGGTGCCGCTTGAGGTTGGAGTGACAGAAGTTAGTGCCGAGCCACCGCTTGTGTAATTTGTTCCGCTAGCCTCTTGGCTAGTGCTGAATGCAGTGGTGGTCGCTCCCATGGTTGCGCTGCTCGTATATAGAGCAAGCTTGAAAGTATTACCAGTTGTGGCGGTAAAATTATGTACTCCCTTTAAAGCCTCAACCTTAAAACTTGTGCAGATGGCAGATGTAGTAGCGATGGCGCACCTCCTAGTTCCAATCTAATTGCTTCACAATGTTAGCCATATCATGATGGCCTTGTTTATTCAACAATCCCACAATTGTGGTTCGATCACTAATAATCGCATTGCGAATTACGCCCAAGTTTATCTCATAAATATAATCTTTAAAAGCCAAAGCTTGTTGGCGAATATGTTCTGGAGCTTGCTCTGAAATGCCACATATTTTGTTGGTTAATTGGTGCGCCCAAAACTCTGGATCGTGGCCTTTGTTTGTAGTGGTAGCTACTTCCAAATCGCCTAGCTTTAAAAAGCTATCATCCGTCAGTTTATCCACGATAAGGCTCTGGAGGTTTTGGTCGCTTGTCAGGTATTTCCAAGTTGTTTTCAGCCAATTTTTGATCCAGCTCAGAAGACTTGCAAGTAAGCCACTTGTCTTTGTTCGGAACAGCGACCATTGGGTCAGCCAACCTGTGATAACCGTAAAGTCTGTCTCTGAGAACTACATTTTGATCTAGCAAGCTTGATCTCTGACTGCATCCGATCGCGATGTTTTTTTCAATACATTTGGCAAGCCAGAATTCAACACAAGCTCTTCCCGCTTCCGCAAAATGCAAATTGTGTTCGTAACTATAGTCAAGACCAAACAGGTTGATTTCAGCTACCTGATTCCAATAGGCAAAAGCAATCGCAAATGGAACGGTGTTATTCAGGTACGCGCATTTACTGTAGTTGATTACCTCGTCAAGCGGGTACTCAACAGCAGCAGGAACCCTTGCGTCAAGCTCGCATGTGTAAATCGGTATATCAAGCTTGGGTAAGGTCTTCCGCATAATCTCGGTTTGACCTCCCGCGTCGTCGGTGTCTAAAAACCGACTTGCTGGATCCATCATGAAAAGACGGTCTACTTGAAGCACAGTCGCAACCGCGTTGATGCCCCACACCTCATCCCATTCGACAGAATTTTCTCGACCAATGATGTAGTCGATTTGCGAATTGCCCAAACCGACAATCGCAATGCGTTTGCCCTTGAGCGACTTGATCGGACGCATTAGCTTATGCCAGTGCGTAAAAGGTCGTACCTATATTCGTCACGGGTTTCTCTCCCGCTAGATAGATTTCTCATGCGTTCCACTGCCTCTTTAAATCTAAGTTCAAAATTACCAATAACATCAGCAGACTCTTTGAGAAATACAGCGCCCTCGACAAGGGATCCATAAAGCAAAGCGTCTGGGTGATCTGTTGAAAGTATAGTTGTCCCAGAGTCTGAACCTGCGGTCAAACTAGCTGGTTTGTGCAAGTAATGCAGCTCCACCGTATAAGCTGCATCAGGGATAGGAGCCAGCTCAAAAGCGGTTTCGTCAAACAAACTGTAATATTTTGGTCTGCCTGTTGTCGCGGTTGAGCTTGAATATTCTTTGATAAAGCTTGGATGCTTAAAATCCAAATAGTGATATACGTTTGAAGAAATTACAGCCAAGCTGAATGGTGCGTAAAAATCGTCAGGCGTCGCCAAAAACCGATTGGTGTTAGCCGTTGCGCCCTGCACGTTTTTTCGCTGCTCAGGCAACTGAACCATTTTGAATATACGACTTTCAGACTCCTTGATAAAAGTCGGAAGGTTGTTCGTAAAAGTTGTTTCAGTCGACTCAAGATAATCTTGAATAGCTGTCTTTAAAGTTGCGTAGGTAAAACTCATGTGGTTACCGTGACTTCCCCGACTCCTGATGTAATTTCAAATGTGTCAAGCTTAGTTCCTAAGATACCATCACCCACGTTCGTGTAAACCACAAAAAAGTTGTTGTCTTCTGATGAATCTGGACGAGCTTCCTTGATAGCTTCTGGATCGACAGGTGTCGGCTTGGGGTCTAGCTGGGGGTGCTTTGGAGACCATTGGTCTGGACCCACTATCAATCCGTCCCAAGTCTTTTTCATTTCTCTACGGCGATACCTGAATCCAGTTATATCACAGATCCCATAAGCTTCTTTGCCCTGAGCAAATGCCATGACTATGCGGTGTTATAACCGGAAAGGTTAGGAGCGATCGTAAACGGCGCCCTTTCTCTGTCTTGTGATAGGGCGCGTTCAAACTCTTCTTCGTACAACGCCTTCAACACTTGTATTCTGTCAGGCGCTCGCTTCAAAGCCATGTAGTAAGCCAGACCTGCTGCCAAGCACGGGTAAAAACGAAAAGGCAAATCCACAGTATTGGTTGCCGCGTCCGCGTCATCCATGCGTGTAAGCACATTCATTACAACTGTGTACTTACTTGATTGGTCTGGTACGGGGTAAACAGTAATTGTAGGCGTCAACTGCTTGTTAACGAAAACCTGATTTGGTTTACCTGTCGTGCCTTTCGTAGCAATGTGGGAGTACTCGCTTCTGCTCATCCTAGACAACGGGACATCAGTTTCCACGCTGTTAACAGTTTCTCTAACGAAAGCGTCCAATACATCAATCGGAGCAGTCGCGTTACTTGTATCAATATTGTAGGTTGCCGTGTCCTTTACCATGGCTACTGTTTTTTCTGCAACAGTCCATTGGTTTAAACCTCGATTAGCCCACTCAGCAAGCATCAAATTTAAGGATCTTGTAGCGGTCTTGAGATCGTAGCCGGTCCTAAGCTCTAAGCCACAACGCTCAAAGGCTTCTTCAACGTAGATAGCTACATCTGGTTCAAAATCTTTGCTTCCACTTACAGCCATTACTTTTTCTTCCTTCGACGTCGCTTTTTGCGAACAGGCTTTTCAGGAGCATACAGATTATCAAAAACTCGATTGACATCCAACGTGTAATCCAGCTCGCTTTTTGAGTAATGAATGTGTTGACTTGGTTTAAAATCTGGTGCGCCTTCACCTACAGTAAACCATGCTGGATGAGTAACTCTTACACGATTATTGGGAAGTGCCACAATATTCCCTGTCCATTTGCCAGCATCGAGCAGCTCTAAAACGTGTGACTGTTTGTGCTGCGCTGGATCGTCTGCGATCTCGTTCTCAGCATAGTCAACCGTAAAATAATACTTTGCGGGATAAAACTCGCCATCGATTTTAGCAAGCCATGGACAAGGCGTTGCTCGATCAATGACATAAACCGAGTGATTGTGTGACGAGCAATCCCACGGCTGTGCTGCCCAGACCGGCATTGGCTCAGGCCATCCTTCGTAATCGGAGTCGGCGGCTAAGCCAGTAATCGGCATTCGCGCCCACATAGCTCCGCCATGGACATTCTCTTCCACCGTGTCTACTTCGGCTCCGGTGAATATTAACTGAAACGAAAGGCATCGCGTTGGCATGGTTGTAACAGCCACCGCCATTGCGTGGATAAACTCGCCGTGATATTTCTCGTGGTTATGCGTGTACTCTTTCCGCACCCAACATTTAAAGTGCGGAATATTCGACTGCAAATAAGCCATGGGCTACTTTCTTTTCTTAACCGTTCCGCCCTTGTTCATCATTCTTTTTTTGACGGTGCCGCCCTTGTTCATCATAACTTTTTTGATGACGCCGCCTTTTTTCATCATTTTAGGCGTTTTTACCGTCCCGCCTTTTTTCATCATGCGGGCCATCTTCACAGTGCCGCCTTTGTTCATGCGCTTCTTTGCATAGCCTTTGGTTTTCTTGTACATCAAAATCTCCTAAATTAATTATGTTTATCCGCCAGCGTCTTGCAGATGTTCTTTTGTGAACACAAGTCCGCCACCGCCGCCTCCAAATCCGCCACTGCCGCCAAAACCACCGCCGCCTCCCAAAGATGAAACTCTTTGGTAAGGAATGTTAGAAGCAAAACCGCTTGTTCCTAGCACTGATCCGCTTGGCGTCCTAGCAAAAGACGTTTCCACAACAGGTTGATTATAATTAGTATCAAAGATATCGAAGTCACCTGATTCAATCGTGCCTGTGTAATTTGGTACATTTCGAGTCGAACTATCTTGTCGGCCTGTAATTACGTCTTCGCCTATTTTTGGAGTATAACTTGAGGCAAAAGGACTGCTACCTAATAAAGCTCCTTGGTAACCGCCTAGAGATCTGGTCAAGTTTTGAAC
>LULO01000354.1_pt1 | contig 13069 bp, 8 predicted proteins | sample 728121 | NCBI WGS metagenome assembly LULO01 (sample SAMN03860287, study PRJNA289734) | marine metagenome | biome: seawater column; feature: ocean; material: water; isolation source: Red Sea water column Station 149 - depth 50m | place: Saudi Arabia: Red Sea | collected 2011-10-15 | depth 50 m | reverse complement strand
GTTCATATAGGGACTATACAACTTTACTAAGAGACTCAGGTGTATATGAAGAGAGATCTAAGCATATTGAGTCATGTTCAGGTGCAAATACATACCAAGCTCACATGGTTTATAACACTCATAATGTTGTTTACGACAAGTAGTTTCTTTATCAATCTAAAAAAGGGGCTTATGCCCCTTTTTTATTTTATAATAACCTTCTTTGTGCGGGTGTGGTGTTAACGGCTAGCACAATAGCCTTCCAAGCTATTGGTACGGGTTCGAATCCCGTCACCCGCTCCATTAAAAAACAAAAGCGGACCAAGGCCCGCTTTTAGTTGACCCCTGGGGAAAAAAATTAAGAGGAATCGGTCAACACTTATATAGACAGGTGTTTTTTGAATTAGTTCAATTTATAAAAAGAAAATCAGAAATAATGTGGTTATTCCCATCCCGGTACCAAATGGTAAAAGTTGTTTTTCTTTATTTGAAACTAAATAAATTAATAAAGAAATTAATGATGCACCAAGAACTATTGGTCCAATCAACTTGTAGCCCATAAAAGAGCAAAGAGCTGCTAGAAAAATAAAGTCACCACTACCAATACCATCCTTAGATTTAATAGTTTTAAAAATAAAATTAATTAGCCACAACGAGATGTAACCTAAACAAATACCTATAAACGATTCTATAATTGATATCTTTAAATCTAGATATGCTAAACCTAACCCCAAAAGTATTATCAAAATACTTATATTCGTTGAAAGCAAAAGAAATCTATAGTCTAGAAGTATTTGTATGATGATTAATAAGCAAACAATGTACTTTAAAATACTAACCCAAGAGGCTTCGAATGCGACAAAGAAAGCAACTGAAAAAATACCAATCAATATTTCATAAAATAAATAGGAGGACTTAATTGCAGATTTGCAATACCAGCATTTACCTTTAAAAAATATATAGCTAAATATTGGTATCAGCATAATAGGCTTAAGAGTTTTTTTACATTGAGGACAAAAAGAGGGAGGACTAACAATTGATACATTTGCTGATTCTAGTTCAGATGACTGCCTATTGATAAAGCTGTAAATAAAGCTTCCAAAAATAGCCCCAATAAAGAAAAATATTAAGTAATCTATAAGAAACAATTTACTTTCTTTTTGTAAAGAAATAACAAAAGACTAAAAAAAGTATTGTTGGAACTGCATATACAGAAATCACAATTAGTTTATCAATCATTTTTAACTCCCAAAGCAAGAGAATCTGGTCTTCTTAAATCAGAAACTCCAATAAACTCACCATCATCAATCATAATTGATTGTGTGCATGTAGCTGTATCAATAATATCAATCTTATAACCTAGATCCATTAATTCATTAATTTGGTTATAGGTTTCTTCTATATCAATATCATCAGGATACCATTGGTGGTGAACTCTCTTACTATCTGTTGCCTCTTCTAAAGATTGCTCAAAATCAATAACATTTAAAATAATTTGCAAAACAGCAGTAATAATCCTTGAGCCGCCAGGAGAGCCAATCGCTAGAAATGGCTCATCATTATCAAAAACTATTGTTGGTGTCATAGAGCTTAAAGGTCTTTTGGCAGGCTCTATTTCATTTGCAACACCACCCAATAATCCAAATTGATTTGGAACACCAGGCTGTCCTGAAAAATCATCCATCTCATTATTCATTAGTATTCCAGTACCTTTAATCGTAACACCTGACCCAAAAGCTGAATTTATGGTGTAGGTATTAGATATAACATTTCCAAACTTGTCAGCGATTGAGAAATGAGTCGTTTCATTAGATTCAGGATTTATATACATTCCTGGATTAATTTTTGATGAGGGCAAGACGCCTAAATCTTTGATTGATGCAGAAATCTTTTTTGCATACTCCTTAGCTGTTATTTTAGAGATAGGTACTTCAAAAAAATCTGGATCTCCAAGATATTCAGATCTGTCAGCATAAGCATATTTCATTGTTTCAGAAAGCAAAGAGACATATTGGTAGCTATTATGTTCATAAGAACCTAGCTCAAAATTTTCTAAAATATTAAGCATTTGAATAAGATGAATACCTCCAGAGGAAGGAGGGGGCATAGTAACTATTGTTTTTCCTCTGTAAGTTCCTTTAATTGGATCTCTCCAAACAGATCTGTAATCTAAAAGATCTTGTTCTGTAATTAGTCCGCCATTCTCTCTCATATCAGCTGCAATTAAGGAAGCTGTTTCCCCTGAATAGAATCCATTAAGGCCATCCTTTTGTATTCTTTTTAATGTTTTAGCTAGATCATTTTGTATTAACCTAGAATCTTTTAGGTTAGGGTAGTTTCTTAAAAAAATATTCCGAGTTTCATCATAATATGACATTTTTTCAGAATAATTATTAAGGGTCTGAGCCATATAATCGGACATAACAAAACCTCTTTCAGCTAAAATGATTGCTGGCTGAATTAGATCTGCCCATGGCAGAGAGCCAAATCTTTGATGAACACTCCAAAAACCATGAACTGTTCCTGGAACACCAATTGCGTTATATCCAAATGTAGACTTGAGAATATCAAATTCTCCATTTTCATCTAAATACATATCTCTAAAAGAGGCAGCAGGAGCCTTTTCACGATAATCAATAGCATAGGTGTCATTTGAATCTTCATCATAAATGACCATAAATCCACCACCACCAATATTTCCAGCTCTTGGAAGAACAACTGCTAATGCGAAGCCAACTGCTACAGCTGCATCATAGGCATTACCGCCTTGAGTTAATATATTTTCACCTATTTCAGTTGCTAGATAGTGCTGAGTTACAACCACTCCATCTGAAGAGATATCTGATTGAGCATAAGAAGCAATCGATTGCGAAGGTATAAATATTAAAACAAGCGTAAGAAACAAATTATTAATAACTTTCATCAATGAACCTTTTTACTTTCACCGGAGATATTCGATAAGTCATACCCTAAATCTTCAGAAACTGCTGAAATAAGATTATGGGGAGGCTCATCAAATATTAAATCAGTATTTGCATCTATGACATGCCAAGAATTATTCTTAATTTCAGACTCAAGTTGATTTGCAGCCCAGCCACAATATCCAAGAAATAGTTTAAATTTATTTGGCCCAGCATTGGTATTTACACTATTAATTACCTCTGGAGCACTTGTAAGAAAAAGCCTATCAGTTAAAGGACTGGTATTCACATTAGAGATTGATCTATCGTTATGCAGCATGAAAACCTTATCTAGATCTACTGGACCTCCTCGCATAAGTCTTTCAAAGCTAGTTATATGATTATTAGATTTACTACCTATTGATGATAAAAATTTTGAAACAGTAAAATCAGTAGGCTGATTTACTATAAAGCCAAAAGCACCATTACTGTCGTGTTCGCATAAATATATCAATGTATTAGAAAAAAAGTCACCAGGTACCTTCTCTATAAAATATAGAAATTTATTTTTAAAGGATTTCATTAAGATAGCTTATCTATAGCTTCAGCTTTTGCCCATTTATAGTTTGCTTTTCCATTTGGAGCTCTTTTTACTTCATCAACGAATAGGATGTTTTTGGGAGCTTTATATCCAGAAATCTTAGTTTTTGTAAAATCAGTTAGATCCTGCTCCGAAATATCAGAATTTTTATTCAGTGAAACAACTGCGACTACTCTCTGGCCAAATTTTTCATCATCTAATCCAACAACTAGACAGTCATATACACTCTCGCTTAATTTAATAGCTTCCTCAACCTCTTCTGGATAGACTTTTTCACCGGCAGTGTTAATGCAATTACTTCCTCTGCCTAAAAGATTAATAGTTCCATCTTCATTGATTGTTGCGTAATCACCAGGGAAGCTATATCGAACACCGTTGAATTCCTTAAAAGTTTCAGCTGACTTAACAGGGTCTTTATAATATCCCTCAGGAACTAATCCACTCGTTCCAATTTTACCCATTACTCCAGAACCCGGTTCAACTTCCTCGCCATCATCAGAAACTATAACTGTCCCTGGATTTAATCTAAATTTAGCTGTTTCAGTTGGCATTGCTCTTGAAGTTATTGATGCACCCATGCCACCCTCTGTAGAACCCATAGTATCCATTAACATCATATCGTGATGCTCAAGAAGTGCTTTCTTAACTTCACTGCTCCACATAACTCCCGATGAAATTATTAACATAACAGAAGAAATATCATATGGTTTTCCGGCTTCTTTAGCTTTATTGAGAGACTCTAACATTGGCTTAGCAAAAGCATCACCAACAATTACAATACTAGAAATCTTGGATCTTTCGACCTCTTCCCACAACTTATCAGCATCAAAACTAAGATTTGGAACAGATACCACACACCCGCCAGTCAACATCGGCAGAAAAGCTCCTAACCACATCCCAGTTCCATGCATCAATGGACAGGCAACCAGAGATTTTGGGAGCATGTTTGCTTCTTTAATTTTTGCAACATATTCAGGTAGTTGATCTATATCATCAGGCATTTCAAAACCCATCGCTTTGAGAGTCTTTAACATACTTGTTACAAAACCACCTTGCTTATACATAACACCTTTGGGCATTCCGGTTGTACCACCTGTATACAACATATAAATTTCTTCTTCCGATCTATCTTGAGGTGGGAGCGGATCAAAATCTTTTATTATTTCATTAAAGAAGACAGCATTATCATTCAAAGGCTCAGTTCCATCATCAATTTGAACGTAAGCTTTCACGTTAGGAAGCTTATCTTTGATTAAATCAATTTGTGATGAGTAACAGCCATGAAAAAAGACTGCTTCAGTATCTGAGTTATCTAAAAGATAAACTAGTTCATCTTCTTTATATCTATAGTTAACATTGATAGGGCAACCTCCCATTTTAAAGACGCCAAATTGAGCAATAAGAAACTCATTACAGTTATGTAAATATATTCCTACTTTTGAATCTTGCTTAAGTCCTTTCTCTTGAAGGAAATTAGCAATCTTGGATGCTTGTGATTCATATTCTGACCAAGAGACAACTTGTGAATCATTGATTAGTGCAGGAGAGTCACCTACAAGCTCAGCGTTTGACTCCCAAATTTTAGCAAAATGTAATTTACCAGAACTCATATCTTTTCTATTAAAACATAATATTATTTTCCACAAAAGCGTAGTAGAATTTAAGTTCATCTTAAAGGGGACAATTTATGACAGATGCATTTTCAGAAGCAGTAAAAAAATATACTGAGCCTGGTCAAATCTTTGAATTTAAAGAAGTTACCAATGATAAGGGGGTAACTTACAGAGAATTTTGTAACCCAGCAATACCTGAAAACTTAAGAAAGTTTTTTGACTTTGGGTTACTTCATCCTGACAAAGATTGGCTTGTCTATGAAGATGAACGATACGAATATAAAGAAATATTTGATAAATCAGCACAGTTGGCTAATGCATTGATTGCAGCAGGAATTCAAAAAGGCGATAGAGTTGCAATTTGCATGGTTAATTCTCCTGAGTACATCATAGCCATGATGGGAATTATTGGAATTGGAGCTGTAGCAGTGCCTTTAAACTCGTGGTGGGTGCCTAAAGAAGTAACATATGGTCTTGAAAATAGTGAGGCTAAGCTCTTATTTGCTGACGATAAAAGAATGATAGGTTTAGACGATCTTAACTTAATAAAGGTTTCAGTTAGGTCTGAGGCTTCCGATCATCAAGACTTCTATGATTTTATTAATGATCAAAGCGATTCTTGGCCAGAAGTTGATATATCTGGTGATGACAATGCAACTATATTTTATACATCTGGATCTACTGGAAACCCTAAAGGTGTTTTATTAACTCATAAAAGTATGATTTCAGGTTTTTTTTCCTGGTTATGCATTTCTCAAATCAGAGTAGAACTATATGGAGATGGGCTGGATGTTAATAGCGAAAAACAATTATCTATTCTTCATTGCGTTCCCTTATTTCATGTGACTGGAAGTCATGCTGGATTCTTTATGTCGATTCCAGTTGGGAGAAAAATTGTCATGATGAAAAAATGGGATGCAAAAGATGCACTTGAGCTTCTTGAAAAAGAAAAAATAACAAATATCACAGGTGTTCCAACACAAACCTGGGAGCTTCTAAATCATCCCGATAGAGACAAATATGATCTAAGTAATCTTGAAGACTTATCAGGAGGAGGTGCTGCAAGACCGCCTGAGCATGTGAAACAACTTGATGAAGCTTTTAAAGCCAGACCCTCCATCGGATATGGCTTAACTGAAACTAATGCAATTGGAACTATAGGTGGTGGTGACGAATATATTCAATATCCTTCAAGCTGTGGCAGAGTTGTTCCTCCATTAACTGATATTGATATTATCGACTCTAACTGGAATTCATTACCTGAGGGCGAAGTTGGAGAAATTGTTATCAAAAGTCCAGCAAACATGGCTGGATATTGGAAAAATGAGGACGCAACAAACGAAGTTCTTAACGAGGAAGGATGGTTTAAGTCTGGTGATTTAGGATATTTTAATGGTCCGTTTCTGCACATAGTTGATAGGGTCAAGGATCTTGTTATCAGAGGTGGAGAAAATATTTCTTGTATTGAGGTAGAGGCAGCAATTTATGAACATGAATCTGTATCGGAGGTTTGTGTTTTTGGTATTCCTGAAGAGCGACTTGGTGAAAAACTCTGTGCTGCAATCCATCTAAAAGACTCTAAAACCTTAAATGAAGATGAATTAAATTCTTTCTTAGCTGAGAGATTGGCAAAGTTTAAGATCCCTGCATTTGTGGTTTTTGAAGATAATCCATTGCCGCGAGTTGGTTCAGGTAAATTTTCTAAAACTAAGTTACGTGAAATGTTTGTGAACTATGAAAAAGAGCTTTAAATTATTTTTTTATAATGTGAAAATATAGCCTATGTCCCACCACATACTTGTAGTAGAAGATGAACCAGATATCAATAAAACTGTTTCATATAATATTGCTAATGAAGGTTTAAAACCCCTAAGTGCACTAAATTTAACTGAGGCCGAATCATATATTTCTTCTAATAATATTTCTTTGATAATCCTTGATCTTATGCTCCCAGATGGATCTGGGCTAGATTTTTGTAAGAAACTCAAATCTTCAAATGCTTATAGCGATATTCCAATAATTATAGTCACTGCAAAAGATGATGAAGTAGATAAGGTTGTTGGATTTGAATTAGGTGCTGATGATTATGTAACCAAGCCTTTCAGTGTGAGGGAGCTAATGCTTCGTATAAAAGCTATCTTAAAAAGAAATTCAAAAAATATGACTCAAAACACATCATCTAAAATCGAAACATTTGGAATTCTTTCGATAAATGAGGATTCTCATGAGGTTTTTATTAATGATGATGAAATAATTCTAACCGCATTAGAATTTAAATTACTTAAACATCTTCTCGATAGAAGAGGAAGAGTACAGACAAGGGATCAGCTTCTTTCAGATGTATGGGGTTATTCAGCTCACATCACCACCAGAACTGTTGACACTCATGTTAAAAGACTTCGTGAAAAAATGGGCGTTATGAGTAAATATGTTCAAACCATACGGGGTGTTGGCTACAGGTTTTCAAGAAACCCCGATTAAATAATGGGTATTCGATCCCAAATCTTTTTAATCGTTTTTGGAATATTTTTTGTAGGAATTTTCCTTTCTTATGTAGTAGCCGAAAGAGATTTATCAAAAACTCTTGAAAATCAGATTGTTCTTGAATTAAGAAAACAAGCAGAATTAGCAAGTATTTCGATCGGCCCAGTCTCAAAATTAGATTCAATAGAAAAAGCTGATATGGTTGCAGACAGAATTGGAGAATCTATTGACTCTCGAGTTACAATTATCAAAGACAGTGGTGAAGTTTTAGGAGATTCAAATCTTTCAACTAATCAAATCAGTGTTGTAGAAAATCATTCCAATAGGCCTGAAATTATTGATGCAAAGCTCAATAATGTTGGGTGGTCGATTAGATACAGTGATACAGTTAATAAGGAATTGCTATATTTGGCTTTGAAAGGTCAAGAGGGCATTGGTTTTATTCGAATTGCAGTTCCTTATACCTATGTTCAAGGAGCATTCGATGGTCTATCACTTTCTGTAACTCTTATTGCAATTGTTGGACTTATTGCAGCTTTCTTTTCAAGCGCCATTGCTGCCAATTTTACATGGAATAACTTAAGAGAGCTTGAGAATGCAACTAGAGGACTATTAAAAGATCAGAAAAAAAAGAACTTGAAGGCTCTACCGACACAAAGATCTGATGAAATTGGGTCGGTTGCAAGAGATATCTCTGAGATATCTAAGAATTTAAGAACCCAAATTAGCATGATCGCTAAACAAAGAGATCAATTTGGATCAGTGTTAGATAGTTTAGGTGAAGGAGTCTTTGTTACTGATAATGACGGAAAAATCACTTATGAAAACGATAGCATTCTAAGAATCTTAGAAATTAGCTCCTCAGTAAAGAAAAATATAAGAGATTTAAATATAAAAGCACTTAAGAATATGTTTGAAAATGTTGATAAGGAAGGAAGATTCGATTATGAGTTTCAAATAGAACTTAAAAATGGTGATATTAAGTGGATACTTGGTTCCATGAATAGAGCAAAAACTACTAACGAGTATATCCTCGTTGTTCATGATGTTACCCAATTAAGAGAGAATGCTTCAATGCGTAGAGATTTTATATCTAATCTTTCGCATGAGCTAAGAACTCCTGTAAGTGTCATATTTGCTAATGCTGAAACATTACTAGAGGGAGCAATAGACAATAAAAAAGATGCCAAAGTTTTTTCAAAAGCAATTATGCATAATGCAGAGAGGATTTCTGGTTTGGTAAGTGATTTGATAGATTTATCAAGGATAGACTACGGTGAATTGCATTTAGATCTTAAAGAATTAGATGTTTGTGAAATAATTAACACCGTCAATAGATCTCATTATACATCTGCTAAAAACAAAGGCATTGAGATTAGATTTGATAAATGTAATTGCCCTCATGTTTTAGGGGATAAAGCAGCAATAGAGAGAATTCTTACAAATCTTCTTGATAATGCAATTAAGTATTCAAAGGCTAATAACGGGGGTGAAGTAAATATAACCACTAAAGTTATTGAAGATTCTATTGAAATTTCAGTTAAGGATTCAGGTACCGGTATAAGCGATGCTGATAGAGACTTTATATTTAATCGTTTTTATAGAACTCCTGAAGCCAGAGCAAGTCAAAAATCTGGAAGTGGTCTTGGTCTTGCTATTGTAAAGAATTTAGCTATTAGTTTGGGAGGCAAGTATGGTGCTAGAAATCGCAACAAAAAAAATGGCAGTATTTTTTGGTTTACTCTTCCTTTACATAGCAAATAGTTAACATTCTCGTCACAAAAAATATATTTTTGTCATAAAATCGTATTGATTTTGTTTCCAAAACGTAAATTAAATTTTTCATAAAACTAATCTAAAGTTCACTAAGAAATTATTAAATGTTTTCATTAATTTTTTTTAAGAGGAATTCTTATGGACCTAAAATCATCTAAAAATTTATTTTTAATTTTTTCAATTTTCATTCTAGCTTCGTGTGGAGGAGGCGATACTAATATTGCTTCTCCTGGTGAGCTAGGACCACTATCACCACCAAGCGATGGTGGTAACGATGGGGGCGGTAATAGTAATTTACTAACAGGAACGTGTCCTTCTTCTCCATTTATTTCTAATGATGCAACTCTTGGTGGTAATACACTATGCGCAATTGTTGGTCCAATAACTGCAGATCTTACTCTTACTACTGATGTAATGTATCGTTTATCTGGCTTAGTTGATGTTGGTGTCGATATGGGTGGAGATGGAACAAAAACTGGAGGAGTCGCTGCAACACTAACAATTCCAGCTGGCGTAACGCTTGCTCAAAAAACACCTGATGATTATCTGGTTATTCAAAGAGGGTCAAAAATTGTTGCCAACGGAACGAGATCTAAACCTATCAGATTTACCGCAGCTTCTGCGATTGATGGATCTTTAACTAACCCGGACAGTGCGAGTGGTCTTTGGGGTGGAATAGTAATTTTAGGTAAAGCGCCAATTAATAAGTGCAGTAATGATGTTAGAGGAACTGCTGCTTGTGAGAGAGTGGTTGAAGGTTCTACTACTGCTATCATGGGTGGAGCTTCCCCAGATGATGACTCTGGTGTCTTAAATTTTGTTAGAGTTGAATACGCAGGTAAAGAAATTTTCCCAGGTAATGAATTAAATGGTATTACCTTTGGCGGTGTTGGTTATGGCACAAAGGTAGACTATGTTCAAGTTCATAACAACCAAGATGATTGCGTAGAGTTTTTTGGTGGAACTGTAAACGTAAAACATTTAGTTTGCACTAATGCAGGTGATGATAATCTTGATATCGATTGGGGTTATCAAGGAAAAATGCAATTTGTTGTTGTTAAACAAAATGTGGGTGCAGGAGATCATATTGTAGAATCAGACAATACAAATTCTGATGCAGCAGTAGGTTACTTAACAGAGCCCAGATCACAACCCATGGTTGCTAACTTTACCTTCATCGGGGGTGGAGCTGACGAACCACTTAAGTATAAAGAAGGTGTATCTGGAATTTATATCAATGGTATTGTTGTAAACCAAGCATCACAAAATCTCGTTGAAGGTACATTTCTAGAAACTATTCAAGATGGTGCATTAACAGACAAAATTGCTCATCATTCAATATTTTTTGATTCAGGCAATGAAACAGACTTCCCTGTAAAGTTTGATGCAGGAACAGCTGCAGAATTTGCAGCATCACTTGCATCAAGATCGACTAATTTAAACTTTGGGTCGAATACAATGGTGGATACATATTTCTTGGGTGATACAGAATCTGCTGTTCCGAGCGCATTCTCAATATCAGAAATTGATGCCATGTGTGCAGTTGGAACTCACGCAGCTGGAGCATTAACAGAACTATGCCCTGGATACGATGATGGGAATTACGTTGTTAATACATGGTTTTCAGCAACTGATTATGTTGGTGCTTTTTCACCTGGATCTGATGCAGAAAATAACTGGGCCGCAGGTTGGACTGTTGGTCTATTTACCGATCCTGAGTGTCCTGCTGGAACTCTTGAATCTGAAATTCTTTTAGGTAGAAAGGTTTGTGACTTAAGTGGAGTTATAACAGATGATTTAACTCTAGTAGCAGGAAATTATTATAAGCTTGATGGTAAAGTTCAAATTGGTGTTGATGTTGGAGCAGATGGTGCTGCTTCAGATGGCGACTCAGCTACATTAACTATTAATCCTGGTGTAACAGTTTTTGGTGAATCAGGTAATGATTATTTAGTAATTATGAGAGGATCCGATATTAATGCTGTAGGAACAAGATCTGCTCCAATCGTGATGACTGGAAGACAAGATATTCTTGGTCAAGCAGACGTTAACTTAACACGAGGACTTTGGGGTGGCTTAGTCATTCTTGGTCAATCACCAATTAATAAGTGTTCATATGCTTCAACAGGAGTTAGAACCGTTCCATGTGAGAGAGAGGTTGAGGGATCAGCCGGAGATGTAATGGGTGGTGAAATACCAACTGATAGCAGTGGAGCACTCAAATATTTAAGAGTTCAGTATGCAGGTTATGAGGTATTCCCAGGTAATGAGCTCAATGGAATCACTTTTGGTGGCGTTGGCAGTGGTACTTCGGTTGAATACATTCAAGTTCATAACAATGCTGATGATTGCGTCGAGTTCTTTGGTGGAACAGTTGATGTAAAACATCTGATTTGTACAGGAGCAGATGATGATAACTTAGATATTGATTGGGGTTATCAAGGAAGACTTCAATACGTTATAGTTCAACAGGCTAATGATAAAGGTGATCATATTGTTGAATCAGATAACGTTAACAGTGATAGTGCTGTTGGTTATTTAAGTGAGCCTAGATCAAATCCAATTGTTGCTAACTTTACTTTCGTAAGTAGAGGACATGACGATATATTTAAGTTAAAAGAGGGTGTATCAGGTCAATATTATAATGGAGTTGCTGCTGTTCTTAACGAAGTTACAGGCAAATCAACAAATTGTATAGAGACTACTAAAACAGAAACACCTCTTGATGGCGCCATAACACCTAATTTCTCTATGAACTCTGTAGCATTTGATTGCCCAGGATTTATCAAAACTAACGACGGTGTTGCAGTATCAGCAATTGAGGCTATTGTTAAGGAATCTCCTGATACTAACTTATATGCAGCTACATCTGGTGGTGGTACTTATGTAAATACACTTAGTGGAGTTGTGAACGGTTCTGCAGAAAGTGGTGCTGCGGTTACAGCTGTTCCTGCAATATACAATGCCGATGGATTTTTTGAAGAAACTACATACATAGGTGCAGTTAGCGGAGCGACTGATAATTGGTACAAAGGATGGACAGTACCTGGATCAATAAAACTTAACTAATAACTTTATAAAACCTATTTGGGAGTAAAAATGAAATCAACAAATAAAACAAACAAAATCTTGGTTTTTTTAAAGTTTGCTTTACCCTTCATAATAGTTTCTCCATTGTTTATCAATGCTCAGGAAATTGAAGAAGTGGTGGTAAGCGGATCTTTCATACCAGATGAGAAAAGAGATACATCTGAGATTTCAGCAATACTAGATTCATCAGAAATTGAAAGAACTGGTGATGACAATATTGCTATCGCCCTTACAAGACTTACAGGTCTAAGTCTAGTGCGAGGTAAATATGTATATGTAAGAGGTTTAGGTGACAGATATTCATCTGCTTCACTTAATGGTCTTAATCTACCCAGTCCAGAACCACTTAGGAGAGTCGTACCTCTTGATCTTTTTCCTACAAGCATCATTGAGTCATCTGTAGTGCAAAAAACTTATTCAGCTGACATGCCTGGTGAGTTTGGAGGAGGTATGATTGAGATAAATACAAAAGCTGTTCCATTAGATAGGATCTTTGAATTTTCAGCTTCAACAGGTTATAACTCTGCTACGTCGTTAAAAGATGATGGACTAATGTATGATGGTGGTAGCGATGATAGTTTTGGTTATGATGATGGGAGTAGAGCTATACCAGATACTATTAAGAG
>LULO01001710.1_pt1 | contig 13215 bp, 16 predicted proteins | sample 728121 | NCBI WGS metagenome assembly LULO01 (sample SAMN03860287, study PRJNA289734) | marine metagenome | biome: seawater column; feature: ocean; material: water; isolation source: Red Sea water column Station 149 - depth 50m | place: Saudi Arabia: Red Sea | collected 2011-10-15 | depth 50 m | reverse complement strand
TTGCCGAATTAAACTCTATTCTAAACAATAATTTGGCCGGAATTACTACGATCAAGTCATTCACAGCAGAAGAAAGGGAAGCTAATCGAGTTAGTGAAGCTTCGCAGATATACCGCGAGGCTAATAAAGAAGCAATCAGACTTTCTGCATCGTTTATACCTTTGATTAGGATGGCTATATTGTTTGCATTTACTGCAAATATGTTAGTTGGTGGATGGTACGCGGTAGAAGGTAAAATCGGACTAGGGGAGTACTCAGTAATCGTTTTTATAACACAGAGATTATTATGGCCACTAACTCGTTTAGGAGAGACCTTTGACCTTTATCAAAGAGCCATGGCATCCACTTCCAGGGTTCTTGACCTATTGGATACAGAAGTAAGTATAATTGAAGGAAATCACTCTCTGGAAGATGTATCAGGTGAAATAGAATTTTCAGATATACGTTTTTCATATAAAAACCGAGAAAAAGTTCTGAAAGAAATAAATCTTAAAATCAAATCGGGTCAAACAATCGGGCTTGTAGGTCCCACAGGATCAGGTAAGACCACATTAGTCAGATTATTATTAAGATTCATTGAACCTTCTAGTGGACTAATAACTCTTGAAAATAAAGATATCAAAGATCTGACATTAGATTCCATTAGAGGCTCCATCTCTCTAGTAAGTCAAACAACTACATTATTCCCAGGTACTGTTAGAGAAAATATAATGTATGGGAATATTATCAGGCGGCCAAAGGCAGAGACTTGCTATTGCCAGAGCAATTTTGAAAGATTCACCAATTTTAATATTAGATGAAGCCACTAGCAATGTAGATAATGAGACTGAAGAAGCATTAAAACGTTCAATCAATGTAATCTCTAAAAATAGAACTACCATAATTATAGCACACAGATTATCAACAGTCAGAAATTCAGATTTAATTGCAGTTCTAGAAGAAGGTGGAATAAACGAAATTGGGACTCATGAGGAATTACTCAATTCAGGTGGCCTTTACTCTAGACTTTGGAAAGTACAGACTGGTGAGGAAATTTTGTAGTCACTATTTGCGCACAATCAATCATTAAATCAATACGTTCAAAAATAACGAATATATCTTATATGTATGGCGAGACAAGATTCTATACTATGGTTTTTGATGGGAGTAGCTCAATTACTACTCGGAGATGCCCTTCTAAGTAGTGGCGTTTCAGATACTATCGGACAATTGATTCAAATGTCAGGAGGCGGCACAATTGCACTAGGAATATACTTCTTAATTTTCTTGGCTAGACACGAGTCAGAATTCTCTCAGGCATATAATAAAGCGGAGAAACTAATTCTTGATTCAGATCCGGTAACTGGGAAGAAGATTCTGAAGGATAATTCTCCTAAAGCAATCAAAGCTATTTGGTATACAGTACCAATAGGAATGACTTTTCTAGGCCTAATTGCATGGTTAGTTTCTTGAGGATGGATGATGAATAGAGATGATTCCAATGAACTTATCGACAAAGTAATCTCCAATCCATCGTTCGATCGGATGGGTGGATATCATATCTTTTTCAGAAGAGTAGCAATTCCTCTACTTCTGTTTATTATTGGTTTATTGATATATTCTATACTAGAAAATTTCTTACCACATGATACAAATATAATTCTAACATGTATAATGGTCGGGCTATCTTTAGGTCCAATATTAAATTTAGAAAGATATTATGGAATGATTCGCTCTAATGGAAAATAATAAAATTTAACGTAAAATGATATAATTTGGCCGAACATGTAAAATCCCACATTAACGTGGATAATGCATGGGATTACTGGACGACCTCAATATTTTTGCATTATTTGGACTCGGGGATGCAACTGGGCTGGAGCTACTTTTTGCAGCCTGTGCATTGGTAGGAGGAATACTATTCATCCTATATTTCGTATTGTTGATGGTTGGTGGAATAGCCACAGATGTATTTGATGGTCTTTTTGGAATAGATGTTGATGTTGGTACCGATGCATCATTCAAAGCTCTCACCTTTCAAGGAATAATGGCATTTTTTATGTTCTTCGGACTTGCCGGACTTTATACATTAAAATCCGATGGTTCGAATACAATAGCTATTCTTGCCGGTGGAATCGCCGGTGGAATATCAATGCTAGGAACGGGAAAATTATTCGAGTTATTTGTTACCCTTCAGCAGGATGGAACTACAAGTTTAGATGAAGCTATAGGGTCAAAAGGACAAGTATATCTGAGAATTCCTCATGATGGTGTCGGTCAGGTATCAGTAGAAGTCAATGGAACTCTTAGGACTTATAACGCAAAATCACACGATGAAACGGAGATTGCAACTGATGATTTCATCGAGGTAACAGAAGTGATTGGCGAAGTATTAGTAGTAAAGAGAATTTAACTTGAAATCAAAAATGAACACTGATACAGAGACTTGAATAGGGAGTACGACCTCAGTCTGACTGGTGAGACTATGGTAGATGCAAGCATGATAGGAACAATAATGATTTTTGCAGTGATTTTAATTTTAGTGGCAGGAGTGATGTTTTTTGCTCAAAGGTAGAGCGTACTGCTGACGGGAGGCCAAAGGCTTCTAAGACATTACATGGTGGAGCTGCTTTAGTATGGCCATTAATACAAGATTTTGCATATATTTCACTCAAACCAATGACTATCAATATTGATCTCAGGGGCGCATTGTCACTACAAAATATCAGAATCAACGTACCTAGCACATTCACAATAGGTGTTTCTACCGAACCAGCAATTATGGCTAATGCAGCGGAACGTCTTCTAGGATTTAGGCTCGAAGATATAGAAGATATGGCTAAAGAAATTATTTTTGGTCAGCTACGTCTTACAGTGGCAACTTTAACTATCGAGCAAATTAATCAAGATAGAGATGCTTTCCTAGAATTGATTCAGAAGAACGTTGGAGCTGAAATGAGAAAAGTCGGACTTTATCTCATAAATGTAAATATTGCAGATATTACTGACGAATCTGAATATATTGAGAGCATTGGAAAGAAAGCTGCTGCCGCTGCAGTCGAGCAAGCAAGAATAGATGTAGCCGAAGCTGAAATGAAGGGTGCTATAGGATCCGCTGAAGCAAACAGAAGAAGAGAAATTGAAGTCGCTCAGGCCGAAGCTGAAGCTGAGAAAGGAAGAAAGGCCGCAGAAGCAGATCAACGTGTTTTCGTTAATGACCAAGAAGCTATGGCTGTAGAGGGTGAAAATCAAGCCCAGGCTCAAATTGCCTCAGCTAATGCAGATTTAGCTCAAGCTGAAGCTACAGCTAAAGAAAGAGCTGATATTGCTACAGCAGAAGCCGAGGCATCAATCCAAAAGGCAGTTTATACTGAAGAAGAAGCAAAATTACAAGCATCTGAAATTGTGAGAGAGACTATTGCAAAACAACAAGTCGAGATTGCAGCAGATGCTGAAGCTGAACGGCAAAGGAGGATAGCTAGGGGAGAAGCAGACGCAATTCTAGCAAAATATGAGGCAGAAGCAGAAGGAATTCAGAAAGTTCTTGATGCTAAGGCACACGGTTACAATAATTTAGTTGAAAGTGCATCTGGCGATCCAAAAGCAGCGGCCACACTCTTAATGGTAGAGAAAATAGAAAATATGGTAGCAGCTCAAGTTGATGCAGTAAAGAATATGAAAATAGATAAAGTTACAGTTTGGGATGGCGGAAACAATCCAGATGGATCATCAGCCACCAGTAACTTCGTTAGTAGCCTAGTCCAAAGTTTGCCACCTATTCACGATGTAGCCAAAATGTCAGGAGTTGAACTCCCAGACTATTTAGGAACGATGTCAGATGAAAAATCATCAAAAGAGTGAATGAATTTTGGAAGGTTGTAACCATGACCAATCGCGATGCTGTAATTGTAGGCGGTTCTAGAACTCCCTTCTGTGAATGGTCAGGAGGAAAAAGGGGAGATGGAAGTCCAGGTGGTAGATTGGCTTCTATTAGTGCCGAAGACTTGGGATCTTTGGCGATTAAGGGAGCGGTAGCAAAAACACAAACAAATCCAGAAGAAATAGAACAAGTAATCATGGGCCATGCTTTACAGACTTCAAATCAAGCTATTTTCGGCGCTAGGCATGCTGGACTCAAGGCGGGAATTCCTCAAGAAGTTCCGATGTTAACTATGAATCGCTTATGTGGNACTTAGGGGAATGAGGAATAAATACAAGCTTGGCAGACCTCCTAGTCAGGGTGATGAATTATCAAAAGATATGGAAGACTATCTTTTTACTAATCTAAAAGATGGAATTTGTGACTCATTCATGGCTCAGACTAGTGATGAGTTATGTAAGAGGAAGGGAATCAGTAGAGATGAAGCTGATGAGTATGCGGCCAAGAGTCATCAAAGAACTGAGAATAGTATAGATTCCGGGATTTGGAAAGAAGAAATTATTGATGTTATTACCGAATCAGGAATAATTACATTTACAGAAGAAGATCATGTTGTAAGAGGGACATCCGTCGAATCGCTATCACAACTAAGGACACATTTTGGTCCAAAATCACTTGTTACTGCAGGCAACGCTTCAGGAGTGGTTGATGGAGCGGCTGCTGTAATTGTAAAATCTAAGTCAAAAGCTGAATCTGATGGTGATGAAATTCTCTCTAAGATAATTTCATGGGGAATTGTAGGACTAGAGCCAGCAATTATGGCATATGGGCCCGTTCCTTCAAGCTTAAAGGCATTAGAAAATGCAAACCTAAAAATCGAAGATATAGATAGGTGGGAAATTAACGAAGCATTTTCCGGCCAAGCTGTTGCATGCATCAAGGAATTGGGAATTTCTACTGAAAGAGTAAATGTGAACGGAGGCGCAGTCGGGCTAGGACACCCATTAGCAGCTACAGGAACTAGACTTATTCTAACTCTAAGCCATGAATTAAGAAGAAGCAATGGCAGATTCGGAATTGCTACAGCATGTATTGGGGGCGGTCAAGGAATAGCTGTAGTAATCGAAAATACTAATTAAAAAATTCTAATCACCGAGTAGGAGAAGTTATTTCTAATATCATTTTCCGAGTTATATGGCACAACCATACAATACAGGTACTGGTCATGCAAATAGAACTAGGAGCTTAGTTAAGACAGTTTCATGGAGAACCATTGGAACAATTGATACCATACTGATTGCAACATTCGTAACTGGCAAACCGTCGGCTGGAGTATTAATTGGAAGTATTGAAGTTTTTACTAAGATGATCTTATATTATTTACACGAAAGAGGTTGGAGTTGGATCGATTGGGGACTTGAAGATCAAATACCTCCTGAGATAACTGAAGAAATGCCAGAAATAGAAGATGAACTTCAAAAAATATCTAGTCATTCTAATTCAGATGAAGAATGATGAACAAAGAAAAATCATATAATAATCTCCATTTTCTGATTTTTTTTTCGGAAAACGACAAAAACCCCATTGAAAACGTACATTCATGGAAAGTCGACAAAGAAGTATTGCAAAAACACTCTCATGGAGAATAATTGCTACTATTACAGGTGGGGGAGTTGTGATGTGGCAAACAGGTCAATTTGGTGATGCTCTAACATTTATGGGGATAGAATTTCCATTGAAAATGCTATTTTATTATATACATGAAAGAGGATGGTCTCTACTAAATTGGGGCAGTAATCCATTACCTGCATAATTCAAAACTAAAATAAAGTAATCATCAGAAAACTAACTATTATCATAATTGTAGATGAAAATAATCCGATAATCATTACTTTACTACCGACTTGGCTAATAACACTGCGATTAATAAAAAATCCAATTGATGCCATAATTATGACAAGAAAAATTTTAGAAATATCCACTAGAACTTCAGTAATCAGTTCAGGTAAAAACCAAGTAGAAATTACTGAAGCTAAAACAAATCCCGGTACAAAAAATGGAACGTTTTTTTTCTCACTGGAATAATTCTCCTCATTACTAATTTTATTCCCAATTATCGTGAAAATAGGAATTAATATAGCTAGTAGTGCTACACGAGATAACTTAACTGTAGTTGCCATAATCATGGCATCTTCTCCCATTATTTCACCCGCCGAAACTGCCTGCGGGACTGCATGAATAGTGGATCCCGCCCATATTCCCGATTCGATATCCGAAAATCCCAAATAAAGTGAAAAAACTGGAATTAACAAAAAAGTGATAACACCTAAGATATTAATTACAGCTAGAATTACAGCCATCATTTCTTCATCCAATTTTAATGGCTTGGAGACAGCAACTACTGCACTGTTACCACAAATGGCACCTCCAGAGCCCAAAGCTAGCGAAGTACTAGCCTCAAGGCCCCAGATTTTCCCTAAAAAATAACTCGAGATTAGGCAGACAAAAGCCGATGAAATTCCAATTATAATTCCATACTGTCCCAAACTATTTTCAAAGAATATGGAAAGATTAAGTCCAAATCCCAACAAAATTATTGTTATTGGAAGTAAATTTCCGATAATCCATTTCCCGCCCACTTCCAAATTTTTATTTTCTTTCACAAATATAGCGCCAATTATGAATGCGGTAACTCCCGAGCCTAAACTAAAAACTGTATTACTATCAATTATGATAGCAAATATCCCGATAATTGAAGCAACTAATACTCCTGAAGTTATTCCAGAATTTTTCTCATTATCAAACCAATTCATTACAATTGCCTCAGTTAATACCAATCACCCAAGGATATTTCCTATTATATCTCCAACAGCCAACCAAGCCCCTACTGTGGAGCCAAGATTGCCTAGAGCAGTTACTAGCAACACCTTTCCAACCCTATTTTTCCATAACAGTGAGTATTCATCTAAAACAAGGAAATCTTTTGCATCTTTTCCAGTTGGGGAATCAATTTTTAATTGCGTATAGCCAGCAAACCATCCAGCTGCTAATGTAGGGTTAAGAGAAGTCAAGGGTGACGCAATTGCACCCACTATTACCGATAATGGATGACCTCGAGCAATAATTATTCCCAATGCAGCGAATGCTGAATTCCAAATTACCCATTCTCCAATAGTATCTGAAAGATTTTCCATTTGTCCGTTATAGAACATCCAACCAATAGCTCCGAATAGAAATAAAGGAATAGCAGTCATTACTAATTTTGGCCAAAGCGGCTTTCTAGGCTGTAGGTTTAATTCCTCAATTCTATCAAATTGATTATTCTCCCCATCTTCTAGAAAACTTCCAACACCACTTAGATGGCCAGCCCCAATTACTGCCAGCACCTTTCCACTTCCCCTTACTCTATTTATTTTCGTAGCTAAATATTCATCTCTCTCATCAATCAATACCTTTCCAGCTTTAGGTGCAACCTTTTTAGCATCCTCGAGCAGGGTATTTAGCAAATCAGAATTCTCTAACATTTCTTCAATTGATACTTCATCATCTTCATCATCCCAAAGTAAAGCATTCATTACTCTCCATTTTTCAATTAATCCCATCTTTGCCCAGGCTCTTCGCAATGTAATGACAATGTCTCTGTCTATCAACTCAATTGGAACTCGAATCTTCTCTGCAGATCTTATTGCAGCTAGGAATTCAGCTCCAGGCTTTTCACCAGCGGCTTCACCCATCTTCCTTTGAAGAGTACCCAATGCGGATTGTAGTAAAATCATTGTAGCTCTACCATCACCAATTATTTTCAATAAGTCTTCAGATTCCAATTCACTAGGTTCAGTTAGTGACTTCATTCTAGACTCACATAATTCTACTGCTACTAAATCAGGTTTCCACTTTTCGATTTCCTCCTCAACTAATTTTACGGATTTACTACTAACATGCGCGGTACCAATTATTCTGAGATTTTCATCAATCTCCAAAATATTATTATTTTTCTCTTGCACTTAATCACCACATTTCATTTATCTGCCAATGAATTCATAGTTTTGAATAAGTCAGTATGTTCTTTAACATCATGTACCCTAAGAATGTCTACTCCTTTATTTATTGAAGAAGCAGCAACTCCCAGAGTTCCAGCTAATCTTTCATTGGTATCTTCTCTACCCAATAATTGCATAAATATACTCTTCCTACTTACACCCCACATCAGAGAAATGTCATCGAATGGGACTACTTTTCTTCCAGCACTCAAGAGCTCAAGATTATGTTCAAGATTCTTCCCAAATCCTATTCCGGGATCAACAATTATTTTTTTAGCATTTACGCCCAAATCTAACAACCTTTTTACCGAAGTAAATAATTCATCCCTCACTTCGCCCACCACATCTACATAATTTGGATTATTTTGCATATTTTCTGGAATTCCTTGCATATGCATCAAGCACACAGGCGTTCCATAATCTAAAATCACTCTTTCCATATTAGGGTCAGACAGAGACGAAATGTCATTTATCATATCGGCTCCAGCCTCTATGGCTCTAGCAGCAACTTCTGCCTTCATGGTATCTATAGAAATACACATATCTGGAATTTCATCCCTAATCGACTCAATTGCCGGAATCACTCTATTCAATTCTTCGTTTGTAGATACCTTAGTGGCACCAGGACGAGTGGACTCTCCTCTCTACTCTTGAATTAACATAAAACGAATCAGGAGTGGTATTTAGTACCCCCATAAGTCTAGGAATCCCATTACTTCGGCTCTTCAACATAGGTCGCCAGTCGGGCATCTAACTCACCCGAACGACGATTGCTTTATGATGTGACCGAGATGCATACAGTCGATGGTTATGGGCGAGGACACCTTACAAGAAGAAATTTCTAGTAGCCAACAAGTTCATCCGAAGTCCACCACAGATCCCGAGACATTATTCATTATGGAGTCTATAATCCAACGACTTAAGCCACGAGATTCACATCATGTAAGGGATATGATTACTCAGCGAGGCTGGCTATCAGGTGCATTGTTTATGACTAGTGTTTTATTCTGGTGGATAGCCGTTGAAAACCCACAGAGGAGCATACAGGATTCTGAAATACCCAACTCTTTAATCGGTTCAGTAGATTTTCAACAGCTAAGTATCATTGTACCTACTTTGATTTTCCTTGCAACATTAGTCATGGTCATTGGAAGAGAAAAGGGCCAAGCATATCTCTCTCAAGCTGGAGGATTATTAGTTGTGTTAGCACTTTTCTATATCTTTGAACCCTTAATCTTACATACAGAGATTGATGGAGAGACAGCAATTCTAGCTTCAGGAAGACTACTATCTTTGGCAATTATGATTCATTTCGCATCCAGATTTATGTTCGATGCCATGTTATTACAATGGGTTAGAGCTAGTATGCTGAGTATGGAAATTGATGTATTTCCAAATTCCGATCATAACTCCGAACATCTTACAAATCAAATAGATGAAGAAATTCCACTAATGTGAGGTATGGAATGGCAATCTTAAATGATATTACAGTCCTTCGCCTTGGCCATAGAATAGATAGAGATAAAAGAATAACTTCTCATCTTGGATTGACCGCTAGAGCATTTGGAGCTTCATCAATTGTATTATCAGGAGATAAAGATCCATCTGCATTTGAAACTTGGCAATCAGTCACTAATCGCTTCGGTGGTAACTTCAAATGGCGTTATGAAGATAGACCAATACATTGGCTTAGAAAAATTTCAAAAAATAATGAAGTAATTATTGTTCATCTTACTATGTATGGTAATAATTGGAGAGACTCAAAAAAGGAAATAGAGCACAATAAACCACTGGTTGTTGTAGTTGGTGGGACCAAAGTACCAGCCGAAGTTTTTGAGATTTCTGATTTCAATATTTCAGTGGGAAATCAACCACACTCAGAAGTTGCAGCTCTCGCAGTATATTTAGAAAATATCATTGGACCAATTGATGAAAATGACCATTTTACAGGCGGAGAATTAACAATAATTCCATCGAAAAATCAAAAAATTGTCAAAAATTTTGATGACTAATTAATAGTCTCCCAAAATACAAAAAAAATCCAATTCCCACTGAACCATTAAGACCCGTACTAGAGCACCATTGCTGATGTCGGAGTCCGACCCTGTCCCAACTTTCTCACCCGGAGAGGGAATTAGAGGAGTTTCTCAAGCTCCTAAATTTTTTGATGCTGCTGATATCCTTCATAATTCCAAAGCTTCTATCCAATCAGCAAAATCTCCGGGAATACTCTTGCTTGCAGATGGCACAAGATATGAAGGACTTTTATTTGGAGCCGAAAAAATATCTGAAGGAGAATTAGTTTTTACTACAGGGATGTGTGGATATCAAGAGAGCCTTACTGACCCTTCGTTTGCAGGACAAGTTCTAACCTTTACATACCCATTAATTGGAAACTACGGAATACTTCCTGGAATTTCAGAATCATCCAAAGTACATCCACGAGGAGTCATTTGTAGACAACAAATTACTTATCCAGATAATAGAGAATCTATAGGTAGCATTCATCAATTCTTAGTGGCCCATGGAGTCCCTGGAATAGAAGGAATTGATACAAGATCATTAACTAGAAGGGTAAGAGAATATGGAACTTTATTATGCGTCTTCGGGCCTAAAGAAAAGGAAGTAGAATTACAGAGAATCCTTAATGAACTTACTCCGCCAGATAAAGAAGATTTGGTCGCTCAAGTTACGTGCAATGAAGAAAAACTCCTCAATGAAGGGGCTAAGGATTTTAATAATAATAATCTACCTAGAATCGCAGTAATAGATTGCGGAATTAAATATAATATACTCAGAAAGCTGTGTGAGAGATTCGAGGTTATATGGTGCCCTGCAAATTCATCATATGATAGAATAATGGAAAGATGGAGTCCATCGGCCTTCTTTGCCTCTAACGGCCCAGGAGATCCCGCACATCCAGGTATGGCCGCTTCAGCAAGAAAAATTCTTTCCTCAGCAATAATGGATGATTTGCCCGTTATGGGAATATGCCTAGGGCATCAGTTAATGGGATTGAATGCAGGATTAAAGACATATAAGCTAAGATATGGACATCGTGGCTCCAATCAGCCAGTAATGGATTTAGATAATGGGCGAATACACATAACAAGCCAGAATCACGGGTTTGCTGTTGAAGATCCAATTAAAGGTATGTTATCACCTCATCCAAGTGGATTAATTTCTAATATCGACGAGATTCCAATGGATGTAGATTTTAAAGTCCGGTATATCAATTCAAACGATGGAACTGTAGAAGGTTTGGACTTAATCGATAAACCCGTTTTTACAATCCAATTCCATCCAGAATCTTGTCCTGGACCTCATGATGCATCACCACTATTCGATAGATTTCAAGAACTAGTTTCCAATTATTTGATCAATAAATCTCCATTGATACAAGGTGGGAGATAATGCCTCGAAGGGAAGATATTAACAAAATCTTGATTCTCGGAAGTGGCCCCATTAGAATAGGTCAAGCAGCAGAATTTGATTTTTCAGGTTCCCAGGCATGTAGGGCATTAAGAGACGATGGATTCGAAGTAGTCTTAGTTAATTCAAATCCAGCAACTATACAAAATGATCCGGAGATGGCCGATAGAATATACATTGAACCTTTACTCCCTGAGGTGGTTAAAAGAATAATGGAACTCGAAAAACCAGATGCTCTTTTGGCTGGAATGGGCGGTCAGACCGCATTAAATATCGCTTCAGCACTTGCAAATGATGGAACCTTAGAACAATTAAATGTAGAGTTAATTGGATGCAACCTCGTTTCTATAAATGAGGCTGAAGATAGAGATCAATTCAAGAAAACCTGTGAGAAGAATTGGGAGGCTATCCCCTGTTAATTAGGCCAGCCTTTACTTTGGGTGGTCTTGGTGGCGGTACTGCTTTTAACACCGGTCAATTAGTTGAAATAGCAAGCCAAGGAATCTTACATTCTGCAATAGGTCAAGTTTTGATAGAAGAAAGCATACTTGGTTGGCAAGAACACGAATATGAGGTAATGAGAGATGGCTCAGATAATGCAATAATTGTTTGTACCATGGAGAATATAGATCCAATGGGAGTCCATACCGGCGAATCAGTAGTTGTTGCCCCCCAACAAACACTTTCTGACAGAGACCACCAAATGCTTAGAAATGCATCACTAAAATTAATTCGTAGACTAAATATCATGGGCGGATGTAATGTTCAGTTTGCATTTGAACAATCAACTGGAGAATACAGAGTAATTGAAGTAAATCCCCGGGTTTCACGATCTTCTGCTTTAGCTTCTAAAGCCACTGGATATCCTATCGCCAGAATGGCAGCATTGATTGCTGTTGGATATTCTCTGGATGAGCTCCCTAACCCAATAACGGGGGAAGGAACTACTGCTGCCTTTGAGCCCACACTAGATTATTGCGTAGTTAAAATCCCTCGTTGGCCATTTGATAAATTCCGAACAGCTGATAGACAGATTGGAACTTCGATGAAATCAACAGGAGAAGTTATGGCCATAGGTAGGTGTTTCGAAGAAGCACTACTGAAAGCGTGGGCTAGTTTAGAATATGGTAAACCTCATCCCAGGCCCTTGACCATGGCAGATTCCTCAGACGGAGAGAATATTTCTGAAAGAGCTGAAGAATCTCTGCCCACTGCAATCCTTGAAGATTGGTTGAGAATTCCAACAGATAGGCGAATGGGGGCAATTATTGAAGCATTTAGAAGAGGATATTCAATTCAAGATGTTAGAGATTTAACTGGCGGTATTACGAGATGGTTCCTATCAGGTTTCGAGAATATTGCTGCCATTGAAACAGAAATTAGGGCTGCTGGTGAACTTGGGATGAATCCAAATGAAATCCCTAATGAAGAGTTAAAATCTTGGAAAGGATTAGGTTTTTCAGATATGCACATTGCTGATGCACTGGCAGGCTTTCCAGTATCGGGATTTAATTCACTACCTTCTAATAAAGATGAGATTGCAGTTAGAAAACGTAGACATCAACTTAACATACATCCTAAATTTAGGATGGTAGATTCATGTGCAGCTGAATTTGCTGCAGTGACTCCATATTATTATTCGACTTATGAACGTGGATCAATAGATTCTGGAATCGATTATGTACCCGGGCTAGATGAAAAATTAAAACAAAGAATTGTAGTTGTCGGCTCGGGACCAATCAGAATTGGACAGGGCATAGAATTTGACTATGGATGTGTACATGCAGCTGGGGCTATCCAAGATTTAGGTCATGAAGCTATAATTATTAATAATAATCCAGAAACTGTATCTACAGATTTTGATACAAGTGATAGATTATACTT
>LULO01001547.1_pt1 | contig 13265 bp, 9 predicted proteins | sample 728121 | NCBI WGS metagenome assembly LULO01 (sample SAMN03860287, study PRJNA289734) | marine metagenome | biome: seawater column; feature: ocean; material: water; isolation source: Red Sea water column Station 149 - depth 50m | place: Saudi Arabia: Red Sea | collected 2011-10-15 | depth 50 m | reverse complement strand
GTGCGGTAGCGGCCATGCTTTCCGAGCTGCACATTGTTGGTATGGGCCGCCTTACCCTTGCGCGCTATCAGCACCAATTCGTGCTTCGAACGATAGAGCGACCCCATCCCGCCGTTGCTCTTGTTCCAGATGCAAAGGTTGAGCGGCGTCAATCCATTAATCCGGACCGCTTCGAAGAGTTCAGAAAGATGGCGCCAATCCATGAATAGGTCGAGGACGGCGCCGTCTTTGAGGTGCACGGCCGCGCACCTAAAGGCAGTCGCCAAGAAGGCTGAAAACTCCTCTGAAGACATCTCCCCCGAAGCCTGCGCGAACTCGGCATGCTGATGCTTCCCCAGCCCGGACACATTGCCTTGGATGCGGACGTTGTATGGCGCATCGGTGAACAGCATTTGGGCCGTTTCGCCGGCCATAAGTCGATCCCAATTAGCTGCATCCAAGCTAGAGCCGCAAAGAAGACGATGGACGCCAAGACCCCACAGGTCGCCGACACGACTGACCGGTTGTTTTGGAAGGCTGGGTATTACATCGACTGGATTGGATTCTGAGGTCGATTCATCGCGATGGTCCATCATGACATCGATCTCAGCCGTCTCCCAGCCAATCATCTCGACGTTCACATCGCCAATTTCGATAATTTCGGCGAGCTCAATCGCGAGAGTAGACTCATCCCACGATGACAATTCTGCCAAACGATTGTCGGCGAGACGGTATGCCCGAACTTCCGACGCAGTCCATTTGTCAGCGACGAGAACGGGAATCTCAGCAAGGCCTAAACGCGACGCGGCTTCAACCCGCGCTTGGCCCGCGATAATCGTTCCGTGACCATCGACCAAGACCGGCAACGCGAATCCAAACTGGTTTATCGAAGCCATAAGCTTCACGATTTGCTTCTCGGGGGGTTTACGCGGATTATTTGCGTACGGCTTCAGCGAGGCCGGTCGACGATATTCGATCGGGCCAAGCCTCTGATCGAAATTGACCAGCGACGGCGTCTGCGCCTGAGGCAATGTAGCGATGTAAGTCATGTCTGCTTCCTGGCTAGGCCAGCAAGAGCAGCAGGATGCGAAGTTGACGCCGAGCAGCTGGACAACAGACAACCTGCCCCGCTTGCGCGTGGCCGAATGAACGTTGCCTTTTTTCGTGCTGCGCTCGGGACCCGGCCCAAACATTCTGCGTCAAAAAAGACGCCGGAACCATACATCGCGGGGATATGGAATCAATCATTTTTGGAAATTACGGCGAGAAATTTTGCGCTGATCTGCGGACGAATGAGGAGGAATTCGCTGTTCTGGCGACGCAAATTCCCTGTTTTTAAATTAGGGAATTCCGTTGTTAAAACGTCGGATTTCGAACACTTCTGATACTCTCCCACGCAGCCGAAAGGCGGCAATCGGCGGTCTTCGCTGTTAAATCCCGAGGATCAGGGAATATTGAGCAGAGAGCGGTTCGCGTCTGACTACCTGCACCGCCATCAGGACTTGAACCCGCCCGCCGCAGCGCTACACCCACGGCATGCGTAACATTCTTATCCCCAGCGCGCTCGCGCTCGCCGCCGCCCTTTGCACGCCCGCTCTCGCCCGGCCGATGACCGAGGTCGATCTTGCGACGCTCAACCGCGTCGCTGCGCCCACGGCTTCGCCCGACGGGCGATGGGTCGTGTTCCAGATGACCGAGACCGCGCCCGAAACCTACAAGCGCTCGACCGGGCTCTGGCTCGTCGATCGCAAGGCCAAGGACGCCAAGCCCGCACGAATCGCCGATGCCCCCGGCAAGAATGAGGCGTCGCCCGCATTTGCGCCCGACGGCAGTCTGTATTTCATCTCGAACGCCTCGGGCAGCGATCAGGTCTGGCGGATCGATCCGAAGGCCGCCACGCCCGCGACGCAGGTTACCGATACCAAGGCCGATGTCGCGGGCTTCAAAATTTCGCCCGATGGCGCGCGCCTGCTCGCATGGGGCGACATTCCGATGGAGTGCGCCGATTTCGGCTGCGACGCGAAGGATGTAAAGGACAAGGGCGCGCTTGTCGGCCCCGGCAGCGGGCGCCTCTACAAGGACGGAACCGGCTTCGTCCGTCACTGGGACACATGGGAAACCCCCGGTACCCACAGCCGCCCCTTTGTTTTCAATCTGGCGGACGGCAAGGCGAGCGCGGCGCGACCGGTCGCGGCCGGACTGGTCGGCGACACGCCGTCGAAACCCTTTGGCGGCGGCGAGGAGCTTGCCTGGGGCGCCGACAGCCGCACCGTCTATTTCACGCTGCGCAAGGCCGATCGCCACGAGCCGACCTCGACCAACCTCGACATCTATCGCTGGCTGGTCGACAGCCGCATGATGCCGGTCAATCTGACCGAGGCCAATCAGGCGACCGACACCCTGCCCACCCCGTCGCCCGACGGCAAATGGCTGGCCTATGTCGCGATGGCGCGGCCGGGTTATGAGGCTGACCGGCAGGTGCTGATGCTCCGCAACCTCGATAGCGGCGAGGCGAAGAAGCTGACCGATGCGTGGGATCGCTCGGTCGCCTCGATCGCTTGGGCGCCCGACGGCAAAGCGCTCTACGTCACCGCCGACGATGTCCTCGATCACCCGGTGTTCCGCGTCGATGCGGCGAGCGGCAAGGTCGAACGGCTGAAGGCGTCGAACGAAGCCTTCGACGGCAATATCGGCGACGTCAGCGTGCTGCCCGGCGGCGCGCTGCTCTATGCGCGCAACACCGCCCTTACCCCCACCGACGTCTATGTCCGCGATGCCAAGGGCAAGGTGACGCAGCTCACCGCGGTCAACGCCGACCGCATGGCCGAATTCGACCCGGTGCGGCTCGATCGCATGCAGTTTGCCGGCGCCAAGGGCGACAAGGTGTGGGGAATGATCCTCAAGCCCGCGAACGCCGCCGCCGCGAAGCTGCCGGTCGCCTTCATCGTTCATGGCGGTCCGCAGGGCAGCTTCGGCAACAGCTGGTCAACGCGCTGGAACCCCCGCCTGTTCGCGCAGCAGGGCTATGGCGTCGTCACCGTCGATTTCCACGGATCAACGGGTTACGGGCAAGCCTTCACCGACAGCATCAACAAGGATTGGGGCGGCAAGCCGCTCGAAGATCTGAAGCTCGGCCTCGCGGCGGCGGGCAAGCAGGATGCACAGCTCGACATCGCCAACGCCTGCGCGCTCGGCGCGTCCTATGGCGGCTATATGATGAACTGGATCGCCGGCCAATGGACCGACGGTTTCAAATGCCTCGTCCAGCACGACGGCGTCTTCGACGCACGCGCGATGGCCTATGAAACCGAGGAGCTGTGGTTCGACGAATGGGAGCATGGCGGCCCCTATTTCAAGGTTCCCGAAGAATATGAAAAATGGAACCCGGTGAACCATGTCGACAAATGGAAAACCCCGATGCTGGTGATCACCAGCGAGAAGGATTTCCGCATTCCCTATACGCAGGGCCTCGCCGCCTTCACCGCGCTTCAGCGCCGCGGCGTTCCGTCGCAGTTGCTGGTGTTCCCGGACGAGAACCATTGGGTACTGAAGGGCGCGAACAGCGTCCAGTGGCATCAGACGGTGTTCAACTGGCTTGGGAGCTATTTGAAGAAATAGGCCCAATTCCCCCTTCTTCGTCACCCCGGACTTGATCCGGGGTCCCGCCTCTTCCTTCAGGCAGCAAAAGCGGGATGCGGGATCAAGTCCGGCATGACGAAAGAGATAGGGGCCGATTAAGCGATCACCCCCTTGCCGCGTCGCAGCATGGCTGGCAAAGCGCGGCCACTATGCCGATGGAAAAAACCTTCGATCCCGCCGCTATCGAGGCGAAATGGTCTCACGAATGGGAAAGCCGCGGGCTCTATCGCCCCGCCCGCCCCGATGCGCAGCCCTTCACGATCGTCAACCCGCCGCCGAACGTTACCGGCGCGCTGCATATCGGCCATGCGCTCGACAACACGCTGCAGGACGTTCTCGTCCGCTATGAGCGGCTGCGCGGCAAGGATGCGCTGTGGGTCGTCGGCATGGACCATGCCGGCATCGCGACGCAGATGGTGGTTGAACGCCAGATGGAAGCGCGGCAGGACAAGCGCACCAATTACAGCCGCGAGGACTTCGTCGAGAAGGTCTGGCAGTGGAAAGCGGAAAGCGGCGGCCAGATCACCGGCCAGCTCCGCCGCCTCGGCTGCTCGATGGACTGGTCGCGCGAACAGTTCACGATGGACCCGCACTTCACCCGCGCCGTGGTCAAGGTGTTCGTCGACCTGCACAAAAAGGGTCTGATCTACCGCGACAAGCGGCTGGTGAACTGGGACCCCAAGCTCAAGACCGCGATCAGCGACCTCGAGGTCGAAACGGTCGAGGTGAAGGGCGGCTTCTGGCACTTCAAATATCCGCTCGCCGACGGCGTGACGCTCGACGACGGGCGCGATTATATCGAGGTTGCGACGACGCGCCCCGAAACGATGCTCGCCGACATGGCGGTCGCGGTGCATCCCGATGACGCGCGCTACAAGAGCGTGATCGGCAAGGCGGTTCGGGCGCGGTGAAGATCACGCCGGGGCATGATTTCAACGACTTCGAGGTCGGCAAGCGCGCGGGCTTCAAGCCCGCCGAAATGCTCAACATGCTCGATGGCGATGCGAACGTCATCCAGACCGCCGACGGTCTGGTGCCGCAGGAATATCTCGGCCTCCACCGCTTCAAGCGCGATGGTATCGATGGCGCGCGCGAACTGGTCGTGGCGCGGATGAAGGAGCTTGGCTTCCTGATCCCGCACGTCGACAAGGACGGGAGCGAACATGACGCCGAGCCGCGCACGATCCAGACGCCGTTCGGCGACCGCGGCGGCGTGGTGATCGAACCCTGGCTGACCGACCAATGGTATGTCGATGCCGAAACGCTCGCGCAGCCGCCGATGGCCGCTGTGCGCGACGGGCGGATCAACATCGTCCCCAAGACGTGGGAAAAGACCTTCTTCAACTGGATGGAGAATATCCAGCCCTGGTGCGTCTCGCGCCAGCTCTGGTGGGGGCACCGGATTCCGGCGTTACACGGTCCCGTCAGGGAAGAAGGAAAGCTACGCTACTCCACTGTCGGCGATGACCAATGTTTCGTAGCTGAGACACCTGAAGGTCGCGTCCAGGAAGCGGAAGAGTTTTACGGTAAGAAAGTCGTAGTCGCTCCTTCCGCCGAAAATGCGATGATGGGCGCAATACGGCAAGCTGGCGGATTTGAAGCCGACGATTTTGTGATCTGCTGGGAAGACGAGGACGTCCTCGACACCTGGTTCTCCTCCGCGCTCTGGCCCTTCGCGACGCTCGGCTGGCCTGAAAACACCGAGCTTCTGAAACGCCACTACCCCAATGACGTCCTCATCTCGGGCTTCGACATCCTCTTCTTCTGGGATGCGCGCATGGCGATGCAGGGGATGGAGTTCATGGGCGACGTGCCGTGGAAGACGCTCTATCTCCACGGCCTCGTCCGCGCGCCCGACGGCGCGAAGATGTCGAAGTCGAAGGGCAATGTCGTCGACCCGCTCGGGCTGATCGATCAATATGGCGCCGACGCGCTGCGCTTCTTCATGGCGGCGATGGAAAGTCAGGGCCGCGACATCAAGATGGATGACGCGCGCCTCGCGGGCTATCGCAACTTCGCGACCAAGCTCTGGAACGCTGCGCGCTTCTGCGAAGCCAACGGCATTTCGGCCTCGACCAGCTTCGAAGCCCCCGCCGCAACGCTGCCCGTCAACCGCTGGATCATCGGCGAGGTCGCCGCCACCGTCGCGGCGATGGAGAGCGCCTTCGCCGCCTATCGCTTCGACGAGGCCGCGAACGCGATCTACAGCTTTGCCTGGGATCGTTTCTGCGACTGGTATCTCGAGCTGATTAAGCCTGTCTCGAGCGAAGTCGAGAGAGGCGCGATCGACGACGAGACAAAGGCCGTTGCCGGCTGGGTGCTCGACCAGATTCTCGTCATGCTCCACCCCTTCATGCCCTTCATCACCGAAGAGCTGTGGACGGGTCTCGGCGACCGCGCCGACTATCCGCTGATCACGGCCAAATGGCCTGCTCCGGCGGCCGAGAAGGACGCCGGCGCCAGCGCCGACATCGACTGGCTGATCAAGCTCGTCAGTGAGCTGCGGACCGCCAAGGCCGAGCTCGGCCTGCCGCCGGGCGCGCGCCTGAGCGCGCATTTCCCGGCATCGCTCAAGGGCCGTACCGACAAGCTCGCAGCGCAACTCGACCGCCTCGCGCGGCTCGAGGCGATCAGCTTCGACCCCGCGCCTTCGGGCGCCTCGGCACAGCTCGTCGTCGAGGGCGAGACGATCACCGTCCCGCTCGAAGGCGTGATCGACATCGCTGCCGAGCGCGAGCGGCTGACCAAGGCGCTCGCCGCCGCGACCAAGGAACGCGACAGCCTCGCGGGCCGGCTGAACAATCCCTCGTTCGTCGAACGCGCCAAGCCCGAAGCGGTCGACAAGGCGCGCGCCGACCATGCCGCCAAGGAGGCCGAGGCCGACCGCCTGACCGCCGCGCTGGCCCGGCTGGGGTGAGCGAAGACGCGTCCGTTACGCCGGTAGCCGCCGCTGCCGACCCTGCCGCCGCGCCGGTTCCGCCGCGCCAGACCGCGCGCGGCGCCGGACGCATGAACCTGACCGAAGGGCCGATCGCGAAGACGCTGATCCTCTTCGCCTTGCCGACGCTCGCATCGAACGTGCTGCAGACGCTGTCGGGGTCGATCAATTCGGTGTGGGTCGGCCAGTTCCTCGGCGGCAGCGCGCTCGCCGCGACCGCCAATGCGAACATCATCATGTTCCTGATGTTCGCGACCTTCTTCGGCTTCGGAATGGCCGCGACGGTGCTGATCGGCCAGGCGATCGGGCGCGGCGATACCGACGCGGCACGCCGCGCCACCGGCGCCGTCGTCGGCCTTGCGCTGATCTTCTCGCTCGTCATCGCCGTCGTCGGCTGGTTCGCCTCGACCACCATCCTGCATTGGCTCAAGACCCCGCCCGAAGCCTTTGACCTTGCGCACGATTATCTGCGCGTGACCTTCATCGCGATTCCGGCGAGCATGCTGGCGGTGACGCTGATGATGGCGTCGCGCGGCGCCGGCGACGCGGTGACGCCGCTGCGCTTCATGCTGTTGTCGGTCGTCCTCGACATCGCGCTCAACCCGCTGCTGATCCTCGGCATCGGCCCCTTCCCGCGCCTCGGCATCGCGGGCAGCGCGCTCGCGACGGCGATTGCCGGGACGATCAGCCTGATCGCGATGCTCGGCTGGTTCTATGCCCGCGACCATGTGCTGCGGCTGCGCGGACCCGAACTCAAATATCTCCTCCCCAATATGGAGGAACTGCGCTTCATCATCGGCAAGGGGCTGCCGATGGGCGCACAGATGCTCGTCATTTCGGGCGCCGGGCTGGTGATGGTCGGGCTGGTCAATCGCGAAGGACTCGTCACCGCCGCTGCCTATGGCGCGACGCTGCAATTGTGGAACTATGTCCAGATGCCCGCGCTCGCGGTCGGCGCGGCGGTCAGCGCCATGGTCGCGCAGAATATCGGCGCCGCAAAGTGGAACCGCGTCACCACGATCACCAACAGCGGCATCGCCATCAACCTGATGATGACCGGGGTGCTGATCGCGCTGCTGCTCCTTTTCGACCGCGCTGCGCTCGCCCCTTTCCTCGGTAGCGATACCGCGGCAATCGATGCCGCGCGCCATATCCAGTTGCTCGCGACCTGGACCTTCCTGCCCTTCGGCACGACGATCGTGCTGATCGGAACGCTCCGCGCCAACGGATCGGTCGTGCCACCGCTCGTCATCCTGTTCCTGTCGATGTTCCCGATCCGCCTCGGCATCTATTATCTGGGTTACCCGGCGCTCGGCGGCGATGCGATCTGGTGGAGCTTTCCGCTGTCCTCGTTCGCGTCGCTGACGATGGCGTGGATCGTCTATCGCCGCGGCAACTGGCGCCGTACGCTTCCGCAACCCCGCGTCGCCTGACCGGCCGCGTTTCGACCAAAAGGCGCGCGGCTTCGACTGACGCAGCGCGCGCACCTAGTTTTTTACGCCATATTCGCGCAAAAGCGACGGCAATGAACATGACCATCCGCAAAGAGACGCTGCGCGACCAGCGTGCGCACATGCTGGCCGCATCACCGGGCTGGCGCGCGTCGGACGCCCGCGTCAATCCCCGCGTCGCGATCGGTTCGATCATCGCGATGTGGCTGATCTATTTCCTGATCACGACCGGCCTCGCATTGCTGGCCGGGGCCGCCGAGCAATGGGGTGCGATCGGCCGCCGCGCGATCGTCGTCATCGCCGGTATCCTGTGCACCGTCGTCATCTACGCGAGCATCAATCTGCTCGTCTTCTTCTACTGGTTTCCATCAGGCGATACCCAGAAGATCATCGAAGAGGTGCAGTCCAAATTCCCCATTGCCTGGGAAACGGTGCTGATCCTCGACAGCTCGATCCGCTGGTATTTCTTCTTCGCGGTATGGGCAGCGCTCTATGTCGCCTTCGGCTATGCCAACGAAATGCGCGCGGTCGAGCGCCGCGCCAACAGCTACCGGGTCGAGGCGCAGGCGGCGCAGCTGCGCGCGCTCCACTATCAGGTGAACCCGCACTTCCTGTTCAACACGCTCAATTCGCTGTCGACGCTCGTCATGCGCGGATCGCAGGCGGAGGCCGAGACGATGATCATGAATCTGTCGTCCTTCCTGCGATCGAGCCTCGCGATCGATCCCGAACAGCTCGTCAGCCTCGACGAGGAAATGGCGCTCCAGCGCCTCTATCTCCAGATCGAGCAGGCGCGCTTTCCCGACCGCCTGCAGGTCGAGGTGACGATGCCGAAAGCGCTGGAGAATGCGCGCGTTCCCGTGCTGATCCTGCAACCGATCATCGAAAATGCGATCAAATATGGCGTTGCTCCCAGCAAGGGAAGGATTGCGATCCGCCTGTCGGCGAGCAGCGAATATGGGCTGCTCGTGATCCGGATCGAAAATGACATCGACCCCGCCGCACCGACCCCCGAATCGGGCACCGGCCTCGGGCTCGGCAACGTCCGCGAACGGCTGATCACACGCTACGGCCCGGTGGCAGGCTGCGAATGGGGACGGTCGGACAGCGGCGGCTTCGCGGTATCGCTGTGGCTGCCGATCGCGGGCGAAGGACACTGACATGCTGCAGACGCTGCGCACCCTGATCGTCGATGACGAGCCGCTGGCGATCGAACGGCTTCAGATTCTGGCGGGGCAGCAGGACGGGGTTTCGCTCGTCGGTACCGCCAGCGACGGCGCATCGGCGCTGCGCATGGTCGAGGCGCTCGCGCCCGATCTGTTGCTTTGCGATATCGCCATGCCCGACCTCGACGGGCTGGAGGTGGCGACCGCGCTCGAAAAGCTCGATTGTCCGCCAGCCATCGTCTTCGTCACGGCGTTCGATCGCTATGCTGTCGCAGCCTTCGACGTCGCCGCGGTCGACTATCTGCTCAAGCCCGTGTCGCCCGATCGTCTTGCCAAGGCACTGGCGCGCGTGCGCGAATGGCGCAGCGCTGGGCGAACTGCCCCGCCGAAGAGCCGGTGGATCAACGAATTCTGGGTTCAGAACCGCGGTGAGATGCTGCGCATCGATGCGGCGCAAGTCGATCTGATCGAGGCCGAGCGCGACTATATGCGCCTCTATGTCGGCAGCCGAAGCTGGCTGATCCACCAGACGATCAAATCATTGGAAGAGCGGATGAACCCCGATCAGTTCATGCGCATTCACCGGTCCAAGATGGTCCGGCGCGACGGCATCGTCGGCCTCAAGCATCATGGCGACGGGGCGTGGAGCGTGGACTTGGGCGAAGGCGGACAGCACCGGATCGGTCGCACTTACCTGCACGACGTAAAGGCGATCATGCACGGCGCATGACCGCCTCTACCGCCGGTTAGCGAACGGCAACCTCCGCCGGACGTTCAAGTGCCAATTTCATATCGCTGCCACCGAACAACGCCGCCATCTGCGGTTCGGCGCTGCGGCGCGCGTTAGCGGCACAGTCCCGCTCCTGCGAACGCTGAGACAGGGTCGGCCGGGGATCGGTGCGGCACATGCCGCGAATGGCGGTGCGCACGCGCATTTCAAGCCGCGCCCGCCCCTTTTCGCTGCCCAGATTGAGATCGCCATATGGAACGATCATCGTCGGCGTCGCATCGGGATCGGCGCCGCCCGCCTCGGCGGCATTCGCGACGGGGGCAACGGCGCCTGCCGACAATGCGGCGGCGCCTGTCATGAGCAAATATTTGGCAATACGGGCTGACATGGGGGAGTCCTCTCATCCGTTATGGGATGCGGGACACGCTGCGCCGTAACCGGGGAAGTCTGGTCGCCTCGTATCCCGCACCCAAGGAATGCGCCATTATTCCGCGCCAGACATGCGGACTTCGATCAGCCCGACCAGCTCGTCGATCGACAGATCAAACGCCTACAAAGGGCGACCAACGGACGAACGCAAGCGCGCCAAAGAAAAGGGGCCCCGACTTGTCGTCGGAGCCCCTTTCAATCTCGCGAGATCGCGTGCCGGTCGGCGGCCTTATTCCTTGGGCTGCGGCTTGGCACAGCGGCTGGTATCGCCCGCCTTGCAGGCCGCGACATCGGCTTCCCACTTCTGGCGTTCTTCGGCGGCCATCGCCGCGACGCGGGCCTTTTCCGCTTCATAAGCGGCGGTTTCGTCGGCATATTTCGCCTGCGCGGCCGCCGTCTGCTCGGCGATCGCGGCCTTTTGCTGTTCATATTGCGAAACGCTCTGCTGGTAGCGCGCAGTTTCGGCATCGGCCTTCGCAAGCTGTTCGGCATTGAGCTTCGCAGTATCCGCACGTTCCTGAACGGTCGTGCCATCTGGCAGCTTCTGGGCCATCGCCGGCGCCGAACTCATCAGCGCCGCGACGACCGTGGCGGCAAAAATCGATCTGGTCATCGAGAAATCTCCTTAAACCGAGCACCCTGCCCGTCCAACGCTTTGCCGCAAGTTGCGTTCCGCGACCAGCGGCATTGCGCGGAAGGAATAAAAGGGGCGCCGCCGGTTTACCAGATGCGCGTGCGATCCTCGGGCTTCAGATAATATTTGGCCCCCGGCGCGACGTTGAACGCCTTGTACCAGGCATCGACGTTGCGCAGCGGACCGATGATACGCCAGCGCGCCGGGCTGTGCGGGTCGCTCGCCACCTGCTGTTTGGTCGCATCCTCGCGCGCCTTGTCGCGCCACGCCTGCGCAAAGGCCAGGAAGAAGCGCTGATCGCCGGTCAACCCGTCGATCACCGGCGCTTCCTTGCCGTTCAGCGACCGGTGATAAGCGTCATAGGCGACCTCGAGCCCCGCAAGGTCGGCGAGATTCTCGCCCATCGTCAGATCGGGATTGATGAAAGCACCGGGTGCCGCTTCATAGGTCGCATATTGCGCGCCGAAGCCCTTGGCCTGCGCATCGAAGCGCGCAGCATCTTCCTTGGTCCACCAGTCGCGCACGGCGCCGCTCGCGTCGATCTTGCGCCCCTGATCGTCGAAACCATGGGTGATTTCATGGCCGATCACCGCGCCGATCGCGCCATAGTTGACCGCATCGTCGACCGTCTCGCTGAAATAGGGCGCCTGCAGGATACCGGCGGGGAAAACGATCTTGTTTTCGAGTCCGCCGTTATAGGCATTCACTTCCTGCGGGTTCATCGACCATTTCTTGCGGTCGACCGGCTTGTCGAGGTCGGCGAGCTGATAGGCATATTCGAACGCCGCGCTGCGCTTCACATTGCCGTAGAGATCGGCGGGATCGATCTTGAGCCCCGAATAGTCGCGCCACTTGTCGGGGTAGCCGACCATCACGTCCATCTTGTCCAGCTTGGCGAGCGCCGCTTCCTTGGTGGCGGGCGCCATCCAGCTGTTGCCGCGGATGCGGTCGCCCATCGCCAGCTTCAGATTGGCGACGAGCGTTTCCATCTTCGCCTTGGCACTCGGCGGAAAATATTGCTTCGCATATTCCTCGCCGACCAGCTCACCTAGGCTGCCGTCGACAAGGCGCAGCCCGCGCTTCCAGCGCGGCCGCATCTCGGTCACGCCGCTCAGCGCCTTCGAGAATTCGAAGCGGCTGTCGACCCAGTCGTCGGACAGATAATTGGCTGCATTGTCGGCGACATGGAATTCCTGCCACAGCTTCAGCGTGTCGAGCGGCGTCTTGCCATAGAGCGCGGCGATGTCGCGGATCGCGGTATTTTCGTTGACGATGATGCGCTTCTGCGCCGGAATTTCGGCGCCCGCGAACCAGGCGCTCCAGTCGAGTCCGGGCGCATAGGCGGCCAGCGCCTCCGACGACATCGGGTTGTTGATCTTGCCCAGATCGCGGCGCTCGGCGATCGCCCAGCTCACCTTGGCGATCTCGGTCTCGAACGCCAGCACCGCATCGGCCGCCTTTTCGGGATCGGGGTTGCCGATCATCTTCATCGACCGCGCGATATAGGCGCGATAGGCATCGCGCTGCGGCTTGAAGCTGTCGTTCAGATAATAATCGCGGTCGGGAAGCCCGATCCCGCCCTGCCCGAGCCACAGCACGTTGACCGTCGGCGTGTCGGGATCGGCATAGGGACCGCCGCCCACGATCGAGACGCCGAAGCTTCCCTGCGATGCGCCCATGAAGCGCGCCATTTCGCTCTTGTCCTTGATCGCCGCGACGGCTGCGATATCCGCCATCAGCGGCTTGGTGCCGAGTTGTGCAACGCGCTTTTCGTCCATGAAGCTTTGATAAAGCCCACCGACCTGACTGGTCGCGGGTGCGCCGGTGACGAGCTGGCGGAGCTGACGCTGCGTCAGATTATAGACATCGTAATCGACGCCGGCCGATGCCTGATCGGCCGGAATTTCGGTGCGCGCGAACCATGCGCCATTGGCATATTTGTCGAAATCGTCGCCCGGCTTTACTGACGTGTCGCGCGCGCCCAGATCGACGCCCCAGCTTCCGAAGGTCAGCGGCTTGAGCGACCCGTCTTCGGCGCCGGCCGCAGCATCGGTCGCAGCGACCAAGTGGGCGTCGGCGCCAGCATTGCGGGCCAGAACAGGTGCTGCGATCAGCGCGGCGGCGATAGCGACGGCAGCGGTGCCGCCCAAAAACATCTTCATTCCCCAGTCTCCTACCCCCGCGCACGGTTCAAGGGCCGATCCGCCGCAGGCCATGGCGACTTGTCCGCCCGCGCCAATCGCAGGTCAAGCAAGATGCAGGCCGCTGGTCGAAGGCACTGGTTCGTTGGTGGAAACAC
>LULO01000544.1_pt1 | contig 13301 bp, 24 predicted proteins | sample 728121 | NCBI WGS metagenome assembly LULO01 (sample SAMN03860287, study PRJNA289734) | marine metagenome | biome: seawater column; feature: ocean; material: water; isolation source: Red Sea water column Station 149 - depth 50m | place: Saudi Arabia: Red Sea | collected 2011-10-15 | depth 50 m | reverse complement strand
TATCTTCTTTTGGTCGTATTTCTATCATTAATCCTCTCTTTCTATGTTAAAGTGATTTATAATTGCTTCGCTATTTAAACGCAATATTTCAATCTCTGAACTGCACCAATCGGCATTAATATGATTTACCTGGAAGTAAACCACAAACAACAAAGCACACATTGAAACAAAGCTGAGTAGCAGCTGCATCCTAAGACCTTGTTTCTATGTTATAATTTATAACGTCTTCTTTAAATTGTTTTATTGCTAAATATTCACCATTTGCAATTTCAACTAAATAATCTATTGCTTCTTGGTCCGAACCAATAAAAGCCTCAATCATTTCTTTAGTTACTTTCATTTATACTCCTTTGTTAAGTTGTTAAAAATATGTGCAATAACGTCAACTGTCCAACCATTGCCCAACATCTTAAATCTCTGGGTATTAGAAACACCCTCAGTATAATTATCTGGCACTGTTTGTAATCGTTCACACTCTTTTGGCGTTAGTTTACGCCAGTAAATATTATCTATTGAAACCTTTGGTTCTCTATTGCCACCATTCATAGTGTTGATTGTTGGTGATTTACCTTCTGGACTGTAAACTCTCTTTAATATGTCATGCCCATTTATATCAGTAGCAATACCAACCTGTTTTGGTTTACCATCATAATCACAAGCCAAATAGTCACCTTGCCTACCATTCTTTACATATTCCATTGCTGATAAGTTACTTGCTTTATGTTTAGTCATATCAATGAAACATTTACCTTTGATATTTTTCATTTGCCTTTTAACAAATTTATCTGACATTTTTGTAACTTCATTGGGGTTTGTCTCCAAAATGTCCTTTAAAACAATTCCTTTATCAAAAATATTTTTTTCAAAGGGTATGTTGGTCCAATAATATCTTTGTCTGTTTTGTGCTGAAAATAAAGAGCTATTAATTAAAACTGGCTCAACCCCTAAATACTCAGTTATGATATTTAAATATTCCTTCTTCATTCTAACATTTTCAAGCAAAAAATATTTAGGCTTTAATTCTTTTAACAATCTTACAAACTCAAAAAAAAGTTTTGATCTTGGATCGTCAAAAGCTAATTGTTTTCCTGCAAAGCTAAAACCTTGACACGGTGACCCACCAATCAAAAGATGAATTTTTGGCAGATTTGCAGATTTTATTGAGGTTACATCGCCTACATGAATAGTATTTGGAAAATTCTTTCTTGCTATTTGAATAGCATATTTATCAATTTCTGATGCGTAATATGTATAATTTTTGATGCCTATGCGATCAATGGCTAATTGACCGCATGACATACCATCAAACAAACTTAATATTTTCATCTTTCAATATTTTCAATATCAGTACGAATTGCATTAAGTTCTGTTTGTAACTCGATTACTTTTCTTTCTAATATATCGAGTTTATGATTTTTTAAATTTGTGACATTTAGCAACTTAGCTTCGATGTTTTCTTGTCTTTCTTTAAACCATTCTTCTTCTTTTGGTTTAACATACAAAACAAACGAGTCACTCTCTGATTGATTTAAACTATGAGACCACGTGCCCTCATCTTTTCGACCTTGTATATAATGAGTGAAAGCGTCTCGGTTTAAATACTCTCGAAACATCCTTAAAAACACTTTACCTCTTGATGTGTTAGGTATAGCTCGGAGTAAATACTTACCCTCGCCATGACCTTTAATTCTTAGTTGTTCAATTCTCTGTGTAGTTGTTTTCATATTTACCTCCTTAATAATAAAATGGTGTTAAAAATAAAGCCAAAAACCACAAACTAAAATATAATAAAGCTATTGGCGGAACATACTTAGATAATAAATTAAGTATCTTTTCTAGTGTTTGCATATTTGCCCCCTAGTTTGAACATTTTAAGTACTAATACATACATCCTATATTTAAGATATATTTCTCTCATAGTTTCCACTCCACAACAAGCAGAATAGAAACCATGACTACAATTAATAATATATCGAGTATCACAACACACCACCTATCAAGTGATCTATTGTAAATACAATGACTGCTACAGTTAAAGCCATAACAATCATTGTAGCTATATTTATTCCACTATTCATTGAGTAACCTCCTTTGATGAATTATTGACAATTATAAATTTCTTCTAATACTTCATCTAGTTCTAAGTTATCTTCTCGATAGTAAGCAAATTCACTATCACCCCACCAATAACCCTCAACCATATTTTTCTGTGTATTAATCCAAATATTAGGACCACCAAAAGCCACTAATACTCTAGCTCCTAGATACTCTTTTTTACTAGAAACTATATATTGAATATCTAAAACATCGCTTAAGTAGTCAAAGCCATTTGGACCATCTTCGTTATCTGTTTCATATTGACCAGATTCGATAGTTTCAGCAATATGCTTTACTTGATCTAGTAACTCATTATTCTTTTCTTTTGTATTATTCATAGTTATTTACCTCTTTCTGTTTGATACTGACTTTATTGTCTGTATCTCATTCCCCCAGACATCTGAGGGAATAAGTTAAAGACCTAGTTTAATTTATAATACTCATTTCTAGTTGTGTTTCACTAAATTTAATCTGAAAGTAAGCATTTAAATTATAAAGTAAGTGTTGATACTGTTCTTTAGTTAACGGAATAAATTCCGCAAAATCGTCACCACTTACACAATGAGTTTTTTCCCATAAATCGTCTTGATCGTTGTCTTTTGGTGAATAACCTTCTGCATAAGTTACAATCGGTTTTTTTCGTTTACATTTAAAAGCATTCATTAAGTAAATACCCTCATCCTTCACAAGCCAAAAACCTTTTTCTTTTGTGTATTTATTCTCATAAGGAAGTTTCATCTTTTGTTTAGTCAAAACCGTGTTAATCAATAAATCCCTAAAAGGTTTATCTTGTTTAAAATTTAATATGTGTGTTTCCATATTTATTTACCTCTCTGTTAGTTAATAACTAATTTAAATCTTATTCTCTTATTAAAGTAAAGTATTAATTAACAAATAACTTTAATTATATTTATGTGGTGTTCTCTTTTTGTTCCAGGATAAGCTATATTTGTACTTTTACACTCACAAAAATAAAAACCATAAAAACAAATTATTAAAGTATTATAGTACTATAAATCATATCAAATGTTGCAATAATGCAACGGATTGTTGCTATTATGCAGCAGCTGCATCATTTATTTTACATAATGTATATTATGCGAATAAAATTATGGGGGGTTTTACGGACTGGACACCATAAATTATATACAGGGGCACTAGGTCACTGTCACAACTCATCCAATCAGATAATCAAAATAAGGGGGGTTTTATTTACAAATCCTTATGAATAAATTATAGCTAAAAGGCATAATATGACTACAGAACTGACATTACGATTTCAAGCTGCACCTGCGGTGCTTTTCTTGCAAACCCAACTGCCTGCGAGAATGGTCGTGGATTTGAACAAATACCTCGACTCTAAGCATAAAAAGGGCGGTGAGAGCTTTGCTGAAAAGCTGGTTGGTCAAATAAGTCATGGTGAACAGCTCAAAATGGATCAAGAAGATCCGTTGGTACAACCATTCGTACAGACTGTTGCAAATATGTCACAATCGTATCTAGAACAATTCTCAAAGATGATAGGGGTCAAACCCTTGAAAAGACTACCAGGAGTTCACAGCTTATGGTCAGTACACTCATACGAGAGGGATTATAACCCAGTTCACGATCATGGGGTTGATACAATAATGGGTATATCCTTTACCACATGGACAAAGATACCCAAACAAATAGCCGATGGCGAAGAATACAAGGCATCAGCTTTATATAACTCAAGCGGAGTAGCGGATGGATATTTACAATTCCACTTCGGTCAGACAGGTATAAGGGGTTTAGAAGAGCTTAGACCACCCTTTTCAAAGACTGTAAAACCTGAAGTTGGCAAACTGTATATGTTTCCGTCTTGGTGTCAGCACTGCGTGTACCCATTTGAGGGTAAAGGCGAAAGACGCACTGTTGCTGGAAACCTCAATATGTTTCCTCATGCGAACAGTTGAAGAAGATATTAAATCATGGGCGATAGATCATGTTGAAAAGCATGGGGATAAATTCCCTATCTGTCCATACGCAAAAAAGGCACGACTTGAAAACCAAGTCAAAATCGTCATCGTGGACAAATGTGATGAGTTTTTGGAACGTGTTTGTGAAGAAGCAGGGGGTTTGTTTCAAAATCGCTTAAAATTGATTATTCTGGCGTGTTCTGAGATGGAGATAACCCCCGATACCCTGAACGACTATGTTCATGCTCTAAACCACGTTTATGTGCCTTTAAACACCTATCTAATGGCATCGTACCCTGAAGATGAACAAGAAGAGTTCATGGAGGGTGATTGGGAGCCAGACAACGAATTCTTTATGGTACTTATCCAGCCATTCAAAGAACTAGAGGATGCGTCAGCTCATCTAGAGAAAATTGGATATTATAACAACTGGAGTCAGGAATATTATGCTGACACCGTACTTAAACGACAATCATATAGGAGGATATATGGCAAGAGGAATGAAAAAACGCTCAAAAAAGAAACCTATGAAAAAAGGCACAAAGAAAGCAAACAAAAAGACCAATAAGAAGAAAAAAGGTCTTTTAATAATGATGGGCTAATGGCTAAAAAGAAAGCAATCCCAACGAATAAAGCCTTGTACTCACGTGTCAAGGCAGAAGCAAAGCGAAAGTTCAAGGTCTATCCTTCAGCTTACGCAAACGCATGGCTTGTTCGCACATACAAAAAACGTGGTGGCGGTTATAGGACTGCGTAATGGCTAAACCAACAGGGGGATTGACTGCATGGTTTGGCAAAGGACCAAAAGGGGATTGGGTTGACATAGGAGCACCGAAGAAAAAAGGTAAGTTCCAAAAGTGTGGGCGTAAATCTGCGACTGGTTCAAAAAGAAAATACCCAAAATGCGTGCCAAGATCAAAGGCAAAGAGCATGACAAAAGCTCAAATACGTTCTGCTGTGTCTAGAAAGCGATCAAAAGCACAAGGAGTAGGCGGTAAACCGACTAATGTTGCAACTTTTGTAAGGAAAAAACGAAATGCCAAGAAAACTAAGTAAAAAACAAATGAAAATAGCTCGTATTGCCGAGCCAAGAGACAAAATTACTGCTGCTGACTTTAAAAAACTTCGTAATCCGAAGAAAATGCAGGAGAAAAAACGAAAGTTTATGGTCTAATGTCCATAAATTATCGTGGTGAACGATTTTCAGGATACAATAAGCCAAAAAGGACACCTGGAAAGTCTAAAAAGTTCGCTGTACTTGCAAAACAAGGCAAACAGGTCAAATTAATACGTTATGGAGACCCAAATCTTTCCATAAAAAAATCGTCACCCAAAAGACGCAAATCTTTTAGGGCAAGACATCGGTGTGATACTGCACCACCATCAAAATTAACAGCAAGATACTGGTCTTGCAAAAATTGGTAACATGAATCAAAAAGAACTCATTAGAATTGTAAGACAGTTACAAAGACAAGCACGTTTAAGACAACCTCGTAGAAAAAATATATTCTTTGACCAAAAAGGGGTTTTAGGTAAAGGCGTACAAAAAAAATACTCAACCGCAGCAATCGGTGATATAATGAAAAAAATTTATGGACAAAGGAGAAAAGCATGAAATATTTTAATCAATTCGTAGAATGGCTACAAAGCTATGAGATGTGGGATAAAAAAGACTACATCATGGCAGTTGTTGGCATAATCATTGTACTCTCACTAATCGTATCGTTTTTCTAATGGCAGCAGGAGGCAGAAGACCAGGAGCAGGTAGACCTAGAGGTGTCACCGCAGGAACAAAACACGCAAGACTCGAAAAGATGTTAGGCAAAGGTTCTAAAACACCTTTAGAATATATGCTGAACATCTTGAACGACAAAAAAACATCCCCTGAAAAAAAGATGTGGGCTGCTGAGAAAGCTGCACCATTTGTTCATCCACGATTAGCTTCTGTTGACCAAAAAGTACAAGGGGATAAAGACGAACCAGTAGAGATTGAAGTAAAATGGAAGGAATAGTTTGAAGATTGAAATACCTTACAAACCACGACCATTACAAAAAGAATTACATAACAAACTAAAAAGATTTAACGTAATCTGTTGTCATCGTAGGTTTGGTAAAACAGTTTTTGCAATAAATCATTTAATCAAAACAGCTTTGAGTAAAACAAATTCAAGGCTAGCATATATTGCACCCACGTATCGACAAGGAAAGAACGTGGCATTTGACTACCTCAAAGAGTACACACAACCTTTGATGAAACTCGGTGGTAGCAGACATGAAACAGAATTAAAAATTGATCTGTGGAATGGTTCACGCATACAAATATTTGGAGCAGATAACCCAGATGCACTTCGAGGTCTAGGCTTTGATGGTGTAGTGTTGGATGAGTTTGCTTTGATGTCACCTAGAACATGGACTGAGGTTGTAAGACCTGCGGTATCAGACAAACTAGGATATGTGATATTCATTGGTACACCGATGGGTCACAATCAGTTTTGGGATGTGTATGACCTTGCAAGGAGACGAGGTGGTGATTGGAAAGCAGTATTGTATCGTGCATCAGAGACAGGCGTTATTGATGCTGATGAGCTTGAAGAAGCACGTTACACAATGCCTGAAGATCAATACGAACAAGAGTTTGAATGTAGTTTCCAAGCTGCTGTATCTGGTGCTTACTACGGTAAGCAAATACAGAAAGCTGAGAAAGAAAATCGAATAGTAGATGTCGAATACGATCAAAACGTAGATGTAGAAACATGGTGGGATTTAGGGATCGGTGATTCCACTGCCATTTGGTTTGCTCAGAGGATTGGAAACGAAATACATTTGATTGACTACTATGAAACATCAGGTGAAAGTCTTGCACATTATGCGAATGTGTTAGAAGAAAAAGCCTATAATTATGGTAGACACATCGCACCACACGACATTGTGGCACGTGAACTTGGTACTGGTAAATCCAGATTAGAAGTTGCACAAGAGTTAGGAATTAATTTTGATATTTGTCCTAAATTAGAAATACAACATGGCATCGAGTCTGTAAGAAACACACTTGACCAATGTTGGTTTGATAAGAACAGATGTAAAAATGGTATTGAATGTTTGCGTCAGTACCGAAAAGATTTCGATGATAAAATGCAAACATTTAAAAACAAACCATTGCACGACTGGTCATCGCATGGAGCAGACGCATTTCGTTACGGATGTGCGATTGATCCTGCAACCGCTAGTCAGTGGACAACAGAAATAAATATTGATACAAGGTATATAGTATAATGGCAAAAGGAAAACCTTTAACAGAACCAGAAGTAGCTGCGGTACTGCAAGCAGAAATTTACGCATCACTTGGTTACATTGGTTCGGATATAACGACACAAAGACAAAAATCACTTGAATATTATTTTGGTGAACCGTTTGGAAATGAACAAGAAGGCAGATCACAAGTTGTTTCAACTGACGTAAGTGATGTTGTTGAAAGTATTTTACCAACATTGCTAAGAACATTTGCAGCTAGTGATGATGTGGTAAGGTGTGATCCTGTATCAGCAGAAGATGAAGAGGTTGCAAAACAAGCAACTGATTATCTTAATTATGTTTTCAATAAAGACAATGATGGTTTTGTTTCACTATACACACTATTCAAAGATGCACTGATACAAAAAAATGGTATCGCAAAAATCTATTGGGATACATCTGAAAAACAAGAACAAGAAACTTACGAAAAATTAAGTGACGATGAATACACAATGTTGCTTGATGAGCCTGGTGTTGAAGTAAAAGAACACACAGAGTACATGGATGAGTTTGCAGAAGAGCAAAAAGAAAAACTTAAAGAACAAACTCAAGACCCAATGTTGTTACAACAAATAGATGATGCACCTGTTGCAAACCTACACGATGTTGTCATAACAAGAACAGAAGAGTATGGTAAAGTAAAAATAGAAGCTATACCACCTGAAGAATTTTTGATTGAGAGAAGAGCAAAAAGTATTGAAGATGCAAACTTTGTTGCACACAGAACTACACAAACTAGAACACAGTTGATCGAAGCTGGTTTTGATGTAGACATTATCGACAGACTACCAACAGATACTGCTGATAAATACAACGAAGAAAAAATTACACGTTACAGAAACCTTGACTATGATTACGAAAGTAACGCAGGTGAAGGATCAACAGACGAGATTACAGTATTTGAGTGCTACGCAAAGATAGATGAAGAAGGCGATGGCATTGCAAAACTAAGAAAGATTACAATGGCAGGTATTGGTGGCTATGTAATTCTTGATGATGTTTTGTGTGACAGTGTACCTTTTGTATCTGTAACACCTATCATGGTTCCACACAGATTCTTTGGTAGATCAGTTTCAGAAATGACTGAGGACTTACAACTTATCAAGTCTACAGTTATGAGACAGTTGTTAGATAATATGTATCTAACAAACAACAACAGAGTTGCAGTTATGGATGGTCAAGTAAACCTTGATGATCTTTTAACTAACAGACCTGGTGGTGTTGTAAGGACTAAGGGAGCACCTGGTCAAGTTATGATGCCAATGCAAACACAAACAATTAACCAACAAGCATTTCCATTGCTTGAATATCTTGACACTGTAAGAGAACAACGCACAGGTATCACAAGATACTCACAAGGCATGGATGCTGACTCACTAAACAAAACAGCTACTGGTGTTAATGTAATTTTAACACAAGCACAAATGAGAGTTGAGTTGATTGCACGTATATTTGCAGAGACAGGTGTGAAGGATATGTTCCACAAAATGTTTGAACTTGTTGTCAAACACCAAGACAAAGAACGTATCATTAAAATTAGAAATAAATTTGTTCCATTTAGACCTATGGAGTGGCGTAACAGATGTAATGTTACAATCAACGTAGGACTAGGCACAGGATCAAGAGACCAACAACTTGCAATCTTAAATAATATTTTGCAAACACAGTTGAAAGCATTAGAGCTGCAAGGCACTTCTGCTGGTCCAATGGTCAATCTTAGAAATATTTACAATACACTTTCAAAGATTGTAGAAAATGCTGGTTTGAAAAGCACTGGTCTGTTCTTTACAGATCCAGATGTGGGTATGCAATCAATGCCACCACCACAACCACCACAACCTACAGAGTTTGAAAAAGTATCACAGCTTCAAGTTCAAGGTGAGAACTACAGAAAACAAATTGATAGCGAATTAAGAATAAAACAATTAGAAAAAGATTATCAGGAAATGATACTGAAGTTTGAAACACGTATTAAAGAACTTGAGTTACAATACGGTACAAGAATTAACGAGGCTGAAATAAGAAGAGACGCTATGCTTGCAAAAGAAGATTTAGTTCAACAAGGTAAGTTACGAGAACAAGCACAAAAAGTTGTTGATCGTCAACTTGACCAAACGCAACAAATCATACAAAATGTAAGAAATGGACAAGAGCAAACTAACGAGTGAGGTATCAAGAGGAGAAAAAGCAAAACTTCTACTTGAAGAACCAATAATCAAAGAAGCCTTTGAAACACTTAAATCAGAGTTTCAAAGTGCAATCATCAATACAAAACATAATGAAGATGAAGCTCGTAAAGCATTGTGGCAAGCCTATCACATTACAGATAGAGCGGCTTAAATCGAATACACCAACCCATAAGGGAGTGTAACATTTAAAAGGAGGTCGGTATGGCAGATCGCCAACCAACAAACGTAATCGAAGCAGGAAACATAATCAAAGGTCTAATGGCTGGAGAGACATCTGAAGAGGTTACACCTGTAGAGGAAGCAGTAGCTCAATCTACGCAACAAGAAACAGAAGAAGCAGAGGTTGAAACTTCTAGCGAAGAAACTGTAAACCCAAGCGATGTTCCATATATGGATCAGGACAAAGAAAATGTCACTGAACCACAAGAGGAACAAAGCGAACTATCTGAGTCGGAAGATATACAAGAAAACTCTGAGGAGCCTATTTACACCGTAACCATTGATGGTACGAATTACGAGGTGACCCAAGATGAGTTAATTCAAGGGTATCAACGGAACGCAGATTACACAAGAAAGACACAAGAACTTGCTGCTGAAAAACAACAGACAAGTGATTTTGTCGAAAGATCAAAAAAAGACGTTGAGACAAAGATTGCAAAACTTGACCAATTAAATCAAGCTGCACAAGCTCAACTACAACAAGAGTACGCACAAGTGGACTTTGAAAAACTATATGACGAAGATCCAGTTGAAGCTGCAAGACTAGAGCATAAAATGCGAAAGAAACACGAACAGCTACAACAAGTGCAACAACAAACTCAACAATTACAAATGGAAGAGTTTAACAAGTACCTTCAAGAGCAACAAAAACAACTAAGTGTCAAACTTCCTGAATTAAATCATCCTGAAAAGGGTTCTCAATTTAAAAAACAGATGAGAGATTATCTATCTTCTCAAGGTTTTAACGCACAGGAAATTGATAGTGTTTATGACCACAGATATGTGTTGTTAGTAAGAGATGCGATGGCTTATCGTAATCTTCAGAAAGCTAAACCACAGATCAAAAAGAAAGCGGTCAATGCTCCTAAAGTAGTTAAAAGCGGTGTATCAAAATCAAAAGGTCAACAAGCAGCAGAGGCGAAACGTCAACAACTCTCAAGACTGAAGAAGACTGGTAAAGTTGCTGATGCAGCTAGAATCTTCCGAAGTCTCGTATAACTTAAAGGAGGAGCCAAATGGCACAACCAACTAACTTGTACGACACGTATGATACTACTGGTATTCGAGAGGACTTGGTAGATGTAATCTATAACATTAGTCCAGAAGATACTCCAATTTTATCTGCGATACCTCGTACAACCGCAAAATCAACAAAGCACGAATGGCAATTAGATGCACTTGCAACACCTGCTGCTAACTCAGTTATCGAAGGTGACGATGCAACTATTGATGCTATGACTGCAACGACTAGAGCATTTAACTTCACACAAATATCTGACAAAGTAATCGCTGTGTCAGGTACACAAGGTGCTGTTGATGCTGCTGGTAGAGCTGACGAAATGGCATACCAGGTCGCAAAAAAATCAAAAGAACTAAAGAAAGACATGGAATTTGTCCTTATTAAAGGTCAAGTACAAGCTGTCGGTTCTGCAACTGCTGCTAGAGCATTAGGATCTATTCCTACATGGATTGCTACTAACGGTGATGCAGGTACTGGTGGTTCACTTTCTACTGGTTCTGGAACAGACTTACCCAACTCTGGTACTGACAGAGACCTTACTGAGACAATCCTAAAGACTGTTATCAAAGAGGTTTATGAGTCAGGTGGAGAAATGGATATGCTTGTTGTACCACCGAGTATTAAACAAACTGTATCTGGGTTTAACGCCAACACAACAAGGTTTGGTCAAGCTGAAAACAGAGTAGAGTATGCAGCTATTGATGTTTACTCATCTGATTTTGGTGACTTACAAGTCGTACCAAACAGAGTAATGGCAGTAACAAGTGAGAGTAATGCTTTCCTTATCCAAAGAGATATGATGGCAACTGCTTACCTAAGAGATTTCCAAGTTCAGGATCTAGCAAAAACTGGTGATTCTGAGAAGAAACAACTCTTAGCAGAGTACACACTTGAAGTCAGAAACGAAGCCGCACACGGCATTCTTTTAGACGTAAACCAATAATCTAAGTGAGGGAGCTTCGGCTCCCTCTTTAGAATCATTCTAAGGAACATTATGTATTATAAATTAACAGGAACCGTACAGAAGGTAGACTACACAGCTAGTGCTGCAAACAGTTCTGCAATTTCAGATCAGGTTAGGTATGTAAGATTATATGCCACTACTGATTGTCATATTACAATTAGCAAACCTGCTGTGACTGCAACAGCATCTTCAACACCTTTGGCTGCAAAAGATTTTGAATATTTTAAAGTAGCACCAGGTAACATTATATCTGTAATAAGAAACTCTGGTAATGGTTCATTATTTATTTCAGAACTATCGGAGTAATTATGACTGATTATAAAGCACCTACTACATTTAAAGTTGGATCAACTCAAACAGTGGCTGTTGGCAGTTCGTCTGCTGCAACCTCTAACGCATTTGATTCACAAACAAGAGAAATAAGAATCGTTACAACTGTTGATGCTTATGTAGAAATGAACGCAACTTCACCTACTGCAACGTCATCAAGTTTAATTGTGCCTGCGTTTACACCAGAATATTTTAGAGTTGCACCTGCTACAAAAGTAGCTGTGTTAAGAGTGGGATCAACAGACGGAACTGCAAGGGTGTCTGAATTAACACAATGACCATTGCAACAAGATTTTCACATAGAGGACAAGATAGATATAGAGATAGACGTACTGATACACCAAATGATAATTTAAAATTAGAAGACGGTACGTACTTGCTCATACAGGCAGGAGACAATATAAAACTAGAACAAGCAGTCGGCACTGTGTTTAGTGGCAGACCAATACCTAACTAATGGCACGTAAAGCAAAAAGTTACGTAGAACATGAAGCTGGACCAAAGAAAAGAACATCTATTGGACAAAGCATAAGATCAAGACCTAAGAACAAACACAAACGTAGAAACTTTAAAAGGTACAGAGGTCAAGGTAAATGACTTTTAAAGAACTCGTAGATTTTTTGAAAAAGAAAGAAAATGGCAAAAGACCCAAAAGTAGGAACAGGAAAAAAACCAAAGGGAAGCAGTCGTAGACTTTACACTGATGAAAACCCCAAAGATACTGTAAGAATAAAATTTGCAACACCAGCAGATGCTAGGGCTACAGTTAGAAAAGTTAAAAATATAAAAAAACCATTTGCAAGAAAAATACAGATACTAACCGTAATGGAGCAAAGAGCAAAAGTTATGGGTAAAAGTCAGGTAGTAAGTATTGCAAAAAAAGCAAAAGAACAATTAAGGAAAACAAGAAATGGCAGATAGCAAGATTAGTGATTTGACAGCATTGTCTACACCAGCAGATGATGATGTATTTGCGATAGTAGACACTGATGCAGGTCAAACAAAAAAAATTACAGCAGCTAATGTAAAATCGTATGCAGGTTCAAGTACAGAAGCTATACAAGATATTGTTGGTGCTATGTTTAGCAGTAACACAGAAACAGACATCACTGCAACGTATGAAGATGGTGATGGCACTATTGATTTAGTTGTTAGCGTATCTGCTGGTAATTTACCTACAGCAATTGATGCTGCTAAAATAGGAGATGGATCAGTATCAAATACAGAGTTTCAAAGACTTGATGGTGTAT
>LULO01000345.1_pt1 | contig 13361 bp, 11 predicted proteins | sample 728121 | NCBI WGS metagenome assembly LULO01 (sample SAMN03860287, study PRJNA289734) | marine metagenome | biome: seawater column; feature: ocean; material: water; isolation source: Red Sea water column Station 149 - depth 50m | place: Saudi Arabia: Red Sea | collected 2011-10-15 | depth 50 m | reverse complement strand
GTCGAGGAGGTGACCGAACCCGAACTCCAGGCCCTCACAGCCTGACCGACACGCCCAACCGAGGGATCAACCTCGTACACCACGCCCCGGGACTTGACCGTGCCCCGGTCCGCCGACGTCTGATCGAGCTGAGGCCTACAGCCGCGAATCACTACTGATCGCGTGTTCTTTGAACGAACGTCCCGTCGTTCAACGTTGGCTGCATCTCGACAGCGTTTCGATGTCGATTTGCAGCGATGTTCGACGAACTACATGCGTGTAACTTTGACCAGACAACGAAAAGCGGGCCGATCCGTCAAAGTCTGGACACGGGGGCAGGCGCCGAGCACCCCTCGACGCCGGCACCAGTCGTGATTGACCGGCCTACTGCAGTTTGTTGGTGAGTGCTTGTTCGATGAGGGGTAGGTATCGCTCGACCTGATCGCGGTCGCTGTCCTTCTCCGCCTGAGTGAGGTCGGCGTAGGGGGTGTCGATCTGTACGGTCCATTGGCGGACCAGATCGGCGGTGATGGTCAGCGAGCCATCGGGGCCTGGAGTGCACTGCTGGTGCAGGTAGCGCTGCCAGTGGGCCCACCGCTCGTGCTCGGCCGCCGCGAGCTTCTCGAGGAGTTCGGGATCTCGTAGCCGCTGTACCGGTTCGTTGGTCTCCTCCATGGTCACATCAGATCAGGTCGCCAGCGACGAGGTTCCAGTAGTGCTGGCCCAGGACGGTGAGCTCACAGGACTTGCTCTCCATCGCTGCGTGCCACATGTGAGGTGCGTCGACGGGTCGTACGAGGTTGACCCTCACGTAGTTCTGGAGAGTGCGGAAGACCGCGGTTCGGACAGGGTCGGGATCCGGCATGGCGGGATCGGCGAGCTGCTCAGCAGATCGCTCGGGCTCGTAGGACGGGTCAAGGGCGAACTCGTAGTCCGACGTAGGGAAGTGGGTCGTCAGGGCCTGCAGGTCAGCAAGGGCAATCGGGGGTTCTGCTCGCCGCAGGGAGACGAACGTCTTGACGTTGGTCTTGAATACCGGGCGTTGTGCCCAAGGGCCGAGGGACTGATCGATGTGGGCATAGACGCTTCCGGGCGTGATGTCTCCGACCAGGTTGGCCGCCGCCCCGTTGAGCGCGTCGACGAAGAGCCCGGTGAAGACGCCGCTGCCATTGCTCTCCATGGCGTACTGGTTGGCCGTTGATGCAGTCAGAATCGTCAGCCCGTCGGAGATCTCGGCCAGGTTTTCAGCGATGGCGTTGTTGCCGGCGGCCCCGCTGTGGCAGCTGTCGAGGATGATGATCTTGTTCCGCGCAGGTGAGTTGTTGGCCATGGTCATCACCTCATTGAGGGAGAGCCCATCATCACCGTCCTCGGAGTCGCTGGTGCAAAGGAAGCCGCCGGTGTCCTCGATGTGGCCGTGACCGGAGAAGTAGAACAGCGCAATCTCAGCATCGTCTGCGAACACCTCCCGAACAGCGTCCTTGAGGTCCTTCTTGGAGATCGTCTTACCCGGGCCGGTCGCCACCATGAGGTTCGGTGTCGTGAAGTTCAAGGTGCCGTCGGAGTGACGCTCGAGCGCCGTCTTGACCGAGAAGGCATCGTTGACGCAGCCGTTGAGTCCGTGGATGTGCTCGTAGTGGTCAATCCCGACGATGAGGGCCTTACGCATGGTGGTCACCGGAGTTCCAGGCTAGAGCGTGTCAGAGGGAGTCGATGAAGCCGGCGATGTTGGCGTCGGTCCAGGTCACGGTCGTGACGCCAGCGATCGCGGTCCGGTCGTTGGAGTAGGCCCAGATTCCTCGGATCGGCTTCTTCTCCTCCTTGGCGCACTGGATCTCCCACTTCTGTCCGCTGGAGGTCAACGAGTTCTTGCTGACCAGCACGATCACGCCGTGAGAGCGCTTGATCCGCGTGCGGACGCGATCCTTCCACTCCTTGTCGTAGGGCTCCTTCACCGACATGTCGATGAACTCGTACGGAGCGCGCGGGTGCAGGGTCTGTCCCTTGAGAAGGTCCCGCTGCCGCTGATCCTCGATCGCGAACGCAACGAAAAGGGTCTTCTTGTCTGCCATGGGTGTGCTCCTAGCTAGGTGACTGGTCTGGTGCCATGGATGATCTGCGGCTGACCTGCTGCTGTGCGGCGGGCGGCGCTTGCCGAAGTTAGCCGGTGGGTCCGACAGTTCGGCCGGAACACGAGCTCACAAGGCCACCCGCCGATCGGGGGCGAGCGTGGCCAGAGCGCATAGCTCGGGTACGCGAGTGATGACGCTCTCGGCGAGGTCTACGACGTATGTGCTGCCAGTCTCGATGATGATCTGCCACCGGCCGGTGCCGCCGCCGTCAACGCTGGCGGTCAGGAAACGGCTCGCCTAGCTTGTCAGCCACGTCGCTCCTCGTCCGGCCGTGTGCTCTCGGGGCACGCGGCGAACGCGCGAGCGGCCGCGAGCACACTCGTGCTGGCGATGGTCGTGCCGCTCTCGCGAAGCACGCGCGCGGGGGCGAAGTCGTCGAGGTACGGGTTGCGGCCTTGGAACCATGCCTGGACGACGGTGGCGGAGTCCTTCTGGCCGAGCAGGGACGCCGCCTGATGGGCAAGGCGCAGCCGGTCGAGGACGTCCTCCGGCGGCGAGCGGGGGTCGGTCGGGTCGGCCCAAGCGCGCACGGTTTGCGTGGCTGGCGCGGAGCTCAGATATGCGACCAGCCTGGCGCCGAGGAGGTCGCACAGCTCCGCGACCAGCTCGGGAGTCGCCATGACGTCCTCGTCCGGGCTCTCACAGGCAGCTGTCGCCGATGCCTCGAGCTGCGCCTCACTTCTACGGTGGATCACGCGGCGGAAGGTGGCGATGGCGGTCTCGTAGGCGGTGGTGTTGAGCCGCGAGAGCGGGAGGCTGTCGTGGTCGTAGCTGCGCCACATCATTCCGGTCACGAAGACCCAGAGGTGGCTGGGCGGGACGCTGAACGCGGTACGCGGGTCACGCTGACTTTTCCACACCAGATCGGTCCGGCGCGGCGAGAGGGCGATGCTGTCTCCTCGCTCGTCGCTGTGCTCGTGGTCGGCCGGCAGGAAGTTCATGGCTCTGAGTGGTTCGATGCCGCGGTGCAGGAGGTCGCTGAAGTCGTTCTGGGACCGGGCGGTGGGCTCAAGGTCGTTGGTGAGGAAGCGGAGGACGGCGGCGGCTCGCTCGAGGCCGGCGAGGATGTCGTCGGGTTCGGCGACGCGGGCCCAGTGCTGGAGGATTTCGACGAAGATCGCGGCCTCATCGGTGTGGTGCGCGCCGTAGACGCGTTCCCTGACGGTGCCGTCGGGCTCGGGGATCCGAGCGGTGAAGGCGAAGTCGCCGAATGGCCCGGGCGTGGTGAAGTCGAGCGCGACGTCGATGCCGTCTGCCTGCGGGACGGAGAAGACGGGTTGCGTCGGCGGACGCTCGGCCGAGCTGCCGGCGTCGTCATCAGTGGCCATCTCGACCTCCTCTCCGCAGCTGTCTGTGCTGCTCACTTCCCGGGCGGATGGTGATCTGCTCATGGTGGCCCGATCGGGTGCCCTGGTTCGGGTTCTCCCCAGGCACCGGATCTCCGGAGAGCCGGATGGCTCGAATCTGGACGGCGATGCTGATCACGTCCTGGTCGTCGGTGAAGCAGCGGCAGCGTTCGAGGTGCTCGTCCCTGGCGTCGAGGGCGGCGTTGTGGGTGAGGTGGACGCTGAGGAGCTCCTCGCAGTCCCACAGTCCCCAGATCTGCGTGGCGGTCTTCATGCGGTCCTCCTCTTTGCTGCCGCGGTGCTCCGGATCAGTTCGGTCAGCGCGTCGGTCGCGGGTTCGTCGAGGCGGCCGGCATAGGCGCGGTAACGGGCGCGGTCGTGGCGGTCTGGCGGGTGCTGCCAGCCGGGGCTGGTGTCGATGTGTCCGCACGCGTACTCGGTCCACAGCCAGGTGACGGCGTACTGCTGGCTCGTGCCATGGCTGCCGGGCAGGTGACGTCGTGCCCAGGAGCGGTACCAACGGCGGCTGCGCGCGAGACGTCGCACGTCCTCCTCACGGGCGCGGTAGTCGACCGTGGGGTCGAGGTCGTTCGCCACGCGGGCCAGCGCCGCGATGAAGTCGCTGGCCGGAGCGAGGAGGTCGGCACTGCAGGCACGGGCCGTCTTCGTCCCCAGCTCTGAAGGGAGGCCAACCGCCTCGGCGGCCTCGGCCCAAGTCAGGTTGCCGAGGTGGTGCCGGGCGAGGCACAGGCTCACGAACAGACGGCCGGTGTGGGCGGTGACGTCGAGCATGCCGGCGACGTGGCTGTCGTAGACGCCGGGCGGGGTGACCTGCGGGATCGCCGTCATCGGCAGGGCGCCGCCTGAGGTGTCGAGCAGGGTGGCCAGTCTCCGGCGGGTCGCGGTGGCGGCCATGACCAGGCGGCTGAGCGTGGGGGTCATGGTGGTGTGGTCGGCCAGCCAGCCGAGCTGGCCGTCGTTGGTTGCGGGCGTGAGGTCGGTCCAGGGATGCAGTTGGTCTGCGGCAGCGTCGAGGCTTGCGGCGCGGAGGATCTGGTCGCTAGCGGCGATCGCCTGGCCGCGGAGCTGGAGGTCGGCGGGCGGGGCGAGACCCCAGCGCGCTCCGCGAGGGCCGGCGCTGCGCGTGTGGTCGGTGCGGGCGAGGTGTGCCCACTCGGCGCGTTGTTCGCCGTCCGGCTGGGCCGCGAGGTGGAGCAGGAGAACGGTCAGCGCCTTGAGTTCGCACAGGTAGTCGTTGGGGTTCAGCGCGTCGCCGAGGATGACGACCCGCTGACCGCCGATGGCAGCGTCGATCCGGTGCTGCGCGACCAATACCTCCGTGGACGCCCGGACTGGGATGAGCTCGCCGAGAGATTGCTGGCATCCGCGTCCACGAGCTCCGCCGGGATTCCCGCAACGATCGGAGGCAGCGTCGACGGCGCGCAGAGGCGTGCGGTGGGAGCGGAATGGCTTGCCACAGGTGGGGCAGCTGCCGACCAGCCACAGCCCGTGTTCCGTGCATGTGGTGACCCAGGGGTGGCGCCATCGCAGTTGCCAGACGCCATCTTCGGCAAGGCAGCGTTGGCACAGCGCGGTTCCGTGGACGGGCGGCCAGCCACGGGCAGCGACTCGACGCCAGGTGTTCTTGTTCGCGGGGTCGAGTCCGTCGGTGTCGATGCCGACCATGCTGGTCAAGGTGCAGCTTCGCAGCGTGACCGGGTCGAGTCTGGTCAGCGCTGCAAGGTTCGCGATTAACGGCTCTGCTGGTGCGATGGCCAGGAAGGCTGTAGGTGCGCCGGATTCAGAGAGGCGCTGGACGAGAGCGGGGTGAGGGAGCGCGTTCGCGGCTCCGAGCCGCTCGAGGTACCCGTCGAGTGCTTCCCCCGCGACGGGAGCGATGGTGACCGGTAGCGGGGTCAGGTCAGCCAGCATCGGCATGCCTCGCTGCCCGTGTGAGCGTCTGTTGGGCGTCACGGGCGACGTCGGCGGCGACGGCGCCGAGGTGCTGGTGGCCGTACTCGATGAGGATGAGTCGATCCTCCCCGCGCAGCGTTTGATCGAAGGAGCGCAGGTCGCGTCGCATGCCGGCGTGGTGCGGGCTCAGGCTGAGAGTGCCTTGGGTGAGCTCCAGCCAGATCCAGGCGGCGGCCAGCCTCTGATTGCGTGGCGTGCGGGGCACGGCTGTGTGCGCGAGCGTTGAGGTCGGGGCGGAGTGCAGAGTCGTCAGGACGGCGCGGCGGTAGCGGTAGTCGCGGATGCCAGCGTGCGCGAGTCGGTCGGCTTCGCGAGCCAGGATCCGCAGTCCGGCGGTTGTGTTGCCGAGGTGGTGGACGTAGGTCGCGGTCATGGGGCGCTTGCGCAGGTCGCCGTACCGCTCGTCCAACTGGGCGAGGGTGGGCCGTGCTCCGGTGGATGCGTGGATGGCTTCACGGCGCAGGGCTCGCGCGATGCCGTGGCCGAGGTCCTCGCCGGCCGCGTCGACGTCCAAGGCTCGGTGCCGGGGGTGGAGGTAATCCGGGATCGCCGCCTCCGTGATCCGCGAGCCACGGAGCTGGTCGTGGAGCGCCTGTCGGGCTGCCGGGCAGTCGTCCTCCGGGGCTGGGGTCTCGCCGAGATGGGTCAGCGTGCGTTCGCCGATCAGGTCGCGGGTTGCCTGGACGGTCCGGCTGGCCGGCCAGGCGTGTTCGGCGAACCCGGCGATCGAGGCGGGGGCCTGCCAGGACCCGGCAGGTCGGGCACCGGTGGTGACGTGGCCGGTGGCGAGGTGAACGTGGAGGCGCAGGAGGCGCAGCAACCGCAGTCGGCGATCGGCGAACCCGATAGCTGGGGCCCGCATTGATCGCAGGAATGCGTCCTGCATCTCCAGAGCGTGGACCGCTCTGTCGACAGTCACGCCGTCGTTGAGAAGGGAGTGGCAGCTCGGGCAGTGGCTGACCCAGACCAGGCCGCTCCATAGGCTCCCGATCCCACACGCGGAGCAGATGGTTCTGTCGGTGCGGCGCAGCTCGATGCTGGCTGGCTTTCGGCCGTGCCGCCCGGGGAGTCGGTGGCGGAGGGTGTGGGTGCGCAGCCGTCGCGTCGACAGCCCCAGAGTGCGACCGAGCACAGTTGCCTGACGATCGGTGAGACGGCCGCTGACACCGGACGGATAAAGGCTGTGGACCGGGATGCCGGTGGTCGTACTGAGGCGTCGCAGCATCGAGGCGATCGACTCGTCCGGGTACGGGTCGATGCTGACCGGGAGCCGCGGCGTCATCGGGGCACCCTGCTGGCCGCGGCTCGCCTGGCGGCCTTGACCCGGGTGGGGTCGATCTGTGCGTCCCGTGCTCGCTGGCTCACCCAGATCGGGTCGAGGATCGCGTGGTCGAGCGGTGCACCGGTCTCGATCGCGGCAGCGGTGGCGTCGATCAGCAGGCGTGTCGTGTCGCCTACGTACCCCTGGGTGCGGCGCCACAGGTAGCCGGCAAGACGGGACGAGAAGAGACCTCGCTCGACGTCGGGCAGGTACGGGAGGAGCACGTCCTCGCAGTTCTTCAGGAATCGTTGCCAGTGCGCGCGTCCCGTTGCCGTGTCGACCTCGTAGGCGGTGAGCGTGTGCTCCGAGAGCCGCCCCCGGATCTGGGGGTCGCTGAGCACGTCACCGCCCGTCAGTTCGGCGCCGACAAGCATCAGGACGCCACCGACCTCGCCGAGTTCGGTGTTGAGGTGCTTGACCGCGTTCAAGGTGGCGCGGCCGGTGACCGAGGTGGTGCGGAGCATGTGAGCGTCGTCGAGGATGACGAGACGGACCCCGTGGGTCTGGAGTGCCTTGACGGCGCGCAGCGCAAGGGTCCTCTCCACCCCGCTGGCCGGGTAGCCGACGAAGGAGAGGATCTGTGTGTAGAGGTCCTTGCTGCGCGACTCCGAGAGGAGGGTGAGATAGCAGACCGGGACCAGGTCCGCGGTGACACCAGGCTGCGGCGTCCATCGGGGCCTGGTCGATCGCGTCGCCTTCGCCCAGGTTCGGTACCGGTCCTGTGCCCAGCTCTTGATGAGCGTCGACTTGCCGGCGGTGTACGGCGCCGAGAGGGCCAGGATGGTGCGGGCGCCGGGCGGCTCGAGGAGCGCGGACTCCAGCGCGCGGTCGATCGCGTTTGCGGTGGCGTTGTGCACGGGCGAGGAGACACGCTGCGCCCGCAGAGCAGCGCGCACCGCGTCGGCGTACGCGCTCCTGCCCGCAGGGTTCATGGCGGCCAGGTCGTCGGCTGTGACAGGCTGCGGCGCAACAACCATGGCCGCGGTTGCCTGGTGATGCCACATCTCGGCGTCCATCAGTCGCCATCCTCGTCGTAGTCGGGCCACTCCGCGTCGATGTCGAACCCGTCGTCGCCTTCCGCGCGGAGCGGCCGGAGCGGCGTGACCACCCCGTCCTGGTCGCCGTCGAACATCGCTGCCGCCTCGGCTGCTTCGGCATGGTCGCGCTGTGCCTGCTCCCAGCGAAGTCGGGCGGCGTACCCCTTGGCGCGGGCCTCAGCCGTCTCCTCCGCCGAAGTCAGCTGGCCGAGCTCCGCGATGATCTGCCGCCAGGTGGACTTCCGATTCAGGGCGGCGTTGCCTCCCCGTTCGGCGATGCGGGAGAGGGCGCGTTCGTGCATCCAGTCGCCCATGGGCATGTCGAGCCAGTGCCGAGCCTTCCATGGGATCTCGTGGATGCGACCGGTGTCGGGGCGGCGGAACCAGATCCGGGAGACGTCACGCGGGTCGTAGTGGAAGGGTGCCTTGCGGGAGTCGGCCTGGAACGTGCCCTTGCGGACGTTGCGGAAGTCAGCAAGGACCGGGGCGTCGTAGGTGAGGTTCTTGTACTCGACGCCGGCGTGCCCGATCGTGAGCCACCGGATCGGCAGGAACTGATAGATCAGGTCCGGGTGCTGCGGCACGTGGAGCCGGCCGGTGACCTCATGCATCGCGTCCCACATCTCTAGCGGCGTGAGCCGCGCCGAGGGTGCGCCCGGCAGCACGAGCCCTTCGTGCCAGGAGCGGTGATAGTCGAGCGCCACGAACCGACGCAGGTGCCGCTCGAGCTCGGCGGCAGTCAGGAGAGCCTCACCAGACGCATCCACCTTGCGACCCCGCTCTGCCACGTTCCGGCCCTTGAAGCCGGGAATCGCCTGATAGGCCCGCTGCAAGGTCTCATGGAACCGCTCCACATGGGGGTTGTCCGTGGGCTTGGAGCCGCGGGACAGCATGAGGTCGATTCCGAAGTCCCGGAGCAGTGCGATGAAGTGCTCGGACAGGAAGACCGACCCATGGTCGCAGCGGATCGATGACGGGCGAACGCCCGGCTTGAAGTGGATGCCCTGGAGACTCTGGCCGGGTGGGACGATGCGCTTCGGCGAACGATGGACGGGGACGTTCGACAGGTCCAGTGACTCGGGCACGCCGCACCAGCGCCAGTCATCGACCGTGGTGCCCTCGACCAGCATCGTCATGGGTCGCATGACGTCGTAGAGCAACAGCCCGGCCTCAAGGGCGTTGCCCGAGCGCGGGGTGACCCGCAGGCCGACGACGACGCGGGTTGCGACGCTGATGGCTGTCAGGATCTCGACGCTGACCGGCCTTTCGCGCAGCTCGTCCCAGACGAGGACGTCGGCGCGGGTGGCGTCGATCGCGATATGGCTCGGGTGCATCGCGGGAAAGCTGGTGTGGGCCGACGCCTTACGCCGCAGGTGCCGCGAACGCTGCGCCCGAGTGTTCCTTCCCAGGGCGCGTTGGCGCTCGGAGAGGTACTCCTGGAACAGCCGCTGCGGGAGGACCACATCCGCCAGACCCTCGGCCTTCATCTGCAGCCGGATGTCCGCCTCGATGGTGGTGGTATTGACCTTCGAGATGTCGCCGTCGAACCGCGCAAGCACGTCGTCCGCGATCCGCCGAACACGCTCATCGATAGCGGCGAAGCCGCGTGCACTCTTGACCGCCCGTTTGTCCACCAGCCCGCGAAGACCGTCGGTCTGCCAGGACCTGATCCAGTTGTTGACGGTCTTCGGGCTGACGGTCGCCGCGGCCAACTCGCCGTCCTGGACACGACGCAGGACGTTGCGGTCGACGCTCTGCTCGTACGAGAGCTGCCGCGCCATCTCGACACATCGACTGTGGATGCTCATCTCGGAGTCACCAAAGGGCGGGTGCGGTTCGCCTGGTTGGGCGAGGCGTGCCGATCCCCACCGGTAGCCCGTGAGGACCTCGAGGACCACTTCGAGCCGATCCAGCGCGTTGCGGCGAACGGCGTTGGGGAGGCCGGACCACCAGGGTTGGAGCGCAGTGAGGGTCGCGTCCGCGCGCCCGTCTTGAATGGCAATCGCGGAGATCTCGTCGTACGCGAGGTCTTGGCGTTCGCCCGCGCTGCCCTCGACGCTCACAGTGTGGCGGCGGAGGGCAGTGACCACGAGGTAGCCGTCGGTCGACAGCAGCTTGGCGCCGATTTCCAAGGTCGTCATTGACGTCGATCGGGCTTTCACGACGTCACCGACGACGATGGCACGAGCCGCTGCGTCAGGTCGATCCTGAGCCGCCCAGTCCAGATCAAGTGCCACATGACGGCCGCGGTCTCAGCGTTGGAACAAGCCAGAAGATCGCTGAGCGTGCTGCCTTCCGCGCAGCTCTCCAAGAGGAGCGGCGCGTACCGCTCACTACAAGCGGGTCGATGCCGGAACCCGTGCAACCAGATCAGGTTGTGACGGTGGACCGCCGGCAGCCCGGTGAAGACGACGTACCGCCAGCCGACCCTGGTGCAGGCGTCCGCCGTCAGCGCCCGCATCTCCGCGAACGCCTCCGATGCAGCTGCCTCCCGGGACTTCACATCCCACAGGCTGATGGCTCCATCCGCGCCAGTCGTGAGCAGATCTGGCACGTGGCGCCGAGTCGATCGACCGCTTCCCCACTCCAACAAACACGGCTGGGAGACGATCCAGGTCACTGCCGGGTCCCGGTCAACCATCCGGACCAGATCGTGCTCAAGGCCGGATTCGAGCCGGAGGTGGCTTCCGGTGGTCGCAGTGAACGCACGAACGGGGACGTGCTTCGAGAGCGCTCCCGATGTCGGCCGCCGCACCGGAAGTAGCTGGCGCGGGTCTGGGCCGCCGCTGGACCAGTCCCAGACGACGCTGCCGGCCGCCGCGCGTACTGACCAAGACACTTCGTTCACGTCGGGCACTGACCGCAGGCAGACGCGACGACTAAGATCGGGCAAGGCGATTCCCTCGCTTTCAAGCGTCCATCGGGAGTCGACCAGGGGGCGTGCCCGTTGCCGCGGGTACGCCTCCACCTACTTCGTGCTTCAGCGCGCCGCCTCATGACCGACCGCTTGAGCGTATGCCCGGCAGGACGGCCGAGACAAGCATGCCGCCCACATTTAGCGCCCTGGATGCTCGACCGCATCACCGCACGAGACAACTGCACTAGTGCAGTTGTATGGAGTTGCAGGTGACAAACCTGCGCCTTGTCTGCACAATAAAGACCCTTGAACTTGGTCGGCTTCGCCGAGATTCCCTTCATTTCGCTGGAATCGCGACAACACAGCAACCGACAGGACTGGAAACGGTGACAAGGATGCCGTCGTCAAATGTGCATGCGAGGGTGGCGACCGACGCCAGCCGGCGGTGCGACAACCCGGACTGCTCGGGCCGCGTTCACTGGTCTGGTCAGCGAGGTCGCCCTGCTCTGTTCTGCTCCAGTGCCTGTCGAAAACGGGCACTCAGTGCATCGTCGCGGCTTGATGCCGCGCTCCGGGATGTCGAGGCTGACAGCCATCGCGATGAGTTGACCTACCGCGAACTACGTGCAGCGGAAGCCGAAGCATCTCGTCTTCGCTGGTTGCTCAGCGCGTACCCGGCGTCAGCACGAACGGCAAGGTCAGCCAGCGACCGCGCCAGCTGACCAGAGGGCTTCGGTGGCTGGCACTCGCTTAGTCGTGCTCGGCGATGACTTCGGCCTGCTTGATGATCAGTTCGGTAGCAGCCGGCTCCTGGTCAGGCGGATAGCCGTGCTTGAGGAGGAGTCGCTTGATTCGGGTGCGCAGCCTGGCGCGTACCTGGTCCTTGAGCTGCCAGTCGGTCTTGGCGTCGTTGCGGACGATCTCAGTGAGCTCGTGGGCGATCGCGCGCAGGGTCGCGTCCTCCATGGCTGCACGGGCTGACTCGTTGGTGAGCATCGCATCGTAGAACGCAAGCTCGTCATCGGTAAGTCCGGTCTCCTCGCCGCGCCGTCGCTGCTCCTGGATCGCCTTGGCGAGCTCGACGATCTCAGCGATCACCTGGGCCGCGTCGATGGTCCGGTTCTGGTAGCGGTTCAGCGCCTCAGACAACATCTCGGAGAACTTCCGACCGGCGACGACGTTGCGCTTGCCGATAATCTTGACCTCGTTGGCGATGAGCCGGCGGACGGCCTCGAGCTGGAGGTTCTTCTGGTCCGATTCTTCGAACTTCCGCTTGAACTCGTCGTCGATGACGGAGATGTCGGGCTTCTCGAGGCCGGCTTCGGCGAAGATGTCGATGACGCCGGAGCCAGCAACGTGCTGGCTGAGGATCTGGCGGACGGCGGTGTCGAGCTCGGACTCGCCGTCGGCAGTCCGGTCGGCGGCTTCGATCTTCGCGATGGACTGGCGCACGGCGTCGAAGAACGCGACGTCGTCGCGGATCGCACTCGCCTCGGGCGATGAGGGAACCAGAGCGAAGAGTCGCTTGAGGCGGCCGCAGTGGGCCATGAACCGCTTCTTGACCGACGGCTCGTCGGATCGAGCGTGATCGAACTCGCCGGGAAGCTCCTGCCACAGCAGGTCGTCGCCATCGCGATCGTCCTCGGTGCCCAGCAGGTAGTCGACTACCTCGGTGACCGCGTAGACAAATGCCTTCGTGCCGCCGCTGCCTAGGATGCTCACCCAGTCGACCTCGTGCAGCAGGTCGCTGACCACGGCGTGCTCGACCATCAGCTCGGGGATCGCGGCAGAGCGAACGTCCTCGCCGATCGCCCGGTCTTGCTTGTCGCGGTCGGTGTACGTCGCGAGCGCGTCCTTGAGGTTCTCGGCGATGCCGATGTAGTCGACGATCAGGCCCGACGGCTTGTCCTTGAACGTCCGGTTGACGCGGGTGATCGCCTGCATCAGCCCGGCGGATCGCATCGGCTTGTCGACGTACATGGTGTGCATCGGCGGGGAGTCGAAGCCGGTCAGCCACATGTCGCGGACGATGACGAGCTCAAGTGGGTCGGCGGCGTCGGACGCTCGCGCCTTCATGGCGCGGCGTTCCTGGGTGTTGCGAATGTGGGGCTGGTACGACGCAGGGTCGGTCGCGTTCCCCGTGATGACGACCTTGAGCACGCCCTCGGCGTCATCGTCGCTGTGCCAGTCGGGGCGCAGCGCCACAATCGCGTCATACAAGTCGACCGCGATGCGCCGCGACATCGTCACAATCATCGCCTTGCCAGCGAGCACGTCCCGGCGCGCCTCCCAGTGAGCAACGATGTCGGAGGCCAACTCCCCGATGCGCTTCTCCGAGCCGACGATCGCCTCGACCCGTGCCCACTTGGTTTTGAGGCGCTCGCTGATCTCCTCTTCCGACCCGACAGTTGCGTCGTCGAACTCGTCGTCGATCGCTTCCCTCGCCTCGGTCGGCAACTCGACCCGGGCGAGCCGCGGCTCGTAGAAGACCTTGACCGTCACGCCATCCTCGATGGCCTGCGTCATGTCGTAGACGTCGATGTACTCACCGAAGATCTCCGCTGTCGAGCGGTCCTTCTCGTCGATCGGCGTGCCAGTGAACCCAATGAACGATGCCTGAGCCCTGATCCACCGGCTGCGTCGGGCTCTGTGAGCGTGGCGTAGAACGAGGTGCCCTCCTGAGCAGGGAAGATGTCGATTGCGACGTCGTCACCC
>LULO01001531.1_pt1 | contig 13392 bp, 10 predicted proteins | sample 728121 | NCBI WGS metagenome assembly LULO01 (sample SAMN03860287, study PRJNA289734) | marine metagenome | biome: seawater column; feature: ocean; material: water; isolation source: Red Sea water column Station 149 - depth 50m | place: Saudi Arabia: Red Sea | collected 2011-10-15 | depth 50 m | reverse complement strand
GTATAAGAGACAGGAATTCGGAATTTATACCCTCAGAATATGAAAAAATCGGACAGCCTGTATTAGTTCCAGGAGACATGGGAACTGCATCATATGTTCTTGCTGGACCTAATGAGGGGATGAATAGGGCATTTGGTTCTTCGTGCCATGGAGCTGGTAGAAAGATGTCAAGAACGATGGCTAGACAATTAATTGATGGGGAGAAGGTAAAAACAGAATTGGGAGAAAGGGGCATCTCAATATTTGAGTCATCGAAAAACTGCCTATCAGAAGAAGCCCCGGATGCTTACAAAGATATTGAACAAGTAGTGAGAAATACTGCAGATGCTGGTCTAGCATATCCTGTGGCTAGGTTGTCACCAATTATGGTAATTAAGGGATAGTTATTTTTTATTGAAAGTAATCTGGATATCTTGTCTATCTTCCATAACATATGATTCGAATAGAGTATTTTCATTACCACTTACTGTCATTGAAATATCATATTCATCCCAGTCTGATATTCCATTTCCATTGATATCAAACTTATTATCATCTGTTAATGATGGAGTTCCTTCCCTTCCCCATACTTTGAAAAATGATCCCACAGGTACATTCATGTCACTTGGAGTTTCAATGTGGATAGTGGTAAATGCCTGATTGTTAGCTACTCCTGAATTATGAACATGAATCCATCTCATACCACCTTTACAGCCATTTTGATCTATACCTGTATTAGATGGAATTTGCAAATCCTCGCCATCAACAATAACTCTTAATCTGGGGTGATAGTGATATTTTATCCCGACATCGCCATCATCGTTGTCATGATCAGTTTGTCCACCTAAACATCCATCTGATACATCCCAATCTGGATTAGGCGCTAATGACTCTGGAGACCATATGGCTAACATGAAAAAACCCAAAGTAGCAATTGCTGCTACCCCAAATAGTATTTTTTCTAAACTCATCTTCTGCTCTGCCATGAATCGCCGAACAACAACAACATTTTGAATTATAGGTTCAAAGTAACACACTTATTATGTTTACATAGAGTATCCTTTCTTGGGATTACCACCTATAATTGGTGCCGTACCAGATTGAACGCCATCTGACTCTTCTATGATAATATTCAATAACGTATTAACTAGTGATTTTAGCTCTTCTATTTCCCCTCTAAGCTCTTCTAAATTGGCTACCTCTGTACTCATGCGCATCCCATCTGAGGAATCATCCTCAAAAGTAATAATGTCGCATAGTCTATAAACAGAGTAGTAACTTTAAATCATAAAATGTACTTTTTAACGTATTTTGTGATTTTCCTAATATGGAATACTAGTCGTCAGAGTAATACTCTTCAGCAGTCTTCCTAGCAAACGGCTCATCATAACCCTGTTGAATTAGTTGACGAACATACTCTTCAATCAATTCATTTTGTGAGTTTTCTATTGATCTATCTGCAACTTCAGAATCCTCGTCACCGTAGTAATAATCATCGCCTCTATTCTGGATAATATAGACTGCTGCTGCCATTAATGAAACTAACAATAGTATCCCACCAAGTATCCAAATAGTGGTATAATCTGAACCTTGATTAGTACTAGCTTCAACTACAGAAAATCCTGGTATTTCAATATTTAATAAGTTAGAATTTTCGAAGTCTTCATTTATGACTAGAACTAGGATTGGTTGTCCTACTATCCAAGTCTGATACTCGAACTGTAGCTTTACACTTGAGCTACCGGGTGGAAGATAGACTACAGAATCGCCATTTTCCAAGGTTGTACTTGAAGGTCTCCAAGAACCGTCAGAAAGTTGCTCATAAAGCCCTACTTGAAATGAACCTGCTAATTTTCCGGGATTTTCCCAGTATGTTACTATTCTTACAGAATCACCTAGCTCTAAATCTTTTCCAGGTTCAACTACTTCACGACTATATGAACCAAGAAACTCTATAATTCTAATTGATGGGTTCCTAGGGCTATCTGGACCACCTAATCCAATAATTTCATTACCACTTTTATCGGTAGAAGTTATCCAAAAGGAAATCTTATCTCCTTCTATGAATGTAGATTCTATTGATGAGAAATCTAGGGACTCGGAGTATACTAACTTTCCTTCTAAAGAAGAAACTAGATTTAGTTCTGCAAATGTTTTGGTGTCTGGGACTGGTTGATTATTTCGTTCTAGTTCCCAAGCAACTTGCAGTGAACCATCGTCCATACCTAAATTTTCGGTGATTGTTATTGTAACAGGAATTGAATCTAAGTCATTAGAATCTATTACTTGTAACGATGATGTAGGATATTGAATTACATCGAATAATGCAGTTGGATTTACTGCATCAACAATTATCGATACATCATAATTTTCTAATGATGGTGCAGTTCCAGGAGAATTTAATAATGATAATTTAATTGACATTTCAGGAGTTACCGGTGGCCTATTTGGCAGACTTACTGTAGCATTAAAGGTTGCATTCTGTAAAATATTTGTAGTAGAAATTATTTCTTCACTCCCATAGGTAAAAGTAGCTTCAAGATACATTTCTGGTGGGATTTCGGATAATACTTCATTAGATCCGAAATGATAAACTGAACCTGTTATAGAGAAATCATCAGCTTGCCCTAAGTACACAGAATTAGATATTCTTTGTCCATAAGGAGCGGTTAAATCTTCTACAATATCAGGATTTGCAATAACAATATTATCTAGTCTCCAAGATAATGAACTTAGAACTGAAGACTCTATGGAATGTAAATTATCTACTAAACTAACTCTCGGGTTGCAATTAAAACTGTTAGAATCAAATGGGAAATCCCAAGAAAGTTTGAAACCTAATTCCAGCTCAGTTATTCGGTTAGTAATTTTTGTAGTTTCTGCACTAATGGGTTGTAACATACTTTCACTCGGAGTCCACATTTGAGAAGTAAAAGGAGAAAAGGAAATTAAACCTAAATCTGTTCCATACCCACAAAGCATTACAGATATATTATCAATGGTATTGAATCCATTTGGTTCATCTATCCTCACTTTAAAGAAGTGAGTCCTACCAGGAATCAGATAGTGTTCACCATCATCATTTGATATTCTATCCAAATCGAATGCAGAATTAGAACTCTGTCCACTGCCTAAAATTGCTCCTGCGAATGATGATGCTATTTTCTATTCCATAACTGCCCCCTGTTCCCCCTTGAAGATATGATAATCCAGCCCAGTCTGTACCTTCTACGAATAAATATAGAATATCATTATCCATACCGGATACATCAATTCCATTGAATCTGACTTGTTCTTCACCAGTTAATCCTGGACTCAAGAGTTTCACTTGTGATTGGTATTCGTCTTCATCAGCAATATTATTTTGATTAATATCATCTATTCCTTCTCTCCAGAATTTTAAAGTTATATTTTCCCCTCTAGCTTCATTTTCTGTAATCGTAATTAGTGGGGAAAATAAACTAGTGCGCGATATTATGTTCCCATCAGCTGGCTGTAATCCTATCGGCGAATCTATTTGTATTGGCCCAGCAATTGGGGGATTATCATCAATCTCTACCAAGATTACAGTGGCAACTCCAGTTGAATCTTGTGCACCATTACTCATTCCAACCTCTCCAATTGAAAGTAACTTAGGGGAAAGTTGGATTTCTGAAAGATTATTAGGTGCCTGAATAGTTCCAGAGAATGTTCCATTTTCTCCGGATTGTAATGCTAAAATTTGTCCTGAAGAATTCACACCAACTTCAAAATCTGATGACAGCGGTCTTTCATCTACTGAGTCTTGAAATCTAACTGTTCCAGATATCTTTAGGTCACTTCCACCAATAATTGGGTATGGATAAAACAGAGTATCCCTAGTGTTTGAAATTTCTCTTCCTTTATTATCTAAAACTCTGAATGAATCTATTTGTAAATCATTCTCGACTGCGTTTGATCCTGAACCGCCTGAAATAGATGTAGCAGACCAAATGGTTTCTCCATCATCATTATTTGCACTTGCCTCCCATAGAATATTATCAACATCGTCCCATAGCCAAGAAATATCAAACTTCCAGTGGACAGATACATCTTCTAGACCATCGCCATTGGTGATTAATTCCACAAAACTTGATTCGACATCTAGAGAAATTTTTGAACCGGCATTGTCATCCATAAACGAATAGGCATCACCCCAACTTCCTGAATTCCTATCTACTTTGAATGAAACTGATGTTCCATCTGAAGAATAGCCTCTGAGTGTGATATCGGCTATCATTTCATTATCTATCAAGTGTCTATGATTAGTGATAATCTCATATTTTTCACCGTTGGGGTAGAGTGTACTTGGGACAGAAAAGTCTCTATTGACAAACATATAGTCGAAGTTTACTGATCCAGATACAGAAATTGAACCCTTACTAGTTGTTGTAGGATCTGAAACTAATGAATTCACAAAAACTGGGATTGCAATTTCTTCTGGAGGGGGATTATCTTGTGCCAAATTAGTATGATATGCGGAAATTTTTGTTCCAAGTCCAGTAATAATCTCAGTCAAATCATATGCAATGGCAATACTAGATATTGTTATGGTCTGTGGAGTAGATGAGGTAATTTCTAAGGGTATGTCAATCCATTCTCTTCCAGTTACATCTGTATGACTAGGATTTAGTAAATTAATTGCAGAAATTTGACCTTGACTTAGTGGACTGATAAATATTGACTCGCCACTACCGCCGGTTCTAGTTGATCCAGCTATAGAAACTACAACTGGGGATTCAAAGCCATCAGAATCACCGCCGCCAAATTCTACATTTGCACCTCCTGATGGGGAAATTGCTATGATTCCAGAAGTAACTGAAGCATTGTTTGGAATTCTAACAGATATGTTGTGATTCGTCTCGTCTAGGAATATGACCTGATTAATTTTTCCTGATTTGGATGCAGAATCCGAAGTCGTTTTCATACAAAATGTTGATTGCCACCCAAAATTCCCATAACAATCAGAAAATTCTTCATTCGTTGGTGGAAATTCCCAATCATTCCCGTCACCGGTTATATCTATTGTAGGGCCCTTAAGGGGCTGGGCAAATCTAGAAGAAATTATTAAACGATCTATCCAACCGTTAGCAGGTAAATAAACAGATACTCCGAAGCCTGATAGAGGGGAGGAGAATGTGATTGAGTCTCCTCGCTGAATTGGACTTCCTATTGTGTTTCCAAATCGATCTAATATTGATACGGATACATAGTTTGAGAAATTTCCAGCTAAAGAAATACTATTTATTGGCCTAGTGGAATAGGTAAATTGTGAAGTAATTGTTCCAGCGAACAGTGTTGCATTAAGTAAATCATTCACTACCTCAACTCCTGGACTGAATGACCAGCTATTATATCCTGAGTCAGCATTGAGAATTCTTTTTCCACCTATGTAGATTTTCTTCAATAAAGGAGTTAGTTCCGGATTATCTGTGCCCATATGCATTAGTAGCCTAAAATCGGAGCTTACTCCTGCTAAGCTTATTGGGAACGTAACATTAGAAAATCCGGGAATAACCTGTTCTCCATCAATGAGTGAACCGCGAATCCATCCCAAATCATTAACTTCTGCATCTATATCAATGAATCCTCTGTTAAAATTACAATTCAAGGATTGAAAGTTTTCGCAATATGGGTCATCGAGTGATACTAGATCACTTATCCAAGTACCATCTGAACTAAAATTATTTATTTTCACTCCTGCATTATCAATAAACCAGCCACCGGCTGAGTATCCTGAGTTAGAGCCGAATGCAAATTTAAATTTCACTCGTTGGCCTTTGAAGTTATCAAGAGCTCCCTGAATATTCGTCATTTCACTGTTCGATGTCCAAGATGATCCACCATAATTACAGTGATTTGTAGCAAAAGTAGCTTTTCCTGCGAGTTCATGGCCAGCAGAATTTATTGCAGTACTCGTATACCAATTTCCTGGGTTGAAGTGTTGCCAATTACCATTTGAGGTTTTGATAAAAACGGCACCACCATCTCTAGCATTTTCGGCGCAGGACCAATGATCGAAAGTGAAATATGATGTCCCGTTTAGAGGAATATCATACCATGGTGAAATTAGTTTTGCCTCATCAATATAATTATCATAATTCCCTGAAAATGCTATCCCATAAGCATATGGGAACGAAGAAGCTGTATCAGGTCCTGAATCTTGACTCATTTTATTTAGAGTGAATTTACACCTGTCGGATCCGCACTGGGCTACTGAATTCATCTTAGTTTGACGAGTCCAACCCTCGGCATTATTTACTGTAGGTGAATTTGCCGTAGAGTCTTCGAAATTCCTGAAATTTGTTTGTCTCCCTCTATCTAGAGTGATAAAACCCCAATCATCCGCTCCTGAGTTTATGCCATAATGAGTCATTGAAGATGAGTTTTCAAAGCTATCAAAAAATAGGCTATTTCCGTTATTATTTACTACACGGATCTCAGAGATTGATAGTCCCTCGCGATTATCTATAACTGAGCCACCATAATTTTGTGTTGGGCTAGTATCGACTACGATACGAATAAATGCCGAAGAAAGTCCCAAGAATGAGTTAGGAATATCCAGAGATATTGTTCTGAAATCACCACTCTGATCTCCATATGAAATACCATTTTTATCTTCATATCCATTACCTGGTAAGGGATTGGTCCTGGAAGAGCATGAATTAGTTGTAGAATCAGTCAATGATGAAATATCTGCCCATGTATTCCCATTAGAAGATAGTTCAACACAAGCATTATCATAGTTTCCACCTTGAAGATCCCACTCCATATCTATTTCTATCTTTGATGCTGAATTTGTCCCTGTAAAATCGATACTGCGTTGAAGTGCGCCGTAAGCATTTGGTAGATATGTGCAAGAACTAATCGATGCAGCATAACAGCCATGATGCCAAACTCCCAGATTCACTCCATCATTATTGAAATTTATATCATCAATGAACCATCCTGGCCTTTCAAATGATGCATTTGGATGGGTCCAAATATGGAAACGGAATTGAATTCTGTCCGAAGAATATATTCCGGGAAGTTCAGTTAGTGAGATATTACTCTCCATCCACCCACTATGTGATAAGTCTGCAAATACGTAAATTGGTGATGATGCCCCATTGGGGACTGGAGCATCTGACGAAATAGTGTTAGTATATTCCCCATCATTGAATGAATTATTATCAACATAAGTCCATTCTGTCCATTCATTTTCTGTTGATAATCTATATTCCAACCAAGCTCCATCTCCATCTCCATTGGTGGTTGTATCTAGGTGGTACCAGTGATCGAATGTCATGTAGTATTCACTGAGATATCTATTATCTGGAATTGGTACTGAAGGTATCACAATGAAGCTATCAGTTCCTCTCGGGACTGGATTTCCTGGGAGTGTACCAGCAGATACTCGGCCCTGACTTGCAGAAGAAGGTATGATGCCGTGAGGTAAAGTTTGTTCGTCACCATAGATAGTCCCATTTAGTCCTTTGAATGTAGTGGGAGACCAGATTTTAGCATTATTGCATAGAGAAATATTCTCTGTAATTTCATCGGAATCTAGATGCCTGTCCTTATCAAAATCTAATCCAGATTTTAGAAGTTTACCTCCATATTGACATTCAGATCCTTTAGGGATAGGGTCGAAATCGATTTCATAATCAAAATAAGCACCCAAAGTAGCGTTAATCACTGCTCCAGAGCCATTAGAGTCACTAATTATTATATCTGACATTGATGTGTAGTTAGATCCTCCATTGGTTATCTGGACGTCATGAATTCTTCCTGTAGGTTGCAAATTTACAGATAATGATGGAGGGCTGGCACTTCCGTTAGAGTGAGATATTATGAATTGAATTGAATCGCCTATTACATATCCAGAACCTGAATTATTTACCTCTATTGACTTAATAGAACCGTTAATATCAACTGATGATATTGATAGTTCAGCTTCCGTCCCTGTAGCATTACATTGTGGCTGACAGACTGCAACAATTGTATCATTCAAAGTATATCCTGAACCGCCATCCAAAATGGTTATGCTTTCTATACCTGAACTAATAATGTAATTACCTGAGAAATTTGAACCCCCGCCCCCTGATGCAGAAAGATTTCCGGGAGAATATCCTTAGATATGAATGAAGTCACTGTATCTTCTAATGTTAAGGTTTCGCAAAATCTAATTGCCTCAGTTACTTCATCTCCCTGGAGTGTCTGATCAAAGCTTTCATCATGCCCATAACGAACTATAGTTCCTTTACCTGTTTCGCATGAGGATAAATTTGTATATGTGGATTGGGTGTAAATCAATCTCCAACCCGGGGAATATGAATATCCTGATGAGAATGAAACTGAAATTTCTCCTTCATCAAAATCACTGATGTTTGATCTAGTTCCATCGTCTTGTAGTTGTAAGAAACCTTCATTATTTAGGGTAGTACCAAGCATTAAGCCTGAATCAAAATCAGATTCTTCCCAAGTAATACCAATATCGCTAGATGTACCCATTGAACTTGTATCTACTTGAACCCAGCTTTCTAAGATTGTAGAATTTCCTGGTAATTCAAAACCAGTAACTACATTTGTATTGGAATTGATATTGATTACTGATGGTCCGGACCAATATGAAACTCCTGCACTAGTAGTTGGAGCTAATAACATAATTAGGGAAAGTAGCAATCCAATTCTGTATCCGGTGGCTGGCACAAGGGTACTGGAAAATAGTTGAGTTATCAATCAATCTATCAAATGGACAAATTAAAAATTATGAATATGGAGCCACTGGGGGGAATTGAACCCCCGACCTTCGCCTTACCAAGGCGACGCTATACCTCTAAGCCACAGTGGCACAAATTACATGAAGTGGATGACAGGTTTAATCGTGGCGGAGGTTGAATGAGGAATTTTTGAACGTCATTGTGAAAACATATAGTGGTGTCCGGTACATGAGCCGAGGTCGCATAGCCCGGTATTGCGCGGGCCTGGAAAGCCCGTGGGATTTTTCCCGCGCGAGTTCAAATCTCGCCCTCGGCGCCATTGATTACTTTGATTTTGGAAATTTTTCATTTTCATTAATGGTTTAACTTATGCGGAGAATACCAGTCTGAGGTATATGGACGGTCAGCCGGAAGAACTGACAACTGGCAATAAAGAAACAGTTGAAATGATTCGATTAAGTGATTTTCCAGTAAATGGCAGTCTATTAAAAATTAGTGAAAAATTAGATATTTTTATTCCGATAGTAACAGAATTTCAGTATCAGATTTATCAGATTAAATCATTTTGGAGAAGGAATGAAATTTTGATAATTATCTTTGGTTTTTTGGGTATTATCCTTGGATCTTGGGATTTAGGAATTGGTGAGCTATCAGGGGGCGGAGATTACAACAGATCGGGAATATTCAGTAGTGAAAGTGGATTTCTTCAGATAGATGATTTATCTTTGATTTTGGCGCTATTGTCCGCTATATGTTGGATTAGTTTTTTTTCACTACTATGGATAAATTATCCCATAATGAGGGAAAATTTAGTCTACCTATTTACTGGTTCCGTTATCATTCAACTGGGATACATCAGAGCTCATGCAGAATCTCCTAATTTCCCAAGTGAATCATCGTTTTCATCTTTAATTTCAGTCTTAGTTGTTAATTTGATAGCTTTTTTCCTAACAGGGTTTGTAGTTCATAGAGCCGTTTTGGAAACGCGAGATATTCATGTTCAGCAAAAGCACTCTCATCCTGATCCTAGAGTTTTTGAAAGAGGAAAGGTAGATCATAAATTAAGAATATGGACATTTTCTCTCATTTTATGGGTGATATTTCTCAATTTTAGTTCTTGGTCCGGTTCACATTCAGTTTCTCCTAGTCCGGGTGACTTAGAATTTAGTCACTCATTGGTAATTATTTACGTATTAACTGGTTTTATGGCAATGGCATTATTTCTGAATATTATATGGTACCCTCAATTTATGCTAGGTAGCTCTGAAGATAGTATTCTCTCATCTCGTGCTAGAGTACTTTCTGGAGATTTAATTGTGGAAGAAGAATTTGAAATGGGTAAGTGTCCGGTTTGTAACATAGAAACATCGGCGAAAAAGAATAGTAATGGATTGATAATAATTCCCTGTAACACAGAGGGTTGTAAAGGAGATGGAGAAATGGGAGAAGAGTGCAAAGAATGTGGTACTGAGATTGCATCCAGAATAGTTTGTATTAATTGTGGATCTGATAGTCCCGTTGGGAGTCATTTTGGGAGAGTAGATGCATGGTGAAACAACAATTGATTAACATCCTAGATGAGTGGATATAATGGCTATTGATAATAATGATGTAATTGATACAGAAGTAGATATTGCAGTTGTCGGAGAAAAACGGATTTTAGATAATTCACATGAAGATGAATCTACCGGGATCTTCGATGAATTAATATTTAATTCAGAATCTGCACTATATTCAATAATTTCAATTTGTACGGCACTAATTATTCTTTTGGCTTCTGGAATTGGGATAATACATTTTTGGAATGATACAGAAATAGGGATTATTGGTGGTCCGCCCTCTGCACTGTTAGTTTGGGAGAATGAATATAGAGAGTTGACTGGGGTTGAAATGGTAAATGATTTAGATGGAACTGGAGTCATAATGTGTGTTGTTGATTCTGGAATTGATTTGTCGCATCCTGATCTAAAAGGTTTGGAATTGAGTGGTTGGTTTGATGCTGTGAATGACCAATCTCAGCCCTACGATGATGAGGGTCATGGGACAGCAATGGAGTAGGTAGTGATGAATATGTATCTGAATCTGTTGATTGGTGTGTCTCGAATGGTGCTGATATTATATCCCTGAGCTTAGGAGGAAATCAGGGATTTGGATCAGGATTTTTTACAACAGACTCCTTAGAACAATCTGTAGAAAATGCATTAGATAGTGGTATTTTCGTTATTGCTGCCGCTGGAAATGATGGATTAGAAGATGATGGAGACGTAGAGTCTCCGGGATCTGTGGAAGATGTGATTTGTGTTGGCGGGGTAAATAGGAACGGAAATATCTGGTCGGGAAGTTCAAAAGGAGATAATGGTGGTAGATTATGGCCTAATCCAATACTTCCGAGAAATAATCCCGATAAAAAGCCTGAATTAGTAGCCCCTGGAAACGAAGTTCCCGTTCTGATGGCAACGGGTATTGGTAATGATGCCTACTGGGGGTGGTCTAGTGGTACCTCTGCAGCAACCGCATGGGTGAGTGGTGCAATAGCTCTATTTCTAGAAAATAATACAGAATTTCAAAGAGAAAATACTGAAGATAGGGCTGCAATAGAGAACTTAAAGATGATGATTATGCAAAATTCTGAGATGAGTGAAGGTCAGGACGGTCATGATGATTACTTTGGTTATGGAATTCTAAGAATTGATAGGTTAATGGATGCAGCTTAGGTAATTTTCATTCGTTTTTTATTAATACTGCTAGTGTCCCGCCAGATACTTCCGTAAAACCTACTGTATGATTATCATGAGCATACTTTACAAGTTTAATCCATTTATTGAATGAATCAACCTTTTTCTGTGCCGGAGTTAGTTCTTGGCCCTTCTCAGATTCACCTACATCTCCAGTGGGAACTTCCGGCTCTTGAACAATGAGAATGCCATTAGGGGCTAATAATTCGAATGCGGAATTTGCTACCTCGGACCTATCCTCTTCAGGTAAATCAATAATTATTAAATTTGAAGGGAGGGGGATTGTTGATTCCATATTTATTTGGGGCGATGCTACTGAAGATGCATTCGAAATAACCTTAGCCCAAGCTTTAGCATCATATCTTCTAATTAGACGATCAATAATTACTCCAAATCTAGATCCGGGTTCAATTATTCTGAAGGTATGTGGCCTATTTCTTGATAATTCATCTACAGAAGTTGTACTCCATAAATCAAAAAGCCAAGCCGAAAGATGGCCTATTCCCCCTCCAATTAGGGCCGTATTTCCCGGGTTTACACGGGAGCAGATATCTCTAATTCTGACTCTAATTGATTTAGGGAGTGGGTTTAGATCCATATGAAGCATTTGCTCACCTATACTTGCTGCAATTTCTGGCTCAGATTCTCCCAGTTCACTATTCGTCGAAAGTAATAGATTGAGCATATCTTTCTCGGTCATCATAGGTAAATCTTTTCGATTGCTTAGTTCATCCACAAACGTCTCTACATACACTCACTAATAATCATACCATAATATTGAGTATAGTTAAGATGAGATGATTTGCCGGGAGTCTATGGAAGACTCTGGACTTGAGGTCGTAGTATCACTATGTCCAACATGTAATATTAAAAGTGAAAATTTAGTAATTAGGATTTCACAGAAGGGAAGAGGTGAAGATTATCTGGTAAAATGTCAAGAATGTGATACATTCCATAATATTCAGATTAGACCACCAAAACCGCGAGAATTGAAATTTACCCTTTCTGATGGAGAAAATAGTAATCTAGTAAATATTGAGGTTGATGATGATGAAGATATTGAAGTAGGAGATATCTTCGAAAACGAACAAATGTTATGGAAAGTGACGCGAATTGATGATGAAGAAGCGAAATCAGTGAAAAAACTCAATGCTAAACATATTTTTTCTATTTGGGCCACGAGGGTGGACTTGAAAATTGTAAAGATTACTATGACCAAGGGTGAAGAGAGTTATTCGACCTCAATTGAAGTAGATCCAGAGAAAGTTTACTCTTGCGGAAGTATTATGGAATTAAATAGGGAGAAGTGGAAAATTCGTGCAATTCATACTGGCAGAGGTAGGACGCTTAATGGGAGTAGAGTTGCTAGTGATATCAAAAGAATCTATTTGCATCAGATATAGTTATCTTCTGTTTGTCCAAGGGAAAAGAACTGCCTTGGTAATGTGAAGTGCTACATCTGGATTCTCTCGGAGTCTTCGCATGCTATACTCATACCATCTAGCTCCATATGGAAGATAAACTCTAGTTAAATGGCCTTCATTAGATAGTTTTCTTCTAACATCTCCTCTTACACCCATTAAGAATTGGAATTCATAACCAGGGCCTTTGCCTATCCTAGATGGATTGGAATTAGGCCTAGGATCTTCTATTCCCGGCCCCATTCCAGCTTTAGAAATTTCATTTAGTGAAAAATTGATTACCGCATCATCATGAGAAGCGATTGCTACATATGCTCCATTTTTTATTGATAATTGGATGGCAGAATTTGTCTCTTCTACAATCTTGGAATGATTAGTAAATGCGATGTTCTCTGGTTCTAGATATATTCCTTTGCAAATTCTTATGTCACATTTATTTCCTAATTTTTCAGTCACATTCTGTATATCGGTCATAGTCCTATGTAGTCTTCCCTGAAATACTATTCCTACATTATTATATCCCATATCGTGTAATCT
>LULO01000720.1_pt1 | contig 13420 bp, 14 predicted proteins | sample 728121 | NCBI WGS metagenome assembly LULO01 (sample SAMN03860287, study PRJNA289734) | marine metagenome | biome: seawater column; feature: ocean; material: water; isolation source: Red Sea water column Station 149 - depth 50m | place: Saudi Arabia: Red Sea | collected 2011-10-15 | depth 50 m | reverse complement strand
ATCCAAATTCAAGACTAAGTTATCAGTCACATGCCAACAGATCTGAAGTATGGACGGTTATTAAAGGCGATGCAACCGTACTGATTGATGACAGTCAGCATAATTTAAAAGTTAATAATTCAATTTTTATTCCTGTAGGCAGTAAACATCGACTTGAAAACAATACTGATTCACCGCTAAATATAATTGAAGTTCAGACAGGTACATACTTTGGTGAGGATGATATTGTCAGATACGAAGACGATTATGATAGAAATTAAAATAAATGAGTAAGCTTCCTGCAAATAAGTATTTAGCTTTCTTTCTTCTGCTTAATATTTTTAATTTTGTAGATAGAAACCTATTAATGGCTTTTGCTAACGAAATAAAAAGTGATTTTAATCTTTCAAATGTTGAATGGGGCCTTCTAACAGGAGTTTATTTTCTTTTTTTCTATTCAATATTCGGAATTTTTATGGGAGTTCTTGGAGATAAATTTAATAGAATGAAAATTATTGCAGTAGGTGTCTTCTTGTGGAGTCTTATGACTGCATTTACGGGTATAGCAAAAAGTTTTATTCATTTGATTATTGCAAGGGCCTTAATTGGTATTGGCGAGTCAGCTCTAACTCCAAATGCAGTTTCAATGCTTTCAGACCTATTCCCACAAAATAAAAGAGCGACAGCATCAGCAATTTATTATCTAGGTATTCCACTTGGCGTTGGGGTTGGTTTAATTATAGCCTCTGTATTTGGACCTTTATTTGGATGGAGAGCAGTTTTTATAACATTGGGTTTAATTGGTATGTTTTTAGCAGTAATAACATATTTTCTTACTGTACCCAAAAGAGGAGAACAAGAAAATTTACAAAATACAAATCAGAAAAGTTTGTCCACTAAAGAAATAATTTCAAAAACTTTTGAGACTTTTTCAAATTCAAAATCAATTATTTTTTTAATAATTGGTGGTATATTTATGCATATACCTCTTGGTACAGGAAATTTTGAACTCCTCTGGGCAGTTAATGAAAGAGGTTTCACAAGCTCGTCTTACAATTTAATGTTTGGAACTTTCTTTATAGTAGGCGGAACGTTTGGCGCCATTGTAGGCGGAATTGTAACAGATAAGTTTGGTCCTAAATTTGAGGGTGGTGCAATGACGGTTCTGACCATCTCATATCTAATATTAACACCTCTGACTATAAGTTATAGGTTTATCGAACCGAGCGGATTATTTTTCTATTTTACTTTATTTTTTATATCTGTGAACGTTACATTTTGGGTAGGGCCTATATTTGCAGCAATGCAAACACTTACACCATATAAAGTAAGATCAACAATGTTGGCAGTATTTATCTTAGGAGTAAATATAATAGGTATGGGATTAGGTAGCTTCGTTACCGGGTACCTTGCCGATTATGTATTTAATGATACAGCCTCACCATACACTTGGTCACTAGTTGCTGTAGGAGCAACAGGAATTGTATCAATACTTTGTTTTTATATTGCTAGTTTTAATTATAAAAAAGACGCAGAATTTGCAATGCAATCTTAAATTTGAGAAGGTCCTGAATTTAGTATTTTCTCTTCGACATCAGATTCAAACTTTACAAAATTGTCTATGAACATGCTTACTAATTTTTTTGCTTGTAAATCATACTCAGATACTTCGGCCCACGTGCTTCTTGGGTCTAAGACGTTTCCATCAATTCCGTTAACTTCTAATGGTACGAAAAAACCAAAATTTTTATCCTTTCTCATTTCTACATTAGAAAGCTCACCAGATAATGCTGCATCCAATAACCTTCTAGTATTTTTTATTGATATTCTCTCTCCCACGCCGTAAACACCACCAGACCAACCTGTATTTACTAGCCAACAATCTACATTATATTTAGAAATTTTCTCTTTGAGTAAGTTACCATATTCTATTGGATTTCTTGGCATAAAGGGAGCCCCAAAACAAGTAGAAAATGTTGCTTGTGGTTCATTTGATAGTCCAATTTCCGTTCCAGCAACTTTAGCTGTATAACCTGAAAGAAAATGATACATGGCTTGGTCAGGTGATAATTTGGCAATTGGCGGCAACACACCAAAAGCATCAGCCGTTAACATAATTATATTTTTTGGATGATTTGCTTTACCTGATTTTATTACGCCAGGAATATAGTCTAACGGATATGCACCTCTTGTATTTTCTGTAAGAGAATTATCATTAAGATCTAAAATGCCATCATCTTTCATTACCGCATTTTCTATGACTGTTCCCTTCATTTGAGTAGTTTGATATATTTCAGGTTCAGCTTCTTCTGATAAACGAATAAGTTTTGCATAGCATCCTCCCTCAAAATTAAAAAGACCATCGTCAGACCAGCCATGCTCATCATCACCTAAGAGAGATCTCTTTGGATCAGCACTTAACGTAGTTTTACCAGTTCCAGATAGACCAAAAAAGATTGCTGAGTCACCATCATTCCCAGAATTAACCGAACAATGCATTGGCATAACTTTTTTTTCTGGCAATAAAAAGTTAAGGAGAGTGAAAACTGATTTTTTTGTCTCTCCAGCATACTCGGTTCCTGAAATTAGAATTACCTTTTCTTTTAAGTTTACGATAATTGCTGTTTCACTATTGGTTCCATGAAATTTAGGATCCATTTTTAAATTTGGAAAATTTATTATTGTAAAGTCAGCAATAAAATTCTCAACTTCCTCTGATGTTGGTCTGACTAAAAGGTGCCTTGCAAACAGGCCATGCCATGCGTATTCAGTAATTATTGTAACTTTTAGAGAATGATTTCTATCTGCTCCACCCATTAAATCATGAGCGTATATCGATTTATCTTTAGCAAATTCTATAAATGATCTAGCTATTTTTTGATAATTTTCCTCAGAGATTCCTCAGAACTTAAGTTACGGCTTACTTTAGAAGCATTTTCTATAATTTGATTATTTAGATGATTATTCATGATATGAGTGTGTGATAAAAACATATAATTACATTTATGTTAAGGGCAAATATTTACAAAGTTAATATACCTGTTAGTTATATTTTTATGATTTTCTGCCATTTTAATGCCATAACTTGTTATTAATAAATAGAAGTATGAAGACTTTAATTGCACTCGTAGATGATGACCGAAATATTTTGATTTCCTTGGAAGAGCTACTGAAAAAAGAAGAGTTTGAAATTCATACTTATGCTGATGGTCAATCTGCTTTAAATGGGATGTTCAGATATCCCCCCGCCTTAGCTGTAATTGACATAAAGATGCCTCGTATGGATGGTTACGAGCTTTTTAGAAAGATAAGAGAAAAACTTAAAATACCAGTAATATTTCTTACATCAAAAGATCAAGAAGCAGATAAGTTGAAAGGTTTAATGCAGGGTGTTGATGGCTATGTTACAAAAGGAGGTAATTTTTCTAAAGAAATTTTAATTGAAACAATTAAAAATACGCTAAATAGAGTTAAAATTGACTCTGATAGTAAGAATGTAAATGAAATAATTCTACATGGCGATTTAAGACTGGACTGCTTAAGACATTCTTGTGAATGGAAAGAAGTTCAACTTGATGAAGATTTAACTACAACAGAATTCAAAATAATTAGAGAGTTAGTTGAGAGACCAGGAATTGTAAAATCCAGAGATCGTCTAATGGAGATAGCATATAATGATGAGCTTGATGTAGACGACAGGACGATCGATAGTCATATAAAAAGGATTAGAAAAAAATTTCGTAAAATAGATCCTAAGTTCAATGCTATTCACACATTGTATGGTTCAGGATATCAATGGAAATAAAATATATTTCTGTTTAAAATAAAAGAGTTGAACAGCTTATTAAAAAAATATTTATTTTACAATTTGCTAGGACTAGTTCTGCTAGCTATAGCAACTACAGTATTAATAGTTGTTTTGAATAACTATCAATTGAATAAAAGACTCAAGGAGATCGATAATCAAAATTTAATAATTTATAATTTTTTAAATTCATCAAATTTTTTTAGAAATAATGAGTCTGAAAGTATATACGAAGCTATTTTATCTAAGCTAGAGATTAAAAATTTATCTATATTAATTTTAGATAATGAAGGAAATGTGGTGATTGATACAAAAGGGTATGATGTTGCTTCAGGCAGCATTACTCCAAGCCCGCTTATTGAGATTGAGGAGCTTGGTAAAAATTCTAATGATAATGAAATTTTGAATTTGGACAAAAAAAACGCTAGCTTTAGGGACTTTCTTAATAACGAAATCTTTATTGAAAAATATAATAATTCAAAAAAAGGAATAAAGAGTAGTTTTTCCGTTCAACAAGAAAATAAAAAGTTAGAACTATTTTCAATTTTACCTGTGAGTCTAAATGACGATGTCTTTCATATAGTTGCTTACGAAGATAATACTGAAATTCAAAGAATTAATAATCAAATAAGGTTTAATGTACTTTTGGCTGGTCTAGCTATTGCATTTAGCCTCATTCTATTTTCTTTTTTCTTAAATTTCATAATTCTTAAGCCAATAAAAAAATTAGCAAAAGCTGCTGAAAATGTAGATGCAGATGTTAAATCGAAACCATTAATTACTGTTCTTGATAGGAGAGAAGATGAAATTGGTCAACTTTCAAAAATTATTAATACTATGCTTAAAAACCTATATCAAAAAATAGATAATGCTGAAAATAATTCAGCTGATCTAATGCATGAGATAAGAAATCCACTTGCATCCATAAGAATGGCCACTGATGTAATCAATGATAAATTAGATGATGAGCAGAAAAAATTTCTTGATTTAATCTTAAATGATATTTCAAGAATTGAGAATATTATCACTGATTATTCATCAATGATTAAAGATGAAGTTAATTTATACAAAAGTCAGTCTAATGTTTTTAATATTAGGGAACTTTTAGATGAGTTAATTCATAATTATAAAGAGAATGTTTCCAATAAATTAAATATAAAATTTTTTGCCAATGAAAATCAAAATCTTCTGGTCAATGGCCAAAAATCTTTTCTTTATCAAGCCTTCGACAATATCATAATGAATGCCACCTCATTCTCCCCATCAGGTGGTATTATAGAGATTGTATTATCGTCAACGGAAAACTATCTAAGCGTTTCTATTTCTGACGAAGGCCCAGGAATTAAGGATCCAAACATAAAAAGAATTTTTGATAGATTTTATTCTTTTAGAGACAATAAAAGTGATCAAGGTCATTCAGGTTTAGGTCTGAGTATTGCTAAGCAAATTATAGATGCTCATGATGGCTATATATCTGCGGACAACGTCATAGAAGGTGGAAATATAATGGGTGCTAAGTTCATTGTTAATTTACCATTGGCAGATTAGATGAAATATTAAGATTGATTAATGTTGTATATAACCTATATTTTATGATCTATGGCAAATGAGGATTACAAAGTAGCAGATATAAATCTTGCAGATTTCGGTAGAAAAGAGATTTCACTTGCTGAAACTGAAATGCCTGGATTAATGGCATTAAGAAGTGAATATAAAGGAAAAAAACCACTTGAGGGGGCAAGAATTCTCGGCTGTCTTCATATGACCATACAAACTGCTGTGCTAATTGAAACATTAGTAGAATTAGGTGCTGATGTTAGATGGTCATCGTGTAATATATTTTCAACACAAGATCATGCTGCAGCTGCAATAGCAAAAGCAGGTATACCAGTTTATGCATGGAAAGGTGAAACAGAAGAAGAATATTGGTGGTGTGTAAGACAAACGATTGAAGGTAAAGAGGGTTGGAAACCAAATATGATTCTCGACGATGGTGGTGACCTTACAAGTTTAATGCATAAAGAATATAATGACTTATTAAAAGAAGTAAAAGGGCTCTCAGAGGAAACAACAACAGGTGTACTCGCATTAAAAAAAATGGAGAGTGAAGGTACGTTAATGGTTCCAGCTATTAATGTAAATGACTCAGTCACCAAATCTAAATTCGATAATCTTTATGGCTGTAGAGAAAGTTTAGTTGATGGAATTAAAAGAGCAACTGATGTCATGATGTCAGGTAAAGTTGCTATAGTTGCTGGCTTTGGTGATGTTGGCAAAGGCAGTGCTGCTTCATTACGTCAAAGTGGTGCAAGAGTAATGGTTACTGAAACAGATCCAATTTGCGCATTACAAGCGGCAATGGAAGGCTATGAAGTTGTATTGATGGATGAAATGATTAAGAAAGCAGATATAGTTGTTACTGCTACTGGAAATAAAGATATTGTTACCGCAGACCACATGAGAGATATGAAAGATAGAGCAATTTTATGCAACATTGGTCACTTCGATAACGAAATTCAAGTTGATGCACTTAGAAATTATAAATGGGATGAGATCAAGCCACAAGTACATGAAATTACTTTTCCTGATGAAAAAAGAATCATTTTATTAGCTGAAGGAAGGCTTGTAAACTTAGGCTGTGCAACTGGGCACCCAAGCTTTGTAATGAGTGCTTCTTTTACAAACCAGGTAACAGCACAAATTGAATTGTGGAATAATTCGGAAAATTATGAAAAAAAAGTTTATGTACTTCCAAAGCATTTGGATGAAAAGGTTGCGCGTCTCCATTTAGAAAAGGTAGGAGCTAAACTTACACAATTATCCAAAGATCAAGCTGACTATATTAGTGTAACTCCAGAGGGTCCTTATAAACCTGAAGCTTATCGATACTAAATTTTATTTTAGTGTTAGAGTTTATTTATGCTTCTGAAAAATGAGAGGGATACTCAACTTTTTGCTAGAAAATTAGTCAAGTTTTCTAAAGGTAGCAATATAGTAATTTGTCTTAATGGTAATTTAGGATCTGGAAAAACCACATTCAGTAGGTATTTTATTCAAGAGTATTTAAAAGATGCAAAAATAAAAGAAATACCAAGTCCAACCTTCACCTTATTGCAGGTGTATGAACATAGAAATATTAAAATTAATCATTTTGATTTTTATAGACTAAATTCAGCTGCAGAGTTAGTTGAGTTAAATTTTATGGAGTCTACATTTGACGATGCATGTTTAATAGAATGGTCTGATAAATTTAAAGAAATTCTTCCATCAGATCGAATAGAAATTATATTTAAAATTTTAAAAAATAATAATCGTAATGTTGACATAAAAAAATTTGGTAAGTTTAAAAATTTAAAAATCGATGGATAATCGTTTCAATAAGCTATTATTATATTTAGAGAAACAGAAAATCTCTACTAAAAATTTAGTTGCAATTAAAAGTGATGCATCTTTCAGAAAATATTATAGATTAGAAATTAATATCCTAGCCATGGATGCAGCGCCTGAAAAGGGTGAGTCAGTTTCAAAATTTTCAGAAATTGCAAGGATACTTCATTCATTTAGTTTAAGTGCTCCTAAGATAATAGATGTAAATAACAAAGAAGGTTTCATTCTTTTAGAGGATTTTGGAGATAAAGTTTTTTCTAAACATATGAATAAAGAAAATAAAAAAAATTTATACAAAAAAGCAATTGATGTTCTAATAGATATAAAAATTAAATCTCATCAAAATAAATCTTATTTAAGTAAATTAAAAACCTATAACTTTGAGGAGCTATATAGAGAGTCAATTTTATTTATTGAATGGTTCATTGAGAAAAAACTTGGAATGCAGATAAGCAATAAAAAAAGAGATGAATTTTATCAAATTTTACAACAAGCTTTCTTAAATATAAAATCTCAAAACGATACTCTTGTTCTTAGAGATTACCATGTTGATAATTTAATTCTAAAGGATCATAAGGAGCCTTTAAAACAAGTTGGTTTAATAGATTTTCAAGATGCATTATTAGGTTCATCATTTTATGACCTTGCTTCGCTATTGGAGGACGTACGTATGCCCTTAAATGAAAATGAAAAAGAAGAATTAATTAAATACTATATTAAATTGACGAATGAAAATTATGATATGGTTCTAAGAGAAATCAACTTTTTTTCTCTCCAGAGAAACCTAAAAATTCTTGGGATATTTAGTAGACTTTCGATTAGAGATGGAAAAGAAAGATATTTAAAGTATTTTCCTGCAACTTTTAATTTTATTAAATCAAATTTAAAATCATCATTGTTTTTTGATATGAAGAAATGGATTGAAGAGTTGCAGATAAAAGAGCTTCAATTATGAAGTCTTCAATTATTCTTGCTGCAGGGTTAGGCAAAAGGGTAAGAGAATATTCTTTGGATTTACCAAAGCCACTGATTGAAGTAAACGGAAAACCCTTTATAGAATATTCAATAAATATTATGGAGGAGTTAGGCTTTGAGGAAATTTTCATAAATGTTCATTACAAATCTGATCAAATTATCTCGTATTTAAAAAATCTAAATAATCCAAAAATCAAAATTTCTGATGAGACAGATTGCCTATTAGATACTGGTGGTGGAATAAAAAAAATTATGGATGAAAATAAAATAGAACATGTATTTATTTTAAATTGTGACAATTTATGGGAAGATGAAGACACTGTCTTCTTTAGAGAAATGATAGAGAATTTTCCAAAAGATACAATTTCGTTACTTGCTCTAACGCCAATAAATCTTATAAGTGGCTATGATGGTAAAGGTGATTTTTCATTTACAAAAGATGACTATATACAAAGATATAATGATACAACTAGTAAAGGCTACGTATTTAATGGTGCTCAGATTATTAGAAAAGAAGCATTCAAAGACTTAAAAAATAGTGTTTTTTCAATTAATCAAGTATGGGATGATTTAATTTCAAAAAATTTGATCAAAGGCTACAAATTCAATAAAAATGTTTTACATCTTGGTACTACAGCAGCTTTAAAAAAATACGACGAGAAATTATGATTAAAAGAATAAATATATTTATAATCACCACACTTCTAATGACTATCTCAACTTTAGCATCTGCACAAGATGACCAGAATCTTGCAAGTTTCATCCTTCGAAATCACGAAGCGAGCGCTCTCCCAACAGTTGGAAACAGTGATGCAGAAATTACAGTTGTAGAATTTTTCGATTATAGATGTGGCTATTGTGCAAAACAGGCAAAAGATTTTGAAAAAATATTAAATGAGTCAGAAAATGTTAAAATTGTTTATCTTGAATGGCCAATTTTTGGTGACATATCAGATACAGCGGCAAAAATTGCACTAATTATTTGGGATAATTATCCTGATATGTATTTTGACATTCATAATGGACTAATGAAACTTGGACCAAGAATGAAAAAAGATTCAATAATTACTCTATTAAATGAAAACAATTTTGATGGTGAGAAAATTTTTAATCAGGCGTTGGATCAAACTGAAAATGCAGTGATTAATGAAAATTTTAAATTAGCACAAAGTTTAGGATTAAGAGGAACCCCAGCATCTGTAATTAATGATTCGATTTATCCCGGGTATATTAAATACGAAGTGTTAAGCAATTTAGTTAAATAGTTATTTAATAAATAAAATTTCGATGCTTGAATTTCATCACGAATACAGTAACCTCTTTATTAATGATTAATAAAGCAAAATTTCAAATAGGTTCTATTGTAAAGCATAAGTACTTTGACTTTAGAGGAGTAATTTTTGATGTTGATCCAGAATTTAATAATACTGAAGAATGGTATCAATCTATTCCGTTACAAGTAAGACCTAGAAAGGATCAACCTTTTTATCATTTGTTAGCCGAAGCACCTAGCCAACCTTCTTATGTTGCTTATGTCTCTCAACAAAATTTATTACCAGATGAAACAGATGATCCTGTTTCACATCCACTTGTTGAAGAGATGTTTACTGGAATAAAAAACGGAAAATATATTTCTAAGACAAAACATAACTAAATTTAATTTAATGAGAAGTTCACTAAAACAAGTATTTGAGCTCGGCCCTCTTGTTGTATTCTTTTATTTTTTTATCAAGACTGGTAAAATTGAAGAAGCAATTCTACCTCTAATGATTGCTGCAGGAGTTGCAATTGTAGGGTCATATATTATAGACCGCAAAGTTTCTCCAATGCTGTTGTTTAGTACTATTTTAATATTTATTTTTGGGGCTTTAACAATTTATTTTAATGATCCCTTTTTTATTAAATTTAAGGTTACTTTAGTTAATCTCATTTTTTCTTTTGTATTATTTGGAGGTTTATATTTTAAAAAGCCACTATTAAAGTCTCTAATGGGTACTGCAATTAAACTTACTGATTATGGGTGGATACAATTAAGTAAAAGATGGGCTTATTTTTTCTTATTCTTGGCAGCTGCCAATGAAATAGTTTATCGAAATTTTTCTGATGCAGTTTGGGTAAACTTCAAATTATTTGGAATTATGGGTCTTACTTTTATATTTATTTTCTCACAAGCATTTTTTATTCAAAAAAACTTGGCCGATAATTAATTGTTTTTTTCTTTCTCAATAAATTCATCTATAAGCCTCCACGTTACAAAAGCAAAGACTATCAGGCCACCCAGCAATTCTATCATAGGAGGTTTTTCTCCAACACCAGCCCATGCCCAAATTGGAGCTAAGATAGGTTCTAATAGAATGTATAAAGCTGCTCGGTGCGGTGGAATATAGCGAGATCCTATTGTAATAAACATAAAACCAAGACCTACTTGAAATGCACCCATAAATAAGACAAGCAACAGGTCTCTCGTACTTATTGAATGATCTTGAATAATCAATAAGCCAACAATAATAACCAATATACCAGAAAGAAAAGTTGATGGCATAAAGTCTACATCTGACCGTCTATTAATTAATGTGAGTTGTAATGCAAAACAAATTGGAACACCAAGTATTATTAAATTACCAAGACTGTTAGCTGTTTCAAATCCTTGGGAAAACATAATTGAGATTCCAATCATCGACCCTGCTATTGCAACAATAGTTTTCGTACCAACGATTTTTTTTAAAAAAAAATAACTTGCTAAGGCAGCCCAGAGAGGTCCAGTGCTCATTAAAAAAACAGCATTCGCAACTGAAGGTGTTTCAGATTTAAATTTTATTAATATATAAATTAAAGCTACTAAGCAAAATGTAATCGATCTGTAGGAAGTTACTTGCATTGTAGTTGCATCATCTACAAGCCTGATAAGTAATCCACCAAAACTTAAAAAAAATCCAGCCGCTAGAAGACAAATTGCACCAAAAATTTCATTGTTGTATTTTTTCATTTTTTCGTAGAAAATATTTCAATACTTATTTCTTAATAATCAATTCATGAAAATATTAATAAGCTTTTTCTTTTTTACTTTTTTGGTTTCATGTGGTGATCAAAACCAGTCTAATGAGACATTTAGCTCAGATCAAGGATTGTCTCAGGAGCATAAAAAAGAATTTAAAAAGGATTTAATTGAAGTAACCGAGGATATTTATGTTGGTGTAGGATATGGCCTTGCGAACTCAATTATGATTGAAACGGAAAACAGTTTAGTAATTGTTGATACATTAGGTTCTGTTGAAAGAGCGGAAGAATTATACCAAGATTTTAGAGAAATTTCAGAAAAACCAATTGTAGCTATCGTTTACACTCATAATCATTTAGATCATCTTGGTGGTGCAACTGTTTTCTATAACGAAAATGAAACAGAAATATATGCGCAAGAAAATATAATTTATAATTTAGATAATATAGCAACAACTATAAGACCGATAATCTTTCAAAGATCGGCAAGGCAGTTTGGAATACCTCTACCCGAGGAAGAAATAGTTCATCAAGGCATTGGAGGGTTTTTAGAAATTAATGATCAAGAAACACTTGGCCTTGTCAGACCAACTATACTTTTTGATGATGAGTTAACTATTGAAATTGATAATCTTACATTTGTCTTAGCACATGTGCCTGGTGAGACAGATGATCATCTATATGTGTGGATACCTAAGAAAAAAGCTGTGATGGTTGGTGATAATTTTTATAGATCATTTGCAAATTTATACGCAATAAGAGGAACAAAATTTAGAAATCCTATGGAATGGGTCGATAGTCTCGATAAAATCAGATTACTTAATGCAGAGCATCTGGTTCCAAGTCACTCGCGTCCTATAAGTGGAAAAGAAAATGTAGAAAAAGCTCTCACTGATTATAGAGATGGCATTCAGTTTGTTCATGACCAAACTATAAGATATGCAAATAAAGGATTAACGCCTGATGAGATTGTGCAAAAAGTAAAATTACCAAAGCACCTAGCTGAGTCTCCATACTTACAACCTTTTTATGGCTCTATATCGTCTTATGTTAGATCAACATTTAGTGGGTATATTGGCTGGTTTAGTGGAAACATATCTGACCTTCATCCTCTGACTGTTGAAGAGAGAGCTAAAAAACTTGAGGTCATGGCTCAAAGGCAAACTAAAATATCTGATGAGGCACAAAATGCTCTCGATAATGGAGAATATCAGTGGGCCTTGGAACTAGCAGATATGTTAATCGCACTTGATGCAAACAATACACAAGCCAAAAATATAAAAGCTGCAGCAGCTGATCAATTAGCCAAGTTTCAACTTGCATCTAACGATTACTATTTTTATAAAACAGTTGCAGGTGAATTAAGGAATGAAATTGATGTAAATCCATCAACTCCGAATAGAGTTACGTCTGAACAATTACAGGCCACACCAATGAAAGCAATAATGAAGTCACTTCCCGTAAATCTTAACGCGGATAAATCTGTTGAAATAACAAAAAAATATGAATTTAGATTTATCGATAGCGAAGAAGTATACACTATACATATAAGAAAAGGAGTAGCTCAGTTAAGTAAAATACCAGACTCTAGCTCTGAAGTTAAAGTCATCACTGATCAACAAACTCTTAAGGAAGTGTTTGCCGGTCTAAAAAATGTAGCTGCTATCTCTCTTCTCCTAGCAAATAACACGATCGAAGTAGAAGGTGGAAAACTTGAATTTCTAAAATTCTTGGGATTATTTACCGACTAGTTATGGGCCAAAAACAATCATTTATTTTAGGTGGACTTGGATTAATTCCATTTATCTTAATTTTAATTGCATGCGCAATATCACCTCCAACTGAAGAATTGTATGGATTACTTTTATTTATTTATGTTGCATATGCAGCAATCATCTCATCATTTCTGGGTGGTATTCAGTGGGGCCTAATCACAGCTTTTGCTGACAAAATTTACTACGTCTTTATTCCACTTTTTATTTCTGTTATGCCCCCATTGATTGCTTGGGCTGCACTTCTGAGTATTAAAAATCTCGGCCTCTCATTAAGTTTAATTTTAGCAAGCTTTCTAATATCTGCCGTTCATGATTATTACTTGTATCAACAACAAAAAATCTCACAATTATGGTTTATAACAATGAGAATATCTCTTTCATCAGTAGTGATAATTATTACGAGCCTGATGTTTTTATTTGTTATTTAAGCTATGAGTCTTTGAATAAAAAAGAAGAAACCAAAGAAAACAACTGCAAAGAATGAAAGGTTTTTCATGACTTC
>LULO01000868.1_pt1 | contig 13437 bp, 11 predicted proteins | sample 728121 | NCBI WGS metagenome assembly LULO01 (sample SAMN03860287, study PRJNA289734) | marine metagenome | biome: seawater column; feature: ocean; material: water; isolation source: Red Sea water column Station 149 - depth 50m | place: Saudi Arabia: Red Sea | collected 2011-10-15 | depth 50 m | reverse complement strand
GTTTTATTTCATCCTCATCAAAATTAAAAATATCTGAGATAAATTTTATACCTTCCCTTCTTAAAGGATTGTAAGCTTTTAAAGGTAAATTCAAATCTTCAATAGGAATATCTTCACCAGTTTCTTTACTAATATCTTGCTTAATATCCTTTACTCTTTGAACTCTTTTAAGGGTGAACTTTTTTTCAAAATTGATTATTGATTTAATAATAGTTGTCCAATCATCGTCTGATAAATTATTTTTATTTTTTAAATTTTCTTTATCGTGGTTAGCAATATCAGATATATAATCTAGATCCTTATTTTTTAAGGATTCTTGTATAAAATCTGGTAAATATAATTCAAAAATATCAATTCGTACATTTTTATTCAATACGAATATTTTCTTTGCGTTATCAATTGAGTAACTTTTTTGGAGTAAATTATTGAAATCTTGCTCTTTATATTTATTAATTAAATTATTTGTGCTGTTATTACTGAAGGAGATACTAAAATTGTTTTCAATATTGTTAATCCATTTATCAAGATCTAACTTACTATTAAGCTTTAATTGTTCATCAGATTTAATTATTGAATCCTTAGTTTCTAAATTTTCACTATAGTTAATATTCTTTTTTAATAAGTAATTATCAGTTTCTTTTAAATTGTAGATAGATCCAACCCCCGGGATATAAACAGATCCATCACCAAAACTTCCAAGGGGTAACCATTCCCCTCCTTCATCAGATGTTTTATCATGAACCCATTCCCATTTTTTATATCCAGTTCTACCATCATCTAATGTAATAAATAATTCTCTTACTTGACCACTTAATGAAGCATTTTGTGGCGGGGTTTCATCAAAATCTTCATTAATTTGATTTATTGTTTTGGATGAAGTTTTTTGAAAGTTATCTTCATCTGAAATAGATTCTTCTTTATTTTTCATTAACTTTATATTCTAATTAGAAGATTTTTAATGTTTATTTAAATAACTTAGTTTTCATTATTTGATTTTATCTTACAAATATTGTTTATTAGCTGCGCCTCATTGATTGAGTTAACAGAACTAGATAAAAGACTTTTGGAACCAACAATTATTGAAAGACATTTCGCTCTACTAATAGCAACATTTAGCCTATTAGTTTCGAGTAGAAAATTCAATCCTCTTGGTGCGTCATTACCTGAACTGGAAGTTAAAGAAAAAATTGCAACTGCTGCTTCTCTTCCTTGAAATTTATCAACCGTACTTATTTTTGCTTTTTCATTTAAACAATCTTGTAGTTTTTGAACTTGTTTATTATATGGAGCGATCACTATAATTTCTTTTTTTGTGATTTTACCTTTTTTTATTTTCCCATCAGATAAATATTGAAATTCACTATTTGTTAGAGAGTCAATAATTTCTTTTATTTTATCGATTTCAGTTTGAGATTCTTGACTATTTCCTTCATGTGAGACCATTTCGAAGTGGACACCATTATTTGGGATGATTTTGCCAGTATTAGATTTAAAAGTATTTTTCCAGAAAATTTGATTAATACCATTTTCTTTAGATCCATTTAATTTACCTTCATAAAATAAATCTGAAACAATTTCAGTAATTTTTGGATGCATTCTCCAGCTTTTTGTAAGGAATATCCCAAGATTACTAGGAACAACTTTTTGTTCATCTAGCCAATATTCTAATGTCGAGAGACCAGCACCCCAGTTATGTTTAGCTTGAGATGGCTGGGAAAGTTGTTGTTGATCTCCAACCAGAATTATTGATTTGGTACATCTTGCCATAACCATTAAGTTAGCCATTGACATTTGACCAGCTTCATCAATAACAAGTACATCAAATTTATCGGTTAATTCCAAACTTGATAACGCCCATACAGTTCCACCAATTACATTCGCATTCTCAATATTTTCTGCAATTTTTTTTGTTGGAATTGTGCATATTTTTTTGTTTTTAAGATCCTCATCAGGTTTGGAGCTGTTTTCAATCTTATAAATAAGAGCTTCAAACTTATTCAAATCACAAGATTCTCTTACCTTTGTAAGTAAATTATTTATGACAGCATGACTATTAGAACTTACAGCAATTCTCAATCCAGAAGAAGCCATTTTGTGTATGCAATTTGCAGTCACAGTCGTCTTGCCTGTTCCCGGTGGTCCTTGAATCGCTAATGTTGTACTTTTCTGAGAATTTATAAATTCGGTAATAAAGGTACTAATATTTTTTGTGTCATTTTTTATTAATTTGTTTAATTCAGTAATCTCATCATTTGGTTCTTTATCTAAGAAATTTCTTAAAGAAAGTGGAATTGTATCAGGATTATCTATCCATTGTTCTGCTTGTAGTTTAAGATTTTCTCGGAGTGAAAAGCTTGGATCCTCTGGATATCTAATAAAGGAACAATTCTTTGGGAACACACTATAGTCAATAGAATTACTTTTACCTGTCTCTAAATTTTGTTCTTTCGTAATTTGAGAAAGATATTTTTCATATTTTGTCTTGGAACATTTGAGAATGATTTCTCCAATTTTATTATTAATATCTGACACTTCTAATATTATTCCAGTTTCAAAAATTTCCATTCTAAGTTTTCCCTTTCTAAATTCAGTTTCTAATTTCGAATCTTCAATTGATTCAAATTTATATTTGTACAATGTTGTACTTGTTTTTTGCTGTTTTTTGTTTAAAGCTTTCTCAGAACTGATCAGCTTTGAATTATATATAGATTCAGGTTCATTTTTTAATTCAAATGTTTCGCTAACATTTTTTCTGTCGAAATAAGACCACCAAAGTAAATTAGATTCTTTTTTATGAAATCTAAGTAAATGTGATAAGACTAGTTGAGATCTTATTCTGATTCCTTTAGATGAAAGCTCATTGAGAATTTCGTTATCGGAATCAGATTCATTAAAGTGATCTAATTGATTAAGAAACTGATCACTTATTATTAATAACTCATCTTTCTTTTTCTTAGGATCTTCAGCAATAAATTTTTTATCTTCAATTTTTATTCTTATTTTAGGATCTTCAGACTTTGAATCTAAAAGAAATTTATGCAAAATATAAGTAGATTTGCAATCAATTTCATTATATTCTTCTATTTTTTTTAATTTTTGATTTAACTCACCATCAATAAATATTTTTTCTCCTGACTCTTTCCAAAGTTCATACTCTATTATTGATTCAACAGCATTCGATACATCTGCAGATCTTTTGAATTTGAATTTCTTAGTATATTTTGAGGGATATATTTTTTCTACATTCTTAATGGAATAACCTTCCTCGCCCAAGTACATGGAGGCTTTTACTATTGGCAGAAGATCTACAAGAAGTCCGGATCTTAGCCATTCATCTATTTGGTCTGAACATCCTGTATATTTCTCTTGCAATTGACGCATTGCAGCCTTTTCATAATGTCCATAATGATAAATATGCAAATCTTTGTATTCCTTAATAGATCTTCTATCTTCTATCCACTTAACCCAATCTTTGAATGATTTTTCTTCTTGAAAAGGATCATGTGCCCACCAAGCTTTAAAACTTAAATTGTCTTTTTTATCTTTATAAGAAGCCCCAAATAAATATTCTAATTTGTCTCCAGTTATTGCGTTATTACAGCTTTCCATATCAAACCAAACATCTCCTTTGTTAGGAGGAGGCAAAGATTTTATTTGCTCATCTTCTTTGATTTCAATCCATTCATAATATGAAGTACCATCTTTATTTTTGGGATGAACTTGAGCTTTTGCTTGCTTTTGAAGATTAATTAAAGGGTCCTCTTTGCTAACTAAAATTTTTTCTAGATCATATTTTGCAAATTCATCAATTGTATTTATGCTTTGTTCAATTAATCTATGACGTTGATATTTGTTCATGCCCGCTACAAGACTAAGATCTTTTCTCCTGGAAAGCTCTTTCTCTATAAATGTAGTCCATTTGCCATGATTGCCTGGAAAGATATCAGGTTCTTTATTAGGATCGAAATTATCTATGAATTGTTTATATTGACTTTTTAGCTGGTTATACCAATCTTCAAAATCAGAAAATTTAAAAATGTTGTCACTTAATTTTGAACCTCCACCGAGATAAAGATGAAAAAGTTTTGGTTTTCTTCCTAAAATATTTTCTAATAAATCACAATAACAACATGCTTGTATTAAAAAAGTAGTTTTTGACTTAGATGATAATTTGCATTCAATCGGTTCGTAAGACCAATCACCTAAATTAGATGGTTGCTCTACCCTATAAAGGAAATCTGCATTGCCTCTTATAATTTTATTCTTTAATGCTCCTTGGGAAATAATATCTATGCCTTCTTTCATAAATTCAATAGTTTTTATAAATTTATCCTCTTTACTTAGATTTAATTTTCCAATATCTACAATTGATTTCCCTTCTTTTCTGAATTTTTCCATAAGCATTTTTTCATGATCATCACCTTCAAGCATCAATCTTTTTTCCAATTCAGTGGGTTCGGGGAAACTAAGAACTCTGTTCGCCTTATCATATTCTTCCCACCATGCACCTAATCTACTTATACTGAATAACGATAATTGAGTAGGTGTATATATTCTTGTCATATATCTTGCAGATTAGTTTTTAATAGCCCATCCTTTTTTGATATTGGAATCTATTAAATTTTTCGCTATATTATCTGCCTCCTCTTTAGTCCTGGCAGTTTTTAACTTTCTATCAAGAGGTGATTTTCTCCCTTGACTAAAATCTGAATAAAAAACAATCCATTCTGGCCAACCATCCCAGATCTCAGATTTAGAAGTTTTCAAGGTTATTATTTTCCTGATCGAAATTCCATTTTTTCCATCTTTTGTCCAAACTTTTCTATCGTATATTTTGCTTTGTGGCAATTCAATTTGTTTGATTTTTTCCTTAATTTTTTTTGAATCTAAAAAAGATTCTATTTGGGATATTCTTACATCTGTTTTATCAGAATTCTTATCAAGTCTCTCTCGAAGTATAACTGGGTGGATTAGGCTTACACAATCTGTAAGCGCGAGAGGATCCCAAATATTATTTTTGAACTCTAAAACCATTCTCCTTATACTATTGGCATTACTATCCTCACTTTGAATTTCAGTACATTTAACTTCTAGAACCATTTCAGGTTTTACAAAACGATAAAGGTTCCCATCGCTACTTGAATGTCTGAACTTACTTTCACATTCAATATCCTCTAACTTTCTATATAACTCTTCTTTTAATGAACCTGATAAATTACCGCAGGCACCAATTAATTGAATAGAACTATCATCTCTCTTTAATCCAAGCAGAACAGATCTCACTTTTTCTGGTTCATTTACTTTATTTGTATATCCAACGACTAAGGCATCAATAGAAATAGATGGCTTTACCTTATATGTGATTTCACTCCCTGTACGGATAATTATCCCTTCAGCATTTTCTATTTTTACGGATTTCTCATAAAAATCTTTTAAATTATTTTTATCACTAATTTCTTTTGTCTCAATAACTTTTAAATTATTTTTTTGCTTAAAAATTGATTGAAGTTCTTCTAATCTTTTTTCATAGTTTAAGGGCAGTGATTTGCCTTCAATTTTTATTAAATCGAAAATTGCGAAAGACAAATTGTTGAAATCTTTTTCAGAAATCGCTTTTGCAACATCTCCTACTCTCTCTCTAAAATCCTTTTGTATATATAATTCTCCTGCCACAATTAAATTCTTTACATTATTTGGCAAGCAACTTTTTAGAGATTCAATGATTATTCCTTCTTTCATAAATCTTCCACCTTTAGCAAATAATGTTGCTTCATTTGGATTGACATGAGCCAACCATAATTCGCCATCAATCTTTTTACTTACTAAGAATTTTCCTGAAGGTATCAAGCTTATTTCTTCAGGTTTTAATGGTCTATATTTTGCAGCAACAGCACATTTATATTGTTTTGCAATTGATTCAAAATTTATTTCTTCTTTCATTAACTTATTGATTTGAGTTCCAAGTTAGATAGCCGCATTAATAATGCATATGAATCATCTTGAACACGTCCTTCAAGGAATGCTCTCCAAGGTAATCCATTGTTTTGAAAAATTAGGGGATCTCTTCCTTTTTCTCCGCTTCCAACAAGCATCATTTCATTATTTTCGTCTAACTCCTTAGCAATATTAAAAAGAAATTCGAAAGTTAAACCATCTGAGTGCCAAAGTTGGAGAGTTCTACTAAATACAAATTTTCTAACAGCATCTTCTCTTTTTAATTTCATTTTTGTAAATCTTATGGGTAGTTCATCATTTATATTTGACAATTTGTCTTCAGGGATTCTCCTATCTTTTTCATTCCCATCTTTATCAAATATTAATTCAATCCAATTTGGAGCTAATTTCATGATTTCATTTTCTTTATTTATAAAAACAGTGTTCGTTTTTTCAATAGGTCTACCAATTAACTCCAAATCCAATTCAGGGTCATCATCTAATAATATTTGAGGAAGTTTATCTTTATATTTAGATGATAAACTTTCATAATCACTATTTTCTCCGGAAAGTAAAAGCCTTTTTGAAAATACCTTTTCTTTCCCAAAAGCTCTAACTGGATTCGAGGGAGCTTTTATTGGTGAAAAATGCACAAATGTATTTTTTGAATTTGAATCTGAAATATGTATTTTTCTCATTTTTAAAACATTTCGAAGTCTAATTCATCATCATCTTCCCCCTCTTCATCCTCGGGAGGCAGAGCATCAGGAGATAGCATATTAATATGATTTGGTATTCCAACAATAGCGAAATATCCAGTATCATTTTTTAAAATAAAACAAGTTTCCATTCTGTAGTCAGCTCTGAAATTAAAATCACTTTTCCAAATTTCACCACAATTGAGAGAATTTTCTAAATCTTCAGATATTTCATCAGGCAATATTGAATAAACTGTCGTTACAGATATATCAAGAAGTTCTGTTGGACTTATAGGCCCTTCTAAATTTTGGTTGATCCCTAAAGTCGAGGGAATCAAAGATAATTCATTATTATTTTCATCAATAGCTCCTATTTCATTTGATTCAATTTGTTTGCCTCCCTCTATGTACCATCCTTGGGAAGAAATTATATTGGACTTTTCTTTAGAAGAAAAATTTTACTAGAAGGGATAGCAATTTTAAAGGAAGTTATCATTAATTGAACTTGGAAATCAATCATTGTGTTGATTTAAAAATCTTGATATAAAATTAATTTGCCAATTATTTACTAATTTATAAAAAAATCATTCCTTTTCCAAAACATATTTTGTCATCAATCCCAATGTGTTTAAACACTTTTGTGTATATCGGATTAGCTTAGACATGACATAACCTTCTCCTTTGGAAATGGCAATTTTGGTCGACCAATTACTGCAGTAATCAAAATTGATCTCCCAAGCTGAATCTTTTCCATATTTGATTTCTCTAATTTTTTTTAATTGTTTCCAAAAGGTTTCAACATCTACTTTTGTAGTTATTTTTGCATCCCGCTCCTTATCCCATTCTTCTGAATAAATAGGAATAAAAAAAGATCCAAAAATTAGCAAAAAAATGAATATTTTTGAGGATAATTTTTTCATGATTATCACCAACTTTTAAAGGAATCGAGGAATGTGAATTCATCATCATTACCAACTTCAAATGGATAAGATTCATTCAAATATTCTCCCCACTCCTCTCTGAGTGTTCTTCTATTATCTGGACTAATTTCACTCCATCTTTGTTTCAGATCTTCTTTGGAGTGATGTAATGAAAGATTTAATCTAGCACTCTCAACATAAGTGATTTTATGAGGTGGTCTTTCTCTTTCTAATGTCATTTACTTAACCTCCATACGAGAAATATGAAAATAATCATAATGATCTAATTTCTCCTTAGAAATAGTCGTTTCGTCTGATTTTTTACCTTTTTTAGGTTTAATATTTGTGAAAAATTTCCAATGACAAAAAAACTTTTGCCATTCTTTAATGACTTCTAACATGATTAAAAAAATGAAATTTAAATTAGTTAATAAGTAAAATTATTGTTAATATCTCAATATCCTGTTCTCAAAAGTTGAGGGGTTTTATGACAGTCAGGTTTGTCTAAAATCATTATATCTTTTTTTTTTATTTTTTCTACCTCGAATTAGATATTTTTTTTTAAATTTATAAATTTTTTTATTGAAGATGAGTAAAGAACTTTTTATAAAAGTCAGCGAAAAGAGATCAAAGAATATGTCTGCAATAAGATCGAAGAATACAAAGCCTGAAATCGCGGTAAGAAAACTTTTACATTCAATGGGATATAGATTCAGATTACATAGAAAAGATTTACCAGGTTCTCCTGATATTGTTCTGCCAAAATATAAAACAGTAATTTTTGTAAATGGATGTTTCTGGCATAGGCATGAGAATTGTAAGTATGCCACTACTCCAAAAACAAGAAAAGAATTCTGGGAAAAAAAATTTAAAGCAAACGTAAAAAGAGACTTAGAAATTCAGGAAAAAATAAAAAATATAGGTTGGAAATCTGTCGTTATTTGGGAATGTGAAACAAAAAATATAGATAATTTAAGAGAAAAATTAATTGATTTTTTTTAGTCAAAAAACTCCGATCTGAAGAAAAATTTTTAGATTGAATTGGAATTTACTATGCGATTTATAAAGATTTTTATCTTAAATCTAATTTGTATTTGTCAAGAAATTCATTTAAAGCGTACATATGCCATATGTAAGGACAAATAAATTTTCAGGCAGCTTTATTATTACTTACTTTAAGAAATAACTTTAATTTATTTTTGATAATTTCTTCTGTATCTTCTTGCTTCGATAGGGCTAGCAATGAGCAATAGCCTGTTCCCTCCTTATCTTTCTCTAGTAAATGACCTATGTGAATATCTCTATTCATATTGCTGAATTTTAAAATTTCATGATCAATATCCATGATCTGAGAAATAATTCTGCTAATAAATATTGATTGTTTTATCTCTGTTGTTAATCCAACTGTAGCTAGTGCTCCTCTAACCGAATTCCTTGAAAATAAATCATATTCTTTTCTAGTGATTTCACTCCAGTCGATTTCATCTTTTGTAAGTTCTTCAGCAATCAGTTCTAGTGAAGGGATATATTTTTCAAGACTAAAACTTTTTATTTTCATTCTTCTAGCTTTATCTTGCAGAAAAATTTCAGGTGAATGCCAAAAGTTTTTTAATCTTTGATAGGTATCTTTTCTCCTTTTTTCAAGATCTTTATCTCCTAAGATTGCAGGTTTATTTTTTTCTTTAGTATTTTTTTTGAAAGTCTCTGGCAGTAAATTTCCAAGACATGCATTCCATGCCCTTATATTGCTTGGAATTATTTTTCTGCCTTCCCTTTTTTTTGTCCATATAAGTTCAACTTCTTTTTTATTTGATTCATACCAGTTAATAAGATTTTCTCTAAGTTTGGGAACTACATCAGGTTGGGTAAATTCTTTCTCATTTTTAATTGATTTCATTAAAGATTTACCAAGTTCAAAAGCAACAATCGGTGCAACGGCTTCTCCAATCTGGTGGAATCTATTTGAAGGCCCTCCATAAAAATTGAAACCATCTGGGAAAGACTGAACCCTTGCCGCTTCTCTTACTGATAGGGTTCTATTCTGGTAAGGATGAATATACCAGTAACCATCTTTTGACATATGAGCAGTTATTGTCAGACAAGGTTCATTAGGTTTGAGGATATTGTATTTATCACCAAAACTCATTTTCTGATTCTGCTTTACTTTCTTACCTTCTCTGAAAGCTTTGCTCGTAACTGAATATCTTCTTTGCTCTTCTGATAATTGGGAATATTTGATCCCGGTTGATCGCATTAATTTAAATGTCTCAAGATCATCTTCCCTTACTTTTCTTATCAGATGATCATGAATCATCTCGGCATCAATATCCAACCAATCCCTCATTAATTTCTGATATTCGTTTTTCGGTCCTTCATAGCTATAGTTTTCATTCCACTTTTCATCCCATCCTCCTTTAAGAGGAGGGAGATCTGAAAGATCTGAAATCGCCTCGTCTAATGTGACTGCATTTTCGACAGAATCATATTTTGGCTTTGGCCATTTCATAGGAGCGCATTCATTTATTTTTGTTCCGGAAATAAATAATCTTGGCCTTAATTGAGGCACTCCATATTGCCATGCATAAATCAATTTTGGATTTATGCGATAGCCAGCTTTCTCAGCTCTATTAATGATTGATCTATATATTTCCTGCTCACCTGTCTGCGCAATATCAGTAACATTCTCCATTAGAAAAGCTTTTGGTTTAACCTGCTCCACTATCGAAATAAATGATTCCCATAATTCTCTTCTATCTTCATTTAGTTCCTGATGTTGAGCAGAAACTTCTTCGTTATGTTTTCTCCATTTGATATTTCGGGAGAAAGGCTGACATGGTGGTCCACCTGCAATAAGTGATATTTCTCCACAGTTATTAAGTTGATCTGAAATTTCATTAATAACTTTTCTCTTACTTAAATCACATTCATATGAACATCCACCAAAATGATGTCTGTGAGTCATTATTGAATCGTTTCTGATATCGCAAGCCAGTATTACATCGAAATTTGCACGATGCAGTCCAAGGCTTAAACCACCGGCTCCGGAAAAAAGATCAACAGCAAAATGAGGTTCTTTTTTTATTGATCGAACTTTTGCTGCATATTCAGGAAGTTCATCAAAACTGCATGAATCTATATGTGCTTCAAGTTCTGATGAAGGCCCTCTTACCGGACTTAATCTATGTGGATCAATTTTTCCTACTGCATTTTTATGAATCATGCGACTTCTTCACTCTGAGTATCAATTAACTGCTGGAGTTGTTCCTCACTTAAAAGGTCAAGACATATTGAACCTCCAAGGGAATTGAGTTTTCTTATTGCAATTCTTACTTTGCTGTCTGGTAATTCAACTAGCTTTTCAGTAAGTATTCTATTTATCTTTGGGATCAGGCCAAATTCACGATCACTCAAACCAAGATGAAGTTCCTGACTGGTAAATAATTTTTTGACCAGGGAATAGTCAGAATGATCATTCTCCATCATCCTGTCGGCAGCAAAAAAAAGTCTCGAGAAAGTATTTCTGCCATGTCCATTTATTGATGATGTCCCAAGAAATCTAAGTGATGGAACATGTTTCTTTCCTGTTCCAACAGTAAATCCATCTTCCGGATCAACCGGAATATTACCTCTCCATCTAAGCCACGGAATATTTGGATATCTTATTACGCATAGCCAGTGCCACATCCTCATATCAGTAAGAATATGAGAAGGCAGAGATTTGAATGTTGTATGAACACACTCAACTAATCTTGCATCCAAGTTTGCACCAATTACTTTTTCGAGAATAAGTTGATCTATAAGTGTTGAGAGATTCGTAAGATCAACCGTGCAGTTGACTTCCTCTACACTTACAGAATCTGGATTTCTTAAAGCAGAGATAAGTCCATTACTTATCAGAGGTGATTTCAATCTGAAGAGTTTTTCGCTCATGCAACCTCCTCTTTTTCAAGGTCAGTGGGAATCTCTGATTCAAAACTGCACCCTCTTGCCATTATTTCGGCCAATTCCAAAATCTTTGTTTCCTGCTGGATTATTGAACTCATTTTTAGAATAAACTTCTGAAAAGATTCGGGTGATCTAAGTTCATTAGCAAGAGCAACAACCGCCTCATGTGGAGAAATATTTGTTTCAAGAAGATTCTTGGAAAATAGAGATAGGGTCTGAAGTTGTGATGGAGGCAATTGCTCAACAATTTCTTCACTGCTCAGGACACTGTTTGTATTCAACATATTCTGGATGGAGTTCATCGAAACAGAAATAAGCATGGTCCAAACAGTGGAACAAATTGCGGTGAAGATGATATCTCTCTGAAGGGAATTGATATCTTTCCTCAGGGACTTACTCATCAGCAGTTTTTTCAATGATGCAGTCACATCTGCATTCATTTCAATTACTGGAGGTTCACTTGGGATTAATCTCCACAACTGATCTTTACTCTCAGGGGGAAAGGATTGCCACTTTATGTTGAAGATGAAGTCATTATTAGCTTCGGCGGTAGCAAAACGAATGGTATGAATCAGACTTCTTCCAATTATCTGACCCATTTCTGTGGCATAGCCGCTCCTTGCTTTTTCTCCAGCAAATTGTTCTGTTCTTACAAGAAGCGCTTCTGCCCTTACTTCTTCTCCATTTAAAAAAGGTATATAGGAAGTCTCGGAAAAGAAGAATCCACCGCCACCATCTTCTAACTCGATTATTTCTCTTCTACCTGTTGATCTGCTTATAAGACGGCATATGAATTTAACAGGAGGATTTTCCCTCTCTGTGGGATGAAGAGTTTCTTCCCATTCAAATGGTGCAGTTAGCAGTATTTCAAGTTTTGTCTTTTCAAGTTTGCCATTGAACTTGAAAGTAATTCCATTGCTTACTTCCTGAATTACCTCTTCAGAAATGCTGTCTGGAGCTGTTATTCGAAATGCTCCATCAAGATCTATTGTTTTCCAGGGGACAAAATGCATAATTAACCCACCTTCCTGAAGCCTGCAATTTCAGGGTTTACTCCCAATGGAGGTTTGACTACGCACTCAAAAGGAACTGATGAAAATTGGTTTTCAGCAGAGAATACAAATCTCCTTGAATCAGAGTCGTCATATGAAATAAATTTTTCACTCCCCATAAGTCGCATATCACTTATTCCCCACATTTCTCCCTGGCCACTGTCTGCAATGCTCTGGAAAGATAAATGTACTTTTGCAGTTCTGTTCGATTCACCTGATCGCACTAATTCGCCAGCTATTCTCCATCCTTTGGCTTTTTTAATGAAGGAGCATTGATCTCTATCTATAACAACTTCAAGTGCGGAACTTTTTGTCTTGGATGGTCTTTTCTTTTCGTTAATTCCTCTGCCAAGATTAAGCATTCTTTTCAGCATTTCTGGTCCTTCATCCGGAGGGGCAATAAATGAAGTCAGTAAGTTCTGAATTAGGATCTGCCTCAGTTCATATCTGATTCCCCTCAATCTGTTGGCATGACCTCTCCAGGTATAACTTTCTCTCAGTCTTCTTGTTGTAGGCAGCCAGTCATCATGAGTCACTGGTTCACCTGCACGGAAATATTCTTCAGCGAATGCGTTATTTTCCCTGCTCAACTCTGTCTTGTCAGATTCGGCAATCTCATTCAATGATGTACCTACAAATGCAGCTGCACAATAGGAACCTCCATCACTTAACTTTGTACCTTCGGCATAATCTATAACCATTCCAGAACCCCTTATGAGAGCAATTGTTGAACGGCATGGCAGACATTCCTCTTTGGAAGAGACTCTTGTAACTCCAAGTCTGACAGTACTTTTGAGCTCATCATGAAGAAGTTCAGGATTGTCTGAGGGTTCCACTCTTCTAGGTATGGGAAACTCAACATCAATTGAGGAACTGTCGCCCGGGAAT
>LULO01000525.1_pt1 | contig 13459 bp, 18 predicted proteins | sample 728121 | NCBI WGS metagenome assembly LULO01 (sample SAMN03860287, study PRJNA289734) | marine metagenome | biome: seawater column; feature: ocean; material: water; isolation source: Red Sea water column Station 149 - depth 50m | place: Saudi Arabia: Red Sea | collected 2011-10-15 | depth 50 m | reverse complement strand
TTCTATTAGTTAGCGGATGACGGTACGGAATAAAAATTTCTTCACTCGCCCATTTAAGTATTGATGAATTAGTATCAAGATATTTAAACACAGTTAACTCCCATGAACTACGATATATGATGTTTGTTGGGTCTCCTTTATACTTTTCTGGATTCTTTGGTCTAAATTTCCCTTGAACTAGTATTCTGTTTGATATGCGTTTTATTCTTTTCATTCTAATTATTTAGATAAATAGTCATATGGCTTCAGTCTTTGATACAATTAGAAACGCAGCAGGTGATAGAGATTTATCTATCAATTGGTATAAGAAAAAAGTAGCAGATTTATCAAACAAAATATCTGCAGCTCGTCTTATGCGTAGTGGTGATTTAAAGAAAGCACCAGAGTTCAACAAATTATATTTTTTTAGATATGACCCTAAACTCAAAGCAATATTACCATACTACGATACATTCCCACTTGTCATGCCAATACAATCAGCGCCAGGAGGATTTCTTGGAATTAATTTTCATTATCTTCCAATACCGTTAAGAATGAGATTATTAGAGACACTAGACAAAAGAGGATTTAGAGGCGACTATCGTAAACTAAAAAACATAAGAGAAGTTAAACCAACACTCAAGCATTATCTACGAAAACAATTCGTGAGTGGATTTTTAGAATTGGAAGAAGATGATTATGCGCCATCTATCTTTATGCCAGTTGCACAGTTTAGAAAAGCGAGCGCAAGTCAAGTATGGCGTGATAGTAGGAGAAAAATAGTATAATGGCTATATTCAGACAAGGAAAAAGATTAGGCCCATTTGATATCAGACTTGGTCTACCACGTGGACGTGAGTATGATAACATACCCGGTGATCCTAGATTAAAACAAAGAGCAAATCCAGAGACAACAATTAATCGTTTTAGATCAGCAATTGCAAAGGGTGAGGGTGTTGCTCGTAATACTCGTTTTCTAGTAAATATATCACTTCCAAAAGGCGGTCAATTAAAAGAAGCAATAGAGCCGTTATTCTTTGAGGGAACAGGACAAGGAGTAGGACCTGCAGGACGATATGGTACAACATATAATTATGAAAGAGACATGATGGACAATGTAGCTTTAATGTGTACAAACATAACAATGCCAGGAAGAACAATCAATACAAGTCCCTATCGTATTGCAGGTGCCCCATATAAATATCCAACACAAGTACAGTATTCAGATATTACTGCTACTTTTATTGGAGATAAGTTTTTAAGATTAAGAACTTTTTTTGAAGCATGGCAAAATATAGTTTACAATAATAAAACTGGTATGTTTAATTTTTATGATGAATATACTGCACCAATTGATGTATTTCAATTAGGTCAATTTGATGAATTAAATGATAGAGATAGTGTTACATATGGTGTTAGATTAAGAGAATGTTTACCCACAGCTATTAATCCAATACAATATGAAAGTGGTAATCAAAATCAGATTGTTGCGATTGAAGTTTCATTTGCATATAGAGACTGGTTAAATTTTCAACTAGATATAGACAGCACAGGAAAAGTTGGTGGTCTATCATCTGGTGTTGTAAAATCGGGCGGCGGATTCTTGGACGGATTGCCCCCTGAATTAAGAAGAACAGGAAGAAACGTTATCAATCAATTGAAACGTTCTATTCCAATTGGTAAAGTATTTGGCGGAAAGATATTTCCACCACTTACGTTTTAAATTATAAGGAGATATTATGGCTTTACCTAAGTTGAATACTCAAACATTTGAGTTGAATGTCCCTAGTACGGACGAAAAAATAAAATATAGACCTTTCTTGGTCAAAGAAGAAAAGATATTACTTCAAGCACAAGAGGGTGAACAAAAAGAAATGTTTAATGCATTAAGTGATGTAGTGAGAGCGTGTACATTTGACAAAGTAGATATAGAGAGGCTACCATCGTTTGATGTAGAATATATGTTTTTAAAAATAAGAGCAAAGTCAGTCGGTGAAAAAGTAAAATTAAATCTTGCTTTTCCAACTGATGAAAAAGTTAAAGTGGCTACTGAAGTTGATTTAATGAAAGTTGAAGTCGAAGTTGGTGAGAAACATACTAACAAAATTGATCTTACAGATAATGTTAGTGTTATTATGAAATACCCTACAATGAAAACATTTGTAGATAGAAACTATGCTAATCTTAAAGCTGAAGACGCTGTGGCTCTTACTGCAAATTGTATTAATCAAATTGTTGATGGTGTAGAAACTTATGAAGCAAGAGATTTAAGTAAAGATGAACTAACTGAATTTGTTGAAAACTTAACACAAAATCAGTTTGCAAAAATACAAGAGTTCTTTTCTACTATGCCAAAGTTATCTCATACAGTAACTTTGACACATCCCAAAACTAAAAAGAAGGGAAAAGTAGTAGTAGAGGGTATGCAAAGTTTTTTTTAATATGCCTCTCTCATATTAATTTAGAAACTTATTATGATTTGAATTTTAAAATGATACAGTTACACCATTGGTCGTTAACTGAAATTGAAAATATGATACCATATGAAAGAGAAATATATCTAACTTTATTAAATGAACATATAAAGGAAGAGAACAAAAGACAAAGAGAGGCGAAATTAAATAGGGGGTAGTCAATGACTGACGAAAAAGTAACTAAAACAGTAGATCCAGAAGTGGCGGCGAAAGATGTCAACGGTGATGGACACATCTCAAAAGATGAGATGGCTTTAGATATGGAATTTAAACGTAAAAGACTAGAAGACGAAGACGCAATGCGTGACGCTCAACGTAAGATGACATGGTTTGCTCTTGCAGGATTATTGTTATATCCTATTGCAATTGTTATAGCAACTGTTGCAGGTTTGAATACTGCAAGTGAGATACTTGGCGATATGGCTCCTACATATTTTGTTGCTGTTGCAGGTATTGTTGCAGCATTCTTTGGATCACAAGCATTAAAAAAGAAATAGAACATGGCTGATTTTACAGACTTAATACAAGAACAAAAGATTGCTAATCAAAAACAAGATAGAGTTATTGCTTTATTGGAATCAGGTGATTCCCCTCAATCACTTAAAAGAGCTTCTGCTGATGAAGTTCAAGCAGAATATGATGTTTTAAAATTAGGTCAAGTATTTCAAATTGCTTACGATAAGTTAACAGGAATGTCCTTGATTGATGATAAAATTCAAGAACAAACAGCCAGAGACGCAGAAGCATATGATACTACTAATGATTTGTTAACACAACAAAATGATTTTTTTGAAAGATTAAATTCATCAAATGAAGAACAGAATAAAATCTTAAATAAAATTGGTGCCACTCTCTTTATTGGATTAGAACTAGATAAAAAGTTAGAAAAAGTAACGAATTCACAATTACTACTTGCTGGTAAACAATTTAATTATGAAAAGAAACAAGATGATGAAGATGAAAGAGAAGATGTACTCGGTAAAGGTGAAGATGGTGCAGGAAAAGTAAGTGGTAAAGATTTAACTGGCGGTTCATTCTCTAAAACTTTTAAAGGACTTAAAGCACTACTTGGTGGTGTTACATTATTTTTTGGCGGTTTATTACTAACTGTAAAAGCATTACAAAATGAAATGTTTAGAGGTGCGGTAGGAGATTTATTTAGAGCAATTGGTGATGTATTTAACAAATTAATAATACCTGCAGGAGAAGCACTTTTACCCATTGCAACAAAAATATTAGAGTACACAGTAAAAGGTCTTACATTATTCTTTGATAGTGTTCTAACAGTTTTTGGATATCTAAAAGACTTCAATGAAAATGCCGCTATTAATCCAGAAGACTACAAGGGTGTAATTACTGGACCAGGTGCGTTTATGTTGCCTACTTTTCTTAAAAGAATTAGAGACGCAGTAAAAGGCTCAACACCAGCTTTAAAAACAGTTGAGAGTATTGAAGACACATCTACAGGAATTAGAGGTGCGTTTATGAGAATATCATCTGGTATAAAAAAGATTCTTGCACCCATAGGAAGAGTAGCAGATGTACTTAAAACAACCGTAGCGCCGCTTGCAAAGTTACCTTTAATATCAACAGTGACTAATTTCTTTGGCGGTGCTGGTGCAAAAGCAGGCGGATTTTTAAAATTTTTAGGAAAATTATTTTTACCTTTCACAATCATTATTGGATTAGTTGATACTGTAAAAGGATTCTATGCAGGATTTTTTGGAACAGATTTAGAAGAAGGTGAAGAACCACCAGAAGGATTTATTAATCAATTGATGGCAGGTTTAGAAGGTGGTGTAAAAGGATTAGTTAATAGTTTGGTTGGTGCTCCACTTGATTTTCTTAAAGGGGCAGTAGGATGGGTTCTTGGTAAAATGGGTTTTACTGGAGCTGAAGAAGCACTTGCTTCATTTAGATTTAGTGATGTAATAGCAGATATATTAAGTATCATATTTAACCCTATTGACAGTATTACTGATTTGTTTAGAAGAATATTTGACTTTGATATAATTGGTTGGTTAACAAAGAATGTACCTTATTTTGATAAGATTGTTGACTTCTTTACCACAGATGATGTTGAAGCACAAATGCAAACAATTAGACAGAATAGAAACAAAGAAAATCAAATAGAAAGATTACAGAAAAGACTTGATGAAGCACAAGCAAAATTAGATGACCCAGACTTTAGTGGAAACAGAACATATTTAGAAAGTCAAGTTGCTATGCGTCAATCACAAATAGATGAAATAAGAGCTGCAACAGGATTATCTATTGAAGGACTACCTGCAAGAATAGAAGAATTACAGACAATGGCAGACGCTGTTGAGGGTGGTGATAGAGAAAAATTATTACAAAGAATAGCGGAGTTAGAACAATTACAAACAGAATTAGAAAAACAAAATGTAATTGTAGTTAATACTGATAATAAACAAACACAAGTAAATAACACTAATGGTACCGTGTCAGTTGGAAAAGAAACCACACCAAACGACCAAACATTCAAAACACTTCAATTACAGTATGGTATTCCTTAAAGCATAAAAAAAGGAGGGTATAATCATACTACCCCCCTATCGTTTTCCTTGCTAGCGTTGCGCTAAGCGATTGTTTTTTTCGTCACGCCGTCTGATATCTTGGCATTCTGGTCAAAGTCGTTAAATTTTTCGATTTCTGTTGTCTCGTAATTTTTTTAAGTTGTTTCATTTTTTTCTCCCTTTGATATGTTCGTAGCATTGTCGCCACTTGCCTTGATAACGTCATGTGAGTTCTCCTCTGGTTTAAATATAGTGATAAGTTCTTCTTTACCTTTCACCTTTATCTTATCTACTTCAATTGATTTAATATCAACCAATTGTTTTTTCGTATAAGATGAGTATAGAGTAGGTACCACTTTACCATCATCATCTTTGTAGTTTCTAGTTGCAGCTTCTAGTCTTGCAGCCAGATTTACAGCGTCACCTATTACAGAATAATCTAGTCGCATTTCACTTCCCATATTACCTACAATACATGTACCAGTATTAACACCTGAACCAATGTTGATATCTGGTAAACCTTTTTCTTTAAATTCTTTTTTAATTCTATCTGTTTCTATTGCACACTCAATAGATGTCTTGACAGCCATTTCTGCATGGTTCTCACAATCAAGTGGTGCGTTCCAAAATGCCATAATACAATCACCCATATACTTGTCTATTGTACCACCGTTCTTCAATACAATCTTACTCATTCTGTTTAGATAGTCATTGATTACATTGACTAAACCCTCTGGATCATCATTGTTTTTATAGTATTCACTTATAGGTGTAAACCCTACAATATCCATAAACAAGAAAGACATTTCTTTTCTTTCACCACCTAGTTTTAACTTCTCAGGATTCTTTACAAGTATTGCTACTTGTCTTGGGTCTAGATATTTTTCAAACTGTTTTCTAATTTGTTGTTTAAGTTTAAACTCTAATATGAAACGTAAGAATGTACTATGAAACGTTATTATTAAGAATGTCAATAATATCCATGTGATATCTACTAATAATAAACTCTGGTCAAAAAATACACCTGCATATACTGGTAGACCAATTGATACAAAGAAAATAACAGCTGCTATGATACCATATCCTGTGTATCTCACTAGAATAATCATGGCTAGACCTACTGCAAAAGCAATCAATAGTTCGATAAGACTATCATATCTCTTTATTGTCTCACCGTCAAGTATTGTTTGTAAAGAGTTGGCACTTATTACATAGTCATACTTCTCACCTTGAGGCGTTGCAATTATACTAGATAATCCTTCCGCTGTCAAGGCAATAATTACAGTAGTTCCTGCGGCGTCAGAAAAGTCTTGACTAGCAGCAGATATTGTGTTAAACTCTTTATTCCATCTTAACCATATTCTTGCGTTTGCGTCTGTATTGATTGTATCATATGCAGGCACTCTCATTGCGATTACACCTGTCTGGTCAGCTTTAACTTGATAACTAGGATCTCCTACCGCAACCCTTATTGTTTCAATTGACATATTAGGATAAACTTCATCATCTATTTTCATTAACAAAGGCACTCGTCTTACAACACCATCTATTTCTGGCGCTGTGTTTATGACACCAACCCCTTGTGAACATCTTGCAAGTTCGGGAGTAGGACCTGTCATGCCTGGCCATTCATATAAAAAGTCTAGTGGGTTACCAATCTTTGCAACGCCTCTTGGAACTGGATTAGATTTTCTTTTTTGTACTGTGCCTACTTGTGCGATAACTGTTCCATAACCTAATGTGATACAAAATTCTTCATCATGACCAAAACGATCTTCTTCACTAAACAATATAGGCATGACAATAACACCTGTTTGTGCTTGTCTTAAATTTACAATTAAGTCTGCAAGCACATTTCTAGGCCATGGCCATTGACCATATTTCTCTATTGCTTGTTCATCTATTGTTATGATTGTTATATCTTTTGAAGGTGTGACTTCTTCATTTGCAAGAAGATAGTCAAAAGATTTTAGGCGTAGTGTTTCTTTGAACCAAGGGTCCTGTAATCCAATATATGTCAACAATACCAAAGTAATAAAGGCAGTTGACCAATGGGTCAAATACTTCATATTACTATTTAGTTTTGATTGATTGTCATTGTGCAGAAAGAATGTCCGCACCAGAAATTACCACTATAACTCTTGTTATTTCCTGTTTGATTAAAGTACATTGACGAACCTGTGCTTGTTCTACCGTCAACATCAATGTCAAGCGTATTATTATTTCCTATTTGGTCAATATCAATAATGAACTCATCCATGCTTACAATATCAAAATCAATATCATTGTTTTCACCATCTTGAAACGAATTAAACGTACCTTGATCTGTATTACTATCTATTGTTAGATTTAAGTCGTTTCCGTATGCAGGACCAGAACACTTAATTATTGATATGGTCAGTATAAGGCAAATAAGGAAGGTCAGTAATAGATTGTCTTTTATCATTTTTTCTATCGTACTTTGTTTTATCCTTGACTACTCTTTTCTTATATTTAGGTGTTCTAAGGTCTTTGGCTATTGGGTTCTGTTTCTTCATTTTTTTTCTTCGTAATTTTTTTCATTTGATTAATAAATGCTCTGTAAACTGCAGCCTCTGCTGTTTTCCCCATAACTCTTGCTCTTTGTTCCATTGCAATTGCAGCTTGTATTTTATGTGCATGTGATTTACCAGAGTTTTTAATCTTGTTTACACTTGCTTTTGCTGTTGCAACATCTTTAAAACCTAGACCGTGTATTGTGCCTTTTGGGTTTTCGTCTGTGTACAAATCACTATGTTTATCTGAACCTGCAGGCTGACCTTTTTTTCTAGGTATTCTAGGTGCCTCAATAAATTGTTTAAATGTCTTCATTGTATTTGTTCTATGTTTATCTCGTTGTCTTGACCACCAAGTTCGAAATCGTACATTTCAAACTCACCTTGTATTATATTTATAATATACCCATACTCTTTGTCTAATCTTAACTCAATATATGCACCAGAGGCGTCTTCTCGTATCCATACCCATTGAGGGTCTTCGTCTAGTATGATGACACCTGTTTCTGGATCTTTACCTAATTTTATATCACCTATTGATTTTCTTTCTGCTTGTTTATCAAATTCATTTCTCATTTCTCTTGCAAGTTCTTCATTAATTTGTTTAAGTATATCTGCAAGAAAATTTTGTTGTAAGAAATCTATATCTAAACCAGTTACATATAAATCTTCATCTTCTTCAAGGTAGTCTTTATCTAAATCTTCAATCTGTAAAAAGTCTATGTCTAATGCGTCTGCAACCGCTTTTATTTTCTTCACATAATTTTCATCATCTATTTCTTTAGGTTTAGAAATTATTAACATGTTATTAATCATGTCTATTTCTAAATCTAATTTTACTGGTGGTGTTGGTGGATTCTCAGGCACAAAAACTTGTGTTGCTTGAAATGCCTGATTTAATATTACTTGACCTGCCGCACTCTCAACACTTATCTCACCTACTAAACAATTACCTTGTGTATCACATGATGGTAATAGTATAATTGTACTACCACCTAGTTCATCTATTGTCATAGAAAAATCTGTACCACGAACACCTATCGTGGCAGTAGGTGTTGTTATTACAATGTCTTGTCTTGATGTTTTAGCAATCTGACCTGAGGCATATCTAATTGTGCCTAGTTTCGCTGATAAATTCAATTTACCTTTTTTTGTATTAGGGTCATATACAAATTCATCTATGATAAGTTTACTGTGTTGGGTTACATCTACTCTGGTATCATCTACGAATAATATACCAACTTTACCATTACCAGTTTTTACTGTATCGTATTGTTCTATTTCTAATTCTTGTTCGATTGTTATATCTGTTTTATTACGGTCGATAACACCTTTGCCTTCTACTTGGTCTACGTTACCTATGCTACCCCATAAAGAGGTAGCATAGAATAATATTAATATTATTATAGTCCACTTAGTCAGTTTGTGAAATATCAATGTCATGGTTGTCACCACTTGTTGTCAAATTAATTATATTATCGTAAACACCACTTTGTGTGATATCTACGTCAGCGATTGAACCCGTATGTGAATGAACTAAAGTGTGTCCGTTAACATCACCATCACCATTTATGTCAATTAAGAAATTATTTGTGTCACCGTTAACTGTCAACGTTAATATAGCTGAGGTACCATCTATTGTAGCAGCAACTACGTTACTGTCACTTCCTGATGATCCTGTAATACTCACAGTTGCATTTGCAGCGTCAGCAGTTTCACCTATGTCAATATCTAAATCGTTACTATTACCTGCCCATATAATTGAAGCAGTAGCAGTAGCACAAGATGAATTGTTTCCTGTACTATCACAATTAAAGTCGATATCGTTTGAGTTACCTGTTGTACTGAATGTTCCTGTAAACGTTGCACCATTTACATCAAACTTTAAAACGTTACTGTTACCAATTTGGTCTATATCAATTGTAGTAGTGGCCCCTATTACACTTGATGAGGTAGTTGAATTACCTACAGTATTGTTTTGTCCGTCTTGGGTAATGTCGAGGTCTAACGTAGCACCTGATTGTGTCACATAGATATCATTTGCCATTACCGGTAAGGCGAACAATAATAAAAATGCGATTATTTTAGCGTACATTTTGTTACTCCTCTATTTTAAATTTCCACAATCCTTTATCAATACCTTCATAAACTAAATTATGAATAGCATGTTCGATTGTGGTTCTTATTGCGTAGTTAACTGGCTCATTTGTTGCGACACCAGTTTCTACTTCAAGTGCTTTTGTACTCATATCTAAAAACCTGAATACGTCTCCGCCACTTGAATGACTTGCGATAGTCTTTGTTGCTGATGTACTAATAAGTATTTCACCTGTTTGTACTGCAACAAGTCTTATCGAAACTGTTACTTGGTCTGTACGATATTGTTCATTAACACCTATACCAAAATATCTCATACCAACACCACCACTTACTATGTTAGTATCATATCCTACAATACCACATATCTCATACCAACACCACCACTTACTATGTTAGTATCATATCCTACAATACCACCCTCTACTATAAGTCCTGCAAACTTTAGAGGTTTTAATTGATTTTTTATATCACTTTCACCATCATATAATTCTCTTGTTGACCTAATTAATTGTCTCTCTTTTACAAGTGAGTCCAAACCTTCTCTCTCTAAAACTATAAACCACGGATCACTACCACCTACTGCTTTTAAACCATTAATAACCCATACTTCAGGTCCTTGAGTTACTGCTGTTGATAGTTGTGAAAATTTAGTATTAGGTTTTCTTTGTCCTGTTTTGTCAGGAAAATTATACACAGCAATTGTAATTTGTGGTTGTCCTAGTTCTGGTATCAGCTCTAGTCTTTTCATTGTTTCAGTTTCCATTGTGTATGGTGTCTCACCTTTATAGATACCATCAGGTGTTGTTTTAGTTGAAGCACACCCACCTAATAAACATATTAACAGCATTGCTGCTGCAATTTGTGGTATAGATTCCATACTAAAACTTAAAGTCGCCTACTGGAACAGACATTGTTGTTGTCGAACCATCTGGTGATGTAATTGTTAATGTGATTATTTCTGTGGTTGTATCTTTAACCCAATAGATTGTAGAACCTTCTACTTCAGCAGTACCTGATGTTGGGCAAGTGCCTTCACATTCTGTACCGAACATATTATCAACTAACTGTTTTGATAAGTTAGCATAAATTCTACTCTCAACGTTTTTGATAAACTTATTGATTGTAGTATTGTTAGCATCACGCTCAGCAGCTGCGTCAGCAGACCTCTGGTCGTCAGCAATTTGTTTTTCTCTACTGTATCTTAATTGTTCAAGTGATAGGACATGGGTACTGTATCCACTTCCTGAGAAAGAAGGATTGGAAAATTCATGTACGATTTCACTTGCGAAACTAGGCAACGAAAACACATAAAATAATAGACCTAGCACCGTAATTTTAAGTGCTTTCATGCTTATATTTATAATTGATTGGTAATGGAAACGATTGCTAATACTGTTATAAATGTCACAAATATAACTGTACCTACAATTATGGCACTAGTCTTTAGACTTCTTAGGTATTCTATCTGGTTCTCTACGTTTGTTATTCTGTTGTCTTTTCTCATTTTCTTGTATCTCCAAAACGGTGTTAAGTTTTGACCTCAATCTAATTAGGTCATTGTCGAGCATTCTAATTCTATCAATAAGACCAATCAGCACAGTATTTGCTTCACTTAATTTTACTTTGATTTCTGTTGTAATGAAAGTATAAATGAAATAGATAAACCATCCCATTGCTGCAGCAGCAACTGTGGCAAAACCATACTTATCTATTATTTCAACTATGTCCATTAGTCTTTTCTAGCGTCTACCTTTCCATCTGCCCTAGAAATTCTATCTTCATCTGGTCGAAGTTTTAAGGCATGAGAAATAAGTAAATCTAATTTTATCATGTCATTATTCATTGTCTTAATTCTATTATCTAATCCCATAATAATACCATGCATACCTTGTACTTGTCCGATTACTGAACCTAATATGTATTTGAGAATGATATAAATGAAAAGGCCCATAACAGCAGATGCTGCTACTGGTACACCAAATTCAACAACTAATTTAAAAAATAAATCCATGCTACTATTTATGCCAAAAAAAAGGGGACACAATGCCCCCTTTTTGAATATTCATTAGTGCTCTAAGGAATTACTTTTTCCAAATTGCCCATAAGATAATTAGTGCTATTGCAACATGGGTTACATTACTAATTGCGTCTGTTATTGTTTTCCACATATTAATCTCCTTGTTTAATTTTGATATCTCATATTACTACTAATAATATATTATAATATTTATATTAAAAAGGGGTTAGAACGTTATGCTCTAACCCCATAAACGAAATACAGGTGGAGAGATTACTCCTCTTCAGCTAACTTTGAAAAATAATCAAGTGTTTCATCACCATCATCTTCATCGCTAACATCAGGAGTAGCAACTGTTTCCGTTGTCGCTACTGGTTCAGGTTTAGTTGCTGTCGGTGGGATAGCAACATCTTCTGCTGTGCCAGTATTCCTTACACCACTTAAAACTTTATCAAGTTTTGCTTTAAGCTCATCATAAGATTTAAAGTTCTCAGGTGCTAGGAAAGGGGTAAGAGGATATTGTTTGTTCCAGATTTCTTCAATCTTCTCATCATTATCAGCAATAGCACTTACACTATCAAATTCTGATTTATCATAGTTCCAATATCCATCAACTTTTCTAATTTTTAGTTTGCAGTTTGCACCTTCCCAAAAGTCAAATGGGTTGATAGGTTTCTCATCTTCAAATTCTGGTTTCATCGCCTCAGTAATCTTATCAAAGATTTTCTTACCAAACTTAAATAATTTTACTTGGCCTTCATTCTCTGGATGTTTAGGGTCTGAAACAACTAGAACGTTTGCATAGTAAGATAATTTTCTTTTTCTCTTTCTTGCAATCTCTTTGTCAGCGTCAACGCCAGAGTTCCAGAGAATACTGTTTGATTCACTTACTGGATCTTTTTTATCTAAAGTTGTTAGAGAGTTTTCAATGTACCACCCGCCAGGTCCTTGAAACGCATGAGACCATAATCTTGCCCATGGTAAACTTTCATCTTTAACTGCTGGTAAAAATCTCAACACAGCATAACCATTGCCAGATTTATCTAGTTCTGGTTTCCATAATCTATCGTCTGTGTATGATTGTTTTTGTTTTTGTGGTTCTGCGACTTTTGACAGTTCGCCTATTAGTGTGTCTAAATTAGACTTTGAGCGTTTTAACGCTGCAATACTTGTATTCATATTTGTATCTCCTCGTATGATTGTATTTGTATGTTTATCTTATCCACTTTGTATATAATATATGTTTATATTTATAATGCAAACTAGGTGGGACTATGGTATTACCCACAAGTGACAAGACAGATACCATATCTAAAATTGCCACAACCTACTCCTACTTGTCAGTAGTTTGACACCCCTTGTTTTCCAAGTTATGCCTGGGTACAACCCCTGAGCAGTCAAGTTCGATCCTCTGGTAAAGACCTCTTCCTTGCACTAGTACAAAAAGTTTGCAATTCTTTTTGTGCATTAATAACATTATAACACATTCATGCTATAATGTCAAGCCTTTTGAAACTTCTTTTCCATTTAACTTCGGTTGTTCTAATTCTTTCCGAAGTCTTTTGTTTTCTTCTATGAGTTGCTTGTTCTCTTTTATTATATCGGTTATTCTACTTTCCAAAGATGCTATCTTTAGATTTGCTTCCATAACATTATGTTCTGCTGTGTATTTTCCTGCCTGGTCCATAATTACTCCACTACTTTATTTCGTAAAGTTTTCTTATACTTTACTACATTATAATTTAAAAAAGGTCTGTACCTTATCATTCTATCAAATATCTTCGGCCACAAAACCTTTTCGCCTATATTTTTATTTAG
>LULO01000397.1_pt1 | contig 13472 bp, 12 predicted proteins | sample 728121 | NCBI WGS metagenome assembly LULO01 (sample SAMN03860287, study PRJNA289734) | marine metagenome | biome: seawater column; feature: ocean; material: water; isolation source: Red Sea water column Station 149 - depth 50m | place: Saudi Arabia: Red Sea | collected 2011-10-15 | depth 50 m | reverse complement strand
GCGGGGCGCGCAGCGCAGCTCCCCGACGCTGGGCGGTAACGACGACCTCCTCCACCGCATCGGCGGCGTAATTTTCATACTCGTCGATCGGCGGCAGCTCCCAATAGGGGTGCGTGCTCGTGATATCCATCGGCCAGCATTTGAGCACCAGCGGCCCCGCCGTACTGCGCGGCAGCGGCGGGCTGTACATCTTGTTGAGCCGCCCGGCGATGACGTTGAGCTGGGCATTGGGAAAGCTCGTCACGCCGCCATTGGCGACCGTCACCCACCCCGTAAGGTCGAGCGTCTTGCCGTCGGCACCGCGATTCGCGACATAATTGGCCGCCCAGTCGAACCCTTCGGCCAGATAGAGAAGCTGGATGGTGACGGTGCGCGGCGCCGTGCTTTCGACAAGCACCGACAGCGTCGGGCGAGGCGACAGATCCTTGGGCACGCGCGGATAGAGCATGCGTTCGGGCAGGCCCGAACAGCCGAGCGCTTCGATCCCGTTCGCGGTTTCCACGATGACTCCGCCATTCGGCCCGGCCTGGATCACCGCCTCCTGCTCCACCGCCTTGCCGGTCTTCAGATTGGTGCGGCGAAGCGTCACGCTGCGCTTCAGATAAGCGTCGACCAGTCCGGCGGGGGAAAGCAGGCGGGCATCGCGGTTCTTTTCGATTACCCCGTCGGGAAGCCCACTGACCACCGCGGTTTCGGGGAGCAGTCCTTCGGCCACGCCTTCGAACCGCACCACCGACACCCCGGCGGGCAGCGTCACGCGTCGGCTTTCGGTGATGAAGGCAAAGCCGCGCGGCCAGCGCGGATCGATCGGCCCGCTACCGCGATTCGGCGCACGATAGACGGTGACCGCGACATCCTGCGCCGCCGCCGAAACGACGATCGGCCGCTCGGTCTGCGCAAGCGCCGGCGGCGGCGCCAACAGCGCCGCGGCCCAGATCAACAGCGGCCAGCCGCGCGCCACGCCGCGGCTCAATAGCGGGTGTCGAAAGTGACGGTGACGTCGGCCTTGCCGTTGGCGGGGACCGGCACCTGCCATTCGACGCGGTCGGCGGAGACGCGTTCGCTCTTCAGGCTTTCGTCGACGATCCGCACATCGCCCCACAGCCCGTCCTGTGCCAGTTGGACCGTGATCGGACCCGGCCGGGCGTTGCTGAGCGTATATTTCATCTTCGTCACCCAGCGCGAATCGCCCTTGCGCGTGCGCGAGACGATGGTGGGCAGCACCTTCACATCGAACGCATCGCCAGTGCGCAGCGACATCGCCGAACCCACCGGGGTATGGTCGATACGATTTTCGCCGATGAATTGCGGGTCGCCGCGCGCGTCGCGCATGTAGACGCGGATCGTTCCGGCGGGCAGCTGGTCGCCGAGCCCGCCCTGGCGCGAGGTCGAAAAGCGCAGCACGCATAGTCGCCCAGCCGCTCGCGGTCGTTCGATTCGGTGCCCGCGCTGTCCATCGTCCCGGCAAGCCGGGTGAAGCCGCCACCGCCGCCATTGGGATCGCCCGCCACCAAAAGGGTGCGCGCATTGGTGAAGGTCGTACCGGTCGTGTTGGTCAGGGTCACCCAGCCCTGAAGGTCCATCGCGCCCTTCGCCGCATCGAACAGCGCGACATAATCGGCGGTCCAGCCCAGATTGGGCGTCAGATAGGAAAGTCGCGCCGGCACCGCGCCCGCTTCGGCAGCGTCGACCGTCACCGACAGTGTCGGCCGCGCGCGCAAATTGGGCGGCAGGCGGTCGAACACGGTGCGCACGGGCAGGCCGTCGTCGCGCAGCACCTCGATCCGGTCGCCGATCTGCAGAACGATGCCGCCGTTCGCCGCAAGCACCTTGGCCCGCTCGCTCTTTTCGGCGCCGGTCGCGGGATTGGTGCGGACCAGCGTCACCGACTGGCCGACCGCCTTGTCCATCAGCTTGTCGGGGGTGAGCAGGTCGAAATCGAAATTCTGTTCGACGATCGAGAGGCCGGCGCCCGAGAGCGTCACCGTCTCGGGCCGGATGCGCGCCGACACGTCGGGAAATTCGATCCGGTTGCGGCCGCGCGTGACCGACAGCTGGCGCGCGTCCTGCACCAGCGACTGACCATTATTATAGATGGTGACCGCAACATCGCCCTGCGCGGTGGCAGGGTCGCCGTCCTGCGCCAGGGCCGGATATGCAAGGCCGGCGAGCATCACCGGACCCAAAGCCAAGACCAACCGGCGCATCGATATTCTCCCCCAGCCATCGCGAACGATGGCGGGAGGCTAGGTCATGTCGCCCGCAAAAACCAGTGCGAAATCGCGGGCTTATTCGGCCGCTTCGACCCCGGTGTCGCGCGCGGCGAGCGTGCGGCGGGTGCGGCGCGCCTTCGGCGCAGGCGCATCGGCGTCGGCGGTTTCGGCCTCGGCGGCGCGTTCGCTGCGCCCGATTGCGGGGGGCAGCGCGGCGCTGTCGATGCTGCTGCTGTCTTCGGCAGCGGCCTCGGGCCGGGCGCGGCGCGGGCCGCGGCGGCGCGGCGCCGGTGCAGCCTCTTCGGTCGCTTCGGCTTCGGTCGTGCTCTCGCCATCGCCACCGGCGTCGTCATCGCCGCGTGCCGCATCGCGATTGTTGCGACGGTTGCCCCGGTCGTTGCCGCGGTCATTGGTGCGGTCATTGTTGCGGTCGCGATCGCGGCGGTTGCCGCGATTGTCGTCGCTCTGGCGGTCGCGGCTCTCGCTCTGATCGCCGTCGCCGTCATTGCCGTCGCTATCGAGATCGGTGTCATCGTGCGCGTCGAAATCCTCGACGCCGCGGATTTCACGCTGGCGATCGTTGCGATCCGACGGGCCGCCGTTCCGTTCTTCCTGGCGGGCGCGGAAATCGCTGTGCACGCGGAAATAATGGTCGGCAAACTGAAGATAATATTCGGTCTGGACACGGTCGCCCGAAAGCTGGGCGTCGCGCGCGAGATTTTTGTATTTCTCGATCATCTGCGCCGCGTTGCCGCGCGCCCGGCTGTCGATACGATTGGCCTGGTCGACACCGCCGCGGCCGCCACCCGACTGCGAACGGTTGTTGTTATTGTTGCGGCCGCGACGGCGACCGCTCTGCCGGTTGTTCATGTTCAACTGAGACATCCTGATAAGCTGATAAGCTACGCCAACCCCTTTTGGCCGACCGCGCCATTTGCGCGCCGCGCCCGCGCTTGCCGCGCGGTTTTTGCCCTTACCGCCTGCGCCGGGCCAAGGCCCCGCACCAGCATCGCAAGTGGGAAGCAGACCGGCCGGACCAATGAAGGTTCCCGCTCGGGTCTGTAGGCCGCCCCTACAGGGCTTTGCGGCGGAAACCAAGCAAATTCTTGCGCTGCATCATTCGGGCCGGGTCAGCACCAGAGCCCGATCGCGGCCGCCGAGGTCGCGGCGACAGGCGACGGCGAAACCCGCCGCCTCGGCCAGTTCCGACACCGATATGCGTTGCGTGTGCCCGATTTCAAGGATCGCGGCCCCGCCCGGAGCGAGCAGCCGCGGCAGATCGGGAATGATCCGGCGATAGTCGTCGAGCCCGTCGGCACCCGCAAACAGCGCCTCGGCGGGTTCATGATCGGCAACGTCGGACATCAGCGCCTCGTCGTCGGCGATATAGGGCGGATTGCACAATATGAGGTCGAACGCGCCGTCGAGCCCCGCCGCCCAGTCGCCGGAGCGGAAGCTTGCCCGCGGCGCGACGCCCAGCGCCTCCGCATTGTCGCGGGCATAGGCAAGCGCCTGTTCGGACGCATCGACGCCCAGCCCGGTCGCGCCCCGAAAGACGTCGAGCGCCGCGAGCAGCAGCGTTCCCGGACCGGTGCCGAGATCGAGAATGGCGCGCGGCCAGCCCGCCCCACGCTCGCGCGCAATGTCGATGGCGACCTCGATCAGCGTTTCGCTGTCGGGCCGCGGAATCAGCATGCCGGGCCCCACTTCGACGCGGATCGTCCAGAAATCGCGATAGCCGACAATATAGGCGATCGGCTCGTTACCCATGCGCCGCGCGACCAACTGCACGAAACTCTCGGGCACCTCATAGCGCGAAGAATCGAGCAACAGGGCTTGGCGGTCGATCCCGAGCGCGTGCGCCATCAGCAATTCGGCATCGAGCCGGGGCGTGTCGCTCGTCGCCGACAGGAGATTGGTCGCGGTGCGGAGATTATTGTCCACCTCGCCGCGCCGGTCAGCCATCGGCGAGCCCCGCCAGCCGCTGCGCCTGATCCTCGGCGATCAGCGCGTCGATCAGCTCGTCCATCTGCCCTTCGAGTATCTCGGGCAGGCGGTGGAGCGTCAGGTTGATGCGGTGATCGGTGACGCGGCCTTGCGGGAAATTATAGGTGCGGATGCGCTCCGACCGGTCGCCCGACCCGACCATCGACTTGCGCGCCGACGCCTCGGCGCTGTGAATCTTCTCGCGCTCCAGATCATAGAGCCGCGCACGCAGCACCTGCATCGCCTTGGCGCGGTTCTTGTGCTGGCTGCGCTGGTCCTGCTGGATCACGACGAGCCCGGTCGGGATATGCGTGATCCGGATCGCCGAATCGGTCGTGTTGACGTGCTGGCCGCCCGCGCCCGACGCGCGGTAGATGTCGATCTTGAGGTCGTTGTCGTTGATCGCGACGTCGACCTCTTCGGCCTCGGGCAGCACCGCGACGGTCGCGGCACTCGTGTGGATGCGTCCGCCGCTTTCGGTGACGGGGACGCGCTGGACGCGGTGGACGCCGCTTTCGAACTTGAGCTTCGCGAAGACGCCCTGCCCGCTGACCGACGCGACGACTTCCTTGTAGCCGCCGACCTCGGCCTCGTTGGCCGAGATGATTTCGACCTTCCAGCCCTGGCTGTCGGCATAGCGGCTGTACATGCGCAAAAGGTCGCCCGCGAACAGCGCTGCTTCGTCGCCGCCGGTGCCGGCGCGGATTTCGAGCATCGCGGCGCGTTCGTCGGCAACATCCTTGGGTAGCAGCTTGATGGCAAGATCATGCTCGGCGGCGGGCAGCGCTTCCTCGACCGCCGCGATCTCCTCGGCGGCCATCGCCTTCATCTCGGGATCGGCGAGCATTTCGGTGAGCAACACCAGCTCACCGCGCAGCCGCGTCACTTCGGTCGCCGCCTTGGCGACCGGTTCGAGCTCGGCAAATTCCTTCGACGCCGCGACAAAATCAGCGGGCGCCATATCGCCCGTCGCCATGCGAGCCTGCAGCGCGGCATGCCGTTCGATGATCGCGTCGATCTGCTTGGCGGAAACGGTGGTCATCAGAGCGCGCGGACGAGCGCCTCGATCGCGCGCGCGCGTTCTCCGTCGCCGCGCACGTTGACGTGCGGCGAACCGTCGCGCGCGCCGATGGACACCAGCGCTCGCGCCGGAATTTTTGTCGCCTTGTCGAAACGCTTGCGCGGCGACCCGGTCGCCACAATTTCGGTTGCAAAGCCTCCGGTACGAAGCGCCGCAAGAGCCCGCATTGCAAGCGCAAGCTGGCCATCGTCCTCGACCGCAATCACCGCGTCGAGTCGCGTGTCGATCACATCGTCGCCAAGCAACATCGCCAACCGCTCGATCCCTGCCGCCCAGCCGACCGCCGCGGTCGGAGGTCCGCCGAGCGCTTCGATAAGCCCGTCATAGCGGCCGCCGCCGAGCACCGTGCCCTGCGCGCCCAGCCGGTCGGTGACGAATTCAAACGCGGTGTGGCGATAATAGTCGAGCCCGCGCACCAGCCGCGCGTTGCGTTCCCACGCGACGCCGGCGGCGTCGAGCCCGGCGGTTACGGCGCCGAAGAAATCCTGTGCCTCGCTCGTCAGAAACGCGTCGATATCGGGCGCGCTGTCGGCGACCGGGCGGTCGCGCGGATCCTTGCTGTCCAAGATCCGCAGCGGATTCTTGTCGAGCCGCGCCAGGCTGTCTTCGGACAGGTCGCCTTTGTGCGCCTCGAAATGCTCGACCAGCGCCGCGCGCCACGCATCGCGGCTTGCCGCATCGCCGAGCGTGTTGAGCGTCAGCGTCACGCCTTCGGCGACGCCAAGCTCCTTCAGAAGCTGGTCGGCGAACACCAGCAGTTCGGCATCGGCAAGCGGGCTGTCGCTGCCGATCACTTCGGCGTCGAGCTGGTGAAACTGGCGGTAGCGACCCTTCTGCGGGCGCTCGTAGCGGAACAGCGGCCCGTGCGTCGCAACCTTCAGCGGCGCGAACTGCTGCCAGCCATTGGTGATATAAGCGCGCGCGATGCCGGCGGTGAATTCGGGGCGCAGCGTGATCGATTCGCCGCCGCGATCCTCGAACGAATACATTTCCTTCGACACGACGTCGGTCGTTTCGCCGAGCGAGCGGGCGAACACCGCGGTCGGCTCGATCACCGGCACCTCGACGCGCTTGAAACCATAGAGGCGGCGCACCCGGTCGAACGCGTCGACGACATGCGCAAAGCGGTCGGCGAAATCGCCGAGCATGTCCTGGGTGCCGCGCACCGGTTGGGGGACGCTGATCTTTGCGTTTTTGTCCTTGCTCATGCGCCGCGCGTCTAATCTTTTTTCGTCGAAAGGCAAAGCGCGCTTGCGCAAGCCCGCGCTGGACGGCGGCGGCAATTGGCGGCAGAGTCGCTGCCCATGAAAAAAGCACCGTTCGTCGCCGCCGCGCTGATTGCGGCCCCCGCCCTTTTCGTATCCGCCACTGCCGCCCAGGAGGCCAACAGCCGACCGCAACCGGTGGTTCAGCCGCATGTGATCCCCCTGCCCGCCGACAAGCCCTATCCCGGCACGATGCTGCTCAAGGTCGATGCGACCGACTTCGCGCGCGGCATCTATCGCGTGCGCCAGACGATTCCGGTGCCGCGTGCGGGCAAATTCACCCTGCTCTATCCGCAATGGCTTCCCGGCAAGCACGCGCCGCGCGGCGCGATCGCCGAAATCGCCGGGTTCAAGGCAAGCGCCGGCGGCAAGCCGCTCGGCTGGACGCGGCAGCCGACCGACGTCTACGCCTTCGACATCGACGTGCCCGCCGGCACCAAGAGCATCGATGTCGCCTTCGACTTCCTGTCGCCGACGCGCAGCAGCGAAGGCCGGGTCGTGGTGACTCCGGCGATGATGAACCTGCAATGGGAACAGGTCAGCATGTACCCCGCGGGCTATTTCACCCGCCAGATTCCGGTGCAGCTCGACCTGACGCTTCCCGAAGGTTGGACCGGCGCCGCCGCGCTCGACGGGCTCAAGATTTCGGGCAACCGCTACAGCTATGCGCCGACGAGCTATGAAACGCTGATCGACAGCCCGATGTTTGCGGGGCGCTATTTCCGCAAATGGGATCTGGGTCAGAATGTCACGCTGAACGTCGTCGCCGACGAGGCCAAATATCTCGACGCGACCCCCGACCAGATCGCACGCCACGCTGCGCTGGTGTCGGAAACGCTGGCGCTGTTCGGGACGAAGCATTTCGACCGCTACGAATTTCTGCTCGCCCTGACCGACGAGCTGGGCGGCATCGGCCTCGAGCATCATCGCAGCAGCGAGAACAGCCGCGGCACCGACTATTTCATCAAATGGGACGATGGCGATTCGGATCGCGGGCTGCTGCCGCACGAATTCGTGCATAGCTGGAACGGCAAATATCGCCGCCCCGACAAATTATGGACCCCCGACTATCGCACCCCGATGCAGGGCAATCTGCTGTGGGTCTATGAAGGCCAGACGAGCTTCTGGGATCTGGTCCTCGCCGGCCGGTCGGGGATGCAGTCGAAGGACACGATCCTCGGCGAATGGGCGAGCAACGCCGCCTTCTACAGCGTCCAGCCGGGTCGCGCATGGCGATCGGTCGAGGATACGACGCTCGATCCGGTGATCGCGGCGCGCAAGCCGCGCCCCTTCCCCAGCGCGACGCGCACCGAGGATTATTACAACGAAGGCTCGCTTGTCTGGCTCGAGGCCGACATGCTGATCCGCGGCGCGACCAACAACGCCAAGAGCCTCGACGATTTCGCGCGCGGCTTCTTCGGCGGCCGCGACGGCGACTGGGGCGAGGTTACCTATAATTTTGCCGATGTCGTCGCGGCGCTCAACGCCGTCTATCCCTATGATTGGGACAAGTTCCTGCGCACGCGGCTTCAGGAGCCCGGCCAGCCGGCGCCGGTTGGCGGTATCGAGAAGGCGGGCTATCGCCTTGTCTGGCGCGATGCGCCCAACGCCTATGACCGGGCGCGCATGGCGCGGGCGAAGAATTTCGACCTCACCCATTCGCTGGGCATGACCGTCGACAAGGACGGCGTCGCCGGCAGTATCCTGTGGGACGGCCCCGCCTTTCGCGCCGACATCATCAACGGCACCAAGATACTGGCGGTCGACGGCATGGCCTATAACCGCGAGCGGCTGGAGGCGGCGATCCGTGCCGCCGCCGACGGCAAGACGCCGGTTCGGCTGCTCGTCGAACGCGGCGGCCGCTACCGGACGGTCGAGATCGACTATCATGGCGGGCTGCGCTGGCCGCACCTCGAAAAGGTCGGCACGGGCCCCGACTGGTTCGACCAGCTGCTCGCGCCCAAACGCGCGCTCTGATCGCGCCGGCCTATCTTTGGTCGTAATGGCCTCGACTTTCGGCGCCCACGGGCGCTAAAGGCGCGCGCAAATCACGAAACAAGGAAACTCTCCCATGCGCATCGACCTGATCCCCGCCGGCGACAGTCCGCCCGACAGCCTGAACGTGCTGATCGAGGTGCCGATCGGCGGCGAGCCGGTGAAATATGAATTCGACAAGGCTTCGGGCGCGCTGTTCGTCGACCGCTTCCTGCACACGCCGATGCGCTATCCCGCCAATTACGGCTTCATTCCGCATACGCTGGGCGAAGACGGCGATCCGCTCGATGCCTTGGTGGTTGCGCGGTCGCCGGTCGTTGCCGGTGCGGTCGTCAAATGCCGCCCGATCGGCGTCCTCAAGATGGAAGACGATGGCGGCGGCGATGAAAAGCTTCTGTGCGTGCCGGTCAATTCGACCTTTCCTTATTATGCGAACGTCGCAAGCTACTCCGACATGCCGCCGATCGTGCTGCAGCAGATCGAGCATTTCTTTGCGCACTACAAGGATCTCGAACCCGGAAAATGGGTGAAGCTCGGCGGCTGGGGCGACGTCGACGAAGCCAAGGCGATCATTCTCCAGGGGATCGAACGCGCCAAGGCCAAGGGATTCTGACGCGGGCGGCGGTATCGCTCAGTCCGGCTTTCGAGACGCCCGCTTCGGCTTTGCCGCAGCGGGCGTTTTTTCGGGCAGCGAGCGGACATGGACGTCGCGCTGCGGAAAGGGAATTTCGATTCCCGCCGCCTTGAACTTGTCCCAGATGCGCAGAAAAACGTCGCCCTGGATATTGCCGAGCCCGCCTTCGGGGTCCGAAATCCACAGTCGCAGCTCATGGTTGACCGCACTGTCGCCGAAGCCGGTGATCCAGCACACCGGGGCGGGTTTTTTGAGAACGCGCGGCGCTTCGTCAGCCGCCTCGAGCATCAACCGCTGCGCCAGCCGCAGATCGCTGTCATAGCTGACGCCGACCGCCATCTTGATTCGCACTTCGCGGCTCGAATAACTCCAGTTCTCGACCCGCTCGGTCATCAGCAGCTCGTTCGGAATCAGATGTTCCTTGCCGTCGCGCGTGATGACCGACACCGCGCGCACCCCGATCTTGTTCACCCGTCCCACCGCATCGGCAACGACGATGACGTCGCCCGGCTTGATCGACCGATCCATCAGCAGGATGATCCCGGCGATCAGATTGCCGAACGTCTTTTGCAGGCCGAAACCGACCGCCAGCCCGAGCGCGCCCGAAAAGACCGCAAAGGCGGTCAGGTCGATGCCGAGCAGGTCGATGCCGACGAAGAAGGCGGCGATGACGATCACGACGCTCGCGATCTTTTCGACCAGCAATTGCTGCGTGGGATCAAGGTCAGGACCGCCGCGCACGACGCGCCGCACGACCCGGTTGGCGATACGCACCAGCAGGAACAGCACCAGCGCCGTCAGCGCGATATTGATGAGCGACAGCAGCGAAACATGCATGCGCCCGGCGCTGAAGCCGATCGCATCGAGCCGGTCCTGCAGGGTCGCCAGTCCGCCGACGACATGCGACAACAGCGCCACGAAAAGCCCCGCCGCCAGCATCAGCGCCGGCACGCGGCCCAGCCCGACACCCAGCACCAGATTGCGCGCCGTCGCCGCGGTCGAGAAGGCGAGCACCAGCCCGAGCAGCAGCGCGGGATAGGGCGTCCAGGCCCAGACGCTCCAGCCAATTCCGGCGATCAGAAGCGCGACCAGCCAGCCGAGAATCGCGGGCGCTCGTTCGGTCAGCGGCCCGCGGGAATGGAGTTCGCGGCCATGGAGCCAGTCGGCCAGCCGCGGCCCGAGCCGGACCTTCAGCGTCCAGCCGACGATCAACGCGGCCCCGGCGATCATCGCGGCGACGCCGAGCTCGGCCAACTGGGCCTCCGCCATGCGCGGCAAGCCCAGCCGGACGAGCAGCGCGTCCATCATGATGCGCCCCCGAGCGCCGCGAATCCACGTTCGAGATCGGCGATCAGGTCGACCGGATCCTCGAGTCCGATCGACAGACGGAGCAGCGCATCGGGATCGGTCCAGTCGGTCGCGGTGCGAATCGCCTGCGGATCGCTTGGCACCACCAGGCTTTCGAAGCCGCCCCAGCTGAAACCGATGCCGAACAGGGTGAGCGCGTCGATAAAGCGCGCGCGTGCAGCATCGTCGGCGCCTTTCAGCGTAAAGCCGAACAGGCCGCTCGCTCCCGAAAAATCGCGCGTCCAAAGCGCATGGCCCGGATCGTCCGCCAGCGCCGGGTAGAGAATGCGCCCGACCTCGGGCCGCGCCGCAAGCCATCGCGCCACCGCAAGCGCATTGGCGCCGTGTCGCTCCAGCCGCACATCCAGCGTACGCAGCCCGCGCAGCATCAACGCGCAATCGTCGGGCGATACCGAATGGCCGAGCTGATAGGTCGCCTGCCGCAGCCGCGGCCAGAGGCTGCGCGTCGCGGTGAGCGAGCCCATCATCGCGTCCGAATGGCCCCCGACATATTTGGTCAGGCTCATCATCGTCACGTCGATGCCATGCGCGATCGCCGGAAAGAGCAGCGGAGTCGCCCAGGTATTGTCGAGCATCGTCACGACGCCGCGATCGCGGGCGATGCGCGCGATCGCGGGTACATCCTGCACCTCGAAGGTCAGGCTGCCCGGCGATTCGAGGAAGATCAGCCGCGTTTCGGGTTCGATCAGATCGGCGATGCGCGCGCCGACGCACGGATCATAATAGCTGGTCCGCACCCCGAACCGCGCGAGCATGCCGTCGCAAAAGCTGCGCGTCGGTTCATAGGCGCTGTCGACCATCAGCAGATGATCGCCCGGCGCGAGCAGCGCGAGCAGCCCCGCCGATATCGCCGCAACGCCCGAAGGATAGAGCAGCGTGCCCTCCGCCCCCGGTTCGAGTTCGGTCAGCGCGTCGGCCAGCGCCCACACCGTCGGCGTGCCGCGGCGGCCATAATAGAGCTTGTCGTGCGTCGCATGGCCGCGCGCCTTCAGATCGGCGATGCTGTCGTATAGGATCGTCGAGGCACGCCAGACCGGCGGATTGACGATGCCCCCGCCAAGCCGCGGGTCGCCCGTCCATTCGGGCCGCCGCCCGCCCTGGACGAGCTTCGTCGCGGGGCGGCGTCGATCATCCTTGTCCGCCGGGCCGGCCACCGCCCGGTCAGGCCGCGCCGGTCGCTTTCGGGGTCGCCGCGTCGGCGCCCCATTCGCTCCAGCTGCCGTCATAAACGGCGACATCATCCTTGCCGAGCAGATGCGCGCCAAAGGCAAGGACGGTCGCAGTCATGCCGCTGCCGCAAGTTGCGACGAGCGGCTTGTCGAGATCGATCCCGGCGGCATCGAAAGCCGCCTTCAGCGCATCGCCCTGCTTCCACGTGCCATCGTCATTGAACAGCTGGCCGTGCGGCAGGCTTCGCGAACCGGGGATATGTCCCGGTGCCATGCCCGGACGCGGATCGCGTTCCTCGCCCGTGAAGCGCGCCGCCGGGCGCGCGTCGACGACCTGTTCGGTGCCGCCATCGACATTGGCGAGCATCTGATCCTTGGTGCGGACGGCCTTCGCGTCGCGCCATACGGTAAAGTGACGGTGGCGCAGCGTCTGCTTGCCCATTTCGAGCGGGCGTCCTTCGGCCTTCCACTTGGCGAGGCCGCCGTCGAGCAGCGCGACATCATGCGCGCCGAACAGTTTGAGCAGCCACCAGGCACGCGCCGCGCTCTTGAGGGGGCTGTCGTCATAGATCACGATCCGGCTGCCGTCGCCGAGGCCGAGCGACTGCATGCGGCTCGCGAATTTTTCGGGCGGCGGCGCCATATTTTCGACCGCGCTCGCCGTGTCGGCCAATTCGGTCAGGTCCATGAACACCGCGCCGGGAATATGGCCGGCTTCATATTCGGCGCGCGCGTCGCGGTCGGTTCCCGCCATGAATTTCGTCGCATCAACAACCCGCAGGTCCGATGCCCCCAGTTCGCGTTCCAGCCATTCGGTAGAAACCAAGGCGTCCATGTCATGCTCCTGTTACGACCGGGCGGTGGACCTTCTATCCATTCCCTCCGCCGGCCATCCTGCTGTGGCTCTTAATCTTTCCGGGGAGCATCAGCCTATGCCCCCACCTGCGCTTTTTCAAGCGCAGTGGCGCTCTGCCCCAGTCAATGCTGCGCCGCAACACAAAAGCGGAGGCAAAGCGGAGCGTGGCGCCCGCGAGATGCGGGGAATCACTGCATCCGGCGCACGGCGGTCGTGCGTGCACCGGGGCGGTCAATGACCAGCATCGGGCGATCGAAGGGCAGCGGCGCCAGCTTGTCGCTACCGCTGCTCCCCTGTTCGCGGCCGAGCACGAAACTGCCGGCATTCTGGCCAAAAGCCTCGCCCGGGCCATCCCAATGATAGGTGACGTCGAGCGCGATGACCGGGATGAGCATCGGGCGGCCGCCGATCACCAGCGGCTCGACGATCGCGCGCGGCAACATCACCTCGGTCGTCAGCGCCTCGCCCGCGCCCGCCGCCAATGTCATGTCGTCGCGCAGCACGCTGCCCCCCGCGCCGTCGAAAAAGCGCGCGAGCACCGCTTCGGGCATCGCCGACGCCTGATGGAGCGCAATACGGACGAGCAGACCGGTGGCGTCGAGCAGCCCCTCGTTGAGCAGGTTGAGCGTGAAGGACACGACCAGATGCTCGGACGTCAGGCGAATGTCGCGTACCTCGAACGCCATCGACACCTGCGCACGTCGTTCGGCCGCCGGGCGCGTGACGAGCGGGGAGGGAACGGGCGGCGAGGCAACCGGAAGCGGCGTCGGACGGAATTGCGGCTGGGGCGCACGATCCGGTTGCGGCGCGGGTTGCGGCGCAGGCTGCGGCGCCGGGGGAACGGATTGCGGTGCGGCGGCACGCGGTGCAGGGGCGGCGGGACGCGGTGCGGGCTGCTCGTAATC
>LULO01000336.1_pt2 | contig 13479 bp, 7 predicted proteins | sample 728121 | NCBI WGS metagenome assembly LULO01 (sample SAMN03860287, study PRJNA289734) | marine metagenome | biome: seawater column; feature: ocean; material: water; isolation source: Red Sea water column Station 149 - depth 50m | place: Saudi Arabia: Red Sea | collected 2011-10-15 | depth 50 m | reverse complement strand
ATGATGCTAACACTGGGATAGGTAGAGCTGGTGCTGATGCACTTTCATTAATAGCAGGTGGTGTTGAAGGATTAAGAGTAGAAGCAACAAAAATAAGTGGCTCATCAACCTCTACTGGTTCGTTTGGAAAAATAAATGCTGCAGACCACCTATTTGTTGGGCGGCACAAAGGACCTGCTTTTGGTGCAGATTCTGCTATATTCCCATTACACGTTTTACAAACAGACACGGATGATTCAGCTGCAATATTAGTTCAAAATAGTAATACTGGTGATGCGGGAATACTGTTCAATATATCTGGTCAAACATTCACAATGGGTATTGATAATAGTGCAACAGGTGATCCATTCGTAATATCCGATAGTAATGATTTGAGTTCTACTGCTAGAATGACAATAGCAAGTAGTGGTGTGATTAGTGGGGATTTCAACGATACCTCTGATATTGCTCTAAAAGAAAACATTTTTGAAATATCAAGTAGTTATGAAAAAGTCAAACAATTAAATCCTGTTACATTTAACTGGAAAGAAGAAGAAGAGAAAGGAACTGATGAACAAATAGGATTTATAGCACAAGAAGTCGAAAAGGTTTATCCCGAGTTAGTCAGAGGTGAAGAAGGTGGTAAGTCAATAAATGTCGTAGGTTTGGTTTCAGTATTGACTAAAACAGTACAAGAATTAACACAAGCGGTTGGAGATTTGAAAGCTATGATTACAGGTAGTACAGATTTAAATCAGTTGAAAGCTAAAGTATCAAGTAGTAGTTTTGTATAATGAACATATTTATAGTAAATAAGAGAGAAGAATAGATGAAAATTGATTCACCAACCTTTTTAACAGAAACCACTTTTATAAGCGCTTCAGTTCAATTCTCAAGCGGTTCTCAAAAGTTCGGTAATACCTCAGATGATATCCATCAGTTTACTGGTTCTGTGAACTTTGGCGGACCTGTAACTGCTAGTAGTAATATAAGTGGCTCATCAACTTCAACTGGTTCGTTTGGCGCAGTGTCAATTGGAACTCCTAATAAAAACACAATTTACGGTTTAACGATACAAGATAACCAAACTGCTGGAATTGCCCTAAATGATACCGGACAAGGAGGACCTTATCAAATAGCTGCTAATGGTTCGGTTTTATATATTAGATACAACGGAGAAAACACTAGAAGTATTTTTCTAAATAGTTCAGGTAATGTAGGCATAGGTGGAAGCAGCACTGGTGCTAAATTGGAAGTAGCTGGAAACATAAGTGGTTCATCAACCTCAACGGGTTCTTTTGGTGCGGGTTTTATTGATAATAAGTTGGGTATCGGCACCACAAGTCCTGTAGAAGCTCTTCATGTTGCTGGTAAGGCTTATGTAAGAAGAACAGGTACTGCTACCGCTCATGGTGATACAGATTTATTTGTAGCAGATTCAACTGCTGGTGGTTCAACTGCTCAATTACAAATATTAGGTGGAGCTAGTGGAGCAAGTTTACTTTACTTCTCCGATACGGATAGTTATTCCGTTGGTGGTATAAGATACTATCATAGTGATAACAGAATGAACTTTAGAGTTAATGATACCGATATATTAGACATTACATCAACAAAAATAAGCGGTTCATCAACCTCAACGGGTTCGTTTGGTTCATTGGTTGTAGCTGATAAGGTTCAAGGTAATTTAACTTTAGGTGGTCAACTTTATTTAGGTGCTTCTAATCAACTCCGTATTTACTCCGAAGGACAGGGTGGAAGTGATAATATGGTTATATTAGCCAAGCTAAATGATTTAAGAATTGTAAATCAACATCATGGTGGTAATATTCGTTTTGATGTTGAAAATTCAAGTGGGACTGCAGCGGAAGCCATGAGAATAGATGGTGACGGTAATATTGGCATCGGTGAAACAAGTGCTGATGGTCTATTACATATAAAAGGTTCTACACCAAACATAATATTTGAAGATACTTCTGGTGGTTCAAATAGTTCTATTCTAAAATTCAAAAAGACATCTGCTTCTGAAGCAGACGATGATGCTCTAGGAGAAATAGATTTTAGAGGATTGAATGATGCTGATGAAGAAACTTTATATTCTTATATGGTTGCAAATTCAACCGATGTATCTGATGGAACAGAGGATGGTAGGTTAGGTTTTTATGTAATGAACAATGGTGCGATACCTAAGCTTTTGGAATTAGAAGGAACAAAAATAAGCGGTTCAGCAGCCTCAACAGGTTCGTTTGGTTCGGTTCATACGGCAGGACGAACGGGCATACAAACAACAGCACCAAAGAAAGGTCTAACAGTTAAAGCAACTGGTAATGATGATGGAATAGCTGTTTTAGCAAGTAATGGTCAGTATGTTGCACTAATCCATCAACAGGACACAGATGCGGGAATGCTTAGATTGTATGATGAATCATCTACGACTAAGATAGCTTTCAATGCAGACGCAGACCAAAATTCTTATTTCAATAATGGTGGAAATTTAGGCATAGGCACCACAAGTCCTGCCAGAAAGCTAGAAATAAAAGATACGAGTTCAAATGTAGGTATACGATTGACAACTGGCACGGCATTAGATGCTATAATTGATTTAGGTGATACCGGAGATGCAGATATTGGTCAGATACGATACGACAACAATACTGATAAAATGCACTTTAGGACATCTGGATCCGATAGACTTACTATTGATAGTGGTGGAGATGTTCTAATAGCCACTAACGATGCTAAGATAAAAGCAGACTCCACAAACACATTAAACATACAAGCACATCAGTTAAAGATTCTTGGTTCTGGTGGTGAGGAAAGATTTCAACTGCAAAGTGAGGGGAATAGTAATCCTGGTGTGTTTATGATTAAACAATCTGAAGAAAATACCACCGTTCAATTGAATTCAGATGGGGTTTCTTATTTAAATGGTGGCAATATCGGCATCGGGACCACAAGTCCTAATAGCTCATTAGATGTTAGAAGATCTTCTGAAGGAATAGCATTAGAGTTACTTTCTACTGCTGGTAATGCTGATGAATTTGTAGATTTTAAAATGATTGCCGGCAATCCCAATGCTGGAACATTAGGTACGATATTCAGACACCAAAGGCAAGGTACTGGTGGTGGAGATATGATTATTTTTACAAATCCTACTCTTGCAGGAACACCATTAGAAACCGCAAGATTTACAAGTGACCAAAAAGTCGGAATCGGCGAATCAAGTCCACTAGGTAAACTTCATGTTTTCACAGGTGATTCAGGTGTTACAACTGCAGCCAATACTTCTGCTGATGAATTAGTTATCGAAGGAAGTGGTAATGCTGGATTATCAATATTGACTCCAGCAGCAAATGCAGGTAATATAGTTTTTTCAAGGGAAGGTGCAACTGCAGTAGGTTCAATTAAATATCATCATGTTAATGATGGTACTGGACCTAATTCTTTTATATTTACTGCTGGCTCATCTACTGCTCTTACATTATCATCTACAAAAATAAGTGGTTCATCAACTTCAACTGGTTCGTTTGGTGTTTTGACTGTGCCAGGTAAGGCAACTATTGGAAATTCATTATTAACAGGATTTGATGATGAAGCAAACGATTTAATCGTAGGTGATGGAATAGGAGATTCAGGTCTTACTATTTATGGTGGACAAAATGCGGGAGATTTCGGAAGTATACATTTTGCAGATGGAACTTCAAGCACTGCAGCAAAGGCTGGTTATATAAAATATGAACAAAATACTTCAGCTATGACCTTTGGAATAAACGGAGTTACAAGAGCTACTTTAGATATAAATGGAGATTTTCAACCAACGGGTAATGTAAGTGGTTCAGCAACCTCAACTGGTTCGTTTGGACATGGTTTTATTGATGGTAAGTTAGGCATTAACACAACAGCTCCTGTTGATAGGTTTCATGTTGTAGGTGTGGTTAGAGCTCAAGATGGTTCATCTGGTAATGATTATGTAAAAATGTTTCATGATGGAACTGATGGACAATTCACTTCGAATAGAGGAAAATTAAAGTTAGAAGCACAAAGTTCAGCTCATATGGTTGAATTAGTTTCTGCTGGTATAAGTGGTTCATCAACCTCAACAGGTTCGTTTGGTGTGTTAGGTATTGGTGGTGGCTCGACACCAGGCACAAATAATATTCATGTTTATGAAGGCGGAGCTAAAAATGCTAGAATATCAATTGAGGCAAACAATGTAAGTTATAATCCATCACTTAATCTAAGAAATAATAATGCGGATGGGCAGATTGAATTAGATTATCGGGCAAGTAACAGAGGTGATATGAACTTCTATCTTGATAATGACATCGGAGGAGCTCTTAGTGCTATAATGTCATTAAGAAAAGAAGGTCATGTTGAATTTATAGGTGCAAATCAAAAAATAAGTGGTTCATCAACCTCAACTGGTTCGTTTGGTTCGGTTCATGCAGAAAAATTACACATTAATAAAACAGGACTTACTGTCGATACGGTTAACGAAATCGCTCGTATTCAAGGGTCGGCGGCAACTACCAATACTCATCTCATTATAAGTTCCGGTGTTTCTGCCTCTACTGTTGCTAATCGATTCATAGACTTATCGTCTTTTGACCACAACCCTACTGCTAGAGCTTTGTGTTTACAGAAAGCTGGGGGTAATGTCGGTATCGGCGAAACAAGTCCTGATGGAAATTTACATATAAAATCATCTACATCCGATGAACCAGTAGTAATAATAGAAAACACAAATAGTGATGCTACTGGTGGAACATTAAAATTTGAAAAATCTACAACTGATGAAGCAAACGATGATGTCATAGGAACAATAAACTTTACAGGTAGAAACACTGCCAACAATCCTAATCAGATTGCAAACATAATAACCAAAGTAGTAGATACAACAAATGGTTCTGTTGATGGTTCTATGTTGTTTCAAGTGATAGGAAATGGAAGCTTTACAAATAATTTATATTTAGAATCAGGTAAGGTCGGTATCGGCACAACAAGTCCAAGTCATCTTTTGCACGTAGATGCTGGTAGTGATAATGCTGGAGTATTAATACAATCTACGGGCAATACGGGAGCAGCTGAACTTGATTTACGAAGTGGAGACCAGAGTTGGTCATTAAGTCATCAAACTGACGGTGATTTAGTTATTTATGATAGAACGCGTGGTGGTGAAACAATATCATTTAAATCAGGTTCAGGTAATGTCGGCATCGGCACCACAAGTCCTGATGGTCCATTACATGTTGTTGGTGGTAATGGCAACTCATTGACATTAGACAACGGTGGTGAACAATATTCACAATTAAATCTTGCTAATAATGGAACTCATAAGGCCTTCATGACTTATGATAATACCAATAAGGTTATTGCCATAGGTGCTCAAGGAAATCTTGATGGATTTGATTACATAGGTTTCAGACCAAAGGGTTCGACTGATGTGATGGTGATATCAGGCTCAAGAGTCGGCATCGGCACCACAAGTCCTGGTGAAAAATTAGAGTTAAAGAACAGTAATAATACTGATAAAACAAGAATAAAAATTGTTGGTGGTGATAAAGGTTTTACATTTGGAAAAACAGGTCAGGCTCAAAGTTATGCTCATTTAAGACCTATGAGCGATGGTCAAGTTATGGCTTTACGTTTAATGCCACATACAAGTGATAATGATACTTATTTAGAAATATGGGGACACGATTACGAAACAGATACAACTAATTTTGCTAGAGGTATGCTTGTTTTAAAACAATCAGATGGAAATGCTTTTCAAATAATATCTGATGCTAATGGTTCTGAAAGTGTAGGAGATATTGAGTTTATTATTGAAAATGGTTCAGAACCTAGCTTATCAGTTAATTCTACTAAAATAAGTGGTTCGGCTTCTACAACTGGTTCGTTTGGTTCAGTTCATATTAGAGATAGATTGGGTGTAGGTACTACGAGTCCATCGCCATATACAGCAGAAATTAATGGTGGTTCTGGTGATGGTATTCTTTATTTAGAGGGTGGAAATACTGTAGCTTCAATGTATTTTGAAAATCAAGAAGCTGGTTCAACTTGGCAAATTGGTAAATCTACCGATATGGGAACAAACGATGATTTTGGTTTTAGGTGTGAAGGTAGTGTTAAAATGCTCATTACAGATGGAGGAAATGTCGGCATCGGGACCACAACTCCTGGTGAAAAATTGCATATAGATGGTAACATAGAACTTACAGCAAATGATCAGATAAAAGTAGATGGTAACTCTACAAACTTCTTAGAATTATACAATGGTTCTACGGGTCATATGAAGTTAATAGCTGGTGATACTACCTATAACTACGGAATGGAGTTTACTCAAAACGGTGTTCGAGCGATGACGATTTTAGGTGGTAATGTCGGCATCGGGACCGCTACACAAGCAAGAACACCTTCATTCCAACTTACAGTCGCAAAAAGCACTTCAGATCCTGTAGCATTCTTTGGATATTCACAAATAAATGCAGAAGATAAAAATGGATTAATAGTAATACAAAGTGGAACTATTCCTCAAAGTGGTGGTGATTTAAGTGGTGAGGCTGGCATTATATTTAGACATAGTGGTGGTACTGGTGGTGTAAATTTTGATGGAAATGCTGGTTCGATAAAATCATTAAAAATGGACACTTATGCTGGTACTGGACAGGCACATAATAGATTAGTATTCTCTACCACATTCAACAATACAGATGGTGAAAGAATGACTATACTTGATTCAGGTAATGTCGGCATCGGCAACGATAATCCTAATCATGAATTACACGTGAGTGGTTCTGGTTTTGTTGGAGCAGCTGTTCAGTCAACTGGTTCAGCTATCGGCATGTTTAGTGACGATGATAATGGTAGGTCGTATTTGATGATAGACGATAACGTATCTGGCCACTCAGGTTTTGGTTCAGGAGTGGATTACACATCTTTGATGAGACAAAACTCTAAAACAACTTTGATAGCCTATGGCACCACAGGAGGTTTTGAAATAGGTAATTATAGTTCTGATGAAATAGATTTTATCACTAATAATACTAGACGAATGACCATAGAGGCTGGTGGTGCTGTTGAGGTAGTTGGAGCTCTTTCAAAGGGAAGTGGTACATTCAGAATACCACATCCTGTTCCTGAGAAAAAGGATAAATTAGATTTACAACATTCATTTGTTGAGTCACCAACTAGAGGTGATAATATTTATAGATGGCAAGTCGAGGTTAAGAATAATCAACACATCATAGAACTACCCGATTACTATCAGTATTTAAATGAAAACGATATGGTTTGGGTAAATCCAGTTAACCATTTTGGTAGAGGTTATGGTAATGTTAATGATGAACAAACAGAATTGACAATCACTACCGATACCGATGGTCTATACAATGTATTGTTAATCGGAACAAGAAAAGATGAGACGGCTATGAATAACTTTAAAGGAATTGAGGTGGAACGAAAAGAAGAAACTTTCAAAGGTGTAGAACCACCAAACCAAAATATGCACAATAAATAACAAAAAAATTGTATTTCGAATATTTATTTGATATATATTAATGTCAATAATTTAACAAATTAAGGAGTTATGAAAATGGCTGATGAAATTAAATTTTCAGAAGAAGAGTTACAATCTCTTAGTGATTTAAGTACAAACTACCAAAACATTCAGAGTTCTTTCGGACAACTTAGAGTTCAAAAGATTTTGAATCAACAACAAGCTGATGCATTAGAAGAAGCTGAAGTAAAGATGGAAGCTGATTATAAAGATGTACAGGATAAAGAGCGTGAGTTGGTTCAATCGTTGAATGAAAAGTATGGTCCTGGTTCACTCGATCCACAGACAGGTGTTTTTACACCAACACCTCAACCACAAGCACCGGCTGAAGAATCTGCTGAAGAATCTTAAATAAATCCTTAATCGGTTGTATTTTGAAAATTTTCATTATATTTATTTGTAATGAATTTTCATACTAATAAAAAAACCTTTAAAGGAGAAAACACATGGCAGAGAGAATAGTCAGTCCAGGTGTATTTACTCGTGAAAGAGATTTATCTTTTTTACCTCAGGGTGTTTCCGAAATAGGAGCAGCCATAGTAGGACCAACGGAGAAAGGACCTTCGTTTGTACCCACAATAGTTAGAAATTTTGAGGAATTCGAAAAGATTTTTGGATCTTATAATAGCGATTACTATACACCGTTTACAGTAAAGAACTATTTAGATAGTGCAGGTACTGTAACAATTGTAAAAGTTGGATATCTTGGTGGATACAAAGTATCAGGATTCAACTTAGTCGTAAGTGGTTCTGGTAGTACAAAATTTGTTGTTGCACAATTTCAACCAGCAGAACCAAATAATAGTGGTGAAGGATTAATAAGTGGTTCTTTGAATATACCTGGTGGTGGACAGGGTGCTGCTTCAGCAAGTTCTTTCAATTTAGTAATAAATGGAGCTAATGCTACTGCGAGTCTTTCATCTGTAACATTACAAGAAAATGGTTCACCTGTAGGTGGTCTTGATGTTACTTCAGCAAATTATATCGCAAAACAGGTACCAGATGTAGCTAGTGCACAAACAATAGGTAGTACAGCTGCACCGGCTTACATGTATAAATTTTTCAGAACTGATTTAAGTGCTTCTTTTTCTAACGGAAGATTGAGTATATCGTCATCCCTATCGATAGAAAACATCGCAGATGATGGTATAGATTACGCTAGTGGTGCTGAAACAGTTAATACGGCGAATGGTAATTATATTAGCACTATAACAGGTAACAAAGACGCAGCTTCTGCCAGAACTCCGTTTATATTAGCGCAAGATTCTACAGAATTGTTCAAAATATACATGAGAGCTGATGGTAATGCTACAAATCATCACTATGCTGTAATCAGAGATATCAAAAGACCACAGAACTCAAATTCAAGTCCTGAATTCTCTGAATTTGGGTTAGCAGTATATAGTTTGGATGGAAACCTATTAGAAGCCTATAGTAATCTAAATATGGATCCTGATTCTGCTAATTATATTGTAAAAGTCATTGGTGACCAGTTTGAAACTGTTAACAATGATGGTGAAATCACAACTTTTGGTGATTATCCAAATCTTTCACAATATATCAGAATTGGTGACCATAAGGAAGATACATTCAGACAAAATAAAGCATTACAACCGATGGGATATGCGGCTGTACTAGATCCTATTATATCTACTGCTAATGTTCCAACATCTTCTTTTAATCGTAGTCAAACCTTACCTCGTAAGTTTGATGCCGATACCTACAAAGAAGATTTACCTTATGGATTCAAAATAGACAATCGTTTTTATGAGGATGAGTTGGCAACTAACAAACAGTATCTATCCCCAATCCCTAAGAGTGAAACATCAGGACAGAATGTTGCTTTCAGTCTTCTGAATATGTCTGGATTTGGTGATTCAAGTAGTTCAGAGTTCAGTAAGTATACTAACTTCTCTACTTCAGCACAACTGTTATCAATATCTTCTTCAGTACAACAGTTAAAATTTGCTGTTCCGATGCAGCATGGATTTGATGGTATTAATCCAGCAGCTCCAAAACATACTGGAACATCAATCAGCACTGCTAATACAAGCGGATTCGATATTACAAATTCTAGTTCAAGCGGTTCAGTTGCTTACAAAAGAGCAATAAATGCTATTGCTAATCCTGATGAATATGATATCAATATGTTGGTAACACCAGGTATTATCCATAAACATCATTCTATTGTTAGTAACCATGCGATTGATAAGGTGGAAGCTAGAGCTGATGCTTTTTATGTGATGGATGGTTCTGATATTGATGATAATGTTGCTACAGCAGTTAACAATGTTGTCAACTTAGATACAAACTATGTTGCTACTTACTATCCTTGGGTAAGGATGGATGACCCTTCAAGAACTTCTGGTACGATATTCGTACCACCATCAGTTGTTATTCCAGGTGTGATTGCTTTTACAGATAGTGTTGCACACGAATGGTTTGCGCCAGCTGGATTAAACAGAGGTGGATTAACAAATGTTAGAATGACGAAGAGAAAACTTACTCATACCGATAGAGATACTTTGTATGAAGGTAGAGTTAATCCTATCGCATCCTTTCCAGGTCAGGGTGTAGTTGTTTTCGGACAGAAAACATTACAAGCTAAACCATCTGCTTTGGATAGAATCAATGTAAGAAGACTACTTATCAGATTGAAGAAGTTTATTGCTTCCTCAAGCAGATTCTTAGTATTCGAACAAAACGATTCTTCTACAAGAAGCAGATTCCTAAATATAGTAAATCCGTTCTTAGAATCAGTTCAGGCCAATAGTGGTTTGAGTGCATTCAAAGTTGTGATGGATGATTCCAACAACACACCTGATGTCATAGATAGAAATCAGTTGGTTGGTCAGATATTCATTCAACCTACGAGAACTGCTGAGTTCATTGTATTGGACTTCTCAGTCTTACCAACGGGTGCTGCATTTCCTGAATAATAAGGGGGTGTAAAAATTAAAGGGGAGTAATTACGCTCCCCTTTTTTTTATTACAAAAACTATGAAAAAACTATGAAATAAATGACTAATAACCTGTATCGATTTTTTAGTTTGTTTATATTTATATATGAAAGTAAAAACTTATTAGGAGACCTGAAATGGCAGATTTAATCGATCCTTCAGAAATTATGTTCACTCCGTTTGAACCTAAAGTTAAAAATAGGTTTATAATGTACATAGAAGGAATACCAGCATATCTAATCAGAGCAGCTGCTCGCCCATCTATTACATTTGAAGAGATTGAATTGAATCACATAAATGTTAAACGTTATGTGAAGGGTAAAGGTTCATGGGAGCCGCTAGAAATTACTCTTTACGACCCAATCGTTCCATCTGGTGCACAAGCAGTAATGGAATGGGTTCGTTTACATAAAGAATCTGTTACTGGTAGAGATGGATATTCAGACTTCTATAAGAAAGATGTTACATTTAATGTTTTAGGACCAGTTGGTGACAAAGTTGAGGAGTGGACTTTGAAAGGTGCTATGATTCAATCAGCTAATTTTGGTGATATGAATTTTGAAACCAACGAACCTAATGACATTACACTTACACTAAGATACGATTACGCTATCTTACAATTCTAAGGAGTCAATATGAACTTTTTCAGAGAGATGCTCTCTAGCGACGCTAAAATCTCTAGTAAAAGATTTGTCGGTTTTATGGCATTTTTTATGTTAATATGTAGTTGGGGTGCTGATACTTTTTCTGCATATGAAGTTAAGGATAAAATATTAGAATGTTTTATGTACATTTCAGTCGTTGGATTGGGTGTTACAGCTGCCGAAAAATTCGGTAAAAAATAGTTATAGTTCTAAATTAAATTATAGGAGTCAAATATGGCTGAAGTCAAATTTCCCACGGAAGTGGTTGATTTGCCGTCTAATGGATTATTATATCCAAAGGGTAGTCCCTTATCTAGTGGTAAAATAGAAATAAAATATATGACGGCAAAAGAAGAAGATATACTTACATCTGCTAATCTTATTAAACAAGGAGTGGTGGTTGAAAAACTATTAGAGTCACTCATAGTGGATAAATCAATCAAGGTAGATGACTTACTTATTGGTGATAAGAATGCTGTTTTGATTGCTTCAAGAATACTTGCCTATGGTAAGGAATACGAAGTAGAAGTAGAAGGACAGAAAATAGAAGTAGATTTAACCAAACTCAAAGATAAAAAGTTAGATGAAAGTGTGGTTACGAATGGCGCTAATGAGTTCGAATTCGAATTACCTGCAACCAAAAGAAAATTGACTTTCAAAATGTTGACTTCAGGTGATGAAAGGGTTATAGATGAAGAAATCAAAGGTTATGAAAAAATACATGGAATTGGTTATGAATTAACAACTAGACTGAAACATCAAATCATATCAGTAGATGGTGACACCAAAAGAGCCAGCATAAATTCATTTGTAGATAATGAGTTTTTGTCAAGGGATTCAATAGCTTTTAGAAGTTATGTATCGGAACTAATGCCAGATGTGGATATGACATCAACATACATAGATGACGATGGAAACGAAAAGGAGTTTACGGTCCCTATGACCGTTACGTTTCTTTGGCCTAACGCCGGAATATAAACCACAAATACACGAACAACTTTTTCAAATAAGTTTTAATTCACAAGGCATGTTCTCTTTCACAGAGGTATATAACATGCCCATATATCTTCGTACATTTTACTTCAAAAGGCTTCAAAAACATTTCAAAGAAGAAACTGAAGCTGCCAAAAAGGCTCAACAGAAAAACAAAACAAAGTATCCTTCATTTAAAAAATGACATTCTTGATATTTATTATTGAGTAATTCCACACAAAATAATCTACGGAGAATCATAATGGCTAAAAAAGATGGTATGATATTTAAGTTTTTTGAGAAATGGAAAGAAAAACGACTTAACAAATTCGGAAAAGATTTGTTGAAGAAGGATCCAGAGCTCGAAAAAAATCTTAAAGCTATGGATGCTGAATATGATAAAATCATAAAAAGATTGAAAAAAGTAAAGTAGTCGAGAGATAAACTATGGCGAGAAGCGTAAAAGAAGCTAGTGCTCTAAGAACAAGTGATATTAAAAAGCTAAATAAAGAGTTAGAACAACAAGATAAAATTTTAGCAAGTATTGATGGTAGAACAAAAGAAGCGCAGCAGGCTGCACAAAAAAGATATGAAATTGAACAGAAGTTAGCTGGTGTAGAAGGTCAAAGAGCTAGTTTAGGAAAAACAATAAATGATATATCAAAAGGTGTATCTGGAAGTCTTCTGAAACAATTAAAACAAACAAAAGCCATAGATGCTCTGGAGGCAGCCAGACAGACTGGTAACAAAAAAATAGCTCAACAAGCTGAAAACTTTGCTAAAACGTTGAGCGATGTTGCTACAGGACAAAAAGATTTAGCTGGTGTATATAAAGATTTAGAAAATACTGATTTTGGTGATTTCGAAGGACAAATTAAAAATATTATCAAAACTCTGAAAGATTCGCCTGATTTGACAGATAAATTAAAAGTAGAAGCTGATGCTCAACAAAAGATAAACGACTTTCAAAAAAGTATCACAGATGTGACTGATTTGTTGAGTAGTCCTAAAGCTTTAGGTGTGGCTAGTATTGCTTTTTTAGCAAAACAATTTACCGATATAGCTAGTGAGGCCAATAGTATAAGAAAAGATTTAGGATTGAGTGTTTTTGAATCAGCTAGGTTAGGCACACAAATTAATATATTATCAAAGGGGTTTAGTTTACTTGGCGGTGATGGTGAACAAATAGCTGCTTTCTCAAAAGCTATTGCTAATGAGTTTGGTAGTATTAACCAGCTATCATTTTCTACATTAAAAAACTTTGGACTAATAAGTTTAAGAACAGGTATATCAGGAGATAATGCAGCTAAGCTTGCCAAATCCATACAGAACATTCAAGGAGGTAGTTTAGAAACAAGTTTAAATA
>LULO01000606.1_pt1 | contig 13536 bp, 14 predicted proteins | sample 728121 | NCBI WGS metagenome assembly LULO01 (sample SAMN03860287, study PRJNA289734) | marine metagenome | biome: seawater column; feature: ocean; material: water; isolation source: Red Sea water column Station 149 - depth 50m | place: Saudi Arabia: Red Sea | collected 2011-10-15 | depth 50 m | reverse complement strand
AGATTATATCTGACTTGTCATCCTGACTATCCATGTTTTTCGAAATAGCACATATATAATGAAAACTTCTATTTTTTTCTCTATAACTTAATTGAATTAGATAAGATAATTAAGTCTCGGGAATGGTAGAAACCGAATGGTGGGGAATAGTGAGGCCGTAGAAGAACTTATTGTCGCAGTAATCGATAGTCTTCCAGAAGGAGATAAAAGAAGCTGGTGGAGAAGGTCACTAAGATTTCTTTTCATGTATGTACTACCATTAGTTCCATTAGTATATCTTCTAATTTTATGGTTGGGATAAGGTTTGATGATTAATTTTCATTCTTCTTCATTGGTTAAAAGACTAGTTTGAGCCAGTCCCTGAGTCATCCCATAATGATAAATAGCCATGAATAGTAAAATTGCAAAAACTAGTTCTAATCCGAAGAATGGAATCCATGTTTCTTCAGATTGCGCCTCAATATTATCTTCTATTCCTGTGTCATCTTCAGAATTATTTGTAATAGGTGAGGGTTCTACAATTATCGTACCTACCATTCCAACAGACTCATGAGGTTCACAGACATACGTATGAGTACCATTGGTACCAATATCGAATGTGAAAGTGTAATCTACATTTCTAGATGGGTCTCCAGAGTCGAATAGTTCATCTTCTGCAACGGCGTTATGGGCAAGAAGTTCTCCACTCCAAAAAAATCGAACACTATCTCCTTCTGAAATAGTAATTGAAGATGGAGAGAATCTCAAGTTAGTACTATCCACAGAAACTATAGTTTCATTTTTTGATATTGAATTATCAGAAATTTCTCCAATTGTAAAAGTGGAAAGAAAGAGTATAGTCAGTAGATAAACTGGTCTCATATTTGCCGCTAATTATTGTAATATATATCACGTTGTTATTATTTTGCTACTAAATCTAAGTTTTTGTTCCTATTAATACCAAGGTACCAGCCCAATTTTCGGTTTCTCCAACTTGGTAGCTCGCTACGTCAGAAAAACCTGCATCCCTGAGTCCATCTTTCCATACTTCTGATGAAAAAGTTGCAAGCTTGAGTCCTAATGATTCAGGCCAGGACAAACTAGATTCATTCTCAATGTAATGATCTAGACCTAAGATTAGGCAACCACCCTTGGTGAGCCAATTGTTGTGTAAATCTTTCAAAAAATTAATTGGATCCTCTAAATAGTAAATAAATTCCATACTATGAATTAGATTAACTGGATTAGGTGGAGTCCAATTAGGTAATTTAGCATGATAATATTCACCATCCGGATCTAGCTGCTTTGCTTTACTAATCATTCGATTAGAACCATCTACTCCTGAGCTTTCAGAACAATTTGATAGTTTTGCAATCTTACGAACTGTCCATCCATTTCCGCAGCCTAAATCAATACAAGTAAATTTACCTGATAAGCGCTCTAATGCTTTCGAAATCATAAATTCTACACTTGAATTATGGCCTTTCTCCATTCCTTCATCTTTCCCTAAGTCTACCCAATTTCCAAATAGTTCAGTGGCGGTAATATTGGGCATATATCTAGGATATACTGAAACTATTTGATTTTTATTTCAATCTTACAGAATACTAATTTCTAACTTTGGACATTCCCCCATCTAGGTGGAATATTTGACCTGTTATATTATCTGGGGCATCTGTAAGTAACCAATTAATGGTGGTAACAATTTCTTCAGCCTCATTAATTCTATTTATTGGAATTCTATCTACTGCTGCTTTTTTTGAATTTTCAGATTTTGTTATAGGATATGATAGTCTAGTGTCGGTAAGTCCAGGTGCTACTGCGTTCACTCTAATTCCACGTCTACTATATGTCGCTGCCGCAGATCTAACCATAGATTCAACTCCACCTTTGGCTGCTGATATTGCCTCATGATTTACTAGTCCTAGACTTCCTGCTACACTTGAAGTAAACACAACTCTTCCACCTCCATTCCTTAACATCTGTTTGCATGCAATTGAAAGAGTGACAAATGCACTTGTTAAGTTTATCTTTATTACTTCTTCAAAGGCCTCTAATTTCATTGCATGAGGAGGTCTCAGAGCTAAAGATCCTACAAGATGTGCTACGCCGTCTATTTTTCCTTCACCTGATTCAGTAGCTAAAACTACTGCTTCTTTGATTACATCCTCGTTATTAGCATCACCAATTATTTTTACTACTGAATCATCATTCAAGTTTTTTAGTCTTGTTTCATCTCTGGCGACTATGATTACTTTATGCTGATTTTCTACTAGTCTTTCACATAATCCTAGTCCAATGTCACTACTTCCGCCTACTAGTAGAAACGACCCCACAAAACCACTCCTACTTACTGAGAAGTCTCAGAAATCCAAGAATCTAACTGATCTTCTAATTTTTTCCAGAGTAAATCTGTAGCACTTAAACGCATATAAACTACGATAATTGAGTTAGCATATATACTCTAGTTTCCGAACAATTTACAAATAAAGTACTAAAAAATTAATTTCCGAATATATCTTAATCTAATGCTGCTCCATTATTTTATGGATGCTGGCAGCCTAGTATTTCTAATTCTTGTAGGTATTTTTGCTGGTTTCATTGATAGTGCAGTAGGTGGTGGTGGTTTGATACGATTACCTGCAATGTTAGGCGTGGGGATGTCCCCACATATTGCAATTGGAACCAACAAGTTTGCTTCTACCGCAGCAGCTGCAGTAGCAAGTAGGGAATATCTTCGGAGTGATATCGTACCCAGAAAGGCTGCATTAGTTGGATGGATTATGATGTTGATTTTCTCAATTTTTGGAGCAATAATTGTACTTTCTATAAGCTCAGAGATTGTACTACTAATTGCTATTACTTTTCTGTCTATGCTTTTTATCTACGTAATGATTAATCCCAGATTTGGTGCTAAAGAAGAAATAAGAGAAGAAAGAGTAATGCCAGTAACTATAGGAATGGGTGCAGGATTAGGATTCTATGAGGGTTTCCTTGGCCCCGGTACTGGTAGTATGTTACTGGCTGGTTATGTGAAAGGAGCTGGTTTTGGAATGGACAGAGCAGCAGCTACGGGTCGGATTCTAAATTTTGGTGGAAATGTTGGATCATTTGCAATCTTTGCATTAGCTGCATCTGTAGATTATGAAGTTGCGCTACCATTTGCAATTGCTAATATGATTGGGGGTTATCTAGCTCCTAGATATGTGCTAAAGTATGGATATACAATGCTAAGGCCTATGTTTCTTATAGTATCTGCAGTATTAATAATAACTCAAATTATTTCTTTTATTTATTAGGAATCTTGAATTTTTATTCTCCAATAGATAAATGGTGCAATTACTAGATACATTAGTACCCCATATAGTCCTGAAGGTAGACTGAGTGTAGAAAGACCTCCGTCTGGGGCTGCTAAAATTAGTCCACCAACAGTGATTCCTACAGTCGCATTCTGAATTCCACTTTCTATAGAAACCGTAGTTGCTCTAGGAATTTCTAATCCAAGAAATTTAGCACTTTGATAACCAACTAGAAGCATTATACAATTTAACATAATTACTGCAGGACCTAAAGATCCTATATTTTCCATTAGAGTGTCCCATTCACTAGCAATTGCAGCAATTACAATGATAACGAAAAGAAAGGTTGCAGTTGAATTGACAAAATTTTTAGATTTAATTGCAATTTTTTCTGCCTTACTTTTAATTAGCATTCCTATTATTACAGGAACTGAAGTTAATAGAAACATTGTAATTCCTAAACTTACTATATCTATTTCTGGTGATGTAGTTCCCATGAAATGGTCCATAGAAAAACCGATTATTAAGGGGAGAGTAATTACTGTTATCACAGATACTACTGCGGTATATGAAATAGACAATGCTACATCTCCTTTAGCTATCTTAGTTAGAATATTAGAAGTTACTCCTCCTGGACAACAAGCTAAAATCATCAATCCTACGGCAATTTCACCTTCTAATCCTACTAAATAGGTAATGGAAAATCCAGTTATTGGAAGAATTATCAGCTGATTGAATATTCCAATTGCAAATGCTTTAGGCTCATTTAGAACCAATAAAAAATCTTCAATTGAAAGGCTCAAGCCTAAAGAAAACATAATGAATGCTAATCCTAAAGGTAACACTACATCTATGATGATATTGCTATCTTCTTCTGAGTTATCTTGAGCTATGGCAGATGATGAAACTAGAGTGAATAAGATAAGGGTAGCGAGGCCGACGTGAATGATTTTCATAACTACCAAGTAATTTACAATTCTATAAGCTATACGACTATTGTGTAGCTTTTTTGTACTAAATGTTATTGTTTGATATTTTTCGTAGGCTATTTTTAAATCGTGAAATATTTTCTTTTCTTGCTTTCTTTCTATCCACAATAGGACTGGGGTAGTCTTTTCCTATGATACATCCAGATTTAGTTTGGACACTGAGAGGAGCCAAATGAGGCTCAAAAATATGATTTGATGGGAAATTCACTAATTCTGGTATCCATTTACGGATGAAATTGGCTTTCTCGGTTTCTACATTTAAACTCGATTTTGAATCTGGACATGGGTTATATATCCTGAAGTATGGCATAGAAAAAGGAGCTACGCCAGCTAGCCATAGCCAATTGCCGTTATTTATAGCCCAGTCACTGTCAACGAGTTTTCTTTCAAAAATATCTCTGCCATATTTCCAATTCTGCCAAAGCTGACCTCTTGTCAAGAAACAAGATACTGCATGCCTTCCAAGATGATGCATCCAGCCTGTAGATTCTAACTGTCTCATCATAGCATCGATATATGGGTAACCGGTCATCCCTTTTTCCCATGCATTAATATAAAATTCATCAAATTCTGCCCATTCTATTTGTTTGCAATTTGAATTTCCGATATCATTATCCCAATTTTTTATATTTCTAGACAACAGATAAAACATCTCCCTAAACATTAGTTGGCCAATTAAAGATTCAGGTGGTTTAGAATGGTCACCTAAAGAATATATTTTGATACATTCGTTCCATACTAATCTAACCGAAATACATCCTGAACTTATGTAAGGTGATAGACCAGTGGTTGTAGGTTCCATAGGATTAGATTCTAAATTGGTTGATATTGTGGATGGTTTTCTAAAATTCTTAACATAATTGGGTCTATCAGAAATCTTATTTTTAAGTCTCTTCAGTGCCTCAGTTTCTCCGCCGATAAAATAAGATTTAGATGTTTTAGGAATTGATTCTAGGATTAGTTTAAGTGGTACATGATATTTTGAAGTCTTTGAAAGATTTTTGAGATTTTTTATTTGTTTCTTGTCTGATTGAATCTTTTGTGGATCCGCTAATGGGATATCTATGAGATGACCTGCAGGAGTTTTTTCGAAGAAATCATCAAAAATTTTTTGCATGTCCTGCATTGATTTGGGATTCTTATATTTACTTCTATTGATTGTCGATTCAATATTCAAAATAGTATTGACAGCTGGAAAAATTTTGTAATTAAACTCATTGTTTTTATCTGATAGTGATCTCAATTCAGATTCTATAGATCTACTTTCTGGGTTAGAGCAATAGTCGGTAAGTAGTAATTTTTTTCCTTCTATGGATTTACATAATGATTGAATAATTTCTATATTATTCCCTTTAAAGATTAATAATTCACTATCATAGTTTTCGCCTAACCTGTTGTTCAGATCTATCATAGATTCTAATTGAAATTTTATTCTATTTGGGCCCATACTCCGATTTTTATTATTCACCCATTCATCGTTCATAATGAATATTGGTAATATGGAATCTATATCTTCTGAACTTGAAGCCCATGTCAAGATTGGATTATCGTGAATTCGTAAAATTTTTCGAAACCAAATTATCGCTGTATTCATAGTTACAAATCCGAGTTATGTTCCGTATTGGACGAAAAAGTTCTTGATTTCGCCCAATACGGATTTACGTTTTTCTTTTAGAAGAAATTCCACCAGTCTATTCTCGAGCTAGTTTTAATCTTCTTTAGTGGTAAATTTCTCATTCATTCACTATCCATTCTACTAGCAACGAATACGGCCGAGATAACTCCAATTGCTAAAACAATCGCAGTGAATCCTGGTGTGGAATTGTCGATTTCTTCCTCGACTACGTTAGATTCAGATTCTTCCATAATTCCTGTACCTACTGTAACTTTACCCACCATATTCATTGTAATGTGGGGTTCGCAGATGTAGTAGAAGGTTGAATCCTCTTCGAAAGTGATTCTGTAATCTACAGATTTCATAGCTTCTCCGCTATATTTTCCACCTCTCAGTCTTTCTTTGTCTCCTTCATTCTCTATTTCAGCAACATTGTGTTCCATTAATTCATCATTCCAAATCCAACATACTGTTTGACCCACATCAATAGATAAATCGGTGTTATCAAAAGCATATCCAGTACTGTCTACTCCAATTACATAATCACAACCTTCTGGAATATCAGCAGGTGGCATTAGGACCTTGTCTATTACATGAATAACTCCATTGCTGGCTGGAACGTCTGCAAGAGTTACTGTTGCATCTCCTACTTTCACTACTCCCTCACTTACTGTAAAGGATGCATCGTCCCCATTTAGCATAGCGACTGTGAGGCCATCTGTAACATCTGTAGATGCTACTGATCCAGAATATACGTGATAGGTCAAAATATCAACCAGTGTAGCTTTTCCTTCTTCGGTATCTAAAGCTGTCAAGTCAATTCCTGCATCAACAAAAGCCTGATCCGTTGGGGCAAATACTGTGAAAGGACCATCAGCTTGCAGAGCAGAAACTAAATCTGCTTGTGTCAAAGCGGCAACTAGAGATGTGTGGATTGCTGTGGCTGTAGCTGTAGTTGGGATATCAAGTGCTGGACTCCACTCGAATGCAGCACATGTCTCTTGGCTAACATCTGTCAGCTGATGAGTAATTGTGTTGTAACATCCGGTGTAGGTCTGTCCGCCCATTTCAAAATCCTCTACATACATGTATGCTGAACATACATCTGAATTTGCTCCAGGGACTATAGTTTGAGTAACTGTATTGAAACAAATGTCGCCTACTGGATCCGCTGGTGGCATCAATACTTTATCGATTACATGGATTACGCCATTGGATGCTATCACGTCTTCTTGTGTGACGCGTGCATCGTTAACCATTACACTGTTGCCGCTCAATTCGAAAACTAGCTCATCTCCATTGAATGCACTTGCAGTCATTCCATCTGTTATATCAGAAGACAATACGGAACCGACAACTACGTGGTAAGTGAGAATATCCACTAATGTAGCATTCTCTTCATCAGTATTAAATGATGATAGATCGATTCCTGCGTCAGCAAATGCTTGATCTGTTGGTGCGAAAACAGTGAAAGGACCATCAGCTTGTAGTGGCGCAACTAATCCTGCTTGACTCAATGCTGCCACAAGTGACTCGTGGTACCCTGTATTCTGGGCGTTCGTTGGTATATCTTCAGTTTCTTCAGCCGCTACTATTGGAGTAACTGTCATTGCAACAATAGCAAACGACGCATACAGTCCAACTAGCATTGGCATTATCATTCTGGCATTAAACATATGAAGCAACGGATTGTACTTACATTAATGAAGGAGTGTAATTTTTTGTAAATCACCCATATATACTTGTGTTTAGGGACTAAATAAATTTAGGAAATTTTTTAATTTTTTGACATTGAAAAATATTAAATTTTTCCAAATTACTCCAAGCTAGTTATTGGTAGATTTATCAGTGGAAGAGGCTAAAATTCGAGATTTTCTATTTTGTCCGATTATAGAAAATATCCACCAACCCATTGCGAGAATAGGAGTAGAAACTAGTAATACCGAAAAAAACCAAACAAATATCATACCTTCAGACAAAGGCCATGCCCAGATGGATGTAGCTAAGATTACGATAATAAATAATAATCTAGATCCCTCACTAGGAGTTTCCCATCCCCTATGATCTCTAATAGGGGCAAATAAAAAATCTGATATCTCGCTCATAATTACACCATTATTGACTAATTGATTGGATGGAAATTGTTTGATCTATTATCCATTCTTCAAATACATACTCCTCTGTTTCAATCTTAAAAACTAACTTATCTTCAGAATTCATGCAATTTCCACCAGTATTTTTTCGATAACCTCAAAATTGGGATTGTAAGTTTTACTTTGCCAAATTATTTCTCCGCCTGAGTTCAAAATCTGTAAAGTTGGAGTAGAAGGAGTGTTAAATGCAGATATTATTGTAGTATTACTTGGAGTTTGTGAGTCTGCATTCCAAGCTACAGCATCGTTTTGTGGAGTAATAACCGGCCATGGAGAGTAAAACTGAGAAGAAATGTTACCATACGTTTGATTAACATCTTCGAAATTCTCGAAGCTTGGATATCTATGAACAGTTACCACATTTGTTTCTTGAGGAATTGTACCATTTTCGAAACATTCACGAATCATCTCTGTCCAAAGATGACATCCCCTACATTGAGTTGAAACCCAAATTAATAGTGTGCTATTATCTCCTGACTCATTCAAAATATCAAATGTACTAGATTTGTCTACATCTCTTCCAAGAGTTGGAGCAACAATGTTTATTCCTTGAAGTTCGTCTTCGGGTACATTGATTGTTGAATCAGTTGATATGTAGTCACTTTCGTTACTAACGCATCCCGAGAATATGAATATAGAAATGAATAAACAAGCCAGCCTTGGATACACAGTTTCTTGAAAAGAAGTAGTGGTCATAAAGCATTGTTAAAATAAAAAAAACTCTAACTTAGGTATTTGACTCCAGTTAAATCCTCACTAACTTGCCACAATTGAGCGCCCAATCCTTCTCTAAGAGCTCTTTTGTTAATCTTAGCCTTTCCAGTACTACCTCTCATCTCTATGAATCCTGTTGGTCCCCAGTAAGGATAAGTTAGTGCATTCTCTTCTGTGGCTGCATACAAGGTGGATTCTGCACCCTTCTTAGCAGATATTGCTACAAATAAATTTAGAGTTCGCCAAAATATAGAATATCTTTGTAGATCCGTTGCTGAATATCCGGGATGACTGGCCAATGAAGAAATTCCGGACTTTGCCCATTTTCTATATTTTTTATTATTTCCATTTAAATCTTTGAAATCTAATCTTCCTGCATTATGGGCTACACTAGATACGGTGATTATCCTACTATTATTTGTTTGATTAAGGATTTGAAGTAGTCGTCCGGTTAAAGCAAAATGACCTAAGTGATTAGTTCCAAATTGTAACTCAAAACCATCTTTAGTACTAGATTTTGGTGGAATCATGACACCAGCATTATTGATTAAGACATCTAACTGATTATTTTCATTTGAGAAGTTAGTAGCGAATTTTTCTATACTAGATAAATCTGCCAAATCTAGTTTTTTTGTCGAGATTGATGAGTTTGGAAATTCAGTTAAAATTCTATCCTTTGATCTCTCAGCTTTTTGCAAATTACGGCATGCCATTGTTACATTAGCTCCTTTGGAAGCCAATGCCTTAACCATGAAATAACCAATTCCAGTATTAGAACCAGTGATGATTACTGACTTGCCGCTTTGATCAGAAATCATAGTCTCGTTCCAGTTCATAGATTAGCGTAGTGGATAATCAACATGAAGATTTCATACAAATCTCTGAAAATAGATATACAGTGGTTAATATGTGTAGGAGAATTCGTATGAATATGGATAAATTGTACGGAGTTTACAATGCAGATGGTGGTATTATTGGGGAGTTATCATATGTAATAGGAAAAATACGTGGTAAAGTTCATTGTGCACTCTGCGATATTACTCACAAAGGAATATCTAAGAAGAAAGAATGGAAAGCTCTTGAAAGGAAAATAGATATTCCATTTGAACTAGTTCATCTAAACGAACAGAAAAAGGAATTGGAAGAATATACTGCTGGAAAATCTCCATGTGTAGTCGGAGAAAAAAATGGTGATTTAGTTATGATTTTAACATCTGAACAATTGGAAGAATGTAAAAAATCTGTAATAAAATTTGAGGCTATATTACACAAATCGCTTCAAAATAGGAATTGAGGTTAATTTTTTTAAACTTATTTTACTAGTTTTCAGAGGAAAAGTCGTACTAATGATTTAGTGAAAATTATTGGTCCGCGCTCCCGTAGGCATACCGTTCGTTCTTTAGATTGACACCAACAGCGTTGTGCTGGCTACACTTCTCCTCAGAAGCTGCCACCGCCTCCACCGCCTCCACCGCTTCCACCGCCGTCGAAGCCGCCACCGCTGCTGCTAGAACTGGCAGCCGCCGCTCGTTCTGCACTAGTGGATCCTGCAGTATCCCTGAAACTCACACTACTGCCGGAGTAACTCCAATGATAGTGTGAATGGCCGTGGCTGTAATCTACTGAACCCCTGTTCTGAGTGCCCGTTGAAAAGAAATCCATCCCTTCAACAAGCTGCATCTGCTCTCCTAGATCCTTTTCCACCTCCGCCTCGACTTCTGCTTGGATAATTGAGACGATTACAAGCACGAGGGGTAAACCGCAACAACAGCCAGCAAAGATAGTGCCCTCTGTAACCGGAGCAGTAAAAAATCCGAAAAAACTGTAATTCCAGTTATAGTAAAGAGAAATGCCAAGGGAATACAGAATTAGGAAAGTAACTACAGAAATTATGAACCCTAGGCCTTTTACTCTCCCAGCGGCTTTCGCAAAGTCTTCCTCAAGTTGTTTCGCGTTTCTGATGTTCTTCATCTCGGCTTCGTACTTCTCCAGACTCATTTCGAAATCACTGCCGCCTAGGATTTTGTCTAGCTTCCTGAAGGCCCTGACCACCGGGTCACTCAGAGAGTCGAACACCCCATTCCATTCATTGAGCAGCCAAACCTGCGAACGAGTCAATCCATCCTCCTTGGAAACGACGATGTTCGAGATGATGGCGCGATTAATCGCGGCGATGTCTAGAAAAGCACTTGGCGCAGCATCTTCCCACGCCTTCAAGTTAGGTGTGTGAGCTCGCTTAGCTCGGAAAGTAAACACACCCATTACCAAAATAGAGAGAATTGGTAATGCACCCATTCGCATCCATGAATTCCAGTTGAAACCCTCTCCTTTCAGAACCGGCTCCATCCCATTGACTGCTGCAAGCAACCCCTCGTACCAGAGGTCGTCCCCAAGCAGGGGCTTGACCTCGTTGTCGAACACGAACTGAACGTAAGCATCCCTATTCTCTCCGGCATAGCCGCCTCCTAGTTCCGTCCAGAAAAGTCGATCACCTTCAGACATGAATACTAGGATGGCTTTGTCTTGACCCGCATCGTCCATTATTCCATATTCGTCGAATGCGAAATAAGCATATTCTTCCTCACCCCAACCATATGCCCCCTGGTCCTCGAACGACTCTATGGTCAGTACTACAATCGGCCTACCGGTCTCGAGATACAGGTCGTTACAGACCATATTCAACAAGTCGAGCTCAGAAGGAGATAGGACGTTAGCCGCGTCAATGACCCAGACACCGTCCTCGGTCGGTGCGGGTGGAACACTGGCCGCCTGAACCGATGCGGGGGCAATCAGGAGAAGGTACAGCACGGCGATACCGAAGAATACCTTCGAGAGGATTTCGGTGGCCTGGTTGGTGGTGGCTTCGTTTTCCATGTTTCTAGTGCAATGTTCTAGCTTATTTCACTTATGGAATTCTCCTATTTGTGTTTTCTTCAATCGAGGATTTGTATGGTAACTGCATGAAATCGGCTACTTCTCAGATGGGAAAGGAAGAGGAGTATATCCTGACTACTGGGATGAAATCAATGACAATTGGTCCGCGCTCCCGGACTTGAACCGGGGACCCCCTGATGGCTGCCTACAACCATGTGTTTCCAGTCTACAGTCAGGTGCTCTAGCCAACTGAGCTAAGCGCGGTACAGAAGTCCGAGTCAACTAATGCTTAAGTTGATTTCCTGAATTTTACAAATTATATTCAATAAACATACATTCGCAATTGATGATAGGTCGAAAAATTGACCTCTAGAAGTCTTTTACTTCCTCAACTATTAAGAAGGCAAAGAATTCACTTACCTCTCATAATAGGCAGAGATGCCTGGGATGCATGGGGCGAGTACATGGTAGGGACAGCAGGGAGTGAAATTGATTCGGCTTACGAAAATAATCTAGGTGGGAGAATCCCTACTGCCCTTACAGATAGAGAATTGGACAGTTACGGACCACCTGACCCAAGAATTCTAGTTTGTGGATGTGGCGGTTCAGGAAATAATACAATGAATAGAATTACTCACATTGGAGTTGAAGGTGCGATTACTGTAGCAATAAATACAGACAAGCAACATCTAGATAATACCAGGGCAATGCAGAAGCTTTTGGTTGGGAGACACATTACAAGAGGACTCGGAGCAGGTGGTGATCCTGAAACCGGTCGGAGATGTGCTGAAGCAGGAAGAGATGTAATCACAAAAATTGTAGATGGAGCGGATTTAGTTTTCGTTACAGCGGGACTAGGAGGGGGAACAGGAACTGGAATTGCGCCTGTAGTAGCAGAGGAAGCAAAAAAGGCTGGAGCATTAGTAGTAGCCGTAGTTACGACTCCTTTTACTGTTGAAAGAAAAAAGCGAATGGAGCGTGCACTTGAGGGATTAGATCTAGTCCGATCTGCTGCAGATGCAGTACTAGTATTAGACAACAATAGACTTATGCATTATGTCCCAAATCTTCCTATGGAAGAAGCATTCAGTATTATGGATCAGTTAATTGCTGAGATTGTGAAAGGGGTTGTTGAAACAATTACTCTGCCAAGTCTGATAAATCTAGATTTTGCTGATGTTAGGAGTATTATGAAAGGTGGTGGGGTTACAATGATGATGTATGGTGAAAGTGATCAAGGCGCTGAAGAAGTAGTACATGAAACCCTAAATCATCCTTTACTAGATATTGAGATTGATGGTGCAACAGGTGCTCTAATTCATGTAACTGGGGGGCCATATATGACATTAGAGCAGGCAAATCAAGTATGTGATTTAATGACTGCAAGACTTTCTCCCAATGCAAATGTAATTTTCGGTGCTAGACAAGATCCTGCATTCGGAGATACAATCAAAGTTATGTCAATAATAACTGGAGTGGCGCATGATAGACTCAATAGTGAAAGGATGAGTGCAGATATGTTGGGTGATGCACTAAATATCGCTAGAAGAGTTAGAGAGCGTTCAGATGGTGGATTTCAAAGGTTTGATTAGGTGAACAAATAATGATAAGTATGAAAGGGGAGTATAGAGAGCGGATTTACATGAAAGAAAGATTATTGGGACTGAGTATGACGATTCTGATGTTATTTTCGGTAATCGTATCTCCTGCATCAGCACAGGAAGTGGAAGACCCAAAACAGCCTTCTGTTGATAATCCGCACATGCACTTTTGGGGAACTAGTGATCTTTCAAGCTGCTGGACTCATTTTGATTCAAATGATTCTGCAGGTTCTGCACAAGAAGCATATGGCGAAAAAATAGTTTCGAGTGGTAGAAACGAAGTTGATTTTACCTGTAGGATGCAGGATCTAC